>Ga0126307_10004083_pt1 | contig 10077 bp, 10 predicted proteins | sample Plot28_FD_89955 | JGI IMG/M metagenome (GOLD analysis project Ga0126307, IMG submission 89955) | Serpentine soil microbial communities from UC McLaughlin Reserve, CA, USA - Plot28 | ecosystem: Environmental > Terrestrial > Soil > Grasslands | place: USA: UC McLaughlin Reserve, Lake County...
ACGTCCGCATCCCGGCCGAGAACCTCCTCGGCGGCCGCGGCGACGGGTTCGTCGTCGCCCAGACCCGGCTGGGTGGGGGCCGGATCCACCACGCGATGCGCACCGTCGGCCTCGTGAGGCGGGCCTTCGACATGATGTGCGAACGCGCGCTGTCCCGGTTCACGCAGGGCGAGGCCCTGGCGCGGAAGCAGCTGGTCCAGGAGATGATCGCCGACTCCTGGATCCAACTCGAGCAGTTCCGGTTGCTGGTGCTGCGCACGGCGTGGAAGATCGACAAGTACGACGACTACCTGCGGGTGCGGGCCGACATCTCGGCGGTGAAGGCCGCCATGCCGCAGGTGCTCCACGACGTGGCCGCACGGGCGCTGCAGATCCACGGGTCCCTCGGGGTCTCCAACGAGATGCCCTTCGGGTCCATGGTGCTCGAGTCGTTCCACATGGGGCTCGCCGACGGCGCGACGGAGATCCACAAGACGACCCTGGCCCGTCAGGTGCTGAAGGCCTACGCGCCCAGCGACGACCTCTTCCCGACGATGCACCTGCCCAAGCTGCGCGCCGAAGCCCACGAGAAGTACGACGACATGCTGTACGCCGCCACCGGGGGAACGGGTTGACGCGCACCGCCTCCCGGTGAGGGAAGCGCTCGGACGAGAGAAAGAGGGGGACAGTGGGAAAGCTGCAGGACCGGGTCGCTGTCATCACCGGCGGCACCAGAGGGATCGGACGAGGGATCGCCGAGGCGTTCCTGGACGAGGGCGCCAAGGTCGTCGTCAGCGGACGCTCGACCGACAAGGGCCAGCAGGCGCTCGAGGAGATGAAGGCCGGCGACAGCGCTCACTTCATCGCCTGTGACGTGAAGTCACAGGAGGCGGTGGAGCGCCTGATCAACGGGACGGTCGAGCACTTCGGGACCGTCGACATCCTCGTCAACAACGCCGGAGGCTCCGACAACTTCGCGCTGGTCCACGAGCTCACCGACGAGGCGTGGAAGAACGCGCTCGACTGGAGCCTGAACTCGGCCTTCTGGGCGACGAGGCAGGCGCTTCGCCACATGGTCCCCCAGGAGCGGGGGCGGGTGATCTTCATCTCCTCGGTCGAGGGCAAGCAGGCCCAGAAGCCGATGGTCAGCCACTACATCACGGCCAAGCACGCGCTGAACGGGTTCGCGAAGGCGGTCGCCTACGAGTACGGGCCGACCGGCATCACCAGCAACGCCATCTGCCCCGGGGCGGTCGAGACCGACCTCATGCTCGATGCCGGGCCCGGCGCGGCCGAAGCGATGGGCATCACCTACGAGGAGTTCCTCGACGGCTACGCGCAAGAGTCCATGATCAAGCGGTTGAACACGGTCGAGGAGATCGCGGCCGTGGCCGTGCTCCTCGCCAGCGACGCGGGCGGCGGCATCACCGGCGCGCTCCTCAACGTGGACGGAGGCACGGCCTCATGGTGACGGAGAACGAACGAGGGGTGAACCTCACGCAGCCCGTGGGAACCGGCCCGGGCGGCGTGCCCGCGCTCTCGGTCGACATCGGCACCAGCGGTCCGGTGCTGTCCCATTTCGAGGAGTGGGACGAGATCCGTGAGCGCTATGCGGCCTTCTGGAACGACGCCTACGGTGGCCATTGGGTGCTGACCCGCTTCGACCCCATCCGGGAGGCGCTCCAGGACGTCGACACGTTCTCGACGGACTCGACGATCATCAGCGATCCGAATCCCGACTATCTGCTGCTCCCGCTCTTCCTCGATCCGTCCAAGCACCTGAAGTACCGCAAGCTCTACAACGCTCGCTTCTCGCCCGGTGTGGTAGAGGCGCTCACGCCGGTGGCCCGTCAGGCGTGCCAGGACACGATCGACGAGTTCATCGACCGGGGTCACTGCGATCTCATCAACGAGTTCGCCGACATCTACCCCACGCAGGTCTTTCTGATCGCCCTCGGATTGCCGCTGGACCAGGCCCCGCAGTTCGTCACGTGGGTGCGGGCGATCTTCAAGGGTCTCAGCGGTGAAGACGTCGAGGGCGCGGCGGCCGCTCAGGGCGAGGTGACGGCTTACTTCCAGGACCTCCTCGACCAGCGTCGCCGTCACCCGAAGGACCCGGAGACCGACATGGTCAGCTACCTCCTCGATGCCCGGATCGACGGCGAGCCGATCAGCCAGGAGTACCTCGAGTCGATGCTGACGACGCTCGTCCTCGCGGGCCTCGACACCACGAAGAGCCAGCTCGGGTACAACTTCCATTACCTCGCGACGCATCCGGAGGACCGGCGCCGGCTGGTGGAGGATCCGACCCTCATCCCCTCGGCCATCGAGGAGCTGCTGCGCGCCAACGCCTTCGTGCCGCCGGCGCGGAAGCTGAAAAAGGACGTGGAGTACGAGGGTTGCCCCATGAAGAGCGGGCAGATGGTGCTCATGCCGCTCTGGTCGGCCACCCGCGACCCGCGCGCCTTCGACGACCCTGCCACGGTGCGCTTCGACCGGGAGAACAACCGCCACATCGCCTTCGGCGCGGGAGCGCACCGGTGCGCCGGGGCGCACCTCGCTCGCCGGGAGCTGCTCATCGCCATGCAGGAGTGGCACAAGCGCATCCCCGACTACTGGCTGGCCAGCGACGCGCCGATCGTCGAGCACGGCTGGCAATGCGGGCTGGACGAGCTACCCCTGGCATGGACCCCATGAGATGGGAGAAGGAGGACCGACCATGCGCATCGCGGTGAGCAAGGAGCTTTGCACCGGACAGGGGCGTTGCTACGTGATCAGCCCCGAAGTGTTCACACCGGACGACGAGGGCTACTGCGCCCAGGCCGGCACCGAGTTCGAGGTGCCGTCCAGCCTCGAGGACCAGGCAAAGCTGGGAGTGAACACCTGCCCAGAGGGCGCGATCAGCATCGTCGACCTCTCGTGACGCCCGATGCGCCCGGTCGCGAGCACGCGCCCGACGCCGGAACGGTGGACGATCCGATCCGCCACCTCGCGGATCGGGCGGCCATCGTCGACCTGTGCGTCAGGTACGCGCGCGCGCTCGACTCACGCGACTGGCAGCTGTTGCGGACCTGCTTCGTCCCGGAGGTCGAGGTCGAGTACGAGGGCATGGAACCGATCGCCGGCTACGACGCCCTCGAGGGCGTGTGCCGGAACGTGCTCGGGCCGCTGACCGCCAGCCAGCACCTGCTCGGCAACTTCGCCGTCGACGTCGACGGCGACCACGCCGGGTGCCAGTGTTACCTCCACGCGCAGCACGTGCGCGAGGGCGTGTCCGGCGGCGACAAGTACATCGTCGCCGGCACCTACACCGACCGCCTGCGACGCATGCCCGACGGTTGGCGGATCACGCACCGGAGACTCGATGTGGTGTGGACCGATGGCAATGACGCGGTTCTCGGCGGCTGAGGCGGCAGCTCGAAGGAACCGCGGGACCAACCTGCGAGGGAGGAGGAGCTCATGGATCTCAAGCCAGGCACGAGGTTGATCAGCGGCGTCTGTGGGACGGAGGTGGTCGTCGTCCGCCCGCCCTCCACCGAGGTCGACCTGCGCTGCGGCGGCCACTCGATGGTCGCGAAGGGCGGCGCGGCCGCGGCGGACGCGCCGCTCGACGCGAAGCACGGCGACGGCACGCAGCTCGGCAAGCGCTACGCCGACGAGGCGACGGGGCTCGAGGTGCTGTGCACCAAGGCGGGGGAGGGTTCGCTGTCGCTGGGCGACGAGCCGCTTCCGCTGAAGGACGCCAAGCCCCTGCCCTCCTCGGACTGAGCGACCTCGGTGCACCTCACGACCTTGCTCGAGATGGCAGCCGAGGGCTTCGGCGACCGCGTCGCCTTCGGGTCGCGCCCGGGCGGACTGACCTACGCCGGGCTGATGGACAGCGCCCTCCGGGTCGACGCGTGGGCGAGCGCGAAGGGCGTCGAGCGTGTCGGGCTCGTCGACGTCAACTCGGAGGCCGTGCCGATGCTGCTCTACGGCAGCGGCTTCGCCGGGCTGCCGTTCGTCCCCCTCAACTACCGCCTGGCCGACGAGCAGTTGCGGGACATCCTCGCCCGCACGGCCCCGTCGGTCGTGGTGGTGGAGGACGCCGTCCCGGCTCGCGTCGGGATGATCGACGGTGTGGAGCTCGTCACCCGGGCGCAGTTCCTGCATGAGCTGGACGAGCTCGCGGGCTCCGAGATCACCCCGTCCGGTTCGCTCTCGCCGGACGACATCGCCATGCTGCTCTTCACAAGCGGTACGAGCGGCGACCCGAAGGCAGCGGTTCTCCGTCACCGCCACCTCGCGTCCTACGTCATCAGCACGGTGGAGTTCATGGGCGCGGACGAGGAGGAGGCTGCGCTCGTGAGCGTGCCCCCGTACCACGTGGCCGGGACGTCCGCGATGGTCACAGGCGTGTACGCCGGGAGACGGGTCGTCTACCTCTCCGCCTTCACGCCTGAGGCATGGGTGGCGGCGGCCCGTGACGAGGGTGCGACCCAGGCCATGGTCGTGCCAACCATGCTCGGCCGCATCCTGGACGTGCTCGAGCGAGAGTCCGAGAAGCTCCCTCGCCTGCGCCACCTCGCCTACGGCGGCGGCCGCATGCCCGTCCCCGTGATCGAGCGGGCGCTCGAAGTGCTGCCCCACGTCGAGTTCGTGAACGCGTACGGGCTTACCGAGACCAGCTCGACCATCGCCGTCCTGGGCCCGGAGGACCACCGCCAGGCGATCGGCAGCGCCGATCCCGACGTGCGACGTCGGCTCGGGTCGGTCGGACGTCCGCTGCCCACGCTCGAGGTGGAGATCCGCGATCCCGACGGCAACGCGGTCCCGCCCGGCGGGGCGGGGGAGATCTGGGTGCGGGGCGAGCAGGTGGCGGGGGAGTACCTGGGTCGGCCCGACAGCACGGAGGACGGGTGGTTCCCGACGCGCGACGCCGGCTCACTCGACGAGGCGGGCTATCTCTATCTCGAAGGCCGGCTGGACGACGTCATCGTCAGGGGTGCGGAGAACATGTCGCCCGGCGAGATCGAGGACGTCCTCGTCGCCCACCCGTCCGTCGTCGACGCCGGCGTGGTCGGTGTCCCGGACGTCGAGTGGGGTGAGAGGGTCGTCGCCGCCGTCGTGGTCGGGGAGGACTCCTCGGCGTCGGAGCCCGAGCTCCAGGCGTGGGTCCGTAGCCGCCTGCGGTCGTCCAAGACGCCCGACCACATCGAGTTCCGCGACGCGCTTCCGTACAACGAGACCGGCAAGCTGCTCCGCCGGGTCCTGAAGGCGGAGCTGTCCGAGGCCTACGGGACGACCAAGGGATGAACACCACGACCAATCGACGACTCGTGCTCCGGCGGAGGCCGGAGGGCAGCGTCACCGACGACTGCTTCCAGCTGGTCGAGGAGGCCGTGCCCGAGCCCGGAGCGGGCGAGGTGCTGGTACGCGTCCTCTGGCTGTCGTTCGATCCGGCGCAGCGGGGATGGCTCAACGACGTGCCGTCGTACGTCCCACCGGTGGCGATCGGCGAGCCGATGAGGGCCTACGGCGTGGGCCAGGTGGTCGAGTCGAACAATCCCGGCTTCGGGCCCGGCGACCTCGTCTACGGCTTCGTCGGGTGGCAGGACTACACGGCAGGAGAGCCCGGCGCCGGTGGGCTCGAGCTCACGGTGCTCCCGCGCGACCTCCCGGATCCCAAGCTCGCGCTCGGCCCGGTCGGCGTGAACGGTCTCACCGCCTACTTCGGCATGGTGGATGTCGCGTCTGTCGGGTCCGGAGACGTGGTTCTCGTCACGTCCGCCGCCGGGGCCACGGGATCGGTCGCCGGTCAGATCGCCCGCCTCTACGGCGCCAAGAAGGTCATCGGCACCGCCGGAAGTCCGGAGAAGCGGGCGTGGGTGGTCGAGGTCGCCGGCTTCGACGACTGCCTCGACCACTACGAGGGCAAGCTGTTCCGGCGTCTCGCCGCACCCGCCCCCGAGGGCTACGACGTGGTGTTCGACAACGTCGGTGGTGAGCTGCTGGACGCCGCCATCGGCAACATCGCCGTCCACGGCCGGATCGCCCTCTGCGGGTCGATCTCCACCGGCTACCGGCCGGAGCGCCCGGAGATCGGGCTGCGGAACTACCAGATCCTCACCACCCGGCGGGCGCGCATGGAGGGGTTCCTCCTGTCCGACTTCGCGGACAGGTTCGACGAGGCAAGATCGCAGCTCCTGGGCTGGATCGCCGCAGGAGACCTCCGCACCACCGAAGACGTCGCCGAGGGTCTGGAGCAGGCCCCGGCCACGCTGCGGCGGCTGTTCGAGGGCGGCAACCTCGGCAAGCAGATCCTCCACGTCGCCGACCCGGCGGTGAGCGCTCGATGACCGACGAGCCGGCGCCGCGAAAGGGAGCGGCCGCCGCGATCGTCATCTTCGGTGCGTCGGGGGACCTCACCCGCCGCAAGCTCCTGCCGGCCATCCGGCGGCTCGCCCGTCAGGAGCGGCTGGTCCGTGGGGTCGCCGTGGTGGGCGTGGCGAGGACCGACCTCGGCGAGGAGGGCTTCCGCAAGCTCGTCGAGGAGGCCGTCGGCGGCCCGATCGCTCCGGAGGACGTGGAGAGCAACCGCTACGTGGCCGGTCCCTACGACGAGCCGGACACCTACCGGCGACTGGGCGCGGTGCTCGACGACCTCGACCAGCACCGCGGGACGTCCGCCAACCGGCTCTTCTACCTCGCCACGCCCCCGACCGCCTTCCGGGACGTCATCCGGGGGCTGGCGTCCGCCGGATTGCACCGCTCGCCGAGCGGCGGCTTCGCCCGCATCGTCATCGAGAAGCCGTACGGTCACGACCTCGCGAGCGCGCTCGCCCTCGACGAAGACGTCCACGCCGCCTTCGCCGAGCCGGACGTGTTCAGGATCGACCACTACCTCGCCAAGGAGACCGTGCAGAACCTCCTGGCGCTCCGCTTCGCGAACTCGATCTTCCAGCCGATCTGGAACCGGACATGGGTCGACCACGTCCAGATCACCGTGGCCGAAACGCTGGGCGTCGGATCTCGTGGCGGCTTCTACGAGCACGCCGGAGCCATGCGCGACATCGTGCAGAACCACGTGCTGCAGGTCCTCGCGCTGGCCCTGATGGAGCCGCCCAGCTCCTTCGCCGCCGAGGCCATCCGCAACGAGAAGGTCAAGTTGCTCCAATCGATCCGGTTGCCGTCCACGGACGACATCGACCGGATCGCGGTCCGCGGCCAGTACACCCGCGGGGGCAACGCCGGCGAGCTGATGCCGGGCTACCGGGAGGAGCCCGGGGTGGACCGCCTCAGCCGGACCGAGACGTTCGTCGCACTCCGCCTCGACGTGGACAACTGGCGGTGGGCCGGGGTTCCGTTCTTCGTGCGGACCGGGAAGCGCCTTCCGACGCGCGTGACCGAGGTGTCGATGGAGTTCCGCCGCCCTCCGCACCTCCCGATCCCGGAAGCGCACCACCACGAGGTCGAGCCCGATGCACTGATCCTCCGCATCCAGCCCGACGAGGGCATCGGCCTCCGCTTCGGCGCCAAGGTGCCGGGCCACGACTTCCACCTCCGCACGGCCTCGATGGAGTTCTCCTACGGCGACGTCTTCTGCGAGGAGACGCCGGAGGCGTACGAGCGCCTGCTGCTCGACGCTCTCGCCGGGGATCCCACGCTCTTCATCCGCACCGACGAGGTCGAGCAATCCTGGCGCATCGTCGACCCGATCATCGCCCACTGGGAGCGGGACGCCGGCCGCGTGCCGCTCTACGAAGCGGCGTCGTGGGGCCCCGCCGAGGCGGACCGGCTCCTGGTCGAGGTCGGCCGGCGTTGGCGGACGCCGGTCCAGGCTCCGGCCGACCAGGCCTCGACGGTCTGAGCGGCGACGGCATCGATCGAGGGGAGAGCAACGATGCCCATGGCCTCCGTCAACGGGGTCGAGATCTGCTACGAGCGCCTCGGTCCCCGGGACGGCGTCCCGCTCCTGTTGATCATGGGGCTCCGAGCACAGCTGATCGACTGGGACGAGGGCCTCTGCCGCCTGTTGGCCGAGCGCGGCTTCTCGGTCGTCCGCTTCGACAACCGCGACGCCGGGCTGTCGACGAAGACCGAGGGGCCGCCCCCGGCCTTGGGCGGCGGTGGGTGGAGGTACCGGCTCGGAAGCGCACCGCCGCCGTACACGCTCGGCGACATGGCCGGCGACGCCGTCGGACTGCTCGACACCCTGGGGATCGAACGGGCACACGTCGTGGGGGCCTCGCTCGGAGGGATGATCGCCCAGCACTTGGCCCTCGACCACGCCGACCGTGTGCTGACGCTCACGTCCATCATGTCGACGACCGGGAACCTGGGCGTCGGCGGCCCGACCTTGGAGGCCCTCACCGCCCTCGTGAAGCCGCCGCCAGAGGAGCGCGACGCCGCCATCGAGCACGGGGTCGGGGTGTCTCGCATCATCTCCGGCCCGCTGTGGGACGAGCGACGCGCGCGGCAGCGGGCCGCTGAGCGCTACGACCGGTGCTTCCACCCGGTGGGGACGGCGTTCCAGCTGGCGGCGGCGATCGCCGACGGCGACCGGACCAGGCGGCTGCGCGCCATCCGGTGCCCGACGCTCGTGATCCACGGCCGCGTCGATCCGCTCGTGGACGCCTCCGGGGGCAAGGCGACGGCGGCGGCGATCCCGGGCGCGGAGCTGCTCGTGCTCGACGAGATGGGTCACGACCTCCCGGAGGCGCTGTGGCCCCGGATCGTCGGGGCGATCGCGGACCTCGCCGCCAGAGCGGACGGATGACCACGCCGACTGTGCCCGCCTAGGCGGACTCGCGCTCGTCGGAGGCGCCGGGCCCGGCACCGGCGCCGGCGCCCCTACCGGCGTCCAGCAACCGTTCGATGCCGGCGATCACGAACTCGAAGCCGAACGCGAACTCGGCGTCTCGGTCGGGCGGGTCGCTCTGCCAGAGCCCGCTGATGTTCGGGAACCGCTGGGCCTCCTCGCCGCCGGGCGCCGGGGGCACGAAGCCGGCCCGGCGGCGGGATGCGTCGCCCACCTCCTCGGCCACGTGGCCGATCACGAACGCCGCGATGACGCCCAGCACCTTGTCCGCGGTGGCGAGGTCGAGGCCGTAGCCGCGCAGCTCGACGAGCGCGGATTCGACGAACGCCATCGTGCCGTCGTTGATGAGCGGGCGGCCGGCCACGAGCCGGACCGTTTCGGGGTGGCGCAGCAGCACGTCGCGGAACGTGGCGGCGTAGATCCGCAACCGCTCCTGCCACGGTCCGGGGCCCGGGCTGACGAGCGGCATCTCGCGGAAGACCTGCTCGACGACGCCCTCGACGAGGTCCTGCTTGCTGGTCACGTAGCTGTACAGCGACATGGCCTCGACGCCGAGCTCGCGACCCAGACGGCGCATGCTGAGCGCGTCGACGCCCTCGCGGTCGACGAGCTCGAGCGCGGTGCGGCAGACGTGGTCACGCGTCAGGCCGGCGCGGGGCCGGGGCGGCATGCCCTCACCTTGGCACGTCAGGACGGGCCGAGCAGGCCGACCAGTAGGCTCGCCGGGACCGAGCACGGAGGGGACAGCATGGCCGACGAGCAGGGCGCGACCGGGGCAGCGATCGAGGACTTCCTCACCGAGGACCGCACCTTCCCGCCCCCCGAGGCGTTCCGGAAGGACGCCCTCGTCACCGGTGCCGAGATTTACCACGACGCCGAGACCGACTGGCAGGGCTTCTGGGCCCGCCAGGCCGCCGAGCTCCTCGACTGGGCCGAGCCGTGGCACACGATCCTCGAGTGGGACCTGCCCTTCGCCAGGTGGTTCGTCGGCGGCAAGCTCAACGTCTCGTACAACTGCCTCGATCGCCACGTCGAGGCCGGCCGGGGCGACAAGGTCGCCTACCACTGGGAGGGCGAGCCGCTCGACTCCCGCACGATCACCTACGCCGACCTGCTCGACGAGGTGCAGCGCTTCGCCAACGTGCTCAAGAGCCTCGGCGTCGCCAAGGGCGACCGCGTCGCCATCTACATGCCGATGGTCCCGGAGCTCCCGATCGCGATGCTGGCCTGCACGCGCATCGGTGCGGCGCACTCCGTCATCTTCGGAGGGTTCTCGCCCGACTCGATCATCGACCGGG
>Ga0126307_10004084_pt1 | contig 10076 bp, 8 predicted proteins | sample Plot28_FD_89955 | JGI IMG/M metagenome (GOLD analysis project Ga0126307, IMG submission 89955) | Serpentine soil microbial communities from UC McLaughlin Reserve, CA, USA - Plot28 | ecosystem: Environmental > Terrestrial > Soil > Grasslands | place: USA: UC McLaughlin Reserve, Lake County...
GTCGGCCTTGACCAGGATGTCGCCGCGCAGCCAGGTGAACAGGTCGATGTGTTGCATCCGCGCTACCGGGTCCCAGCCGTCGGACGTGGCATACACCGGTGCGGTGATGTCGGTGTGCGTCCACTCCGGCCGGAATCCCGGTAGCACCGCCCGCAGCTGGGCGTCGGAAAAGCTGCGCGCGTTGCCGTAGTAGCGCTCCTCGAGGGTGAGCGATCCGCGGTGCAGCAGGCTCTTGCCGCGCATCCCTTCCGGGAGCGGTTTGGATGCCCGGCCCAATGAGCGTCGAACCGGACGGGGCAGATAGTCAAAAGGCCGCAGCGACAACGGTTCCCGGTAAATGGTGTAGCCGCCGAACAGCTCGTCGGCGCCCTCGCCGGACAGCACCACCTTGACGTGCTTGCGCGCCTCGCGGGCGATGAAGAACAGCGGCACCAGCGCGGGGTCGGCGACGGGTTCGTCGAGATACCAGACGATTTCGGGTAGGGCCGCGACGAACTCTGCCTGGTTGACCACCTTCGTCACATGCCGCGCGCCGATCGCCTCGGCCGACGCCACCGCCACGTCGACCTCGGAGAAGCCTTCCCGTTCGAATCCGGTGGTGAAGGTGATCAGCCGCGGGTTGTGGCGCATCGCCAGGGCGGCGATTGCCGTGGAGTCGATCCCGCCGGACAAGAAGGCGCCGACCGTCACGTCGGCGCGCATGTGCTTGGCCACCGAATCCTCAAGCACCGCGGTGATCTCGTCGTAGCGGCTCTGCTCGCTGCCGTTCACGAATGGTTTCGCGGTGAATTGCGGCGTGAAGTAGCGGGTCACCTCTGGCGGCGATCCCGGCTGCACCCGCGCATAGCTGCCGGATTCCAGCCGTCGAATGCCGCGGTGCAGCGTTTCCGGTTCCGGCACGTACTGCAGCACCGTGTAGTGCTGCACGGCGCGATCGTCGATGCCCAGATCGATCCCGATGGTGGCCGCCAGATCCAGCAGGCACTTCTTCTCACTGCCGACCGCCGTCCCTCCGGACCCGGTCGCCATGAACAGCGGTTTGATGCCGAAAGGGTCACGTGCGCAAAGCAGTTCCTTTTCGACGGTGTCCCACAGCGCGAACGCGAACATGCCGCGCAGCCGGGTCAGGGCATCGGTGCCCCAGTGGTGGTAGGCGGCGATGATGGCCTCACCGTCGCCGTCGGTGGCGAACACGGCGCCGTGGTCGCGCCAAAGCTCGTCGCGCAGCTCGAGGTAGTTGTAGATCTCGCCGTTGAACACCAGCACGTAGCGGTCCGGCCACTCGGGGGGGCCCCAGCGCAGCGGCTGATGGCTGTGCGCGATGTCGATGATCGACAGCCGGTTGAAGCCCAGCACGACGCGGTCGTCGGACCAGGTACCAGGCTCGTCGGGGCCGCGGTGACGCATCAGATGCGAGGCCCCCGAAACGGCGTTGATGACGTCGGGGGAGACTCCAGCGATTCCCCGGTCGCTACGCTCCTGCCCGCCGGACGCGGACACCTCGGTCAGCAAGGCCAGCAGTCCGCACACCGCGCCAAGTATGCCCAATTAGCCCGCGCACGCGAGGAGCGGAGACTATTTGGCGCACGCGAGGAGCGAGGAAACGGGAGTGTGTCGAGACCGGCCCCTGGCGGTGGTCTACGCTGCGTAGTATTCACTGCGGCCGTTTGACCGCCCGGCGGTCTACTGACTTCGTAGGAGGCTCCAACGTGACACCACGCGGCCCGAAGACGGTGGCACGGGCGGCGTCTCTGTCAGTCGTTCTGGGCGGCACGGCGTTGCTGCTCAGCGGGTGTAGCTGGTCTGAGGCGTTGGGCCTGGGCTGGCCGGAGGGCATCACGCCCGAGGCGCGCGTGAACCGGGAGCTGTGGATCGGTTCGCTGATCGCGGCGCTGGTGGTCGGTGTGATCGTGTGGGGCCTCATCTTCTGGAGCTCGGCGTTTCACCGCCACAAGAAAGGCGACACCGAACTGCCGCGCCAGTTCGGCTACAACATGCCGCTGGAACTGGTGCTCACGGTCACGCCGTTCCTGATCATCTCGGTGCTGTTCTACTTCACCGTGGTGGTGCAGGAGAAAATGCTGCACAAGGACCCCAACCCGGACGTCGTCATCGACGTCACCGCCTTCCAGTGGAACTGGAAGTTCGGCTACCAGAAGGTCAACTTCTCCGACGGCACCTTCACCTACGACGGTGTGGACAACGCGCGCAAAGAGGCGATGCGGTCGGTGCCAGAGGGTGTCGACAGCCACGGGGAGGAACTCGTCGGCGCGGTAAGCGGGCGCAACACCGAGGACCGGACCTACCTCAACTTCGACAAAGTCGAGACGCTGGGCACTTCCACCGAGATTCCGGTGCTGGTGTTGCCCACAGGCAAGCGCATCGAGTTCCAGATCGCCTCGGCCGACGTGGTGCACGCGTTCTGGGTGCCCGAGTTCCTGTTCAAGCGCGACGTGATGCCCAATCCGGCGGCGAACAACACCGACAACAAGTTCCAAATCAGCGAGATCGACAAGACCGGCGCGTTTGTCGGCCGCTGCGCCGAGATGTGCGGCACGTACCACTCGATGATGAACTTCGAAGTTCGGGTGGTTGAGCCCAACGACTTCAAGGCGTACCTGCAACAGCGGCTGGCCGGCAAGACCACCGCCGAGGCGCTGCAGGCTATCAATCAGCCCCCGACGGCCGTCACCACTCATCCGTTCGACACCCGCCGCGGTGAGCGGGCGACTGAAGCCAGCAAGTAGGGACACGCATGCACATAGAAGCCAGGCTGTTCGAGTTCCTGACCGCATTCTTTGTTCTGTGCGCGGTGGTCTACGCCGTGCTGACCGCGATGTTTGCCAATGGTGGCGTCGAGTGGGCGGGCGTGACAGCGCTGGTGATGACGTCCGGCCTGACACTGATCACCGGCACGTTCTTCCGGTTCGTCGCCCGCAGGCTCGACACCCGGCCCGAGGACTACGAGGACGCCGAGATCAGTGACGGCGCAGGTGAGCTGGGCTTCTACAGCCCGCACAGCTGGTGGCCGCTGTTCATCGCGCTGTCCGCGTCGATCACGGCCGTCGGCGTCGCTCTGTGGCTTCCATGGCTGATCGTGGCGGGAGCCTGCTTCGTGCTGGCGACCGCCGCAGGCCTGGTGTTCGAGTACTACACCGGCCCCGAGAAGCACTGACCTGCGAAGGTCACAATCGGGACAACAGTTCGTCCGCACACCGTGCTGCGAGATTCGCTAGGCCCGTCGCTTTGGGTAGTGTTGCCGAGGCACGGTAGCCGCTTCCGGCCACGACAGAACCGCGCCGGTGAAGTAGTCGAGAAGGATAGGCGTAGATGAGCGGGCCGAATCCCCCAGGGCCTGAAGGGTCGGAGTTCGGCGATCAGGAGCCGGGCGCCCAGCCCCCATCCGATCAGCCCACACGAGCAGCAGCCGAACCGGCCGCGCCGGACACCGGTGACACCGAGATCCATTCGCAGGCCTACTCCGCACCGGAGTCCGAACAGTTCACCAGCGGTCCGTATGTGCCCGCCGACGCGTCGCTCTACGACTACGACAGCTACGACCCGGACACCGAATTGGTCGACCAGCCCACGCCGCCGCGCTGGCCCTGGGCGGTCGGCGTGGCGGCAATCCTCGCTGCCGTCGCGCTCGTCGCGTCGGTGTCGGTGTTGGTCACCCGGACCGACACCAACACTCTGGCCACGCCGGCGACCAGCACGACCACCGCACCGCCGGTGCAGGACGAGATCACCCCGACGACGACACCTCCGCCGCCTCCTCCGCCACCGCCCACGACGGAGGCGCCACCGCCGCCACCGCCGGAGACCGTGACCGTGACGCAGGAGCCGCCACCTCCGCCGCCGGCCACCGCCGAGGCGCCGCCTCCTCCTCCCGCGACCACGGAAGCACCACCGCCGCCGCCGACCACGACCCGGTCGGGCCCGCGTCAGGTCACGTACTCCGTCACGGGCACCAAGGCGCCAGGTGACATCATCACCGTCACGTATATCGACGCGTCGGGCCGCAGCCGCACGCAGCGCAACGTCTACATCCCCTGGTCGCTGACGGTGACGCCGATCTCGCAATCCGAAGTCGGCTCGGTTCAGGCCTCCAGCCTGTTCCTGGTCAGCCGGCTCAACTGTTCGATCACGACCAGCGACGGCACGGTGCTCTCGTCGAACAGCAACAACGCCGCGCAGACCAGCTGCTGATGCCTATATCCACGGACGCCGCGGGCCGCTCGCGATTGAGCACCGGCACGGACACCGGCGAATTCGACCGCACCGACCGCATCCTGCTGGGCGCCTGCGCCGCGGTCTGGCTGGCCGCGCTGGGCGCAGGTGTCGCGGCTACGGTGGCCCTTGTCGATTTGGGAACCGGGCACGCGGCGGCAACGGCTGAGTCGGAGACACCATGGCTGCTCTACGCCGTGATCGCCATCTCTGCTGGGGTGATCATCGGCGCGGTGCCGCTGTTGCTGAGGGCACGCCGCGCCGCGCTGGAGGAACCACCACCACCGGCGCGCGCCACGCCCGTGCGCGCCATGCCGGGCCAGCAGCCGCCGGTTCGGGGCACCGAGGCGCCCACCGAGAAACTGCGAGTCCCTCCGCCGGCGGCGTCACGCACGGCGGCTGTCGGCCCCGGCTTTGCCACCCGTGAGGCCATCAGCCCGGCGCCGAGCCCTGTGATGACGGCGGTGGACCAGTTGTGGCTGCGGTGCGCCGTGCTCATCACGATCGCGATGGGTGTCGCGATTGTGGCCGTCGGTGTGGCCACCTACTTGATGGCCGTCGACAACAACGCGGCGGCGTGGGTGTTCTACGTGCTGGCCGGCCTCGTCACGGTGGCGATGCCCGCCATCCCGTGGTTCTACCTGCGCCAGCTGCGCACCGCGTTGGAGGGCGCCTAGCCCGTCAGTGGTGCCCGTTCGTCTGGCCGTTCGGCGAGCCGTTGCGCTCCTGGTGTTCACGTAGTGCGGTGAGCGCCTTGCGTTCTTCGGCGTGAGTCGCCTCGATCAGCGCCTCGTGTTCGGCGAGCGGGTCGGCGGTCAGGAAGCTGCCGCTGCCCGGTGCGCCCGCGGAGCCGAGCTTGTTCATCCGCTTGGGCACCGCGGCGCCCTGGTACTCCAACGCAATCGGATGACCGTGTTCGTCGACCAGTCCGAGCGGCTGGTGCAGTTCGATGTAGGCACCGTGCGGGAGGCGCTTGATGATGCCGGTCTCGATGCCGTGCTCGAGCACCGCGCGGTCGCTGCGCTGCAGTCCGACACACCACCGGTAGGTGATGTAGTAGACGATCGCGGGCAGCACCACCATGGCGATGCGCGCGATCCAGGTGGTGGCGTTGAGCGAGATGTGGAACTTCCACGCGATGACGTCGTTCATCGCCGCCAGCGTCAGCACCATGTAGAACGCGATCGCCATCGCACCGATTGCGGTGCGCACCGGCACATCCCGCGGCCGCTGCAACAGGTTATGATGCGCGTCGTCACCGGTCACCTTGCGCTCGAGGAACGGATAGGCGATCAGCAGCGTGAAGACCAGGCCCATGATGAGCGCCACGGCCACCGCCGCGGGAATGGTGTGACCGAACAGATAGAACTCCCATGCCGGCCAGATACGGGCCAGGCCTTCGGTCCACATCATGTAGAAGTCGGGCTGGCTGCCCGCCGAGACTTGGGATGGTTTGTAGGGCCCGAGTTGCCAGATCGGGTTGATCTGCAGCAGCCCGCCCATCAGGCCAAGGATGCCGGTGACCATCGCGAAGAACGCGCCGGACTTCACCGCGAACACTGGCATCACCCGCACACCGACGACATTCGTCTCGGTGCGGCCGGGGCCGGGGAACTGGGTGTGCTTCTGGAACCACACCAGCGCAAGGTGAACACCGATGAGCGCCAAGATGATTCCGGGAATCAACAGGATGTGCAACGCGTACATGCGGGGTAGGAAGACACCGTCCGCGGAGCACTGGTATCCGAGTCCACCGCAGGGGAAGTCTCCGCCGAACAGCGCCCAGTGCAACCACGTGCCGACCAGCGGGATGCCCATTGTGAGCGAGGACAGTGCGGCGCGCAGGCCGATGCCCGAGAGCAGGTCGTCGGGCAGTGAGTAGCCGAAGTAGCCCTCGAACATCGCCAGGATCAGCAGCAGCGAGCCGATCACCCAGTTGGCTTCGCGGGGCCTGCGGAAGGCGCCGGTGAAGAATATGCGGGCAAGGTGCACCATGATCGCGGCGGCGAACATCAGTGCCGCCCAGTGGTGGATTTGACGCACGAACAACCCGCCGCGCACCTCGAAGCTGATGTCCAGCGTGGACGCGAAGGCCTTGGACATCTCGACGCCGCGCAGCGGCTGATAGACGCCGTCGTAGACGACTTCGGCCATCGATGCGTCGAAGAACAGCGTCAGATACACGCCGGTGATCAACAGCACGATGAACGAATACAGCGCGATCTCGCCCAACAGGAACGACCAGTGCGTCGGGAACACCTTGTTCAGCTGCCGGCGCACCGCCGCCGATGGGTGATAACGCGAATCGATCGCATCGCCTTGTGCAGCAGACATTTCAGCCAGATTCGGCTTTGGCAATTTCGGACTCATGAGCGCCGCTCCCAGAATGCCGGTCCGACGGGCTCGATGAAGTCGCCGTTGGCGACCAGGTACCCGTCTTGGTCAATGGTGATGGGCAGCTGCGCCAAAGCGCGCGCAGCCGGACCGAATATGGGCCTCGCGAAGTGCAACGCGTCGAATTGCGACTGATGGCACGGGCAGAGGATGCGATAGGACTGTTGCTCGTATAGCGAAGAGGGGCAGCCCAAGTGCGAGCACACCTTGGTGAACGCGAACAGTTCGCCGAAGTTGAAGCTCTCCTGGCCCTTGCGCTTGATCACCCTTGGCATGTCGATCGGTTTGATGCGGATCAGCATCACCGGGTTGCGCACGCCCATCGCGATCTCGCTGAGCTTATGGTGCGATTCGACGGTGGTGCCGTCGCCGTCGGATTCGCGCCACGGGAACACCGTGATCATGCCGCCGGCGTCGATGTCTTCGGGCCGCACCTTGATGAATGGCGACTCGCCCGGCCTTCCGGTGGCGTTCGCCAGGTAGATCGTCTCGCCCTTGAACCGGGGGGTCCAGCCCGACGTCCATAGCACGGCCTTCTTGCCGTCGGCGGTCGGCACCACCGGCTTCCACGGGTTCTTGATCAACCCGCCGGCGAACGCGACCAGCGTGCCCAGGCCGAACGCACCGAGACCGATCCCCAAAGACAGACCAACCAGCCTGCGCCGCTTCAGGGTTGAACCCTCCAGCGCATCGGTGAGGTTGGCCGCGACGGTCTTTCGTTGGAGCTCGGGGGAGCGGCCGTCATGGCGCTGCTGGATCGAGATCTCCTCGGGGATGAACTTCTTCTGGTACAGCACGGCGCCGATGCCGATCGCCAGGATCGACAACCCGAACGTCAGGCCGTACAGCGGCGTGGCCAGCGTGTAGACGAACTCACCTTCCGAACCGAATGGCTGATACTCCCACGGCCAAAACAGAAAGACCAGCAACAGGGCGAGACCCGCAAAGCCGCCCAGCAGAAGCCAATACGCCACCGTGCGTTCGGCTCGCTTCTCGGCCTTGGAGCCGGAAACCGGCCACCGGTCACCCTTGTAGACGGTCTCGACGCCGTCGAGCCTGCCTCCCAGCTCGACAAGCTCCTCGCGGGACATCGCGGCCAGTTCGGCGTCGCTCGGCTGCCCTGGCAGACCCTTCTGGCCGGGGGTATCCGTGCCTTTCACGTCAGAGCTTTCGCTCATGCTCGAACTCCGATCCACAGAGCCGCACCGATGACGGCGACCATCCCGATAATCCACATCGCCATGCCTTCTGGCGCAGGGCCGAAGCCGCCGAGGCCGTAGCCGCCCGGGTTCGGCGTCTTGGTCGCTTCGTTGACGTAGGCGACGATGTCCTTCTTCTCGTCAGGGGTCAGCTGCCGATCAGAGAATTTCGGCATGTTCTGCGGGCCGGTCAGCATTGCGGTGTAGATCTGTGCCGGCTCGGCTGGGGCCAGGTCGGGTGCGTACTTGCCGGAGGACAGGGCGCCGCCCTTGCCGGTGAAGTTGTGGCACGACGCGCAGTTGAGCCGGAACAGGTCACCACCGCGGGCGACGTCGGAACCGAGCAAGGACTCGTTGGCAATTTGGCCGTTGGCATCCCTGGGAACGATCGGTCCGCCGCCGTTGGCCTGCACGTACGCGCCGAGCGCGTCGATCTGGGTCTCGTCGAAGATGGGATCTTTGCGCGGGGCCTGCGCCTCGCCGCGCATCGCGGGCATCCGGCCCGTGGACACCTGGAAGTAGACGGCGGCCTCGCCAACACCGATCAGGCTTGGCCCGCGATCGGGCACACCCTGCAGGTTGGCGCCGTGGCAGCTCACGCACGACGTGTCGAACAACTGCTTACCCGCCCGGAGCAGCGCTGAGGCCGACTCGTCGGCAACGGCCACCTGGGGCGACGGCGTGAGGGTGGCTGCAAGGCCACCGGCGACTGCCAGTCCGATCAGCAGCAGCAACGCTCCCGACAGGCGCCGGCGCAGCCGACGGCGGGACTTGTCGGTCATCGAACCCCTTCTCTCATCGGACACATCGGCGAGCCGATTATCAGACCCAGCGGCGAGCCGATCATCGGACGAAGTAGATCGTGGCGAACAACGCAATCCACACAATGTCGACGAAATGCCAGTAGTACGAAACGACGATCGCCGCGGTGGCCTGCGCAGGGGTGAACTTGCTCATCGTGGTGCGGGCTAGCAGGAAGATGAACGCGATCAGGCCGCCGATCACGTGCAGGCCGTGGAATCCGGTGGCCAGGTAGAACACCGAGCCGTAGGCGCTGCCCGGGATGGTGGTGCCGTGGTCGACCAGATGGAGGTACTCGTAGCCCTGGCCGAGCACGAAGAACAGGCCCATCAGGAACGTGATCGCGTACCAGCGCCGCAGCCCGAACACGTCGCCGCGCTCGGCGGCGAACACACCCATCTGGCACGTGAAGGACGACGCGATCAGCACCAGCGTCACCGGAACGGCCTGAACCAGGTTCAGTTCGGTCGGGTGCGGGGGCCAGTCACCTGCGGCCTGGGCGCGTGCGGTGAAGTACATCGCGAACAGCCCAGCAAAAAACATCAGCTCGCTGGACAGCCAGACAATGGTGCCGACACTGACCATGTTGGGTCGGTTCAGCGAATGTACTCGCGACGTGATGGCGGTTCCCGAGGTCCCTACAGCGCTCGTCACAGGAGCAAGTATGACGCTTTGTAGTTGTCCAACTCCACCCGGGTGGAGCAATTCGTCATAATCGGCGTGTGGCATCCCCTCAAGCGCGGCCGTCCGGTTCCGGTGACTCTCCGACGTGGCCGCTGGTCCTTGGCCGGTTGACCACCGGCCACGCGCTGGCGCCTGGTCAGGCGGCCTGGGCGATGGACCAGATTATGACCGGTGCGGCGACCCCCGCACAGATCGCAGGCTTCGGCGTGTCGATGAAGATGAAGCGCCCGACGCCGGGCGAGGTGACCGAGCTGGCCGACACGATGCTCAAGCACGCAAGGCGGGTGCCGACGGACGCGATCGGCAACGACACCGTCGACGTGGTCGGCACCGGCGGCGACGGCGCCAACACGGTGAATCTGTCGACGATGGCGGCGATCGTCGTGGCCGCGGCCGGCGTGCCGGTGATCAAGCACGGCAACAGGGCGGCGTCGTCGCTGTCCGGCGGTGCCGACACGCTGGAGGCGCTGGGGATGCGCATCGACCTGGGGCCCGACGAGGTCGCCCGCAGCGTCGCGGACGTCGGGATAGGCTTCGCGTTCGCGCCGCAGTTTCATCCGTCGTATCGGCACGCAGGCGTGGTGAGGCGTGAGATTGGCGTGCCGACGGTCTTCAATCTGCTTGGGCCGCTGACGAATCCGGCCGCCCCGCGCGCAGGCTTGATCGGCTGCGCGTGGGCTGAGCTGGCCGAGGTGATGGCCGGGGTGTTCGCCACGCGCCGCTCAAGCGTGCTGGTCGTGCACGGCGACGACGGCCTCGACGAGTTGA
>Ga0126307_10004085_pt1 | contig 10075 bp, 10 predicted proteins | sample Plot28_FD_89955 | JGI IMG/M metagenome (GOLD analysis project Ga0126307, IMG submission 89955) | Serpentine soil microbial communities from UC McLaughlin Reserve, CA, USA - Plot28 | ecosystem: Environmental > Terrestrial > Soil > Grasslands | place: USA: UC McLaughlin Reserve, Lake County...
AAGCCGATCGGCTGGACTTTCCGCGCCGAGGATGGACGCTGGGCCGACGCGGCGACCGCGAAGACGTTCAAGACCAGGGTCGGTCACGACACTTTCGCTTTCGAGCATGGCGCCGGCGGCTACCTCGTTCGCTGGAATGGGCGGCAGTATGCCGATGGTGATTCCGGAAGGCTCGCTAGGACCGACAACGTCGTGATCATGCAGGTGCGGAATCGTCCCGACGGCAACCGTGACGTCAATGGCGTTCCGTCGGTCCGCTCAGGGACGGTCGGACAAGGCCGCGTGACGATCTATCGCGATGGCAAGAAGCTGAGTGGTAGTTGGAAGCGCGTCAAGCTGTCGGCCCCGCTGCGGTTTGTGGACAAGTTCGGCAAGGAGATCTCGCTGACTCCCGGCAAGACTTGGCTCACCCTTTCCGGTTAGCGCCCCTTCTTCCCGTGCTCGCGCGATTACGAGCTGACACGGTTAATGCGGACCTAGCTCGACCGCAGTGCACAACCACCGGCCGTAGAAGTCCTCCAGCCGAAATGCCAGGGCGACCGATCGCTCGTTGAGCAGCAGGTGGACCGCCACCTCAGCGGCGGTCTCCACGGGGAACTGGACATGTACCGAGCGCAGGACGGCCGGTCTGGTGGTTTGCGGGTGGTGCTTTCGTCGTAGCCGCTGGCGCCGGTGGCTGGAGACGGCGGCGAGCACCCGCTCGTCGACCCAGCGATTGAGCTGACCGATGGGCCGCAATCCTTGCACAGTCTCGATCAGCAGCTTGGCGAGCGATGAGCTCCACGCGGTGGCGTCAGGTAACCCGGGCCGCGGAGCAGCCATCCATCCAGCACCGCCGGCGTTGGCTTGCCCGGTCGACCTCACGTAGAGGTCGAGCATTGGTTGGGCTTCGTCCATCAGTGGAGCGAGTCGAGGCTGCCAAGTTTGCGCCGGCGGGCGGCTTTCGATGGCGGATCGGTAGTTGATCGGCGAATGGATTTCGGCGGTGCCGGACACGTATGAGGCCCCCTATGAGTGCACTTCGGCCATCAGCGTGCGGGCAATTCGACCCGCTGTGAAGTGCAGAGTGACAATCTGTGGATAACACCTGGAAACAATGGCGGCATGGCCGCAGATCCGACGATCGCGCAGGTGTTGGAGGACATTGATCACCGGCAGGCGTCACTGCCCTCCGGTTTGGAGTTCCGGCGCACATTCATCGCCACCTATCGGCGCACGACTGAGGCCGTCGGTCGCTCCATTGACGACGGGGGGTTCGAGGATCCCGCTTGGGTAGCAAAGTGGGATGCGGCTTTCGCCGACCTGTTCTTCGTGGCACATGACGCTGATCTTGGCGGGAACCCTCCGCCGCTGCCATGGCGCCTGGCGTTTCGGCCGCAGCACGACCTGAACGTGTTGCAACACCTGCTGCTCGGTATGAATGCGCACATCAATTTCGATCTGCCGCAGGCGCTGCTGGCTGTGATCAGCGACGAGGACTTCTCCGACCCTGTCGTGATCGACCTGCGGCGTCGTGATCATGAAAGGATCGACCGAATCCTCGCCGATCGAGTGGCGGCGGAGGATGGTGAACTGGGCGGACCACGCAGGCCGCTGGATCGCCTGCTGACTCCGCTAAATCGGGCAAGCTCCAGGCAGTTCCTGCGTGAGGCACGGCAAAAGGTCTGGCGCAACACTTTCGAGCTGCAGCAGGCACGGGTGGCCGGCCCGGTCGCCTGCCGAGAACGACTGGCGGAGCTGGAACTCTTGACGGCGGCGAAGATCGCCGACTTGACCGCACCCGGACAGGTGCTGCTCCGTTTGGCCGCTCGGGGGTTCGGCGTGACCCTTCCGCTCCACTGAGGGAACGGACCTTCACACTGCCCCCTCCCCAAAGGAAACGTAGGTTCACGCTGCCCCTCACTGATGAAAAGAACATTTACGTTCGGTCCTGTCGGTGTGCGCCGTTTGCTACTCACGCAGAGCGCAAGCAAGGTAGGTCAACGTTCGTTTCTGCCGGTGGCAGATTCTGGCTTCAAACCACCAGGGAGGACTGAATCGAGTAGTGGTCGGCGTGATAAATGTGACGGCCGAACTCGACGAATTGGCCGACATCGTCGTAGGCGATGCGATCAACCGTGAGACAGGCGGCGGGGGTTTCAGCGTCGAGCAGCCTGGCTTCTTCGTCGCTCATCAGCCGGGCGGAGATGCGTTGGTGACCGATCCTGAGATTGACCCCGATCGAGCGGAGGCAGGCGTACAAACCCTTTGCGGAAAGATCATCAGCGCTGATCTGGAAATGACTTGGCAGGTAGTTGGTCAAGATCGCCAGCGGCACGTCGTCGGCCAGCCGCAGTCGTCTAATCTTCATGAAGGCCTCGCCCGTCACGTTCTCCGCGTCGATGGCGTCGCGGATGTCAGGTTCGAGCTCGCCCACTGAATACTCCAGCAGCCGCGTTCCGGGGACCTTTCCGGCATTGGCCAGGTCCTCGTTGAAGCTGCTCAGCCGCTCATCGCGGCGGAACTGGGACCGTACGACCTGAGTGCCCACCCCTCGTTTGCGGACAAGCATGCCCTTCTTGACGAGCTCCTGGATCGCCTGCCGGGCGGTCGGTCGGGAGAGGCCAAGACGACTGGTCAGAGAGAGTTCATTCTCCAGCCGATCGCCGGGAGCAAGAGCACCGGTATTGATGGCGTGCTCAATTGACTGAGCCAGCTGGTAATACAGCGGAACAGGGGAGTTGCGCTCGAGCGTGATGTCGAGTTCGCGCGCGGTGGGCGCCTCCATCATGCCTGCAGCATAGGGTCGCATGCTCCAGCTGAATAGGCTTGACGGCCGATTTGTCCAGACATGAAATGCAGTTGTGATTATGGCGAGAACAACAGCAGCAGACCCGCGCAGGTGTAGCCCACCATCACTGCGAGCATGGGCCATTGACCGGCTAGCGCTCGCTCGGGTGGTAGCAGCCGAACCGCCTTCTCGTGGGCCACGACTATGGCCATCACGTGGCCACCAACGATCGCGGCCAGCTGGATCACTGCTATCGCGGTCGGCCGATTGAAGATAGCGGAATTTACGCCCATCTCTGCCGAGCCGAACACATTCCAGCCCCGGCCGAGCGGATCGGAGAAGTTGATCGCGACCCGTTGTCCTTCGACGATCAAGAGCGTCGCATAGTGTGCGATGGCGTAACCGACCACGATGGGTACCACCGAGCATGCCATCAATCGTGGATAGGCGGCCGAAGATTCGGTGGTGTACCGGCCCATCCAGCGGGCTGCGGCGCTGAAGCTGGTCAGTACGATGATGATCATCACTAGCAGGCCGACGGTCTGCCAGAGCAACGGCGGCGCGTTCGAGGCTTGGACGGTCCGGATCCACCAGCTGGTGTTGGTGAAGCTGTCGTATGCGGTGATGCCCAGCAACGCTGCTACCGCGGCCGGTGCGCCACGCGGCGGCAGCCACGAGCTAAGGCCAGCGAGCGGATTGACCAGGCGGAGCGACCCTCCGACGACCCGCCGCCAGATCGACATCTCTGCGATGGTCGACGCGTAGGTCTCAAAAGGATCCGCCGCGGCGATCCAGCGCTGACCGAAGACAATCGCCCCAAGGACCATGATCACCAGCCAGCTGAGCGCCCAGACCCGTAGCACGCCCAGCGTCGTCCGTTCGGGTTGCACCAGCTCAAGCCATCCGAACGCGAACAGGCCCACTGCCGCCGGCCAGACCCCAATTCGCCTGGGCAGGGTGAGCAGGCCAAGGCTGGAATCGATCCGGGCAACCGCGCACAACCCACGGTGAATTGTGCGCAACGGGTTGGTCGCTCGCCAGAACTGGCCGAACAGCAGCGAGATGGGTACCAGACCGACCCACATCCAGACGAAGACGTAGCCGAAGATCGGGTTGGTCAGCAGATCCTTACCGGCCAGCAAAGCTAGGGCGGCCCAGCCGTAGGCCGCCAAGATGAGAAGGCGCGCCACCAACCGCACGACCCGGTTGTCGATGAGTGCGGTGAGACGTGGCAGTTCCCGCCCGCCAATCGTCGAATAGCGAGGACGCCGCCAAGCAAACAGCAAGACCCCGAACGAGATGATCAAGGTGAGGACCGCACCGATGATGACGAATCCGAAGGGCAGCGGGAGATCGTCGCGGGAGCCGATGCCGTGCAGCGGAAGGAGAGCCACGGTCATGAGGCGGGAGCGACCGTCGAGGAGTGTCAGCGCACGTTAAGGATCACAATGACTTTCTCCAAGTGGTGTGCCTCGACATAAAAGCTGCCGGGGTCGCTCACCACAAACGATCCGGTCGCGGGCTTGCCCGCCGAGACGTTCAGTTGGTAGCCGTCACCGAGGGCGTGGGCGTGAATTTCCTCGTCGACGTCGCTGGTGACGTTCAGAACCACTTTCTGGCCGACGGCGAGGTCAAGCTTCTGCCCGCTGGGCGAGACCTTTCCGCCAGAGATCGTTACATCGATCGTCACGGCCTCAACGCTGCTCGGAGTTTTGCTCGGAGTACTGGTCGGTGTAGAAGCCTGGGAAATGGGAGTGGCGCTCGGCCCCGGGGTGAAGGCTGTCGACGGTTGGCTGCTCGGGGACGCCGCGCATGCCGAGAGCATGATGTAAGTCGGCAGTGTTGCGCTGAGCATGACTGACCAAACCGTCGATCTCGACTTCCGCACCGTTCCGTCCTTGTCCCGATAACCTTCACGAGGCATCACTGCTGCCTTAGGTACGTCTAAAGCGATGCCTGGCCACCTTAAGGGATGCTCCGGTTGAAGGCAGCCGGCTCTTGAACACCACTGACACACGCGCGGTAATAGGGTGAAGTTCCGGCCACTCGATAAGGAATGCCATGCCTCAGCGATTGACGCCGCTCGAGGTGACGATGCTGGCGCTGGACACGGCGCGAACTCCGGGACACGTGAGCACGGTCGACATCTTCGATCCCTGGCCCGAAGGCTTCGATTACGAACGCCTGATTGCCCTCATCCGCGATCGAATCGAATACGTGCCGCGCTACCGGCAACGCGTCAAACCCGTGCCCGTGAGGTTGGCTGCGCCGGTCTGGGCAGACGATGAGAACTTCGACCTGACCTTCCACGTGCGCCGTTCCGCGCTGCCCCGTCCCGGCACGCTGGACCAGCTGCGCGAATTTGTCGGCAGGGTCATGGCCAGGCGGCTGGATCGCTCCCGGCCCCTTTGGGAGATCTACCTGGTGGAGGGACTCGCCGACGGGAGTTTCGCGCTAGTCAGTAAAACCCATTTGGCGCTGGTCGACGGGATTGATGGTGTCGACCTCGGCCAAGTCCTGCTGGACGCCGACCACCGTCCGTCGCTGATGTCGGCGAAGAATTGGCGGCCACTACCGGAGCCGACTGCGCTTGAACTGATCAGCGGAGCGCTGTGGGACAGCGCTCAAGATCCAGCCAAGGCGATCGAGAACCTGAGGGGTACGTTGACAAGTGCCCTCGGTGTCGCGATAGCCATCGGCGAAGCAGTAGGTGGTGTCGGTGGAGCGGTCGGGCAACTCGCCGGGGATGCCCTCCGAGGCAGGCGGCCACCCGCGAATTCGCCGCTGGCCGGCGAGGTGTCCGAGCAACGTCGAATCGCCCTGGTGCGGCTCCCGCTCGCCGATCTGAAGGCCGTCCGGCAGGAGCACAACCACACCATCAACGACGTGGTCTTAGCGGTGCTCACCGGTGCACTGCGGTCCTGGCTATTCACCCGCGGCGAATCGCTCAGCACGGGCAGCAGTCTTACCGCGCTAGTGCCGATGAGCGTGACTGAGGAGGAGGGAGAGCCGACCTCTCTCGGCAGCCAAGTCGCGCCACACCTGCAGAGCTTGCCAATCGGCGAACAGAGTGCGTTGATGCAACTCCATCAGGTCGGCGTCGGGACTCAGGCTCACAGGGAGAGCGGCCGTGCCGTGGGAGCGCGCTTTTTGTCCGACATCGCCGGATTTGCCCCATCGACACTGCACGCGTTAGGGGTCCGGGTAACCGCTGAGGTGATGCGGAAGCAGCACGACATCCTGATCACCAACGTGCCTGGTCCCCAAGTGCCCCTTTACGCAGCCGGCGCGCGTTTGGCCGCCAGCTATCCGCTGCTGCCTCTGTCGGCAGCCCACCTGCTCACGATCGGGGTGACGTCTTACGACGGGGAGGTTTACTTCGGACTCACAGGTGACCGGTACGCAGTCCGGGATCTTGATGTGCTCGCACAGTGCATAACCGATGCGCTGCAGGAACTCGTCGAGACCACGCGTGAGGCGCCAGGTCTAAGGCAACCGACGCGTAAGGCAAGCGCGGCCGCTCGCCGGGCAGCGCAGCAGAAGGTTGCTGCAAGGCATGAGGCGGCACGCCGATCGGCGCGGAAACGAGCCGCTGTCCGTACGCTCGTCTCCAGGGCCTCCGAGTTCGGAGTTGTCTCTGCCCCGGCAGCGAAACGTATTGCAGCAGCGCAGAACCAGGCTGTGGACGCGTCCACTCGGAAGGCGACCGGCAAGCCCAGGTCGCAGTGACGCCGGGCTCCGCTGTGGAACGGGATCGCCGAAGGACGGCGCTGACCGGATTCGTTCCCGTCTGTTTACGGGAAACGCTCGCGTTGCGAGCCGGCGCCGACCTGGGCCTACGCAGCGGATGTGCCGCGACCTCCGCCCTGCTCGCCGAGCTGGGCGGGCAAACAAGCATTGAGGAGGCCGCGTTCGCTGCACTGAGCCATGCCGGTGTTTTGGCAGTGCTCATCAGCTCGAGTGCCAGGCGCCTGGTGCTTGCCGCCGAGCTTGCGCCTGACCAGGTGGCTGACCACGGCAGTCCGTTTGGTGAAATCACTATCGCTGGTCTTTCCTGGTCGCAGGTACGGGCGATATTCGTCGACGAGCCCAAAGCTTTCAAGGCAGTTGTTTCGGCGCGGCGGGCGCTCGGCGACGGTCACGGGGAATGCCCGCTGGCCACGGCGCTGGACATGCCTGAAGTGGCTGAGCTGCTGGATGGGTTCGACCTGCTTTGGTTTGCGCCTGAGGAGGTTGACCAGCTCGGCGAGGATGACGATCTGACGATAATTGCAGGCGATCGGGCAGACTAGCGTCATGCCACGGTCAATCTGGAAAGGCGCCATCTCCTTCGGACTGGTCACGATTCCGGTGAAGCTCTTCTCGGCCACTGAGGAGAAGGACATCAGTTTTCGCCAGGTCCACCCAGAAGATGGTGGCCGAATCAAGTACAAGCGGGTGTGCGAGAAGTGCGGCAACGAGATCCCATATGCCGAAATCGCCAAGGGCTATGAGATGCCCGACGGCCGGATGGTGATCTTGGAGAAAGAAGACTTCGACTCGCTTCCGCTCGCCACCACAAAGGCGGTGGAAGTTGTCCAGTTTGTCGACGAGGATGAGGTCGACCCCAGCTATTTCGACAAGACCTACTTCCTGGAGGCAGACGGCCCGGGCGTCAAGCCGTACGTGTTGCTTCGTGACGCGTTGGCAAAGAGCGGCCAGAGTGCGGTGGTCAAGGTGGCGCTGCGATCCCGGGAAGCACTGGCACTGCTTCGGCCCAAGGATGGTGTGTTGCGGATGCACACGATGCTGTGGCCGGACGAGCTCCGTGATGGCTCGTTCGCGGCGCCGCCCGCTGATGTTCAGGTCTCGGATGCCGAGGTGACCATGGCCCAGTCATTCATTGATGCGCTGTCGGGCGAGTTCAAACCCGAGGAGTACACCGACGCCTACCGGGAGGCGTTGGAAGCGCTGGTACAGAGCAAGGCGGAAGGCGTTCCGTTGCCCGAAGAACCAGAGGCGCCCAAGGAGGCTGAGGTTGTCGACCTCGTTGCCGCGCTGCGCGCCTCCGTTGAAGCTGCGAAGAAGCGCCGCGAGGCAACCGAGAAGGCTACGGCGATCTGAGGCCGGGCCTCCGGAGCCGAGGCTGCGGCAGTCGTGGTCAGGGCCGGGCAACTCGGGGGTAGCCTCGATTCGTGGACGCGATCATCCAGGTCCCCACACCGGCCAATGAGCCGGTTCTGTCATACGCACCGGGCTCGGCCGAGCGGGCCGCCCTCGAGTCGACGCTGAAGCAGTTAGCCGAAGCCGAGCCGATGGAGCTTCCCGCCACCGTAGGCGCCGGCAGCCGCCTGGCTGGCGGCGCTGCGTTCAATGTGACGATGCCTTCCGATCATCGCCATATCCTCGGGCATTCGGCGGCGGCCACCCGGAAGGACACCCAGGACGCCATCAACGCGGCCATGGCGGCGGCTCTGGAGTGGGCCGGATTGAGCTTCGAGGACCGGGCAGCGGTGTTCCTGCGGGCAGCAGACCTGCTTGCCGGGCCGTGGCGGGACACCCTCAACGCGGCCACGATGCTGGGCCAGGGAAAGACGATCCAGCAGGCCGAGATCGACGCAGCCTGCGAGCTGATCGACTTCTGGAGATTCAATGTCGCGTTCGGATCGCAGATCCTCGCAGAGCAGCCAATCTCATCGCCGGGAATGTGGAACCGAGCGGACTATCGGCCGCTTGAAGGATTTGTTTACGCCGTCACTCCCTTTAACTTCACCGCTATCGCCGGAAACCTTCCGACAGCCCCCGCCCTCATGGGCAACACCGTTTTGTGGAAGCCGAGCCCGACGCAGCAATTCGCCGCCCATTTCACAATGCGGTTGCTGGAAGCCGCGGGTCTGCCACCTGGTGTGATCAATCTGCTGCCGGGCGACGGAGTCGCAGTCTCTGACGTTGCGCTTTCCCATCCTGATCTAGCGGGCATCCACTTCACCGGCTCTACCGAGACGTTTCAGCATTTGTGGCAGACCGTAGGGGAGAACATCGCCGGATACCGGGGCTACCCCCGGCTGGTCGGAGAGACCGGCGGCAAGGACTTCGTGGTCGCTCATCCGAGCGCTGATCCTGAGGTGCTCCTGACGGCGCTGATCCGCGGCGCGTTTGAGTATTCGGGCCAGAAGTGCTCCGCCGCCTCGCGGGCTTACCTGGCCCGCAGTGTCTGGGAGAAGATCGCCGGGGATCTGATCGGCGCCACTGAGTCGCTCACCGTCGGTGACGTCCGTGATCTTTCGAACTTCACCTCTGCGGTGATCGATCAGCGCGCCTTCACCAAGCAGGTCGACGCTATCCAGGCAGCTAGGAAGGCGAGCGACGCCAAGATCATTGCGGGGGGTGTCACCGATGACCGGGAGGGCTGGTACGTTCGACCAACCTTGATCATCTCCGACAATCCGCGGCAGGACCTGTTCAGCACCGAGTACTTCGGACCGATTCTGTCGCTGTTCATCTATGACGACGCCGATTTCGAGGCCACCCTGGATCAGGTCGATGCCACAGGTCGGTACGGTCTGACTGGCGCAGTGATTGCCGATGACCGGGTCGCGATCGATTATGCCAACCGGCGGCTTCGGTACGCGGCGGGCAATTTCTACGTCAACGACAAACCCACCGGCGCTGTCGTCGGCCAGCAGCCCTTCGGTGGTTCTCGGGGATCGGGCACCAATGACAAGGCCGGCTCGATGTGGAATCTGATCCGCTGGACCAGCCCTCGCTCCATCAAGGAGACATTTGTGCCGCCGAAAGACTCTCGCTACCCCCACCAGGGATAGCCGAATCAGGGTTTGCGCGAACGTGACCGGAACCTGGCGTTCTCCGTACGCAGCCGTTCATTGCTGTCCTGGAGATCGAGCACCATCGCGATGGCATTGAGGTTCAGGCCCTCGGCGACCAGCTCAGCAATTCGACGCATCCGCGCGATGTCGTCGCTGCTGTACAGCCGCGTACCACCGGGGGTACGGCTCGGCCGGACGAGTCCAGCCTTCTCGTAGGCTCGGAGGTTCTGCACTCCGGTACCGACAAGGTCCGCGGCGACCGAGATGCCATAGACGCCGGCCGCCGGGTCAGGCTGTCGCGACGACACGCTACCCACCGCCTCGAGAGATCTTCTTTTGTGATGACGCTTGACCTCTAGGGTAGCAGGCGATAATCTCTATTTGCCACCATAGATAAGCGATGGTAAGTGCATCGACGATCTGTCAAGGACTGGAGGTGAAGCAAGATGTTGATGCGCACCGATCCCTTCCGTGAACTCGATCGCCTCACCCAGCAGGT
>Ga0126307_10004086_pt1 | contig 10075 bp, 11 predicted proteins | sample Plot28_FD_89955 | JGI IMG/M metagenome (GOLD analysis project Ga0126307, IMG submission 89955) | Serpentine soil microbial communities from UC McLaughlin Reserve, CA, USA - Plot28 | ecosystem: Environmental > Terrestrial > Soil > Grasslands | place: USA: UC McLaughlin Reserve, Lake County...
ACCGAGATGAGCTCGTTGAGGTTGTCGACGCGGCCCTCGTCCTGCGGGTCGGTGCTGGCCTGCAGCTCGGTGAGGTAGCCGGTGCGGTCGAGGATGCTCTCCAGCAGCGCGGCCGGGCCCGAGCCGGTCTCGACCAGCTGCTCGAACTCCTCCAGGAGGGCCACGAACTCCTGGAGCGCCTTGAGCGAGCGGGTGGCCAGGTCGGGCACCTCGGCGCACCGGCGCAGCGCGGTCGCGAAGGCGATCCGCTCCCGGTCGGCGAAGTTCTCCACGCAGGCCTCGGCCCGCTCGCCGATGCCGCGCTTCGGGACGTTGATGATCCGGCGCAGGCTGACGACGTCGGCGGGGTTGGCCACGACCTTCAGGTAGGCCAGCGCGTCACGGACCTCCTTGCGCTCGTAGAAGCGCACGCCTCCGACGACCTTGTAGGGCATGCCGACCCGGATGAAGACCTCTTCGAACACGCGGGAGGCGTTGTTGGTGCGGTAGAAGACCGCGATCTCCTTCGGCGCGGCCTCCCCCTCGTCGACCAGCGCGTCGATCTGCTCGGCGACCCACGCGGCCTCGTCGTGCTCGTTGTCGGCGACGTAGCCCTCGATCAATTCACCGTCGCCGGCGTCGGTCCACAGGTTCTTGGGACGGCGGCCGGTGTTCTTGGCGATGACGGTGTTGGCCGCCCGCAGGATGCGCTGGGTGGAGCGGTAGTTCTGCTCGAGCACGATCGTCGTGGCATGCGGGTAGTCGCGCTCGAACTCGTCGATGTTGCGGATCGTGGCGCCGCGGAAGGCGTAGATCGACTGGTCGGCGTCGCCGACGACACACAGCTCGGCCTGCGGGACCGGGCCGTCCTCCGGACCCACCAGCTCGCGGACCAGCATGTACTGGGCGTGGTTGGTGTCCTGGTACTCGTCGACCAGCACGTGCCGGAAGCGCCGCCGGTAGTGCTCGGCGACGTCGGGGAACGCCTGCAGCAGGTGGACCGTGTTCATGATCAGGTCGTCGAAGTCCATCGCGTGGGCCTGGCGCAGCCGCTGCTGGTAGAGCTTGTAGGCCTCCGCGAGCACCTTCTCGGGCGCCGTCTGCGGGACGTAGCCCTCCTCGTCGACCAGCTCGTTCTTCAGGTTGGAGACCTGTGCGGCCAGGCTGCGGCCGGGGTAGCGCTTGGCGTCGAGGTCGAGGTCGCGGGCGACCATCGTCATCAGCCGCACCGAGTCGCCCTGGTCGTAGATCGTGAACGACGACTTCAGGCCCAGCTTGGCGGCCTCCGCGCGCAGGATGCGCACGCACATCGAGTGGAACGTGGAGACCCACATCGCCCGGGCCCGGGGCCCGACGAGGGCGGCGACCCGCTCCTTCATCTCGCCGGCGGCCTTGTTCGTGAAGGTGATGGCGAGGATCTCGCCGGGCTGCGCGTGGCGGGCACCCAGCAGGTAGGAGATCCGGTGGGTGAGCACCCGCGTCTTGCCCGATCCGGCGCCGGCGACGATGAGCAGCGGCCCGCCCTCGTGGACGACGGCCTGGCGCTGCGGGCCGTTGAGCCCGGCGAGCATCCGGTCCAGCTCCCGCCCCGCCGATCCGGGTGCGGTGCGCGGAAGGGCGGCGGTTCCCGGGAGGGCCTGCTGGACGCTGCTCATGACCACATCACTGTAAGCCGGTCGGGTGACGGTCCCGGCCCACCGTCCACGTGCGCCACACCCGTCACGGAGAGGGGTCGTGGCATCGTCCGGACGGCGTGTGGCACACTCGGCCCGTGCTCGCCACGGTCAGCTTTTACTACGGTCACCGGGATCCGGTGTCCGTCACCGCTGGCTGAGCTAGAACGCCGCAACAGACGCCCCGGGCCCGAAGAGCCCCGGGGCGTTTCTTCGTTTCCGGGGTCTGGACGGCCACCAGCCCCCGAAGGAAAATCCCGATGAGCGCCACCCTCACCGCTTCCTCCCCCGCCCCCGCCGCCGTCACCGGCACCGAGGCGGAGCGGATCGGCGAACTGCGCACCGCGATCGACGCGTGCGACGCCGAGATCATCGAGCTCGTCCGGCGCCGGCTCGCCATCTCCCAGGAGATCGGCGCCCTGCGCGCGGCCAGCGGCGGCACCCGCCTCTCGCTGTCCCGTGAGCAGCAGGTGCTCTCCCGGTTCCGGGCCGCGCTCGGTCCCGACGGCGCCGCGCTCGGCATGATGCTGCTCCGGCAGGGCCGCGGCCGGCTCTGACGGCCGTATCCGGGGCCCGGTGCCGGGCCTCTCTCCGGTGTCCCGCAGCACCGCCCACCGGAGAGACGGAAGCGACATGCCCGAGCCGAGCTCGAAGTTCCCCTTCGCCTACCGCCTGCCCAGCGACGTCGCGACCCAGATCCACGGAGGAGCCGACGCCACGGCTCCCGCGCTCGTCACGATGGGCTCGACCCGCCGCGGCATCGCGGTGCTGGTCCTGGTCCTGGGCCTGCTGGGCGTCGGCTTCGCCGCCGGGCTCCCCACCTCGGCCGCCTCCGCGATGCGCACCCAGGACTGCGGCCCCGGCTGGGTCGTCGACGCCGTCGGCACCGTGACCGCCGACGAGAACTTCCGCTGCTGACCGCCGTCCGGCACGTCCGGACACGCCCCGCCGTGACCCCGCGGAGGCGCCGGACCGGTCGTGCCGGAGGCCGGGACGCCGCCACGGCCAGGAGTCCAGGCCGCGGCGGTGCACCGGCCACCGGGCGCCGGCCGGGTCGCAAGGGGGAGGACCCGGCCGGCTCCCGGCCTCCCGACGCGACACCCGAAGGGACACCGACATGAACGCCGACTCCGCCCCCGGCCGCTGCGTCCTACCCCGGCTCGCCGCGGCCGCCACCGTCTCCGCCGCCCTCGTGGCCGGTGGAGCCGCCGCGACCACCGACCGCCCGTCCTCCCTGGACGACGTCGTCGCCATCGTGAACGCCTGGCCGAAGAAGTACACCGGCGTGGGGATCGTCGTGGAGCCTTCCTCGGAGGAGACCACCATCGGCTGACCCCTGCGCTCTCCTGGATGTCACGTCCGGCGGAGCTGCGTCGTCTCCATGGCATTCCCCCCGTGGAGAGGACACCGACGATGGCCCGCATCCCGCTCGACCCGCCCCGAACGCTCGTCTACCGGTTCGCCGAGTGGTACTCCCGGCGCAGCTGGGGCGTGGTGGCCGACCCGCTGGCCGCGATGGGCCACAACCCCCGGGTGCTGCTGACCGACGCCCGCTTCGAGACCTCGCTCAAGCGCTGGAACAAGCTCGACCCGACGCTCCGGGCCCTCGCCGAGATGTCGGCGGCCGTCTCGATCGGCTGCTCGTGGTGCGTGGACTTCGGTTACTGGCTGAGCACCAACGGCGGCGTCGACCCGGTCAAGCTCGGCGACGTCCCGCGGTGGCGCGACAGCGACGTCTACACCGAGCTGGAGCGCCAGGTGATGGCCTACGCCGAGGCGATGACGGCCACGCCGCCCACGGTGACCGACGAGACGGTCGCGGAACTCCGGCGCTCCCTGGACGACGCGGCCCTCGTCGAGCTGACCATGATGATCGCCGTGGAGAACGTGCGGTCGCGGTTCAACAGCGCGCTCGGGCTGACCAGCCAGGGGTTCAAGGACCGGTGCGAGATCCCCGCACGGACGTCGTGACCGACCCCCTGGCGCCGTTCGACCGGCACCGGCGCCTGCTCTTCTCGGTGGCCTACCAGATGCTCGGCAGCGTCGCCGACGCCGAGGACGTCGTCCAGGACACCTGGCTGCGGTGGTCGGCGGCCGACCGGAGCGACGTGGCGGACGAACGCGCCTACCTCGTGCAGATCACCACCCGGCTGGCGCTGGACCGGATGACCTCCGCACGGGCCCGCCGGGAGAGCTACGTCGGCCCGTGGTTGCCGGAGCCGCTGCTCACCGGCGGTGGCCCGGTCGCCTCCGGGCCGCCGGAGATCGCACCCGAGGACGCCGCCGAGCTCGGCGAGCAGGTCTCGCTCGCGCTGCTCGTCGTCCTCGAGACGCTGTCGCCGGCCGAGCGGGCCGTGTTCGTGCTCCGCGAGGTCTTCGGGATGTCGGTGGCCGAGGTCGCCGGCGCCCTGGGACGCACGGAGGCCGCTGTCCGGCAGATGGCCCACCGCGCCCGGGAGCACGTCCACGCCCGCCAGCCGCGGTTCGACACCGACAAGCGGGCCCAGCGGGAGGTCACCGAGCGGTTCCTCGCAGCCGTCGGGGGCGGCGATCTCGAGGCCCTGCTGGCAGCGCTCGCTCCCGACGTCGTCCTCATCAGCGACGGCGGCGGCCGCACCAGGGCCGCCCTGCGACCGATCACCGGTGCCGACAAGGTGGCCCGCTGGCTGGTGGCCGTCGCGCAGACGGGGGCGAGCATCCCCGACCTGCGGATCGAGGTGGCCGAGGTCAACGGCTGGCCCGCGATCGTGGGCTGGGCGGGGACGGAGCCGTTCGGGTCGATCTCCCTGGCCGTGTCCGAGGGCCGGATCGAACAGGTGCTGGTCGTCGTCAACCCGGACAAGCTCGCCGGTCTCGCCCTGCCCTGACGTCCCTCGTGCAGGGGCCCGCGGCGAGCCTGCGAGCCATGGGGGGCAGGAGCGTCCTTCTTCTAGGCTGCCGCGGGTGACCATGCCCCTCCCGCAGCACCCGGCCGAGCACGTCGAACGCGCGCTGTGCGTGCTCGCCCATCCCGACGACGTCGACTTCGGCACGGCCGGCACGGTGGCGACCTGGACGGCGGCCGGCACGGAGGTCACCTACTGCATCGTCACCGACGGCGACGCCGGCGGCTTCGACGAGACCCCGCGCGAGCAGATGCCGGTGCTGCGGCGGGCCGAGCAGCAGGCCGCGGCGGCGGCGGTCGGGGTGAGCGACGTCCGGTTCCTCGGCTACCCCGACGGCCGGCTGGAGCTGACGCTCGACCTACGCCGCGACATCAGCCGGGTGATCCGCCAGGTGCGCCCGCAGCGGGTGGTCACCAGCTCGCCCGAGCGGATGTGGGAACGGATCGGCGCCAGCCACCCCGACCACATGACGGTCGGGGAGTCGACGCTGCGGGCGGTCTACCCCGACGCCCGCAACCCGTTCGCCTTCCCCGAACTGCTCGAGGACGAGGGCCTGGAGGCGTGGACGGTCTCGGAGGTCTGGCTGGGCGCGAGCCCCCGCGCCGATCACGCCGTCGACGTCACCGAGATGGTCGACCGGAAGTTCGCCGCGCTGCGCAGCCACGTGACGCAGGTCAGCCACAACCCCGACCTGGAGAAGTTCGTGACCGCCTGGATGAGCCAGATCGCGCAGCGCTTCGGCCTCCCGGAGGGCCGGCTGGCCGAGGCCTTCCACGTGATCCACACCGCCTGAGAGGCTTCCGGGATGGCGAACGAACGGTGGGAGGACCTGGCCGGGGGTGCGGTCGGCGGGCCGGTCACGCGCGGCACCATGTTCGGGTCGCAGGGGCTGCGCACGGGCACGAAGTTCTTCGCGATCTGGTGGCACGAGCACCTGGTGGTGAAGCTCCCACCGGCGCGACTGACGGAACTGGTCGAGGCCGGCGACGGACAGCCCTTCGAGCCGATGGAGGGCCGCCGGATGAACGGCTGGATCGTGCTGGACGACCGAGCCGACTGGGCACCGCTCACCGACGAGGCGCGGGCGTTCGTCGAGTCGCAGCAGAAGTGACGATGCCGCGGCAGAAGTGACGTTGCCGCTCAGAGCAGCCGGTTGGTCGCCGCCCAGCGGGTGAGCTCGTTGCGGTTGGACAGCTGGAGCTTGCGCAGCACGTTCGAGGCGTGCGACTCCACCGTCTTCACCGAGATGAACAGCCGGGAGCCGATCTCCCGGTACGTGTACCCCCGCGCCAGCAGCTGCATGACCTCGCGCTCGCGGGCGCTGAGCAGGTCCAGCCCCGGGTCGGTCGCCTCCTCCGCAGGCTCGGCGGCCGGGGCCCCGGCGGCGAACGCGTCGAGCACGAAACCGGCCAGCCGAGGGCTGAACACCACGTCCCCGTCGGCCACCCGGCGGACGGCGTCACGCAGGTCCGGGCCGGAGATCGTCTTGGTCACGTAGCCCTTCGCGCCGGCCCGGATGACGGCGATCACGTCCTCGGCCGCATCGGAGACCGACAGCGCCAGCCAGCGGATCTCCGGCAGCTCGGTGCGCAGCGTCTCGAGGACCGCGCGCCCCCCGCCGCCCGGCATGTGCACGTCGAGCAGGACGACGTCCGGCTTGGTCGCGCGGATGCCCTCCACGGCGGAGGCGACGTCGGCACCCTCGCCGACGAACGTCACGTCGTCCCCGAGCTCGGCGCGCACGCCGGCCCGGACCATCGCGTGGTCGTCGACCACGAACACCCGTGGCGCGGTCATGCTCTGCTCCTCGGTTCGCTCCCGCTCACGCCCACCCGCGGAAGCGCGAGCTCCACCTCGGTCCCCTCCCCCGGCGACGACCGGATCTCCGCCGTCCCACCGAGCCGGGTGAGCCGCCCGGTGACCGAGTCGCGCAGGCCCCGCCGGTCGTCGGGCACGGCCGCCGGGTCGAAGCCCGCCCCGCGGTCGCGGACGAAGACCGACACCCGCTCGGGCGTGACCTCGGTGTAGAGGTCGGCGGCCGCGGCGCCGGAGTGCTTGGCGGCGTTGAGGAGTGCCTCCCGGGTCGCCGCGCCCAGCGCGGCGAGTGCGTCGTCCACCGGGGCGTCGCCGACCACGACGGGGTCGACGATCAGGGCGTGGTCGGCCTCGACCTCGGTGACCATGGCGGCGACCAGGCCGGCCCACGTGCCGCCCTCGCGCACGACCTTCGGGTCGTACAGCCAGGCCCGCAGCTCCCGCTCCTGGCCGCGGGCCAGCCGGTTGACCGCCTGGGGGTCCTCGGCGTGCCGCTGGATCAGCGCGAGGGTCTGCAGCACCGAGTCGTGCAGGTGGGCGGCCACCGCGGCCCGCTCCTCGGACCGGATCCGCGCGGTGCGCTCCTCCGCGCGCGAGTCGAGCAGCCGCCGCCAGATCGGCGCGGTCGCCAGCACGACCCCGGTGAGGATGACGAGGGTGGCGGCGAAACCGTTGCGGGCGGCGGCGAGCTGACCGGTGGTGGCGAGCAGGAGCACCACCCCGCCGGCGGCGAGCGCGGCGCCACCGGCGAGCGCCCAGCGTCCACCGGGGACGGCGAGGGAGCGGTCGGTGTCGAGCTGCCGCCAGATCACGCCGAGCCCGACGGCGACCAGGACCAGCGGGAGGATGAGGTCGCCGGTGCCGAACTGGAGCAGCTGACCGAGCAGTACCGCCGCGGCCACGGCGAGCACGACCAGCCCGACGACCTCGCGCCCGTTCCTCGGCCGCCAGCCCACGCCGGACGGCGGCGTCGCCTCCGCCGATCCCGGCTGGGCCACGGGCATGGTCAGCCAGAGCAGGCCGTAGGCAACCACGCCGATGACCGCCGTCGAGAGGACGACGAAGGCGACCCGCACGATCAGCGGGTCCTGGCGCAGATGTGCCGCCGTCCCGGCCGCGACCCCGGCGAGCACGCGACCGGAGCGCGGGCGCACGAGGCGCGGCCGCGCAGCGGTCGGGCCGGGCGCCGGCCCGGACACGGTGGTGGTCACGCTAGGAATCGTCGCACCGCGGGACCCGGGGCCGACACCGGTGATCACCCCCGTTGAGGAACCAGGGTGCGATGGGGGCCTTCCCTGATGGATTCCGGTGGTCCGGATCGGCAGGCTCTGTGCCATGACATCGGCACCGCCCCCCGCACCTCCCGGCCTGGAGCCGCCGGCCTGGCAGCCCCCGCCACCGCCGCCTCCCGCCGGTCCCCAGCCGCGCACCCAGCTGCGCCGCAGCCGCACCGACAAGATGCTCGGCGGCGTCTCCGGCGGGCTCGCTGAGTACAGCGGCATCGACCCGCTGCTCTGGCGCGTCGGCTTCGTCGCCCTCGCCTTCGCCGGCGGCACGGGCGTCCTCGTCTACCTGCTGCTGTGGCTGCTCATGCCGGCGGGCGACGTCCGGTACGACGCCGCCCCCTCGGTCCGCGAGCCGCGACCGCCGGCCGGCCCACGCTCCCCCGTCCCGGGGGTGACGATCGCCGGGCTGCTGATCGTGGTGGGCGCTCTCGTGCTGATCACGAACACGACGGCCTGGGACATCGGCCCGCGCGGCTTCCTCGGCTCGGCCCTGGTGGTGGTCGGGCTCGGCCTGGTCGCCGCCGCCTTCACCGGCGGACGGCGCGCCAAGGGCGGGCTGATCGCCCTCGGGATCGTCCTGTCCCTCGCCCTGATCACGGCCAGCTCCGTGCCGTGGCGCGACGTCTCGCGGAGCGGCGTGGGTGACCGCACCTTCCAGCCGGCCACTGTCGCCCAGGTCCGCGACGTCTACCGCGGCGGCGCCGGCGACATGACCCTCGACCTCAGCCGGCTGGACCGGCGCATCCCCGGTGGCCCGGTCACCACGCGGATCGACCACGGCCTCGGCGACCTGGAGGTCATCGTCCCGCGGTCGGCGGACGTCCAGCTCACCATCGACACCGGACTCGGCGACGTCGAGGTCTTCGACGACGGCTCGGTCACCGACGGCTTCTTCGCGGGGTCCGGCAGCGAGCCGTGGTCGGACGACGGCACGGCCGAGTTCGAGATCAGGATCCACAACGGTCTGGGTGACGTGGAGGTGTCCCGTGGCTGACTACAGCGAGTTCCCCACCACGCCGACCGGCTGGCAGGAGCGGCAGGCCCAGGAGTGGCAGACCGTCACCCCGCTGGAGACCGAGGACGCCGAGCGCCCCCGCCAGCAGGTCGACCTCACGGCCCTCGTCCCCGGCGTGGCCTTCGTCGTCATCGCCATCGTGTTCATGTCCGGCGTGCACCTGCCGGACTTCATGTGGCGGAACGGCGGCTTCCTCTGGGTGGTCCTGATGGGGGTCGGGATCGTGCTGCTGGTCGCCGAGCTCCGCAAGGCCCGCCGCCGGCGCAGCTAAGGACGCGGAGCGGGAACAGGGCCCGGGGAGCATCCGCTCCCCGGGCCCGGTGACGTGCTGGAACGGCCCTGCTGCAGGGGCCCGCCGCGAGCCTGCGAGTGGCGGGGGGCAGCGGGGTCCTTCTACTCCCACTCGATGGTGCCCGGCGGCTTGCTGGTGACGTCGAGGGTGACCCGGTTGATCTCGGGCACCTCGTTGGTGATCCGGGTCGAGATCCGCGCCAGCACGTCGTACGGCAGGCGGGTCCAGTCGGCGGTCATCGCGTCCTCGCTGGACACCGGACGCAGCACGATCGGGTGCCCGTAGGTGCGGCCGTCGCCCTGCACGCCGACCGACCGCACGTCGGCCAGCAGCACGACCGGGCACTGCCAGATCTCGCGGTCCAGCTTCGCGGCCGTCAGCTCCGCGCGCACGATCGCGTCGGCCTTGCGCAGGACGTCCAGCCGCTCCTGGGTCACCTCGCCGACGATCCGGATGCCCAGGCCGGGGCCCGGGAAGGGCTGGCGCCACACCATCGCCTCGGGCAACCCGAGCTGGATGCCGACCTCGCGGACCTCGTCCTTGAACAGCGTCCGCAGCGGCTCGACGAGCGTGAACTGCAGGTCCTCGGGCAGGCCGCCGACGTTGTGGTGGCTCTTGATGTTCGCCGTCCCGGTGCCGCCGCCGGACTCGACGACGTCGGGGTAGAGCGTGCCCTGCACGAGGAAGTCGACGGTGTCGCCGTGCTCCTTCGCGTCGCCGACGACGTCGAGGGCGGCCTGCTCGAAGACGCGGATGAACTCGCGGCCGATGATCTTCCGCTTCTCCTCGGGGTCCGCGACCCCGGCCAGCGCCCCGAGGAACTGCTCGCGGGCGTCCACCACGCGCAGGTCCACCCCGGTGACGGCGACGAAGTCGCGCTCGATCTGCTCGGTCTCGCCCTGCCGCATCAGGCCGTGGTCGACGTAGACGCAGGTGAGCCGGTCGCCGATGGCCCGCTGGACGAGCGCGGCCGCGACGGCGGAGTCGACCCCGCCGGACAGGGCGCACAGCGCGCGGCCCTCGCCCACCTGGGCGCGGATCCGCTCCACCTGCTCCTCGACGACGTTGGCCATCGTCCAGGTCGGCTCGAGGCCGGCGATGTCGAACAGGAAGTGCTCGAGCACCGTCTG
>Ga0126307_10004087_pt1 | contig 10074 bp, 8 predicted proteins | sample Plot28_FD_89955 | JGI IMG/M metagenome (GOLD analysis project Ga0126307, IMG submission 89955) | Serpentine soil microbial communities from UC McLaughlin Reserve, CA, USA - Plot28 | ecosystem: Environmental > Terrestrial > Soil > Grasslands | place: USA: UC McLaughlin Reserve, Lake County...
GCCAACCTCAAGATCGGCGACGGCGAGTTCGTGATCCTTGTCGGCCCGTCGGGCTGCGGCAAGTCGACCTGCCTGAACATGATGGCGGGGCTGGAGGACATCACCGAAGGCGAGCTGCGCATCGGCGGCCGGGTGGTCAACCAGCTGGCCCCCAAGGACCGCGACATCGCCATGGTGTTCCAGAGCTACGCCCTGTACCCGCACATGACGGTGCGGGAGAACATGGCCTTCTCGCTCAAGCTGGCCCATGTCGACCGGGCCGAAATCGACCGCAAGGTCGACCGGGCGGCCGAACTGCTGGAGCTGACCGAGCTGCTGGACCGGAAGCCGGCCAACCTGTCCGGCGGCCAGCGCCAGCGGGTGGCCATGGGCCGGGCGATCGTCCGCCAGCCCAAGGCGTTCCTGATGGACGAGCCGCTGTCCAACCTGGACGCCAAGCTGCGGGTGCAGATGCGGACCACCGTGGCCCGGCTGCAGAACCAGCTGGGCACGACCACCGTCTATGTGACCCACGACCAGACCGAGGCCATGACCCTGGGCGACCGCGTCGCGGTCATGCGCGCCGGCGTGATCCAGCAGGTCGATACCCCCGACGAGCTGTACGAGCGGCCGCGCAACCTGTTCGTGGCCGGCTTCATCGGCTCGCCGGCGATGAACTTCCTGCCCGGCACGCTGGAGGACGGCCAGCTGCGCACAGCCCTGGGCGACGTCACCCTGCCCGGCGACGTGCGGGCCAAGGCCGAGCGGGCCGGCGCCGGCCGGGAGCTGATCGTCGGCATCCGACCCGAGGACTTCGAGGACGCGGCCTTGCTGAACGGCAGGCGGGCCGAGGGCCTCACCTTCCCGGCGACGGTCGAGGTGCTGGAATCGCTGGGGGCCGACAAGTACGCCTACTTCCACCTCGCCGGCCCCCGGGCCACCGCCCAGGAGCTGGAGGAGCTGGCCGCCGACGCCGGCACGGGCGACGTCCCGGGCAGCGACCAGGTCGTGGCCCGGCTCGACCCGGCCAGCCGGGCCCGCGAGGGCCAGCGGGTCCAGCTGTGGTTCGACCCTGGCAAGCTGCACCTGTTCGACCCCGGCAACGGCGCCCACCTCACCCGCTGATCAGCCGGCGTCCGGCGGCCGGCCGGCGTCGAGCGGGAGCTCGACCACCAGGGAGGTGCCCTGCCCAGGGCGGCTGTCGACGCGCAGGGTCCCGCCGGTGGCCGCCACCCGGTCCTTGAGGCCGATGAGGCCGGAGCCACGGGCCGGGTCGGCGCCGCCGGCGCCGTCGTCGCGGACGTCCAATCGGACCCGCCCGTCGTCGGCCGCGACCGCGACCTGTACGGCCGAGGCGTTGGCGTGCTTGGCCACATTGGTCAGGGCCTCGGCGACCACATAGTAGGCGGTCACCTCGACCCGCTCGGGCAGCCGTCCTTCCGTGGCCACCTGGAGCTCCACCGGGACCGCCGAGCGGCGGGCCAAGGTCCGCAGGGCCGGGCCCAGGCCACCATCGCTGAGGATCGCCGGGTGGATGCCGCGCGACAGTTCCCGCAGGTCACCCAGGACCTCGTCCAGCTCCGCCCCGGCGCTGGCGAGCTCCTGGTGGACCTCGCCAAGCTCGGGGGGGACGACTACCGCGGCGGTCTGCAGCCGCAGGGCCAGGGAGACCAGCCGCTGCTGGGCGCCGTCGTGGAGGTCGCGCTCGATCCGACGTCTCGTGTCGTCGGCGGTGGCGACGATACGCGCGCGTGAGGCCATCAGCTCCGCGTGGGCTTCGGCGTTGGCGACCGCCGTGGCGACCAGCTCGGTGAACCGGCTGATCTGGGCCTCGGTGTCGGGCGGGAAGGACTCCTCGCTGCGGGTCGAGGCGGCGATCACCCCCCACAGCCGCCCGCCCACCACGATGGGGCAGCCCACCGAGGAGTGGATCCCCAGCGCCCGCGCCTCCTGGGCGATCGCCCCGGCGTCCTGGCCGAAGCTGTCCACCCGCACCGGACCGCCCGTCTGCTGGACCCCGCGGGCGATGCTCGGCCCGTCCAGGCTGAACCGGGTCCCCACGGCCAGCTCGACCGGCACCTGGCCCCAGGCGGCCACCCCGGTCACCGTCCCATCGGCCTCATAGCGCTCCATGCGGGCCAGGTCGGCGCCACACAACAGGCCGACCTCCCGGGTCACGGCCTCGAACACCTCCGACGGCGGGCCGGCCTGGGCGACCAGGGTGGCCACCCGCCGCAGGGCCGACTGCTCCTCGGAGAGGCGCGCCGCCTCCAGCGTCTGGCGCCGGGAGCGGGCGGCCAGCTCACCCACCACCACCGCCGTGACCAGGAACACCCCCATGGCGGCCAGCTCGCGCCCGTCGGCCACCCGGATCGCGCCGACCGGCGGCAGGAACAGGTAGGCAAAGCAGACAGCGCTCAGGATCGCGGTGACCACCGCCAGCACCGTGCCCCAGCCGACGGCGACCACCAGGACGGCCAGGATGTAGAGCACCAGCAGGCTCAGCGCCGGAACGTGCGACTCCAGCAGCGCGATCACGCCGCTGACCGCGCCCACCGCGGTCACGCTGACCACCAGCCCGCGTAGCCAGCGGGCTACCGACGGTCTCATCCAGCGACCGGCCATCCTCCGCTCACCCACCCCAGACCCTAACGGATCCGGGTGCCGGTGACGACCCCGGAGCCGGCAAGAGCTGAGGTTCCGCTACAGGCCGGGAGGGAACCGGTAGGCGGACGGGATGGGGGAGGGCAGCTGGGCGGCCGTACCGAAGGCGACCACGATCTCCTGGCGGGACGCCAGGGACAGGGTGGTGGGGTCGCCTGGGCAGGCCGCACCGTCGAGGTAGACCCGCAGCCGCCGGTCGCCGGCGGGGCAGTAGCCACCGAGGCAGCTCGGGGTGAAGCGTACCCCCCACACGGCGAAGAACTCCCCCAGGGTGTAGCCGCGGGGGGTGGGGGACTCGACGTGGATGATCCCGCTGGCGTCGTGGGTATGGAGTGGGGCGAACCCGACCGCGGGGTCGATGCCGATGCCGGCCGGGACCGGCACCTTGGCGCCGTCGACGTACAGGTCGAGGTGCTGGTGGATGTGGACGGCGGTGCCCTCGGCGGCGCTCAGCGGGGGCACGCCGATGGCCTGCAGGCGTTCGGCCAGGTCGGCGGTGTCGGCGCTCCAGGGCGCCGGCCCGGTCTGCAGGCCGGCCAGCGAACTCGGGCTGGCCGCCGCCTGCCGGTGGCGGCCGACCACCGTGACAGCCAGCCCGCCGATCCCAGCCGCCAGCACCACTGCCAGCACCGCGACCGTCGTACCCAGCCGGCGGCGCTCGCGGCGACGGGCCGCCTGCCGTGCCCGTGCCGCCCCCCGGCGCCGGCGAGCCTCTTGCGCGTTCATCTCTCCAGGGTCGTCCCGCGGCCCCGATCCGGCATCACCGCCAGCCGCCATCTCGCCCTCCGGCTGACCGGAAGCCATAGACGGAGGCTAGCTGCGATGCCGCCGTTCCGGCGGCCGCGCAACCCTCGAAGCGGAAGGGGCGGCCGACCGGCCGCCCAGGTAATGACAAGGAGGTGACTTGGTGCGGCCATGGACCCGTCTGCAGGACTGGGGGATGCTGCTCGCCGGCCTGTACGCGGCGCTGTCGCCGATCTGGGTCAGCACCAGCGGTGAGCGCGACGCCTTCTGGGCGCTGATCGTGCTCGGCGCCCTGCTGGCCGTGACGGCGCTGTCCTCGCTCGCCCTGCCGGGCGTGGTGGCCACCGAGTGGCTCGCCATGCTGTTCGGGGTGCTGCTGTTCGCCGCCCCGTGGGTGCTCACCTACACCGACCGGGTCGGGGCCTCGTGGACCTCATGGGTCGTCGGGGCGATTGCGGTGGTCCTCGGTGCCATCACCGTGGGAACCAGCAACCGCAGGCGCCCGCAGGTGATCCAGCCCTAGCCCTGGGGGCTCCCCGGACGGGACCGGCCGCTGGCGGCCGGTCCCGTTCTCTCAACGGGCGAGCCGCCCGAGCAGCAGGGACGCGGCCGCGATCCCGATGACAGTGGCCAGCAGGAGGGCGGCGAAGTCGGCGGCGATGTTGCCGGCGAGGCCGAGCAGCAACCGCCGGAGGGCGTTGACCTCCTAGCTGAGCGGGTTGACGTGAATGACGGCCTGTACCCGGGCGGGCATGATCTGGGTCGGGTAGAGACCGTTTGAGGCGAAGAACGACGATCCCAGCATCACCGCCGCGACCGCTCCGAGCAGGCTCAGCGGCCGCCAAACGAATCGCATCCCGAGGATCGAGGCCAGGACCAGCACCGCCGTCACCTGGCTGACTGCGCGCCCGCCGGCGGCGAAGGCCTTGCTGGCGACCAGCGCGCCGCCCTGGGCGTGGGTGTGGCCAGCAGCTTGGTCAGGATGCCGAAGTCGCGCTCCAGATGAGCTGGATCCCGTAGAAGATCGCGATGACAGTGCCGACTGGGCCATGAGGGGGCCAGGTAGTCGAGATAGGGGAGCCGGCCCGAGGTGGGGATGGCGCGGATCCTGCTGAAGGTCTCGCCGAAGACGAGCAGCCACAGCGCCGGCTGGACCGTCCGACCCGGTCGCAGAGCCGCTCGGCCTCCTCCAGGTAGTGGGTGGTCAGCAGCACGGTCATGTCCTCCTTGGCGGGGAGCTCCAGGACCCGTTCCCAGACGCTGGCGCGGGCCAGGAGTGGAGCCCGATGGTCGCCTAGTCAAGGGACAGCTGCTGGGGGACCTAGCCGATCAGCCGGCGGACCCGCATGGGCGACCGGACCGGCTCGAACTGGCAGACCAGTCCGCGACCGGCCATCACCGGCCGGCGGCTCAACGAGGTCCTCCAGGGCGGACGGCCTCCTCCTCGCCGGCGCCAACGTGGGCGGTCGTGCGCAGCGGGGCCTCCCGCAGCAGCAGGGCGAGCACCAGCGTGGCCACGGCGAAGGGGATCGCGCAGCGGTAGACGACCTGGTAGGAACGAGCGAACGCCTCCAGCAGGGCGTGCAGGACCGGGCCGGGCAGGGCCCGCCGCAGCTGCTGGGGCGCGCCCTGCAGGGCGCTGAGGTCAACCGGCGCCCGCCGGCCGGCCCCCGAGGGCAGGAACACGGCCAGGTTGTGCTGGAGGCGGTTGAGCAGGACGGCCCCGAACAGCGCGGTGCCGAGCGAGCCGCCGAGCAGCCGGAAGAACACGGTGGCCGAGGTAGCGGTGCCGAGGTCCCGGTAGGCGACCGCGTTCTGGACGGCGAGCACGGCGACCTGCATGATGCAGCCGATCCCGAGGCCGACCACCAGCATCCACCCCGACAGGACGGCCGTGCTGGTCCCGACCTCGATGTGGCTGAGCAGCCAGAACCCGACGGTCAGCAGCGCCGCGCCGATGATCGGGAACACCTTGTAGCGGCCGATGCGGCTGATCAGCTGACCGCAGCCGGCCGAGGCGACCACGATCCCCAGGGTCAGCGGGGTCAGCTGCAGGCCCGAGGAGATCGCCGAGGCGCCCCGAACCACCTGGAGGTACTCGGGCAGGTAGACGACCGCGCCGAACAGCGCCAGTCCGAGCAGGCCAGTGATGGCCACCGCGACGGTGAAGATGGGGTTGCGGAACAGGTGCAGGGGCAGGATCGGCTCGCTGGCCCGCGCCTCCCAGGCCACGAACAGGCTCAGGAGCACGACGGCGGCGACGGCCAGGCCGACGATCTGCAGCGACCCCCACGGGAAGGTGGTCCCACCCCAGGTGGTGGCGATCACGACGCAGGACACCGCGGCCACCAGCAGCACTGAGCCCGGGTAGTCGATGCGGCGCCGCACCCGGCGGAACGGGATGCGCAGCACCACGCTGGTCACGGCCAGGGCGGCGATGCCCAGCGGCAGGTTCACGTAGAAGATCCAGCGCCAGCTCAGCTGGTCGGTGAAGTAGCCACCGAGCAGCGGGCCGCTCACGCTCGCTAGCGCGAACACCGCCCCGAAGTACCCCTGATAGCGGCCCCGCTCGCGGGGTGCGACCAGGTCGCCGACGATCGCCATGGCCAGCGCCATCAGCCCGCCGCCGCCCAACCCCTGGATGGTCCGGAACGCGATCAGCTCGCCCATGTTCTGGGCCAGGCCGGACAGCATCGAGCCGGTCAGGAAGATGATGATGGCGGCCTGGAAGGTGCCGCGCCGGCCGTAGAGGTCGGACAGCTTGCCCCACAGCGGGGTGACGGCGGTGGAGGTCAGCAGGTAGGCGGTGACCACCCAGGACAGGTGGTTCAGGCCCCCGAGGTCGCCGACGATCGTCGGCAGCGCGGTGGCGACGATCGTCTGGTCGAGGGCGGCCAGCAGCATGCCGAGCATGAGCCCGCCGAACACGATGCGGAGCTGCCGCTGGCTGAGCGGACGGGACCGGTCCGCGCCGGTTCGGTCCGCCTCGATGGTCTGGGCGGTCACGCCGTCTCCCTTGGGTGCTGCTCGAGCATCTCGGCCCCTCTCCAGCTGCGTGGTGTGTGTGCCTGTGCTGGTGAGGATGCAGCCGGGGCGGCCCGAGGTCTGCCCGGCCAGTGCCCGTCACGCCTCCTGGCGGGCTGGCATCTTGACGTGCCTGCTAGCTGGAAGGGCGGTCGCCACGGATCGGCAGGTCGATCTGGAGCCTGGTGCCGTGCCCGGCCGGACTCTCGACCTGGATCGTCCCACCCACCGCCTCGACCCGGTCGGCAAGGCCGACGAGCCCGGACCCTCCCCCGAGTGCCGCACCACCGACGCCGTCGTCACGGACCGACACATGGAGGACGCCGTCGTCTGCCTGCGCCTCGACCTGGGCCACCGACGCATGGGCATGCTTGGCCGCATTCGCCAATGCCTCGGATACCACATAGTAGGCTGCCACCTCGACCGCCTCGGGCAGCCGCGCAGGTGCGTTCACCTGCAGTTCGACCGGGACGGCCGAGCGGCGGGCGAGTGCCTTGAGGGCCGGCCCCAGGCCCCCCTCGGACAGGATCGCCGGGTGGATGCCACGCGACAGCTCCCGCACCTCTTCCAGCGCACCGGTCAGGCCGTCCGCGATCCGGGCCAGCTGGGCCCGGAGCTCGGGCCGCTCGGGCGGCACCGCCGCCTCGGCGGCCCGGAGGTCAAGGACCAGCGAGACCAGCCGCTGCTGGGTGCCGTCGTGCAGGTCGCGCTCGATCCGCCGGCGGGCCTGGTCGCCGGCGGCCACGATGCGGGCCCGTGAGGCGGCCAGCTCGTCGCGGCTCTGCTCCAGGGAGCTGGCCATCGAGTTGAAGCTGCGCTCCAGCACCCCGATCTCGCCCACGCCGTCTTCGGGCATCCGGGCACCAAGATCACCGCCGGCGAGCCGGCCGGCCATGGCCGCCGCCCGGCTGACCGGCTGGACGATGGCCCGGGCCAGGTAGCCGGCGAAGACGATGATGAGCAGGATCGACCCGCCAAGGCCGATCCCGGCGGCGGCGACGGCCCGTTGGGCTGCTACGTCCGACCGGCGCTCGCGCTCGGCCGCCAGGCCCTGTTCGGCCGCCAGGAACCGGTCGAACTCGAGGCGGATGGCGTCGATGCGCTCCCTGCCCTCGTCGGTCGCGCCCACCGTCCGGGCCGCGTTCGGATCCCGCCGGGCGGTGGTTACCAGTGGGACCGAGTAGTCCCGGATGTAGGAGGTGGCGGCCTGGGTGATGCGATGGGCACAGGCCCCCTGTTCGGGGTTGCCGGTGACCAGCCGTTCCAGGGTGCGGGCCTCCGCCGGCAAGGCGTTGCGGGCATCCTGCCAGGGCTGCAGGAAGCGCTCCCGCCCGGTGATGATGAACCCCCGCTGCCCGGTCTCGAGGTCGACGACCAGCCGCTCCAGCCGGTTGGCGACCACCAGCACCTCCTCGGACTGCCGGGCCCGCCGCTCCGAGGTGCGCAGTTCGGCCACCGAGGACAGCAGCACCGCGAAGGCGGCCCCGATCACCAGCGCGAGCAGCCCACTGGCGATCAGCATGCGACCGGTCAGCCCGCCCCGAGGTCTCCGCAGCGTGCTCACAGGGCCACGCTAGACCATAATCCGGTCCATGACGACGACAGCGCTGCGGGTGGTCCTGGCCGAGGACGACGTCCTGCTGCGCGAGGGGCTGGCCAGCCTCCTCGAGCGCTCGGGGTTCCAGGTCGTGGGCCAGGCCGGCGACGCCGCCCAGCTCCTGGCCCTGGTCGCCGAGCAGGCGCCGGAGCTGGTGGTGGTGGACATCCGGATGCCCCCGACCCACACCGCCGAGGGCCTGGAGGCGGCCCGGCAGATCCGCCAGGAGCACCCCGAGATCGGCATCCTGGTCCTGTCGGCCCATGTCGAGGTCGAGCATGCCATGGAGCTGCTGGCCAGCGGCCGGCGGGTCGGCTATCTGCTCAAGACCCGGGTCACCGACGTGGAGGAGTTCATCGACACCCTCCAGCGGATCGCCAGGGGCGGGTCGGTGGTCGACCCGGCGCTGGTGGCCGAGCTGGTGTCGGCCCGCCGCCGCGACGACCCGCTGGCCGCCCTGAGCGTCCGGGAGCGGGAGGTGCTGGCCCTGATGGCCGAGGGGCGCTCCAACGCCGGGATCGGCCGGCGGCTGTGGGTGACCGAGGGCACCGTGGAGAAGCACGTGCGCAGCATCCTGATGAAGCTGACCCTGCCCGAGACCACCGACGACCACCGCCGGGTCCTCGCCGTGCTCACCTTCCTGGATTCCCGCTAGCAGCTAGCCACGATTCCGCCAGGAGGGCGCATGCAGGCCGTCACGGTCATCCCGATGCAGGCAGACAGCGCCCGCCTCGACCAGATCGTCGAGCCGGCTCGCGAGGAGGGCGACCTGGCGGTCCAGACTCTGGCGGTCGGCTGTGCGGCACCGATCTGGAGATTGTCGGGGGCGACTACGGCTGGGCGCCATCAGGGCGGGAGCGGCTGGTGCTCGGCCATGAGTCCCTCGGCCGGGTCCTGGAGGCCCCTGCCACGGGCGACCTGGGGCCTGGCGACCTGGTGGTTGGCATCGTCCGCCAGCCCGACCCCGAGCCGTGCCTGAGTTGCGCCGCCGGCGAGTGGGACATGTGCCATAACGGCCGCTACACCGAACACGGCATCAAGCAGCTGCACGGGTTCTTGCGCGAGCGCTACCGCATCGGCCCCGGCCACGTGGTCAAGCTCGACCCGGCCCTGAAACGGACCGGGGTGGTGCTCGAGCCGACGAGCGTGGTCGCCAAGGCCTGGGACCACATCGAACGGATCGCCGCCCGGACGGTCTGGGACTCCAAGATCGTCCTGGTCGTCGGGGCCGGCCCCATCGGCCTGCTCGCCGCCCTGCTGGCCGTCCAGCGTGGCCTGGAGGTCCATGTCCTGGACCGGGTGACCAGCGGTCCCAAGCCGGCGCTGGTTGCCGACCTGGGCGCCACCTACCACACCGGGACGCTGGCGGAGGCCGTGGGCCGAGCCGACGTCATCGTCGAGTGCACCGGCGTCGAGGAGCTGGTCCTGGACGCTATCGCCAAGGCCGCCCCCGACGGCATCGTCTGCCTCACCGGCGTCTCCTCGGCCGGACGCACCATCACCATCGACCGGGGCGCCCTGAACCGCGAGCTGGTCCTGGACAACGCGGTGGTGTTCGGCACCGTCAACGCCAACCGCCGCCACTACCAGGCGGCGGCGGCCGCCCTGGCCAAGGCCGACCCAGGATGGCTGGAGCGCCTGATCACCCGCCGCGTCCTCCTGGACCGCTGGCCGGACGCGCTGCAGCGGCAGCCCGACGACGTCAAGGCGGTCATCGAGCTGCCCGCCTGACGGCACCTCCGCCTCAGGCCGCCCCGCTGAAGCTCTGGAGGCGGGCGCGGATTTCGGGGCTGCGCAGCGAAGCCAGCGCGTCGCGTTCGACCTGGCGGGCCCGCTCGCGGCTGAAGCCCATGACCGCCCCGACCTCCTCGAGGGTGCGGGGGGTCCCCGAATCCAGCCCGAAGCGCAAGATCAGCACCTGGCGCTCGCGGTCGGGCAGGGCATTGAGCACCTGCTCCAGGGCCTCGCGGCCCACCGCCTCGACGGCCAGCTCGTCGGGGCCGACGGCCGAGTCGTCCTCCAGGAAGTCCTGCAGGGCGGCCCCGTCGTCCCCGATCGGGGTGTCC
>Ga0126307_10004088_pt1 | contig 10073 bp, 9 predicted proteins | sample Plot28_FD_89955 | JGI IMG/M metagenome (GOLD analysis project Ga0126307, IMG submission 89955) | Serpentine soil microbial communities from UC McLaughlin Reserve, CA, USA - Plot28 | ecosystem: Environmental > Terrestrial > Soil > Grasslands | place: USA: UC McLaughlin Reserve, Lake County...
CGCTAGCCCGGCGAGACGCCGGTCGTCTCGAGGCGCTCGAGCAGCGTGCGCGCCCTCTCCGCGGCCACGGTGCTTCCCTTTTGCTCGGCAACCGCGAGCGCATTCCGCGCAGGCTCCGACGCGGCTTCCGGTTCGCCGCCTAGCTCCAGGACTTCGGCGAAGGTCATCAGTGCATACCAGCGAAGCTGCAGGAAGTCGCCTCGCTCGGTCAGGCGAACGGCCTCGTGCGCAAGGTCCTCTGCCGCCTCCTCGCCTCGCCGCGCGAGGACTTTTGCACGCACTGCCCGCCACATCGCCTGCGAGTAGAGGTCGTCGGGCGCCGACGACGCCTCGCTGACTCGTGTTAGCTCGTCCGCCTCGTCCACGCGCCCCTGGGAGTACACGGCCTCGGCGAGGATTGCGGCGACTGTCGAGAGCCAGGCGACCTCGCCGATCTCGGCAAGCACGTCGTACCCCGCGCGTAGCTCCCGCTCGGCAGCTTCCGCATCGCCGCCGAGCAGCTCGGCCCAGCCGGCAAACTGCGCAAGCGGTCCCCGCAGCCACACGGTCAGGGCGGCCTCCTCGAGCAGCGCCTTCGCGTCCGCGACAAGCGCCCTGGCTTCGCCAATCCGCCCCTTGCCGGCCTCGAACGCGGCCTTCGCGATGAGGACGCTCGCCATCGCCTTCTTGTCGCCGCGCACACGCTCGAGCACCTGCTCACACCGCGCGAGACCTGGGTCGGCGTCGCTTGGACCAGCCCACACCGTGAGCGGCACCCAGGCCAGGCTCTCGAGCTCGTCACGGCGGTCACCGGCTCCTGCGGCGTGCTCCGCGGCGGCAAGCCACGCTTCCTCCGCCTGCCCGAACCGGCACATGAACATGTGAACGAGTGCGAGGAGCGACCAGGCCTTAGTCAGCCCACGATCGTCGCCTGCTTCGGCGAACGCGGTTGCTGCGCGCTGCGCCTCGGGCTCGGCCTCCGCCGCCCACCCCACTGGGTCGGTGAACAGACGGATCCAGAGGTTGAGGATCGTTGCGTTCGCGCGAAGGGCAGGATCGCCAAACGCCTCGGCGGCAGCACTCGTCTCCGCCGTCGCCTCCTGAAGGCCCGGAAAGTCGCCCGTCTCAAGCCGCGCGAAGGCGAGCTGCGGGAGCACGGCGATGCGCTCGGGATCGCTCTCCGGGTACAACGACGCCGCGCGCGAGAGCAGCTTCACTGCTGCCGGCATGTCGCCGCGGGCGAACGCGCGCCGCCCTGCCGAAGCGAGGTGCCCGGCGGCGGCCCGGGCCGTCGCCTCGGCCTCCGCACGCTGCAACCCGAGCTCGACCTCGTAGCCGTACGCCTGCTCGAGGTGGTAACCGAGGATCTCCTCGTACTCTCCGACGCTGTCCCGTGTCCGTGGCGTCGCCCACTCGGCGAAGCGCTTGTGAAGCTCCGCCCGCAGCGACTTCGGCACGAGGTTGTACGCCGCGTCTCGGACCAGCGCGTGAGTGAAGCGAAAGGCATCTTCCTGCGCGAGTTCAGAGCGATCCGGCTGTATCAAGCCCTTGCGTGCCAGCGCCTGCAGCGACGGGCCGACGTCCGCTCGCCGCTGTTCGCCCGAGAGCTCCGACACGGCTCCCCACCAGAAAACGCGTCCGATCACCGACGCGCGCTCGATCGCCGCCCTCTGCGGCTCCTCCAGCCGCTCGAGACGCGCGGTGAGAACGGCGTGAATCGTTGGAGGCATCGCGATCGTCGACAGGTCTCCAGCGACGCGCCAGCGCCCGTCCTGCGGCTCGAGGACGCCGTCGTCGACCAGCATGCGGAGGGTCTGCTCAAGGAACAGCGGATTGCCCTCGCCGACGCCGGCGATCCGCGCCCTCGCCTCAGGCGCGAGCTCGGCACCGCCGAGCAGGTTCGAGATCAACCCGTCACTCTCGTCCTTTGTGAGCGGCTCGAGCCGGACGACCGTCGCGTTGCTCTTTCCCATGGCCCACGCCGGCCGAATGCCCTCGTCGAATAGCTCAGGTCTGGCCATGCAGACGACGAGCACCGGCGCGGCGCCGATCCAGTCCGTGACGTACTCGACAAGGTCGAGGAAGGTCGCCTCGCCCCACTGGATGTCGTCGAGCACGACCGCGAGCGGTCGGGTCGAAGCAAGCCGCTCGAACAGCTTGCGCACCGACCAGAAGGTCTCCTGGATTCCGGGCGGGGAGGGCTCCAACCCCAACAGCGCGGCCAGGGGAGCGGCCACGACCGGACCATCGCCTTCCCGCCCGAGCAGGTCCTCGAGTTTCGTGCGAGCCTCCTCTGGCGTGTCGCCGTCCCTGATCGCCGCCGCGTCGCGGAGCACACCGACGATCGGCCAGAACGTGATCCCCGTCCCGTACGGCAGGCAGCGGCCTGTGATCACCGTCGCCTCGCCGGCCGCGCCGGCAACGAACTCCTGCACCAGGCGCGACTTCCCGACGCCAGCCGGACCGATGACGGTCAGGAGCTCGCAGCTATTCCGCTCGCTCGCGCGGGCGAACGCTGTCCGTAGCGCAACGAGCTCTGGCTCGCGCCCCACGAGCGGCGAGTCGAGGTTGCGCGCCCACCCGGGCGCGTCCGGAACCACCTCGCGTAGTCGGAACGCGCTCACCGGCTCAGCGATGCCTTTCAGCGCAAGCGGCCCTACGGGGTCGGCCACCACGGCGTCGCGCACGAGCCGTTCGGTGGCTGCCCCGATGAGGATCTCGCCCGGTCCGGCCGACTGCTCGAGTCGGCTGGCGAGATTGATCACATCACCCACGACGAGCGTCTGGCCGCTTCGGGGATCTCCCGCGATCACCTCGCCGGTGTTCACGCCGATTCGCGTCATCAGCGTGACGCCCCACGAGCGCGTGAACCCGTCGTTGAGCTCGTCGAGCGCCCGCCGGAGGTCGATCGCGGCGCGGACCGCGCGGAGGGCGTCGTCCTCGTGCACGCGGGGCACGCCGAATACGGCCATCACAGCATCGCCGATGAACTTCTCCACCGTGCCGCCGTGGCGCTCCAGCACGGCGCGCGCCTCGGTGAAGTAGCGCTGCATTAGCGACCGTACGGACTCTGGATCGAGCTGCTCTCCGAGCGCTGTCGAGCCCTCCACGTCCGAGAAGAGGACGGTTACGACCTTGCGGGTCTCGTCCGTCGCGCTCATATGCCTGGTACCTCCGGGGCTCCGGCGATCCGACGATTGTGCGCGAGCGAGCGGATGTGCACGACGTCCATTCTGCGCAGGGAAGACGAAGCCTGACAAGCCGCCGCGCCGGGTCGACGCGTCCTGGTCGCTTTCAGTAGGGTCCGGCCCAACGACAGGGAGGGTCGCATGGCAATGGGTCAAGGTCCACCCGAGAAGGCTCTGCAGGCGCTCGCGAAGCTGCTGAACGAGGAGCTCGCGGAGCCGAAGGGGAGGAAGCAGTTCTTCGCAGACCCGCATCGCCGTCTTGGTGATCTGGGTCTCCCCGCTGAGGTCGTCGAGTTCTTCAGCGACCTCTCGTACGAGGAGCTACGGCTGCTAGCTCGCACCTCGGAGCGAATGAGTCAGGCGAACCTCGCGTACGACCTGCCGGACGGCGGACGCCTCTCGTTCTTGTAGTCGCGGGAACGTGACTGCGTCGGCGACCACCACCGGTGAGAGCGCGCGCCTGCGCTGGAAGCTCGAACTCGCCGTGCCGGCCCTCTTCGACGCGGGCCAGCGGCTGATTGAGCATCCGCGCATCCGGGAGCTCTATCCCGCGTACTTGGTTGCGAGTCACGGGGTTATCCGCGCGAGTGTGCCGCTGATGCGCACGGCGCTTGAGCGAGCACGGTCTGCGGCCCCGAGCGACGCCGTGGCAGCGGGACTCGCCTCGTATCTCGAGCCCCACATCGACGAAGAGCTCGACCACGACGTGTGGCTGCTCGAGGACCTCGAGACCCTGGGCCGCGATCCCGACGAGGTGTGCTCCAGACCGCCGTCGGCCGCGATCGCGGCGCTCGTGGGGGCTCCTTACTACTGGACACTCCACTATCACCCGGTCGCCGTGCTCGGCTACATCGCCCTGCTCGAGGGTTACCCGCCGAGGATCACGGAGGTCGACGCCCTCATGGCCGGAACCGGCTACCCGAGGGAGGCGTTCCGCACGCTCATCCGGCATGCGGAGCTCGATCCCCTCCATCGCGACGACCTCGACGAGGCGCTCGACCGCCTCCCGCTGACGCCGGCTCAGTCGACCGTGATCGCGACGACGGCGCTGCATAGCGTCGACGCGTTCACGAGACTTCTGGAGGACCTCCTCGAGGAGGCGGGCTAACCGCGACTCCTCGATAGCAGCGGCTCGACAGGCTCAACCGCTACACGTAGTGCTCCAGGCAAATGAGGTCGTTCTCGTCGAGTCGGTCGGGATCGGCAGGACCGGGCTACCTTTCCGTCAGCGTATGTCGTCGTTCGACGAGCACCTTGCGACTGTTCCCGGGCCGCAGCGCGCGGAACTCGAGCGCATACGACAGTTCGTTCGGCGCAGCGTGCCAGACGAGGAAGAGGCGACGAGCTACGGGATGCCGGCGTTCAAGTACAAGAAGCGCCCGTTGCTCGGCATAGGAGCGAGCAAGAACCACCTCAGCATGTTTCCGTTCAGCCCCGCGGCGGTCGACGCCGTCCGCGATCAGCTCGTCGGTTTCGAGCTGGCAAAGGGGACCGTTCGCTTCACGCCCGATCAGCCGATCCCCGACCTCGCGCTCGAGGAACTCGTGCGTCACCGCTTGGCCGAGATCGAGGGTCGATAGCAACAGCCGCGGCCGGTGTTGCCGGTGTCGCCACGCGGGGCCCGGCTTCCGGACAGAGAGCGAGCCATAGACTCGCGCTCGTGTTCACGGTCGAGAAGCGGGAGGCTGTCCGCGAGCGCGTGCTGCGGCTCGCGGAGGAGGACGAGCGCTCTATTGCCGGAGCCGCCGTAGGCTCGCTTGCGGTGGACGGCGGCGACCGCTTCTCCGACCTCGACCTCACGTTCGCCATCGCCGACGACGTGTCGGTCGCTGAGGTGCTCCCTGACTGGACACGTACGCTCGTCGCCGAGCTCGACGCCGTGCACCTTGCGGATCTCGAGCGCGGTCCGACCATCTACCGCGTCTTTCTCCTTCCGGACGCGCTTCAGTTCGACCTCTCGATGACGCCGGCAGCTCATTTTCGTCCGGCCGGCCCACGGTTCCGCCTCCTGTTCGGCGAGACGGCAGATGGGCAGAAGGCGCCCGAACCACCGGCCGCGCGAGACCTCTTCGGGTGGGGCGTCATCTACGCGCTCCACGCGCGTGCGTGCATCGAGCGGGGGCGTGTCTGGCAGGCCGAGCACTACGTCGGCGCCGTCCGCGACCATGCGCTCTCGCTTGCCTGCCTCCGGGAAGGTGTGCCCGCGGTACAGGCGCGCGGCTACGACGACCTCTCCGCTGACACCCTTGCTCGACTCGACGATGCCCACGTCGGCGTGCTCGAGCCTGGGACGCTCCGGGTAGCTCTTGCGGCATCCGTCGTTGCTCTTACGCGCGAGGGCGCGGAGGCGCGTCTCCCCCACGCCGATACCGTCGCGCAGCGCCTGGCCGAGCTTCGCTGAGCCGCATCCTCCCCAGCACCACCCCATCGCCTAACGAGCAGCCGCCGCCGCGACCGACCTGCGCGCGGCCGGGATTCCAGGGAGAGGGGCCGCGACTGAGCCGAAGCGGCCATCAGCCGGCGCGATAATCGTTAGCTCGGTGCCTACTCGGCATCGAGGAGAGCCGCACGCGCGTCAGACGTTATCCAGCCTAGCCCACTCCCGGCTGCGTCGACATTGACTCGACCAGCCGCCCGCGGAACAGGGTGCTAGGTTCGATCGAGAGACGCTCTCTCGATGCTCGCCCAGGAGCACCATGGCCGCCGCGATCGATCCACCGGAAACCGCCAGCACCCCGGCAGTCGAGGAGATAAGCGGTCGAGGTCATATTGGCCTGGTTGTTCTCGGCTCTATCGCTTTCGGGCTGATTCTTGGGCTGGTGCTCGTCCTGGGGGTATTCGGTGGCGGACGCGAGAACGTCATCACGGGTGCGGCCCTAGTCTCGTTCGCCCTTGGCATGCTGATGCTCTTCGGGCTTGCTCGTCGCCGCACCGATCAGCCTCAACCGTGGGCGCTTGCCCCGGCCGTAGGGCTCGGGGTCGTTGGCCTCGCACTCCTCGTCCTTGGGCCGAGCGGTCGCGTGCTGGGTTGGCTCGGCTGGGTGTGGCCGCTTCTGCTCGCCGCACTTGTCGTGTGGTCGTGGCGCGGTGCGCACCGCTCGCTTCACAACTGGTCGCGGCGAGCTCTTCTCTACCCAGCCTTCGTCATCTTGGGACTGGTCGCGCTTGGAGGAGCATACGAGACCATCTCCGAGGCGACGACGAGTAACGCGCCCACGACTGGTCGCACCTACCTCGTCGCCGGTCACCGTCTCTATCTGAGTTGTGCCGGCTCGGGGTCTCCCACCGTGATCTTGTTCAACGGGCTCGGCGAGCGAACACCGAGCTGGGCTTGGGTGCAGCGCGACGTCGCGGCCCGGACGCGCGTCTGTGTCTTCGATCGCGCCGGCCAAGGTTGGAGTGGAAAGGCGCCTGGTCTCCAGGACGCGCATCAGCTCGCTGCTGATGTGGATGGCCTTCTTGCCGCCGCAAACGTTCCCGGCCCTTATGTTCTCGCCGGCCACTCGGTTGGCGGCGCGTATGCGCTTGCCTACGCGATGGATTTTCCGAAGGACTTAGCTGGAGTCGCGTTGATCGACTCGGCCACTCCGTATCAGTTTGATCTGCCAACGTATCCGCGCTTTTACTCGATGTGGCGTCGCGTGCAAGCGCTGTTGCCGACGCTTGCTCGGGCCGGCGTCGCACGCGTCTACTCGCTTGGCATGGGCTCGAGCACACTGCCGCCGGATGCTCGTCGCCAGGCGCGAGCGTTCAGTTCCTCGCCGCGCGAGATGCGAGCCGATCGCGACGAGTTCGCCGAGCTACGAACGGTCTTTCGCCAAGACCAGGCTCTCACCAGTCTCGGTGGGAAGCCACTCTTCGTCCTGACGGCCGATCTTGGCCAGCAGTCGGGATGGTCCGCTGCCCAGGGCAAACTGGCAACCCTCTCGACGAACAGCGCTCATCAGACGACGCGGGGCGCGACGCACGTAGCGCTCCTCGAAGATGAGCACTACGCGGCCGTCAGCAGTCGAGCGATCGCCGCAGTCGTTCACTCCGTTCGGACTAGCACGCCGCTCGGGCACTAGACCGCCACTGGAGGCGACTCCGGCACACGATGCCCGACGCTCGAGTGGCCCCGACACCGGCGAGCTCCACGTTTCGGTTCGGCAGCTATGTGGAGACGCGATGAAACGCTGCGAGCGGACGGTCGGGCGCACGTCAGGGGTCGGACGATGCGACGAGCCGGACGCGATGGATCTTGTTGGAGGCGCTCGCATGCCAGACGCGCGTGAGGTCCTTGAGCGTCTTGTTGGGCCGGAGCTCGAGAGCGTCCGTGGTCGGCGGAACGTGATCCACGAAATCGGGCCCGACGCCGTTCGTGTGGCGACCGAGCGCTGAGCAGGTCGCTCGTCACCGGCTCGAAGCTGGCGAGGCACCGGCTTCGTGCAAAGCGGCGACGATGACCTCGTGGGTCGACGAGAACGCATCCAGCAATTCCGGTGAAGGCCAGCTAATTAGACGCAGGTCGGACTTGTGGATGCGGAAGCGCGAGTTCGTACGTGGAGGGGTACGATCGGCTCGCAGTGGCTGCCACGACCGCCGTCCGCACCGGGCGTCAGACCCGTCTCGAGCGTGGAGCGTTGGCTCTCGGCTCACAAGGGGGCCGCCTCGCGTCGGCCCTGTAGTGCGATTTCACCCATCGCATAGAAGTGGCCGGCGGGATAGCAGGTAGGCGCAGATACTTGACGCCGGGGAACCTCCCCGTCGAGCTCAGCAGCTTTGTCGGGCGGGGCCGTGAGCTGTTGGAGATCAGGAGGCTGCTCGCGCTGACGCACACCGTCACGCTGACCGGCTCGGGCGGGATCGGCAAGAGTCGTCTCGCGCTGCGCGCCGCTCACACGCTGGGACGACACTTCCCGGACGGCGTCTGGTGGATCGAGCTCGACGAGCTCGACACCCCCGATCTCGTGGCCCAGGCACTAGCGCACGCGTTGAACGTGTACGAGCGGCCCGACGTTGCCATCGGAGACGCTGTCGTCAGACACCTGCGTGATCGGCGCCTGCTCATCGTTCTCGACGACTGCGAGGGTCAGCTCGATGCCTCTTCCCACGGTTCGCGGACGATCGCCGGCCGTGCCGGGGGCCACGGGCTGGAAGCCGAGCCAGACGCCTCGCCCGTGCCTCGCCCGCCCTGCGTCGACCGCCTAGCCGGCTTTCGCATGGTGGGCGCGGCCGCACTCGGGCCGCACCCACTGAGGCTTCAGTCGATCCGGAGCACGAGTCGTTCGGAAACCGCTCGAAGAGGCACACCGTAGAGCCAGCGAGCGGATTCAGGGGAGAAACCGATGAAGGTCCCCCGCTGCTCGGTCCGAGCGGCGGGGCTTGGTCGTGCAAAGAAAGGGAGGAGTCATGACGCAGAGACGCCGCGTGCGAGGACATGCACTCGCCGCTGAGCATTTTGTCCGCGGAGCACTCGCCATCTTCGCGCTGGGGCTGTTCATGCTGCTGGCCGCGACCGCGCAGGCCGCACCGCACACGTTCACCAAGGTCGCCGACAGCGCCCGGGACAACTTCAATCCATTCAGCTTCACCTGCGCCTCGATCAACAACCGAGGCGACGTCGCGTTCAAGGCGGGGCGCACGTCTTCCGACGGACTCAATTCGTTCGACGGCATCTATCGAGCGAACGCGAACGGAACACTGACGACGATCGTCGAGGATCCGGCCCGCAAACGGTTCGGCTTCTTCAGCAACAGCCCCTCGATGAACAATCTGGGGGACGTCTCGTTCGCCGCGAATCTGCAGCCCAACTCCGAGGAAGCAATCTTGCGGGGCGACGGCCGGAAGCTGACCACGATCGCCACGACTGAGAAGGGGTTCAACTTCTTCGGCTTCGACACTTCGGTGAACGACAGCGGTGAGGTTGCGTTCAAGGGCGAGTTGGACAACTTCGACGAAGGGCTGTTCTCGGGGCAGGGCCGTGGCCTCACGACGCACTACCTGAACTCGAGCGATGTCTCGGTGGACGGGCAGCCGGCGCGCTTCGGCGGCAACGATTCCCGGCCGTCCATCAACAACCTCGGCCAGATCGCCTTCGACGAGTCGATCCAGCCCGAGTTCCATTCGGGCATCTTCGCGGGCAGGGCGGGCAGCTTCAGGACGATCGAAGCACCCGATCCGAATCGCTCGGTGCGAGCGCCGGTGCTCAACGACGGCGGAACGGCGGCCTTCGAAACAACGTTCTTCGACGAGACCGGGCAGTTCGTGGACGCGATCGTGACGGACAGCGGCCCCACCCAAACGACGGTTGCCGACACGACGGGAAGCTTCATCGCGTTCTTCTTCAGGCCACCGTCGATCAACAACTCCGGCGAGGTCGCCTACGGCGCCTTCTTCGACGGCGGATTGAGCAGCGGCATCTTCACCGGTCCCGACCCCAAGCGAGACCTTTTGATCGCATCCGGCGACAAGTTGGACGGCGCGACCGTCAGCAGCGGAGGGCTCAGCTTTTGCGAGGAGGGCCTGAACGACTCCGGCCGGCTGGCGTTCATCGCCCAGTTGGACGATCCGAGCACGCCGACCAACTGCTGCCCGCCTCCGCGCACGGCAGTCTTCGTCGCGACGCCGAAGCGGTAGCAGCAGGACATTTCTCGAGCCGTTCGTAGACCCCGGGCGAGTCGGAAGGCTCCCCGGGGTGTCCTTGCTTCGGTTCAGGCGCGGAAGGCGTGGGCCGGGTTTCCCGCGACCGTCGCTCCGGATGCGACGTCCCCGGTGACAACGCTGTCGAGAGAACAAAAGGGCCGCGTTTGCGGCCCTTTCTCTGGTGGGCGGTACTGGGCTCGAACCAGTGACCCCCAGCTTGTCGAGCTGGTGCTCTCCCAACTGAGCTAACCGCCCTGGGACGCCGGATTGTAGCGCGGGGTC
>Ga0126307_10004090_pt1 | contig 10072 bp, 8 predicted proteins | sample Plot28_FD_89955 | JGI IMG/M metagenome (GOLD analysis project Ga0126307, IMG submission 89955) | Serpentine soil microbial communities from UC McLaughlin Reserve, CA, USA - Plot28 | ecosystem: Environmental > Terrestrial > Soil > Grasslands | place: USA: UC McLaughlin Reserve, Lake County...
CTTCGGCTCGTCCACTACGTTGGTGACGCTCGGCACCGCCGCGGCATGCTTCGGGGCCTTCGTGTTCGTAGAGTGGCGCGCTGCCGATCCCCTGCTTCCTTTAGGGCTCTTCCGGCTGCGCGGGTTGGTGGGGGCGGCCCTGGTCGCCTTCACGCTCACCGCGGCCACCGCCCCGGTCGGCGTACTGGTCGCCCTCTACATGCAGAACACTCTGGGTTACTCCGCGTCCTTAGCCGGCCTTACGGGCCTGCCTTTCAGCCTCTGCGTGATCGCCGGTTCCGTATTGGGGGGTTGGATCTCCGGTCGCATGGGCGGCAGGGCGACGATGTCGTTGGGGCTCGTCGTGGTGGCGGCCGCCGCCCTCGTTACCGCGGGCATCACCGCCGAGGGTGGAGTGGCCTACGTGCTCGCGGGCGCGGCCCTGTCCGGGCTAGGGCTGGGCTGCGCTTCGGTCGCTGCCACCGCGCGCGGAACCTCGGCGGTGGAGGAAGGGAAGCGTGGCCTGGCCTCGGGTTTCATGAACACCTCCGCGCAGGTGGGAACCGCGCTGGGGCTGGTCTCCCTGCTCACCCTCGCGGCGACCCGCACGGCTGCCCTGTCCGGTGGTGCCCTCTCCGGAACCGAGGCGCTGGTAGCGGGCTACAGGTTCGCGTTCTTGCTCGCCGCGGGTGTAGCGTCGGCGGGGGTGATGGCCGCGCTCTGGCTTCTTCGTGGAGCCCAGGCGCCCCGCAAGCGGTGATCTGCCCTGCTATACATCCTTCGTAAGGTCACATGCGTAAGTGTAGAATAGCGCGGTTGGCATTTTAGGGCAGAACCAAAGGCAGGATGTCAGAGACAAGAAGAACGGTCTTGGACAATCGCTACGACGTCGTTCGACCACTCGGTAGCGGAGGCATGGGCGAGGTGTACCTGGCCCGCGACAGGGTGCTCGGACGCGACGTGGCGCTCAAGGTGCTCAGGAGACAGTACGCCGGCGACGACGAGTTCGCCGAGCGCTTCAAGCGCGAGGCCATGAGCGCGGCCTCACTCTCCCACCCGAACATCGTACAGGTCTACGACAGGGGCGAGACGGAAGAAGAAGCCTCCTACATAGCCATGGAGTACGTGTCCGGCGGCACGCTCAAGGAGAGAATCTTACGGGAGGGTCCGCTCGAGGCGGCGGAGGCCGCCGGGCTCGGGGCGCAGGTCGCTGAGGCGCTCGGGGCGGCCCATGACAGGGGCATGGTCCACCGCGACATAAAACCCCAGAACGTGCTGCTCACCGCCAGGGGCGGGGCGAAGGTGGCCGACTTCGGTATCGCCAGGGCCGGCTCCTCCGCGACCATCTCCAGGACGGGGTCCGTGATGGGTACCGCTGGCTACATGTCCCCCGAACAGGCCCTTGGCAAGCCCGCGACCCTCAAGAGCGACCTCTACTCCCTCGGAGTGGTGCTCTACGAGGCGCTCACAGGCGAACTGCCGTACACTGCAGATAATCCCATCGCCGTCTCCATGAAGCACGTCAACGAACCGCTGCGCCCCCCCATAGAACTAAACCCCCGGATATCCAAGGGCATGAACGCCCTCGTGACGAAGCTCCTGGCGAAAGACCCTGAAGACCGCTACACGGACGCCGACGAGCTTGCGGACGACCTCTGGAGGGTGAACCGTGGACTCGAGCCGGTAGCAGCTGGTGTCGGAAGGAAGCAGGGACCGAGCACGCAACGTAATGCGGTCGCGTCGCCGAACGTCACGAGCGAGATGCGGAGATCCCGGACAGGCCCGGTACCGTATCGACGCAGGCGAGGCTTGCCCTGGTTGCTGATCGCGCTGGCTGCGATCCTGTTTACCCTCGGCGTGCTCGGCAGCGTCCAGGTTGTTCTGGGTCCGGATGCCATGAAAGGCTGGTTCGACGTCTTCCAGGGAGACAAGCGATCTCCTGGCCAGCCCGCCGGACCGGTGAAGGTGAAGGTGCCCGAAGTGGACGGGCTCACGAGGAGCGCGGCGGAGAAGAGGCTCACCGACGCGGGGCTCGAGGTCGGGAAGGTCACTTCGTTTCCGAGCGACAGTGTCGCCGCAGGCAGGGTAATCGAGCCAGGCATCGTTGCAGGCACACCAGTCAAGCCAGGCACGGACGTGAACCTCACTATCAGCTCAGGACCACAACCTTCCTCATCCGCGAGCTCGTCCGCGTCTGCCCAGTCGAGCCCCGAACCCGGCGCCACCGCCTCGGCAAACGCTTCCGCGTCGGCGCAGCCCGCCCCACGCGAGGATCGCCAGGCAGTCCAGACTCCGGCGGCCAGGGCGAATGGCCCCAGGGCCAACGTACCCAAACCCAAGGTGCAAAAGAATCCACCTGCACAAAGGCAGAACGCGGCCGCACCGGCCAGGGAGCCTGTGGATGACAGCGGGGGGCAAGGTCGCGGTCGAGGACGCGGGCGCGGTGGAGTAGAAGGCGGTGAGGATTAGAGCGATTGGCAGAGGCATCAACCTGCTGCGAATCATGCATCCGCCTACAAGCGGCAGGCTTCTAACGAAAACAAAAAGCTGAAGTGCTGACAAGCGAAGGCGAAGCCGGAGCGTGCTGACAACCTGAAATGCTGACAAAATGACGGGCGTGTAAGTCGAGTTCATCGCGGGAGGGAGAGAAGCATGAAGGCGATCCGGATACACGAGTTCGGCGGACCCGAGGTCCTTGGCTACGAGGACGTAGAGATCCCCGAACCGGGCCCCGGTCAGGCGCGCGTGAAGCTCGCGGCCTCCGGCGTCAACTTTATAGACGTCTACCAGCGTACGGGCCTCTACCCCGGCGACCTGCCGCGTACGCTCGGGCAAGAAGGCGCCGGCGAGATCGACGCAGTGGGTGAAGGCGTCGATGACGTGTCCCCGGGAGACTACGTTGCGTTCGCGAGCACGCCGGGGTCCTACGCGGAGTATGTGGTCGCCCCCGCCGAGAACCTGGTGCCCTTCAACGCCACGCTTGTCGAGGCAAGGGTCGCAGCGGCCGCCATGCTCCAGGGCATGACCGCACACTACCTGACGCACAGCACCTTCCCGCTACAGGAAGGCCAGACGGCGCTCGTGCACGCAGCCGCAGGCGGCGTCGGGCTTCTGCTCGTCCAGCTCGCAAAGATGCGGGGGGCGACCGTGATCGGGACCGCAGGCACCGAGGAGAAGGCGAAGCTCGCCAGGGAAGCGGGGGCCGACGAGGTCATCCTCTACACCGAGCAGGACTTCGTCGAGGAGACAAACCGTATCACAGGCGGAGAAGGCGTCCACGTCGTCTACGACTCGGTAGGAAAGGACACCTTCGACGGTAGCCTCGACACCTTGCGCCCGCGCGGCTACATGGTGCTCTTCGGAGCATCCAGCGGCCCCGTGCCCCCACTCGACCCCCAGACCCTCAACCAGAAAGGCGGCCTCTTCCTCACCAGGCCCGCCCTCGCCCAGTACACTGCGACCCGCGAGGAGCTCCTGTGGCGCGCCGAGAGCCTATTCTCCTGGATCGGGCAGAACAACCTCGACGTCCGCATCGGCGGCACCTACTCCCTCGAAGACGTAGAGCAGGCCCACCGCGACCTCGACGGCCGCAAGACCACGGGCAAGCTACTCCTGATCCCGTAGGACGAGACCGTGATGCTCGACGCCGCCCTCGGGACCGAAGGCGAATACCTGAAAGGGATAGACAGGACAGCCCGCGCAGCCGAAGACCTTGGCTTCGCGGGCCTGTGGACAAGCGAGACGAAACACGACGCCTTCCTGCCCCTGGCCATAGCCGCTAACGAGACGCATCAGATAGGGTTGGGTACCTCTGTCGCCATCGCCTTCTCCCGCTCGCCGATGGAGACGGCGCAGACCGCCTGGGACCTCCAGGACCTCTCCGCTGGACGCTTCGTGCTGGGCCTTGGCACACAGATAAAGGCTCACATAACCCGCCGCTTCTCGATGCCCTGGGATAGGCCCGCAGCGCGACTGCGCGAGTACATCCTGGCCCTGCGAGCGATCTGGGAGTCCTTCCAGACCAAAGGACCCTTGCAGTTCGAGGGCGAACATTATCGGCACACTCTCATGACGCCGTTCTTCAACCCAGGTCCCATAGATTATCCGGAGATTCCGGTCTACATAGCAGGCGTCAACACCCGTCTCGCCAGGCTCGCCGGTGAGGCCTGCGACGGCTTTCATGTCCACCCCTTCCACTCGCCCGCGTATATGACACGTACCGTCAAGCCCGCCATAGCAGAGGGCGCAAGGCATGCTAACCGCGACCCCGGGCAGGTCACGCTTGCGACCAGCGCTTTCGTCATCACAGGAGAGAATCGAGAGGGAACCACAGAGCGGCGGGAGTCGGTACGATCCCAGATCTCATTCTACGCCTCCACACCGACCTACCGCACGGTCCTCGAAGCCCACGGCTGGGAGGAGGTCGGCGAGAGGCTGGGAACGATGGCGCGCGAGAAAAAGTGGCGCGAGATGCCAGCCCTCATCACCGACGAGATGCTCGCGACGTTCGCCATCGAGGCCGTCCCGGATGAGATCGGACCCGCGCTCAAAGAACGCTACGAGGGCCTCATAGACCGCGTCGCGCTCTACCTCCCGTTCGTGCCGGACGAGCACGACGAGTTCTGGCAAGCGGTGGTGGAGTCAGCGCGTTGAGAGAAGATCGCACGGAACCAGACAGGCAAGCCTGTTCGTCGCACTATGGATCTACGCTGGAGTGATCTCCTACACTACAACGAGCAATCGTCGACCGGCTAAGGCTTCAAGACGCACTTGATGGCGCCGTTCTGCTTTCTCTGGAAGATCTCGTAGCCTAGCGGCGCGTCTTCGAGTGGCATCTCATGGGTCTTGAAGTCCTCGACGCCAAGAGGATCGTCGTCATTTAGGAGCGGCACGATGTCCTCGACCCATTGCCACACGTTGGCCTGTCCCATGCGGAGTTGTATCTGCATGTCGAAGAGGTCGCCCAGGGGGAAAGCTTGGATCGGGCCTGCGTAGACGCCGGAGATCGAGAGCGTTCCGCCACGCCTGATGGCGGACATGCACTCTCTGAGGGCGGTCGCCCGGTCGAGCTGCAGCTTGGTACTCTGCAAGATGGAGCCCATGAGCGAGCCTCCGGCCTCCATCCCGACGGCGTCTATGGCCGAATCGACGCCGCGGCCTTCGGTGAGGTCTAGGATCACATCCCTCACGCTGTCCACCGCAGAGTAATCCACGGTCTGGACGTCGTGTCTCGAGGCCATGGCGAGACGCTCGGGCACGTTGTCCACGCCTATGACGCGTCCGGCGCCCAGGTGCATCGCTATGCGGGCGCACATCTGTCCGATCGGGCCGAGGCCCCAAATACCTGCGGTCCCACCCTCGGGAATGTCAGCGTAGGCAACGGCCTGCCAGGAGGTGGGCAGCACGTCGGAGAGGTACAAGAAGCGCTCGTCCGGGGGTCCTTCTGGCACTTTGATCGGCCCGAAGTGGGCCTGGGGCACGCGCAGGTACTCGGCCTGCCCGCCGGGGACGGCGCCGTAGACGTGGGTGTAACCGAAGAGGCTCGCCCCCCTGCCGCGTCCCAGGAGGTTCACGGTCTGGGCGAGCTTGCCCTGATCGCGCGTGTTCTCGCACTGGGAATACAGTTTCTGGTCGCAGAAGTAGCAGTGCCCGCAGGAGATGTTGAAGGGGATCACGACGCGGTCGCCGGGCGAGATGTGCTCCACGTCAGAGCCGACCTCCTCTACTATACCCATCGGCTCGTGCCCGATGATGTCGCCCTCGCGCATCAGCGGCGAGAGCTTGGCGTAGAGGTGCAGATCCGAGCCGCAGATCGCGGTCGAGGTGATCCTGACTATGGCGTCGGTGGACTCCTGGATGATCGGGTCAGGGACGTTGTCCACCCTGACGTCTTCTTTACCGTGCCAGACAACGGCCCTCACGGCTCCCTCCCTCCTACACCGGTGAGTATCTCGCGTATGCGCAGTGGCCCGCCGGTCTTCGGGGAGAGCGGCGGTGTGTCAAGCCCTGCCCTGGTCCGGAGACCCTCCAGCAAGTCGAGAAGCGCCTCGTCGGCGCTGCGCCCGGGCGTCCAGCCGAGCTCCCGGCGCGCCCTGCTAGTGTCCATCACGGGCACGCTCAACGCCATGTCCAGCCAGCCCTCGGAAACGGGCTGGAGCCTGAGCTGCCACGAGAGCCTCGCGCTCGCCCGCGCCACCTGCGCCGAGACTGGTACGGGCCGGGCGTCCAGTATCCTCCCCAACTCCTCGGGGTCGAGGACCGGCTCGGCAGCCAGGTTGAAGGCGCCCCGCGCCCCGTCATTGACGATGGCGAGCCTGAACGCCTCTCCCACGTCGTAGGAGTGGATGATCTGGGACCGAAGGTTCGGTATGTCGGGGATGGCGTTTATGAAGGCGGTACGCACAAGGAGGCTCGGCAAGAAGGGGCCGGCGAAGAGGCGTCGGATGCCCTCGGCCGCCTCCTTTTTGAAGACGAGCCCGGGGCGCATCCTGACGACCCGGACCTCAGGCGCCTCCCGCTCGAAGCGGTCGAGCCTCCGCTCGACCTCGGCTTTGTGGCGCGCGTAGTATGAGGTCGGCGTGCCGCCCGTAGGCCAGCTTTCGTCAACGCGGCGCTCCTTCGGCCCCGGCGAGTACGCCCCGACCGACGAGGCGTAGATGAGCGCCGGCGTGCCGGCCACCTTCGCGGCCCTAGCCACCCGCATGCTCCCCTCGACGTTCACCATCCACTGTTTGGTGAGGTCGCGGGAGGGCTGGATGATCCAGGCGAGCAGTACCACCGCGTCAGCCCCACGCAGGTGCGGCACTAGATCGTCGGTCACCACGTCGGCCGAGGCCCACTCGACCTTCGGCATCGGAAGGTTTGGCAGCCGGCGCGCCAGACCGAGGATGGATTCCACGCTGTCTTCCTTCTCGAGCGACCGGAGCACACTGGTCCCGATGTTGCCGGTCGCCCCTACCACCACTACTCTCATGCAGGGCCTTTACCCTACTCCCTGACGGGTGAAACGCCGGTAGTGGGATGTTGTACCATCGGCTAGGAGCGAGACAGGGAGGATCGATGCGAGTACTTGTGACGGGGGCGCGGGGCAAGGTCGGACGCGCCACGGTGGCCGCGTTGCAGGAGGCCGGCCACGACGTGCGGGCGACGGACCTGACGCCGCCGGTTTTCGAACGGCCCGAGGAAGGCGAAGCCGACTACGTCCAGGCCGACCTGTCTGACGCTGGCGATGCCTTCGCGGTCGTGCGGGGCGCCGAGGCCGTCGTGCACACGGCGGCGATCCCCGAGCCGACCAGCAATCCACCGCACGTCGTGTTCCAGAACAACCTTATGGCGACCTTCAATACTCTGGAGGCGGCGATCCGGTTCGGAGTGCCCCGTTTCGTGAACACCTCCAGCGAGACGGTGCCTGGGTTCTTCTTCCCCGAGCGGCCCTTTCTTCCTGATTACGTACCTGTAGACGAGGAACACCCGATCCGTCCCCAGGACCCCTACGCGACCGCCAAGTATTTCGGTGAGCTCCTGATGGAGGGCGCCATCCGGCGCTCGGATATCCGTTGCATCTCGATACGGCCTTCCTGGGTGCAGCATGAGGGCAACTACGAGCGCAACCTGGGCCCGATGGTCCGCGACCGCTCGGAGCTGAGCGCGGGCTTCTGGAGCTACATCGACGTCTACGACCTGGCCGACGCCATCGTGCTCGCCGCCGAGAGCGACCTGCCCGGCCACGAGGTCTTCTACATCGCCTCGCCGGATAACGTGGGCGGCAGGCCGTTCGAGACCGCCATTCGCGAGCACTACGGGGACCAGGTCGAACTAAAGACGCCTCTTCCCCGCGAGGACTCCTCAGGCATCTCCATCGAGAAAGCCAGGCGCATGCTCGGCTACGATCCCAAACGTTCCTGGCGCGACTACCTCGACGACGATGGACGCCTGAGACCGGACGTAAAGGGCCTGTTCGCCGACTAGAGCGGTTCGCAAAGAAGTTCAACCTCTTTGCGAACCGCGGCTTTAGGCAACAGGATTTCTCTGGGATCAGAGGGCAACGCGTACCACCTTGATGGTCCGTATGTCCGAAGAATACTGTGACGTACCGGACGGATTCTCTCTCCGGTTGAGAAACTCCGTCTACGCCCAGACCTGCTCCGCGGTCTCGACTATGATACGGAGCTTGTACTCCTCGTCTTCGACGCTTATGGCGTTCCCTATAATGGAGGTGGCGAAGCCACACTGCGGGCTCAGGGCCAGCCGGTCCAGAGGGACGAACCTCGACGCCTCGCGGAGTCGGGCCTCCAGCTCTTCTCTCGTCTCGCGCCGGGGCGTCTTGGTTGTGACGAGGCCAAGGACGGCGACCTTGTCCTCGGGCACGTGCGAGAGGGGCCCGAAATCCCCCGAGCGCTCATCATCGTACTCCAGCATCAACCTCTGTGCGTTTATGCCGCCGAAGATGCGGCGCGCCAGCGGCTCGTACGAGCCTGAGACCAGCCAGCGGCTCCCCTGGTTGCCCCTGCAGAGGTGGAAGGAGAACGTGAGGTCGTCGTGGTCCCCGATCACGAAGTTGTCGAGCTCGATCCCCCGACTCAGCCAGCGGTCGAGATCCCAGCCCCGCCGCTCGTAGAACGCGCGTGTCTTGGGATCCAGCAACAGCGGGTAATGCGGCGCGTCGAGCTGGATGTACTCGGCCCCGAGCCGCGCCAGCTCCTCGACCTCCTCGCGCAGGATCTGCGCCACGTCCTCCAGAAAAAGGTCGAGCGTAGGGTAGGCCTCGGCGGATAGCTCGGGAGACCAGAGGTTCGCGTACATGCTCGGGCTCGGCAGTGTGACCTTCACGGTCCTGTCCGTGCGGCCCCGCGCGTACACGAACTCCTCGACCGAGAGGTGGCGCCTGCGCCGCAATTTTCCGACCACCCCGAGGGTCCGTGGGCGTTCGGTCCTCTTCTCCCCCACCGCCTCGTCACCGTGCCACTCGCCCCACAGCCAGGCGTCTATGTCGTGCTCGCCGAAGCCTTCTACAGCCTCTACCATCTGGCTCTGGAATGACTCCCGGCGCATCTCACCGTCCGTGACGACGGGGAGGCCTGCCCGCTCCTGCAGCCCGATAGCCCAGTCTACGGCCCGATCCTCGATACGCTTGAACTCGGCTGCGGAGAGCCCGCCTGTGGCGTAGTGTTCGCGCGCCTCCAGCAGTTCCGGAGGTCTCAGGAGGCTGCCGACGATGTCTGAGCGGGCGGTAACGGCGTGCGTCACACGGGCCAGTCTAGCACCCGCCCGCGTCTCGGGAAGCCTAAGCTGCTATCTCGGCGGCCCTGGCCTCGACCCCTTCCGAGGCACCCCGCACAAAGAAAGAATCGGGGTCGAGAGGGAACACCACGTTCAAGGCACGACCAGGGTTCCGTTCCCCTGCCACCTCGAGCGCCCGCAGGATGCTCTCGGCCCTCACGGACAACGTCGTGGAGCGGGCCGTGCCGCGATCCACCTCGATACAAACTCTTATCATTCGGATCCTCCATCTGCCAGAGATGCGCCTTATGCCCTTTTACACCTCCTCTGTTACATATCGGTAACAGAAGCGCAAAATATAGGCAACAGAGGTACGAGCCAGGACCGGGGCTGGATCAGGCCCATCGCTGTAGCGAACGACCTTCGCTCCATGTTGCTCTACTGTGGTGTAATGCGGGAGCGTGCCTGGTCTCGATCGAGCGGAGGACGGTGTGAAACTGGCGAGGCGGATGAAGCGTCTGGGGACTGAGACGGCCTTTTCGGTGCTGGCGAAGGCGAAGGCTCTGGAGGCGGAGGGGCTTGAGATCATCCACCTCGAGATCGGCGAACCCGACTTCGATACGCCGGAGCATGTCGTCGAGGCCGGTTGCAAAGCCTTGCGCGAAGGGCATACCCACTACACCCCCACCGCCGGTGTACCAGAGCTGCGGAAGGCTATCGCCGTTGATGTCGCGCGTAGCAGGGGCATAGACGTCAGTTCCGAACAGGTAGTCGTCACGCCTGGTGGGAAGCCGATAATGTTCTTCACCATCCTGGCGCTCGTCGAGGAGGGTGACGAGGTGCTGCTGCCCAACCCGGCGTTCCCGATCTACGA
>Ga0126307_10004091_pt1 | contig 10071 bp, 13 predicted proteins | sample Plot28_FD_89955 | JGI IMG/M metagenome (GOLD analysis project Ga0126307, IMG submission 89955) | Serpentine soil microbial communities from UC McLaughlin Reserve, CA, USA - Plot28 | ecosystem: Environmental > Terrestrial > Soil > Grasslands | place: USA: UC McLaughlin Reserve, Lake County...
CGGACCCTGACGCTGGCCGGCACGACGATCCTCCGCTTCGACGCGGACGGAAAGGTCGTCGACCATCGCGACTACTGGAACGAGACGGACGGCCGGCTTCCGCCTTACGCAGCCTGGCGCTAGCGGCAGATCAGGATCGACTCGAAGTACTCGCCCGCTCGGCGCCCCGTGCGCCTGTTGACGTGACGCTCGAGCCGTTCGTCGAGGCGCAGGCCTGCTCGCTCGAGGATCTCGGGATAGAGCACGCGCCGGTCATTGACGACGATGCAGACCGGCGCGCCGGGGCGGAGGGACGCCTTCGAGCGCGCGAGCACCGCTGCGATCCCGTGCACGTACTGCGCGATGGCGGCCTTGCTCGTACCCTGCGCAGCCGCGCCGACCTCACGCTCCCGCCTGTCGTCGAGCCCGAGCAGTTCATAGGCGTAGCGGTGCTGTTCGTGGTAGTCGATCAATCCCGGATACGGCGGAGACGTGATCAGCCCGTCGTAGGGACCTCCGAGCTCGACCTCGCGCGCGTCTCCGTGCAGCACGACTGCGGCCCGCTGCATGGCGCGCACCTCCGCGAACGCGGCAATTCGGGCCGCCGTGTCCGCGAGGTACCGGGTCAGGAACTTCCGCGCGCTCTCCACGGGCCGGCAGGTGCGCCGGTGCTTGTGGCACCAGTACTCGCCCTGCTGCGGCACGCGCGGGAAGTCGAGGTCGAAATGCGTCGTCAGGCGCGCCGACCGCGCGGCGCGAGCCAGCACGATGCGGAGCACGTCCCGGCTGGCGTATTCGGGGACGAGAGCGCGGAAGTGAAGCAGCTCGGCTGCCGCCTGCGGCGCGAACCAGTCGCGGACGAACCCGGCCGGCTCCTCGTCCGACTCGCCCAGCCGAGCGCCGACCGCACGCACGTCCTCGGAGAGCGCCTCGAGGTCGTGCTCGCGCGTCTTGACGGAGATCAGGAGCGCGTTGAAGGCCGCGATGTCGACGCCGACGGCGTCATACCCGGACTCGAGCGCCTGCACGAGCGTCGTCCCGGAACCGGCGAACGGGTCGAGCACGCGCCCGGCCGGGCGCACGTAGCGCTCGAGCAGCGCCTCGACGAGCTGCGGCACGAACTTACCCAGGTAGGGGTGGAGCCGGTGGACGTGCTTTGTCCTCTCTCGCTCGGGCAGCTCCCGCTCCGACCAGGAGAGGGCGAGGTCGAGCTCGCCGTACAGGGCCTCCTGCGTCGCCGCCACGTGGGACGACTTCAACGCGCCGGCGGAGAGTCCTAGGAGAGTTCGCACCCGGCGCGTCGCCGTCCTCGGTTTCTCCGGGAGCTCGAGCGCAGGCCGATCGGGACGAGGGCCGCGGGCGTGATGCGGGGGTCTTCCCCGGTGGCGGCGGTGCGACGCCGAGAGCCCGCCTGACCGCGGTCAGGCCGCTCCCGGCGCATCGGTCTCAGTAGTGGATCCCGCTCGCCGAGTCGAGCTCGCGCAGGCGGCGGATCCGCTCCTCCATCGGCGGGTGTGTCGAGAAGAGCGCGGTCATACCGCGGCCGCTGAGCGGGTTCGCGATGTACAGCGGCTCCGTGGCCGGATTGACGTTCATCGGCACGGCCTCGACGCCACGCTGCAGCGTCTGCAACGCCTCCGCCAGCGGTCGGCCCTCGCCCAGGTACTGGGCAGCGGTCGCGTCGGCGAGGTACTCGCGCTGGCGCGAGACGGCGAGCTGCAGGATCATCGCCGCAAGGGGAGCGACGATCACGGCGACGAGCACGCCGATGATCCCGAGCGGGTTGTTGTCCTCGTCATCGCCGCCGCCGAAGAACATCGAGAACTGGAGGATGTTCGCGATCGCGGCGATCGCGGCGCCGATCATGGCTGCGATCGTGGTGACGAGGATGTCGCGATTGGCCACGTGCGCCAGCTCGTGCGCCAGCACCGCCTTCACCTGCTCGCGCGGCAAATAGCGGAGGAGGCCCTCGGTGACCGCGACAGCGGCCTTCTTCGGGCTCCGGCCCGTCGCGAACGCATTCGGCTGCTCCGACGGGATCAGGAAGACGCGCGGCATCGGCACGCCGGCACGCTGGGCGATCTCCTGGACGTCGCGGTAGAGCTCCGGTGCCTCGCTCTGCTCGAGCGGCCTGGCTCGGCTCGACTTGAGCGCGAGCGTGTCCGAGAACCAGAACATCACGAAGTTGAAGACGATCGCGATGCCTGCGAACAGGAGCAGGCCGGCTGAGCCGCCGAACATGTAGCCGAGGCCGACGAAGAGCGCGGTCAGCCCCGAGATGATGATCCAGGTACGCGCCTGGGTCAGGAACTTGGTTCGGGTGATCGACATTGGCTGCTGTTGATCCTTTCCGGCTGAATGAATTCTCTGGGATTCAGTCGGAAGTTTCTCCCGCCACAGAGCTCCTGCGGCCTGCGCGCCCGGGCCGAAGCCGTGATGACGAGCGACGCACGTTCGGGGATAGTGCCTTCCGTCGTGGAGAAATCGTAGCTTCGACCGCGGTCGACGCGTGTTGCCGCAGCGTTAAACGGAATTCGGTCACGCCGCGATCCGCTCGAGGCCGCCGGGACGCACGGCGACGACCTCGAAGCGGCAGTCGAGCTCGAGGCAGGCGGGGTTCTGGGCCAGCCACGCCTCGGCCGCGCGCTCGAGCCGGCGCAGCTTCTCCGTGTCGACCATCTCGAGCGGGTCGCCGTAGTCGGATCCTGTCTTGCCTTTGACCTCGCAGAAGACCAGCCGGCGGCCGCGGCGGACGATCAGGTCGAGCTCGTAGCCGCCCGACCAGACGTTCGCCCCGAGGACGCGGTAGCCGCGAAGGCGGTAATGGCGAGCGGCTCGTCTCTCCAGCCTCGCGCCTTGCGCTGACGAGTTCACGCTGTCGGCCCTCGCGTTCCTGGCGACGTCAGGCAACGCCGGAGGTCGGCTCCGCCGGCCGGGAGGCGTTGCCGGCCAGGGGCGCGAACGCGCGTTCCTGGGGCGTCGCCGGTGGTGCCGGGCCGCTGGCGACGTCAGGCAACGTCGGAGGCCGGCTCCGCCGGCCGGGAGGCGTTGCCGGCCAGGGGCGCGAGGGCGGCGTAGGCGAGCGCGTTGAACGAGAGTCGGTGCTGCTCGCTCGGGCCGTGCTCCCGAACCGCGGCGGAGTGCCCGGGCGTGATGTAGCCGACGTGGCGGGCAAAGCCGTAGCGCGGATAGAGCGCGTCGAGCCGCCGCATCACGCGGTCGCGCGTCACCTTGGCCACGATCGAGGCCGCCGCGATCGCGGCGCTCTTCGTGTCGCCGTCGACGACCGCCCGGTGCGGCGGCGCGAGCGGCCCGAGGCGGAAGCCGTCGACGAGGCAGGCCTCGGCGGGCGGCGCCAGATCGGCGAGAACCGAGCGTAGTCCCCACAGATTCGACTTGTGCAGGCCGTTCCGATCGATGTCGCCGGGCGGGATCACGCGCACGCTGACGCGCTTCACGCAGCCGACGACTGCGCGGAACAGCTCCTCGCGCTCGGCCGGTGTCACCTGCTTCGAGTCGTTGAGCGACGCCAGCGGGCGCACCTTGTGGTTCCGCAGGCACTCGTAATCGAGGAGCACCCCCGCGACGACGAGCGGGCCTGCCAGCGAGCCGCGGCCCGCTTCATCGGCGCCTGCGACGAAGCGCGCGCCGAGCCTGCGGTCGAACGAGAGCAGCTTCTGGCCGATCGGACGGGGCACGCGTCCGACTGTAGCCGCGCGTGCGGCCGGCGGAGCAACGAGTTCGTGCCGGTTCGGTGTCAGAAGCCGAGCGTGCAGCCGGCGTCGCGCTGGACCAGCCTCACCGCCACGAGACCGCGGTCGCGGTCGACGCCAACGCCGAACCAGTCGCAACCGCCCTCGAGGAGCCGTACGGCACACGTGAACTGGTTCGTCTCCTGCTCCCGAAACCACGTTTTGGCAGCGTCGGTGCAGTGAACGTCGTCCGCGTCGTAGGCGGACGCAGTCGGAAGTGTGCCCAGGTGCGCCTGCACCTCCTCCCGCGCCGCCTCCTGCTGCGCGTCCTCCGCGGCGCAGCCGGCGGTGAGGAGCGCGAGCGCCGTCAGTGCGGCGGCGCTACGGCTTCGCGTCGGCGTCGTCGCTCTCGGCGACAGGCTCTGCGTTCGCCTCGGCCCCGGCGGCCGGCTCCTCAGCCGGGATATCGGCCTCCGACTCCACGACAGCCTCTGCCTCAGGCTGTGCCTCGGCGGCCGCCCTGGCTTCGGCCTCGGCGGCGGCGGCGTCGAGCGCCTCCTGGTTCGCCTCGGACTCGGCCCGTGCGGCCGCCAGCTGGGCGGGCGTCTGGCGCAGCTCGCGCACGCGGGCCTTCTTGCCGACCTTCTCGCGCAGGTAGTAGAGCTTCGCGCGGTTGACGTCGCCGATCGCGCCGACCTCGATCTTCTCGATCTTCGGCGAGTGCACCGGGAACGTCCGCTCGACGCCGACGCCGAACGACTGCTTGCGTACCGTGAAGGTCTCGCGCGCACCGGAGCCCTGGCGCTTGATCACGATCCCCTCGAACACCTGCACGCGTCGCCGCTGCCCCTCGATCACCTGGAAGTGGACCCGGACGGTGTCGCCCGCCTTGAAGCGAGGAATGTCCTTGCGCAGCTGACGCTGCTCGATGCTCTCGATGATCGTGCTCATGGCAAAGGGTCGGCGCGAGCCGGCGGCCAATGGTAGCGAAAACTTCCTGACGGCTCCGGGCGGCCCGAGCGTGCTGCGGAGCCGAGCCCCGGCCCGGCGGGAGCAGCACGCCGCCACTGGCGTCAGCGAATCGAAATCCGGTTCGGCGGCCAGTACGTGGCGAAGACCTTGCCGATCAGGTTCTTCCGCGGCACCGTCCCCCACTCGCGCGAGTCGCAGGACTGCGAGCGATTGTCACCCATCATGAAGTACTGCCCCTGCGGCACGTTGTACGTCTCCGGGCCGCGGGTGTCCCGCCTGTTCGGCTGGATGTACGGCTCGTCGAGCTGACGGCCGTTGACGAAGACGTAGCTCGAGCCCCGGATGTTCCGCAGCTCGATCCGGTCGCCCGGCAGGCCGATCAGCCGCTTCACGAAGGTGCCGCCGGCACCGCAGCGCTGCCGCGCGGCAGGTGGCGTGTCGAAGACGACCACCTCTCCACGCCTCGGGTTGCGGAAGCGGTAGATGAACCGGTTCGCGAGCACGCGGTCGGAGAAGCGCGCTTCGCAGCCGCTCGCCGGCCGCGCGCAGTGCAGCGTGGGCTCCATCGACGAGGACGGGATCCGGTACGGGTTGACGACCCAGGCCTTGATCGCGAGCACGATCGCGATCGCACCGACGATCGTGACGATCCAGTCGATCGTGACCCGCCAGCCGTGCGGAAGACCCTGCGTGAAGCGGTCGACGGGGTTCCGCGACCGGCGCCGCGGCTCCGTCGGCGCGACGATCGGCTCGGGGAAGCCCTCCGGGAGCGCGACCGGCACGCGCTCCGGCTCCGCCGGCGGCTCGGCTTCCTGCTCCGGCTGTTCCGGCCGCAGCGCGTACCAGGCCGAGGCGACCGCAAGGCCCGTCCAGAGGATGTCGTAGAGCCCGAAGACGTCGCCGAGATTTTCCCGGAAGAGCTTCAGCATCTCGCCGGAGAGCAACCCGGTCTGCGTGCCGAAGCCCGCCTCCGCCTCCTGCACGGCGAAGCCGAAGGCGAGGTACTTGCCGATCAGGATCCCCAGGAGGGCGTTGACGATTGCGATCGCCTGCAGGTCGGCCGAGCGCCGGCCGCCGGACGCCTGGGCGACGACGTAGCCCGTGGCGAAGCCGATGCCCCACGCAACGATCCCGACCTCGTAGTCGGTGTATTTCGAGATCAGGCCCCAGGCGATCCCGCCCGCGACGGCGACGACGAGGCCCGCCAGCATCGCGAGACCGCTGGAGCCGCTCTCCTCGCGCGCCGGGCTCGGCGCCTCGGGAGGCGTGGCCTCGGGGCGTGTTCCGTCCGGCTCCCAGCCGAAGCGCTCGAAGTCGCTCACGCCGTACCCGTCCGCTCGGCGCTGCGGGCGCGGCTCTGCTCGCGCCGCCACTCCTCGATCCGGCCGTGATCGCCGGAGAGCAGGACCTCCGGCACGGTCCAGCCGCGGAACGCGGCGGGCCGAGTGTAGTGGGGATACTCGAGGCCGCCGCCCAGTTCGTCCGAAAAGCTCTCGTGGCTGCCGGAGCCCTCGGCAAGCGCGCCAGGTAGGCGCCGCGCGATGGCGTCGAGAAGGACCATCGCCGGCAGCTCACCACCCGAGAGCACGTAGGGGCCGATCGAGATCGCGTCCGAGGCGAGGTGGGTGACGATCCGGTCGTCGAAGCCCTCGAAGCGAGAGGACAGGACGGTCAGGGCGGGTTCGGCGGCGAGCTCCTCGACGACTGCCTGGGTCAACAGCCTGCCCTGCGGCGTCAGGGCGATCACGCGGTGCGGCGGCGCGACGTCGTAGGCAGCGTCGAGCGCCGCGGCGACCACGTCGACGCGCAGCACCATCCCGGCGCCGCCACCGTAGGGCTGGTCGTCAACCTGGCCCGCGCGGAGCGGCGTGGTGTCGCGATAGTTGAAGAGGCGCAGCTCCAGCTCGGTTCCGAGCACGCCCGCCAGGGGCCGCTGCTCGGTCATCCACGCGAACGCATGCGGGACCTGGGTGAAGACGTCGAGGCGCACAGCCCGGGCAGGTTACTGGTCGACGTCCGCGAAGCCGCGGGCGACGAGGATGCGCCCCGCGTCCAGGTCGACGTCCAGCACGCACGCGTCGACGAGCGGCAGCAGCAGGCCGGAGTCGAGCTCGAGCGTGTCGTTGGCAGGGCGGTTCTCCACCTCGATGACAGTACCGAGCGCGCGCCCGCCTTCCTCCTCGACGCGTAGGCCGACGAGCTGGAAGGCGTAGTACGCGTCCTCCTCGAGCTCGGGCAGGTCGGTGCGGCGAACGGCGAGCGTCGCCCCGCGGCGGACATCGCGGTCGAGTTTGAGCACGGGCCGGCCACCCGCGCCGCGCTTGAAGACCGCGACCTTGGCGGGCTCTCCGTCGACGAGCAGCGTCGCCCCGGGCGCGAAACGCTCGGGCGCCTCGCTCGCGCCCTCGACGAAGAAGGAACCGTCGACACCGTGCGGACGGCCGACCCGGCCGACGGTGATCAACGCCTCGCTCACGGTCCTGGCGAGTTGGCTGCGGAGCGCGGCTGCCCCGGCCGGGAGCGGACAGCGCCCAGGGGCGGCGTCACTCGACGATGTCGAGGATGACGCGCCTGCGTGATCCCGCGGCGCTCGCGCGCACGATCGTGCGCAGCGCCCGGGCCAGTCTGCCCTGGCGGCCGATCACCTTGCCCCGATCCTCGGGCGCCACGTACAGCTCGAGCACGGTCGCGTCCTCGCGCTCGATCTGCTCGACACGCACGGCCTCGGGGTCGTCGACGAGCTGCTTCGCCAGCCAGGTGAGCAGCTCCGCCACCGTCAGGTGTTGATGCCGGCGGCCTTGATCAGCTTGGCGACCGCGTCCGAGGGCTGCGCGCCCTTGCCCAGCCACTCGGTCACCTTGGCCTCGTCGAGGTCGATCGTCGACGGATCCGTCTGCGGGTTGTACCGCCCGACGATCTCGATGAACCGGCCGTCGCGGGGGGAGCGCTGGTCGGCGACGACCACGCGGTAGATCGGATTCTTCTTCGAGCCGACACGCGTCAGCCTCATCCGTACTGCCACTGCTTATCTCCGTCCTGTCTTCGTCAGTTTCGGTTGCCCGGGGAGTGTAGGCATCTTTCCCTTCCCCATCTGCTTCATCATCTTTTCCATCTGCTTGCGCGCGGAGAGGAGCTTGTTCACGTCCTGAATCGTCTGGCCGCTGCCGGCCGCGATCCGCTGCCGCCGGGAGCCGTCGATCAGGTGCGGCATGCTGCGCTCCTTCGGCGTCATCGAGAGCACGATCGCCTCGACCCGGGCGAGCTGGCGCTCGTCGATGTCGACGTCCTTGAGCTGGTTGCCGAGGCCGGGGATCATCTTCAGGACACCCTGGATCGGGCCCATCTTCTTCAGCATCTTCTGGGCCGCCAGAAAGTCGTCGAAGGTGAAGATGCCCGCGCGCATGCGCGCCTCCATCGCGGCCTGCTCGTCCTCCTCGACCGCGGCCTCGGCCTTCTCGATCAGCGTCAGCACGTCGCCCATGCCGAGGATCCGCGACGCCATCCGGTCGGGGTGGAAGTCCTCCAGCTGGTCGAGCTTCTCGCCGACCGAGACGTACTTGACCGGCTTGCCGGTGACGGCGCGGACGGAGAGCGCGGCGCCGCCGCGGGCGTCGCCGTCGAGCTTCGTCAGAACGACCCCGTCGAACGCGACCTGCTCCTGGAAGGCCTGCGCGACGTTGACGGCCTCCTGGCCGGTCATCGCGTCGAGGACGAGGAGGATGTTCAGGGGCTTCGTCGCGTTGCGGACGCGGACGAGCTCCTCCATCAGCTCTTGGTCGACGTGCAGGCGGCCGGCAGTGTCGACGATGACGACGTCCTCGCCGGCCTCGCGTGCGGCGTCGAGGCCGCGCTTGGCCGCCTCGACGGGATCCTTCGTCTCCGTGCGATAGACGGGGATCTGGAGCTGGCGGCCAAGCGTCTCCAGCTGGTCGATCGCGGCCGGGCGCTGGAGGTCGGCCGCGACGAGCGCCGGCTTGCGCCCCTCCTTGCGCAGCTTCAGGGCGAGCTTGGCCGACGTGGTCGTCTTGCCGGAGCCCTGGAGACCGGCCATCAGGATCACGGTCGGCGGCTTCCCGAACGCCAGCCTCGAGTCGCCGGAGCCCATCAGGTTCGTCAGCTCCTCGTGGACGATCTTCACGACCTGCTGGCCGGCGTCGAGCCCCTTCAGGACGTCCTGGCCGGACGCGCGCTCGCGCACCTGGGCGACGAAGTCCTTCACGACCTGGAAGTTGACGTCGGCCTCGAGCAGCGCGAGCCGGATCTCGCGCATGGCCCTCGAGATCGCCTCCTCGTCGAGACGCCCCTTGCCGCGAAGGTCGCCGAGGGCGTGCTGGAGCTTGTCTGAAAGGGTGTCGAACACGGGCGGACAGTGTAGATACCGCTCACCACGAGCGAAGGAGGCGGCATGGCCAGCATCGCGAAGGTGATCACGGTGATCGGGAATTCGCCCGACGGGTTCGCGGAGGCCGCTCAGGTCGCGGTCGGCGAGGCGTCGAAGACGCTGCGCGGGATCACGGGCGCGGACGTGGTCTCGATGAGCTGCGAGGTGAGCGACGACAGGATCACGATGTTCAGGACGACCGTGAACATCGCCTTCGCCGTCGAGCGCTAGGCGAACGGTCGGCGAGGCCTCGGCGGCCGGGGGCGAGCGCTACCCGGCCACGAGGGCCCGGGCGAAGTCGTGCGGGTCGAATGGACGCAGGTCGTCGAGACCCTCGCCGACGCCGATCAGCTTGACCGGCAGGCCGAGCTCGTAGGCGATGGCGACTGCGACGCCGCCTTTGGCGGAGCCGTCCAGCTTCGTCAGGGCGACACCCGTGACGCCTGCCGTCTCGCCGAAGAGGCGGGCTTGCTGCAGCCCGTTCTGTCCGGTGGTCGCGTCGACGACGAGCAGCGTCTCGTGCGGCGCCCCCTCGAGCCGGCTCTCGATTACGCGGCGAACCTTCGCGAGCTCCTCCATCAGGTTCGACTGCGTGTGCAGGCGGCCGGCCGTGTCGACGATCGCGACGTCCTTGCCGCGGGCCCGTGCCGCCTCGACCGCGTCGTAGGCGACGGCGGCGGGATCGGCGCCCCGCGCAGCGCCGACGAAGTCCGCCTGCGCCCGATCCGCCCAGATCTCGAGCTGCTCCTCGGCCGCGGCACGCCACGTGTCGGCGGCGCCGAGCAGAACGGTGCGGTCGTGCTCGCGGAGCTTCTGCGCGAGTTTCCCGATCGTCGTCGTCTTGCCGGTGCCGTTGACGCCGACCACGAGGATCACGCTCGGGTCGGACGGGAGATTGAGCGTGCCGGGCTCGCCGAGCATGTCGGCGATCTCCTCGGCGAGCGCGCCATTCAGGTCGGTGAGCTCGTTACGGGCCTCGAGCCGGCGGACGAGCTCCGCGGTCGCGCGGACGCCGACATCCCCCTGGATCAGCGCCTCCTCCAGCCG
>Ga0126307_10004092_pt1 | contig 10069 bp, 7 predicted proteins | sample Plot28_FD_89955 | JGI IMG/M metagenome (GOLD analysis project Ga0126307, IMG submission 89955) | Serpentine soil microbial communities from UC McLaughlin Reserve, CA, USA - Plot28 | ecosystem: Environmental > Terrestrial > Soil > Grasslands | place: USA: UC McLaughlin Reserve, Lake County...
GCCAGAAGCAGGACGACCGGCAGAAACGAGACGACCCATCGGGACATCCGGCCCGCAGCCGTGAGCGTCCGCACGAGCCTTCTCAACTCCTGACGATCCCGCACCGTCTCGACGACGCGTTCCAGCACCTCGGCCGTGCTGCCGCCGGTCTCTCGCTGCAAGACCGCGACGAGCGCAACCTGCTCGAGGTCGCGATTCTTCATCCGCACGACAACCACCTCGAGCGCATCCTCGAGCGGGCGCCCGAGCTGTTCGTCGGCGACCACGCGCCTGAATTCGCTTCTCGCGGGCTCCGGCGCGTCGTCCACGACGACCGAAAGTGCGCCTACGAAGCTGTGCCCGGCGCGGATCGCCGACGCGAGCACGGCGAGGTTATCCGGTAGCTGTTCCGCGAATTGTGACCGCCTGTGCTCGACTTTGCGCCGGATCACTCCCCAGACCGTGAACGGCACGAGGAAGCCGAGCAGCAGGGCTGCAAAGGTAAAGAAGACTGCGAACAGCCACATTACGACCACCGTGCCCAGCAAGGTCCAGATCGCGATGTAGGCAGGCTTCATCCGGATCTCTGCCAGCTCGACCTCCTCCACGAAGCGGCCCCACCATTGCGACCGTTCGAGCGACTTCTCAGTCGTGTTGAGGAAGCCGGTCTGCAAGGCGCCGCCGATGGAGGACCCGTCCGAGGCCTCCGCGAGCGAAACGAACTCCGCCAGCCGCCTCTGCAGCGTCCGCCGACGCGGCATCAGGAGCAAGAAGAGGCAGAAGGCGACGAGGCCGATTGCGAAGACGCTGACGACGATCATCGTGAACGGCGAGCCCCAGAAGCTGTTGCCGAAGCCCTTGTGGTACGCCTGGAGTGGAGGCATTTCAAGCGGAGGCGTCGCGTAGCCGCTCCGTGCGGCGCCGGCGAGGCCCTCGATCTGAACCTCGACCTGCACCTTCTCGCCCAGACGCCGGTACGACCGGTACCGCAAGAGATACTCGTTCGAGAGCTGCGCGCCAAGCTGATCGTAGATCCGCGAAAGGTCTGTAACCGAATCCGCTTCCGACAAGCTCCCGGATGCACCCTTGGCCAGGCTCTTCAACGCCGCCGGCTCGAAGTGCTCCGAACGCAGCCCGACCGTGAAGACTCGTACGTGCGCACGATTGGCGTCCGCGATCACATCCGCGCGGCTTGCCTTGCTGCCCGTGTCCGCCCCATCCGAAAGAACGACAACGGAGCCGGCGACGATCTTCGCCTCCTCGAGCAGCGAGATCGCCCTGCCAACGGCGTCATAGATGTGCGTGCCGTAGACGAGAGGCGGCTTGTGCGCCAGCGCCTGCAGGATCTTGCTCGACTCGGTTGTGAACGGCAGAGCCACCTCTGGCTGCTTGTTGAAGGTGACGACCGCGACCTGCTGCGCCGCAGCCCGATGCCCCACGAACAGCTGTGCTGCCTTGAGGGCGCCCGCAATCGGCTTTCCCTTCATGCTCTCGCTCGCGTCGATCACGAGCACGACGCCGAATTGGTTCCCCTGCGCGAGCGCGGCCGGCACGACGGTGACGCCGGTCACGGGCGCGCCGTTCTCACGCACGCGTACCTGGCTGGCCGACAACGGTCGATCGGACGGGAGCGTGAGCACGAACGCTCGGTCGGGGAACGGTGGATTCCCTGCCTCCGTGAGCTTCAGCCCGGACCTGCCTGCGGCCGAAGGAGCTGCCGCGAGCGCGGCGGTCAGGAGCGCCAGAAGCGCAACCTGGATCCGCCGGCTCACGGTCTCACCCCCTCGGAGGACTCGGGCATGCGGCCCTCGCGGAAGAGGCCTAGTGGCAGCGCGATCCCGCGCCGCTCGAACTTGGTAAGGAACGTCGGCCGCAGCCCGGTGCCCCGGAGGGTGCCGATCACCATCCGGTCGGCAGTCACCTGCTCGACCTTGAAGGTGAACAGCTCCTGGAGCGTGATCGTCTCCGACTCCATCCGCTGCACCTCCATGATCGAGGTGACGCGGCGAGAGCCGTCTTCGAGGCGCTCGAGATGGACGATCAGATCGAGCGCAGCCGCCACCTGCTGTCGGATCGCGCGCATCGGCAGGTCATAACCCGCCATCAGCACCATCGTCTCGACCCGGGCGAGGGCGTCACGCGGAGTGTTGGCATGGACGGTCGAGAGCGAGCCGTCGTGACCCGTGTTCATCGCCTGGAGCATGTCGAGCGCCTCGGCGCCACGGACCTCGCCGACGATGATCCGCTCCGGCCGCATGCGCAGTGAGTTGCGCACCAGCTCGCGAATCGCGATCTCGCCCTCCCCTTCGATGTTCTTCGGCCTCGCCTCCAGCCGGAGCACATGGCGCTGGTTGAGCCTGAGCTCCGCCGCGTCCTCGATCGTGATGATGCGATCCGAGTCCGGAATCGACGTCGAGAGCGCGTTCAGGAACGTCGTCTTCCCGGTGCCCGTTCCGCCGGAGACGAGAATGTTCAGCTCGGCGCGGATGCAGCGATCGAGGAACTCGACCACCTCGGTCGTGACCGTGCCCAGCCCGATCAGGTCGCCCATATCGAGCCGCTTCTTGCTGAACTTGCGGATCGTCACCAGCGGCCCGGTCAGCGACAGAGGCGGCAGGACTGCGTTGACGCGACTTCCGTCGGGGAGGCGCGCGTCCACCATCGGCGACGACTCGTCGACGCGGCGGCCGACCTGCGCGACCATCTTGTTGATGATCCGCCGCAGGTGCGACTCGTCCTTGAAGCGAACCGTCGTTTCGTACAGGCGGCCCTGTCGCTCGACCCAGATGTCGAAGGGGCCGTTGACCATGATCTCGGTCACGCTGTCGTCGGCGAGCAGCCGCTCGAGCGGGCCGTGGCCCAGGATGTCGTCCGCGATCTCGGCAGTGAGGCGATCGCGGTCGTCACGCGCGATCCCGGTCTCGCGGGCCAGCTGATTTCTGATGTCGGTGATGACCCGCTCACGCAGGGACTCCGGATCGATGTTGACGTTGAAGAGCTGCGGCCCGAGGTCACCGATGACACCGAGGTGAATCCGGTCCTTGAGGTCGGAGAACGGGTCGTGTCCCGTTACCGGCCCAACCGATGGGGCGGTCAGTAGTCGCTCGTGAAGTTCCATTAGTGCTTCCTCCGCAACAGGCGAAGCCGCCCGTTTGTAGGCGCCGGCTGATCGGGCGGCGGGACGAAGCTGTAGTACTGCGCCAGGTCCCGGAAGGCCCGTGCTGCGTCCGTGCGATCCTGCGCCAGCACGATTGGCTGGCCCTCGTTGACCGAGCGCGGGATCTCACGCTCGCTCGGCACCAGCACATCGGGCGAGCGGCCCACGACCGCCACCACGTCCTCGCGCCCGATACCGACACGGCTGTCGGCCCGGTTGAGCACGAGACAGATCCGCTCGCGGTCGTAACCCATCAGGTCGAGCGTTTCGAGCCCGAGCTTGGTGTTCTTGAGCGAGAGTGAGTCGAGCATCCCCACCAGGCAGATGTGCGTCGAGCTGTCGATCGAAGCGATCACCTCCGGCGTGAAGCCCGGGGGCGTGTCGACGACCACGTAGTCGAAGGACCGCCTCAACGCCGCGTAGACGTCGCGCAGGAAGTCGACCGTGACGACGGTCGCGTGGTCCGGCCGGGTCGGAGCGAGCAGCACGCGCGCTCCCGACTCGTGCTCTGTCAGGTAGGCGTCGATCTTCTCCGCGTCGATCGACCCGCCAGACTTGGCGAGATCGTAGATCGTCTTCTCCGGCGCGAGGCCGAGCGCCAGCCCAACGTCCCCGAACTGGAGGTCGAGATCGACCAGAGCGACGGAATAGCCCGCCATCGCGAGCCCGGCCGTGAGGTTCGAGGCCGTCACCGTCTTCCCGCTGCCGCCCTTCGGACCAAGGATGCAGATCATCGGGGCGACGGCAATGCCGGTCGCCACCGCCGAGCCCTGCTTCCTCGCCAGGGCCTTCTCGAGCGTGAAACGGACCCGGTCCGCCGGCTCGGGCAGGAGCACGATGTCGTCGGCGCCCGCCTCGAAGAGCCGACGGATGAAGCCGTTCGCGGAGCCCTCTGAGAGAACCACGACCGGCCGCTCGGGTCGCTGCTTCACGGCCGCATCGACCAGGAACAGCGCCCGGTCGGAGTGACCCGCGCACGCGATCACGAGCAAGTCGGTCGTCGTTTCCTGCAGGATCCGCCACGTCTCGTCGAGGCCGTGCACCAGTCCGACGATCTGAATGTCCGACTGCCCCTCGGGCAGCGCGGCCCGCACGACTTCGGCATCGACGCCTTCGTCGAGTGCGATGAGTGTTTTGATCGAGTCAGTCATTTAGCGTCCCTCCGGAACCTTGCGAGGCCCGGACAGAAGCGCCTGCAGAGTCGTTGTATTCGGCCCGATCGAGCCCCCGCGGGTGGCCGGGCGCAGAACGATCCAGATCTTTCCGTTGTCCGACGCGAAGGCCATGCGGGCCGCTCCGCCCGGTGAGAGCCGGAATGTCATCGAGCTATCCGAGGCTCCCGAGCCGACTCCGCCGCTGGTGCCGCCGCCGACACCGAGGACGAGGACGTTCTGCATGATCGCCTTGATCACGCCGTTTAGATTCGCGAAGACGTCCACGCGATCACCGGCGGCGACCTGGCCGATCATCCCGTGGACCGGGTCGATCGGGATCGTGATCGCACGCTGGTTACCGGTGAGCCGGGAGCCGAGCGTCGCGAGAGCGGTCGGCGTGAAGTCCGCCACGGTGAGCTGCTGGCCGGGGTAGATGTCCGCCACGGCCACGCGGCCCCGCAGAATCGCCGGATCGGCCACTGCGCCTTCCTTGACGTTGGCCTTGGGAACCTCCGTCGCCTCGAACCCGCCGCTCGTGCCGAGCACGTCTCCCGCGGTCCCCTGCGGGATCAGCTTGTTGGCCACGAGCACGGGCACGGGTGCGCTCGAGCTCCTGATGCTGCTCCGGTAATTGCTCAGGTAGAGCAGGAGGACGAGCAGCGCCAACAGCGCGGCGAATGCACCGACGGCGATCGTCCCGCCCCTGGTAGAGAAGAGGCGGCTGGAAAGGATGTTTTGGACTGCTTCTGACACTGCTTTTCCTCCTATTTCGTGAGCACGGCCACGCAGGTGCCGAATGAGCTGAAATCACACGTTTCTCCGGTGCCGCCGCCACCGACGGTGTCGACGTATTTGATGAAGTGACCGACGATCCAGCCGCCGGTCTTGCTCGGTACTGGGTCGGCGCCCGGGCAGGGATCGCCCTGGCCGCCGCCGTTCTTGCTGAAACCAGTGACGTAAAAGCTGGCGAAGTTCGTGATCGGGACGACGTTCGCACCGCTGCCGCTGAACGCGCCGAAAGGCGTCACGAACACGGACACGATCCGTGGATCGCTCAACGCGATGTCCTCTGGAATCGTGATCTTTCCGTCTCCGTTGGAGTCGACCCAGTGGTTCGCGTTTGTGCAGACAGACGGGCCGCTGTAGCAGATTCCCTGTGTGCGGCAGAGCATGCCGTCGGAGACCTGGCCGACCTGGCCTCCGGGCTGTGTGCGCGTGCAGTCCCAGTCGGCGCTCTGCGGAAAGACGTAGTAGGAGGCCGCCTGGCACGGCGTGCCTTTGTTGATCGTGTAGTGAGGAGTGCAGCCCGTGGCGAGCTCGTCGCGAAGATTCGGCTTCGACGGATCGCAGTCGATCGCTTGCGTCGAGCTGCCCCCGACCACCTTGAGGGATACCGTCGGGGCGGTCGGGCTGTTTTGGTTTGTCTGGAGGCTCGGCTTGACCCCGATCGTGACGCTCAGGCTGTGCGCCGGGAGACCGAAGGCAAGCGAGTTGGCAAACGGAGCGGCGTCGTCCAACCGGACGTACTGGACCGGCCCCGAGGTGTCTATGTCGGCGGAGAACGAGCGCTGCACGGACTGGAACGTGCCGTCCTTCGAGGTCGATCCCGTCCCGGTGCCCCAGTTGAGGTCGATCGGATGCCCGAGGCCATCCTGAGGCATCAGCGGGTAGCCGTTGCTGCCGTCGGTCGTCCAGTAGCCCGCGTTGGCGCCCGCAGTGTTGTAGACCATCTTGCAACCCTTCGGGTTGGCGCCGCCGCTCGGGCAGCCCCATCCAGCGACCTTGACCTGCGCGAGAGTCGGGGCAAGCGAGGGGTCGACTCCTGCTGCGGTCCCGAAATCGATCTTCGCCTTCACGCCGACCGTGCAGGCGGCGTGCAGGAGAAAGTACGGCCCCGAGTCGTCGGTGCAGCCGAGGTTGTACAGCGTGGTGTCGCGGACGATCGGAGCCGCGGCGGTTCCCGTGCCGGTAGTCGCGTAGCCGTGAATGAAGTCGATGCCCGTCGCCGCCGTCACGGTGCCGCTCGCGTCCTGCGTGACGGCGTAGCACTCGACCAACACGTTGTTGCAGATCGTGGTCAGGTTTCCAAGCGGGGGCGTCCACCCGACCTTGCCGGCGAGCGCGATGACGACGCTGATGTTCGGGTGGGCCAAGCTGATAGAGACCGGCAAGCCGGTCCATGTGCTCAGGCTCTGGCCGTTGAGCGTTGTGGGAGTCGGGCTCTTCGTCAGCTCCTGGGTGACGAGAACCGTGTTCGAGTCGCTTTCGTCGACGAAGATCGCCGCGGCCGCCACCGGGTTGTTGTCTGGAACGCCTACGGGAAGCGACTGGGCGCTGGAACCCTTCTGCTGAAGAACCACTCGCGCGCGGGCGTTGATCGCCGAGACCAGACCTCCACCCAGGAACCAGGGGAGCCCCGCCTCCGTGATCTTCACGTCCACCATCTTCGCGGCGCAGGGCAGGTCCTCGATCGTGTCGTCAGGGCCAGGCCCACCGGTCTCGTACATCTTCTTGTTGACTCGAACCGTGACGTCACCCTGGTTGGAGCCGCCAATTTGGAGGTTGTAGGGGTCAGGGTCAGGGCCCGCGGAATCGCCCGCGTACTTTCGAACCTGCGAGTTGATCAACGTGTTCGCGGCGGCCGCGTCCCCGAAACAGCCGTTGAAGAGGCTGCCGGCGGCGAACGCGCCGGCATCTGCCTGGAGCTGCAGGTGGCGCTTGTGCTCGAACCAGTTGCCCGCGTCGATGACAAAGCTGACGACCAGGATCACGACCGGCATCCACAGCGCGAACATCACGAGCACGCTGCCGCGTTCATTCCGTGGAAGGTTCCCGCGCGTCATGCCGGGTAGCACCCCGCGCTGTACGTCGGTGGTGCCTCGAGGCGCATCGTCGATTCCCCTTTGAGTTTCGTGGACACCACAGAAATGTCTTGACTGATGATGGGCAGCCACTTGTAATCGACTGACACCGAGACCCTCACGGGATCGCCGACGAGCGGGCTGGAATGGCCGGCTACCGGCGGGAACGAGATGCAGACCCGCGCCGGGTCGGAGACGGAGTTCGTTCCTCCGCTTCGAAGTTCTTTCGTGTCGGCCTGACACTGGATGTAGGACTGAAGCGAGGTCGCCGTCGAGCCGTTGGGGCACTGACCGGGGCTCGTGTTCACTACTGCCCAGCGCGCTCCCGAGCTCGCGAGCTGCGTCTCGTTGATCCAGTAGTTGAACGCCTTCCCGAAGTCCAGCATCCCCATCAGGAGGACGAGCAGGATCGGAACGACGAGCGCGAACTCGACGAGCGCCGCACCTCTCTCATCGCCCGCATCGCATGCCCGATACAGACGCATCAGCTCTCCCCTCCCCTGAGGGACCGCCCAGTCCCGGCCCGCCTTTGGATCTACTCCGCGACGCCGGGACTGAGAAGTCTCGCTCTCGTTCTCCCTCGACCCGTTTCAGCTCACCGGGTTGAGGTGGTTTGCGACGTTCTGCAGGACGTCGGTCACGTTCGTGCCGATCGCCGCGAGTGCGCCGATCGCCACGATCGAGACCAGAACAAGGATCAGGGCGTACTCAACGAGCCCCTGACCTTCTTCGCCATCCCGAAGAGCCTTGACCTTCTGAATGAGCGTGGTCATTCGTGGTCCTCCTTGCAAGCTGCCCAGCACCCCGACCTACGGGATGGGGTCAGCCAGCGTGTTGGCGATCGTCTGCAGGACGCTGGTGACGTTCGTGCCGATCGCCGCGAGAGCGCCGATTGCCACGATCGAGACCAGAACCAGGATCAGGGCGTACTCGACGAGCCCCTGGCCCTCTTCGCGCTCCATGGCGCGGTTGTACAAGTTCGTGAGCTTGAGAATCAGCTCGGACATTGATGCTCTCCCTTCCCTCTCGTTTGACACTTCCCCTTGCGGTAACGCCTCCCTCGAGACGCTGCGCTGGCTCTACTCGTTCCTCCGGCCCCGGCGAGGACAAAAGATCCTCAGTTGGCGCCGGCGATCACCCCTCGCCTAGGTCGTCCGCCTGCCGCAGTGCGACGTCTTCACGGAGTTTCCGGCTCGTGTGAGACCGGGTCGAGTTGAGCAACGCTGACCTCCTCCTCAGGATGGTCATGAGGCCGACCATCGGCCCTTGCCAGGATTCTGTGTCGAAAGCTGTGCCGAGGAACCGGCTAAAAGGCTGGTCTTGGCCAGCCCTTTGGTCTAGACGGAGCCGTGGTGTGGCCGAGCCCCCCAAAGTGCGTGGCGAACCCTGACCTTTCGGCCCTTATCGTTCGGTCGTCAATGAGGTTCCATGCGCGTATGGCGGCCAGAGCTGAGTCGCTCGGGGGCCGACGTGGGCGCCTCGACCTATCCGGACCGACGAGGGCGCTGCCCCTCGCGTGGCTCGAGCGCGAGGCGTTTCCCGTGGCAATCGGCGCGCTGTACGGGATCGTCCTCCTCGTGCTCATGCCGGGGGAGCTCGTCCAGGACAGCTGGTCGACCCTCGTCAGCGGACGCGACATCGCGAATCACGGGCTTCCGCACCGGGAGACGTTGACGGTGATGGCCCACGGGGTCAGCTGGATCGACCAACAGTGGCTGTCGCAGATTGTGTTCTACGAGCTGTTCCAGGCCGGTGGGTATCGCCTGATCCTGCTCGTGCATGTCGCGCTGATCGCTTCCGCGTTCGGGCTGGCGCTCGTCGCTGCCAGGGGCCGCGGAGCTTCGCCGCTCAGCGTGTTCCTCGTGGCGTGCGCCTGCTTCTTCGTCGCGCCCTGGGGGTGGCAGATGCGCGCCCAGAGCTTCGCCCCTCTGCTCTTCGTCGGCGTCCTCTGGCTCCTGATCGCGGACGGGCGAGCCGGCTCGCGCAGAGTATTCCTCGTCCTGCCGCTGCTGGTCGTCTGGGCAAACCTGCACGGTTCGGTCGCACTCGCCGCAGCGTTGGTGGCGCTGTACGGCCTCGTGAGGCTGGTCGACCGCAAGCGCAGGGAGCCGCTCAAGGGCGTCGCGCTCATGATGCTGGGGCCGCTCGCGGTGCTCTGCTCGCCCTACGGGCTCTCACTCGTCCACTACTACAGCGAGCTGCTGATCAGCCCGCCGTTCCGCAATCGCATCGTCGAATGGACGGCGCCGACGCCGAGACCGATCACCGCGCTGTTCTATTTCCTTGCCTTCGTCACGGTGTGGTCGCTCGGACGATGGGGCCGCAGGCTCAGCACGTTTGAGCGCCTCGCGCTGCTCGTGACGCTCGCCTCTGCGCTGAGCGCGACGCGCAACATCGTCTGGTTCGGGCTCGCCGCGCTCGTCCTCGTGCCCGTGCTGCTCGATGGGAGCCGCATCTCGAGCACGACTGGAGCGCATTCCGCCGTCCGCAGGGCTCTCAGCCTCGTATCGCTCGCCGGCCTCGCGGTTACGCTCGTGATCGTGGCGACAAAGCCTGCGGGCTGGTACGACCACCTCTGGCCCAACGAGGCTGGGACAGCCATCTCGGCGGCCACCCGGGATCCGGCCAGTCGGGTCTTCGCCAGTGACAAATACGCCGACTGGTTGCTCTGGCGGAACCCGGAGCTCGCCGGCCGAGTCGCCTTCGACATCCGTTTCGAGCTCAACTCACGCGCGCAGATGCGGAGCCTCTCCAACTACTTCGGCCGGATCGGCCCGAGCTGGCAGGCGGTCGCACAGGGCTACCGGGTGATCGTGCTCGACCGGCAAGCTCATGACCGCGTCCGCTTGGCGCTGCGTGACGAAGCCCGGGTCAGGGAGGCTTACCTCAGTCACGATCTCGCGGTTCTCGTGCGAGCC
>Ga0126307_10004093_pt1 | contig 10068 bp, 10 predicted proteins | sample Plot28_FD_89955 | JGI IMG/M metagenome (GOLD analysis project Ga0126307, IMG submission 89955) | Serpentine soil microbial communities from UC McLaughlin Reserve, CA, USA - Plot28 | ecosystem: Environmental > Terrestrial > Soil > Grasslands | place: USA: UC McLaughlin Reserve, Lake County...
TCCTATTCCACGCACTCCGGTGAATAAGGGCTAGAACAGAAGGCGGAGGATAGGGGCCTGTGCTAAGAGCCCTGATCCTCCGCCAACTATGGAACTCTCTAATGCTGGCGGTTCTCTCTAGTATCTTTCTAGTTATCTATCTCGAAGAACCACACCTTCTTCTGTAAGCCGGCCTTAGAGCTGTTCTGGTCGAGCCGGTTGCCAGCCATATCCTTGGCTGCCGTGGTCACTACAGCCTTGTAGGTTGCTCCCCTCCTTAGGTTGTTGTCCGGGTTGAGGGTAGCGGTATCGGTTGCAGCGTCGTAGCTGACTACGGCGTCTATCTGGTTGGTTGAGCCCTTTCTGAATAGCTTGAAGGCGTTCAAGACGCTAGCCTCCTGCATCTCCTCAGAGAAGGTAGCCCTTATGTTGGCTGCGGGGCCCACTTCCCCCCGTTTCGGGGGAAGGTGCTTATGACCTTGGGCGCCTGGGTGTCGGGTGAGACACAATTCACCGTGAAGGTTACTTTTGCCGTGACCGTGGTAGCACCCTCATGACTAGCCGTGTTAGTGAACGAACCACACTCCGTCGGAGTCGCCACGATGGTTAGCGTAAAAGGCGCGGTTGGGCTGGACGAACGCACCCCACACGTAACAGTGTTTCCGCTCGCGCTGCATACGGTGGCTGGGTCTACTGAGTCGACCGTTAACCCGGATGGCAATTCGTCTACAAGGGGAGATGAATCGAAGCAGCCAGTAGGGCTGGTGCACCGCTCCGTGATGGTGAAGGTGATTTGCTCGCCTTCGGTAGCGGGGTTAGGGTCTGCTGTCTTGTCTAGACAAAAGTTGAAGCCCCACCCCAGAACAGCAGCGTCCATGGTGGCGTAGGATGTTCGGAGGTTAGGTAGTGAACAGAGGACAGAGGATAAAGTTCTTGCTGTTGGGCGCGGCGGGGATGCTTGCTCTTCAGGTGTTGCTCATTGAGGGATGGCTGGCTGTGAGCGAACAGGACCCCTTCGTCCTTAACCCAAATAGCGGCAGCCTTGCCCGCGACGGCATCATGATGGCAGTGTTTTGTGGGGAAGGCAGCGGCAGCGGAATGCTGAATAAGATTCCTCCCAACGGAGCTTTGGGCCCCTGGTCAAAGGGAAAGACGCTGCCGGGGAGCTGTGATGTCTGGTATCACCACAACATTTTCTACAATCCAACCGGAGAGAAAAATGGTTTCTTCTGAGTAGGAGCGTCCCAGATGCAGGACCGCGTATAGCATCCCTGGAACGTCAGCTAGATCAGGAGTGGCAGGCCAACAGCGAACATCGGCTTCTGGAGTCAGACCTCGCCATTAAGTGCGCGACACATAGCGGGAGTAACGTTGGCAGAAAACCTGGGGTCGAGTGTGCCCGAGGCCGATACCTACGGGATTTCACGTTTTTCACAAGCTCGATTTCCCGCCATCCCAAATCCACCTATGTGTCGCAGGGTTTATGACGAGGTTTGCAGGGGTCTAGGAATATAGGGGCGTTAACGGGGTGGTACCGCCTCGTCGCGCACGCGCGGGGCTACTATTACTCGCTCATATCCACAGCCGGCTCTAGCGCCTCTGCGCGCACGACGAGCTCGCACGTCTCGAGGAGGTGGTCGATATCGAAGACCCCCTCGATGGTGTGCGGTGCAAGGTCGGGCCGGTCGGGGCGTAGTTGGGCCAGCGCTGCGGGGATGTCGGCGGCCTTCTCCAGCTGGCGGTAGACCTCGGGCACCTCGGGCTCCTCGCCGCAGCCTAGGCGGTAGCAGAAGAGGATGAAGGAGGTATACGCCTCGTCCCGATCGTAGTAGTAGCGGCCGCCTCGCAGGAGCTCGAAGGACTCGAGGGCGGCCCTCGACCGACGCTCCAGGCGGCGGATCCACGACCTACGTACCATAGCCCCTCTCCTGGCGCTGCTCGAGAGCCTCCTCGAGGCGTTCCATCCTCTCGACGAGCTCGAGCTGCTCGCGGACCTGGAGCTCGACCGTAACAGCGCGCAGGACGATGTTGAGCAGCTGCCCTGCCACCGAGGCGTCGGCGCGGTCTACGCTGCCGTCGAGTACGCCGTCGGCCAGGTCGTGCAGCTGCGTCTTGATGTTGGATAGCTCGACTTGGGGCCGACCCCGGCCGGCGCGCTTACCGCCCTTGGCACCGTGGCGTTTGCGCTCCTCGACGTACTCGGGGTGATGGTAGTAGCACCACTGGGAGTTATCGAAAGGTTTCCCCTTGCACGCTTCCCCCGACCGCGTGATGCCGGAGCATTTGTCCATTAGGTCTTACCCCCTCCCCCCTACGAGATCCTGGAGCCGACCTGCCGGCGAGGAGCCGGGGTCCCTCCGAAGAACTCCACACGCGGGGCGTTGCGTGCGGCCTCGGCCTCAGCAGCCTTCCTCTCGTCCTCGGCCGCACGCTCGCCTTCCTCGGCGACGCGCTTCTCGTGCCTCTTCTCGATGAAGCGGTCGAGCTCGCCGTCGACCTGCTCGCCAGAGGTGATGTTGCGACTTAGGGGCTTACCTACGGCTACGTCCACTTAGCGACACTCCTTGCGTTGTGACCAAAGGGCGGAGGGACGGTCGAAAGCCGTTCGCCAGTCCAAGGAAGGCGCCCTCCGCCACCCAAAGGAGGAGGCAGGAGGAGAGGGGCTCATGCGGGCCCCACGGGCCTTTCGGCTGACGTGCTCCTGCTCCATGCGGCTATTGTGCCATCCGTCATCACCGTTTTCACGAACAATATTAAGGCCGATGAGAGCCCGAGGTTCACGCCGTATCTCTCCTCCCCTTGAAGGCGATCCACCGGCTGCCCTCGGGCGCACTCTCGTTCGTGTAGCGAGCCCCGGCGGCGTCCAGGGCCGCTCGGGCGTTGGCCTCCTCGAGGAGGGCGTCGGCTGCCGCCTCCTCGACGCGCTCGAAGACGCCCTCGTGCTGGAAGCACTTCACGCAAAGGCCGTAGAAGAGGAAGCGCGCCTGGTGGGGCGCGAGGCAGGTCCTGACGACGGGGTCGGCGTTCCCGTCGGGCAGGTACAGGCCAAAGACGTAGGACGGCTTACGGCACAGGACGCAGCGCCTCGTCTCCGTCCACAGCCTGCGGGCGAACGCGTCAGGGTCTATCCGCTGCCCGTTGGAGGTCGAGGCCGCTGCGATGTCGCCGGCGAGGCGGCGGATGTTGATCTTCGATAGCTTGTTTAGGTCTTGGCCGTGGGCTCTCATCGCGAAGCGTCCTCCGCCTGGCGCTCGTCGCCGAGGAACTCTCGCAGGAACTCTTCGGCCGACTCCTGATCGTTCACCCAGTAGGCGCCGGTCAGATCCTTGAACGAGGCCTTCGCCGCATCGCTCAAGGTCATGCCTTCCTCTATATAGGGCGCGAGCTCGGCGACCGTGGCGGCCAGGTCGAGTAGGACGTCGGCGTGGCAGGGCTCGGGGGCGCAGTGACAGCAGAGGGTCTTCCCGACGAGCTCGGGTAGATCCTCCTTGAGGTGGGTCAGGTCGAAGGCCCTCCCCTCGTAGTTCTCGACGGGCCCGAACGAGATCGCGCGGGTAAACTTCTCGATGACCTCGCCCCGGTCGCCGTCCCTCTTCTTCTTGGGTGTGTCCATGACGAAGGGGTTGTGCCACTTGCTCTTCTTCAGCGGCGTGCCGCGCTTGCCTCGGCCGACGTAGACGTCGTAGGGCTCGCCAGATTCGTAGCTGACGACCCGAGGGCTGGGGCCGTGGTAGCGGATTGGTCCGTCTGGCCCGTCTAAGAAGGTGGCGGGTCCGAGCACCGCCGCCTTGCCCGCGTCGGGCGTCCAACCGCCGTCGGGGGCGAGGTAGCGTAGCGCCAGATCGTCCGAGAGGGGGTCTCCGGAGGCGGAGCGGACGAAGCGGATAAAGCGGACCTTTTTTGCAGGTTTTTCTCTCACACGAGGCTGTGCAAAGGCGAAAAACCTGTTTTTATGACCGCTTCGTCCGCGCTCTCCACCCACCTCGGACGAATCACCTGCAAACCCCGCGTTTTTCGGGAGCGGACGATCATCCGCTGTTCGTCCGCTAAGCGGACCTTCTCTCTCGTTACTTGGTGCATTGTGGACATCACGCAAGTCATCGTTCCCGCTCGCACGACTTTGTTCGCCCGCTCGAGAGGACGAAGGGCCGTCCGGATCGTCCGGATCTTCGGGGTCCGGATCGGGGTCGTCGGGGTCGGTTTCGTTCGTTCTGAGGCCGATACCGACCCACCCCTTCAGGTCCTTATACGGACCTCGCGTGATCTTCGTAGACTCGAATCCGCGCTCCCCGAGCTTGACGCCGAACGTCCGCTGCGTCAGCGGCTTCTCGCCGGCACTGTCGCACCACATCTGGTAGCGCTTGTAGAGGCGAGTCGCCGGCGCCACGAGCCCTTCGCGCACCACGCACCGATCCTCGATGAAGGCGGCCAGCGTGTCCATCTCGGTGCGGTACGCCTCCGTCGCCTTGCGCACCTCCTCTGGAGCATCCAGGCCCGAACTCTGCCACTCGGCGCACCCCCGCACGATCCACGCCAGGATCCCGGGGAGCTCGCCGCGCAACTTCTTGGGCAGCTCTCTATCCTGATCCCACGGAGGGATGGTCACCGTCCAGGGCACGAGGCGGATCCTGCGCCAGATGGCGAGGTCGGTGCCGCGGATCTCGGGTTTGTGGTTGGTCGAGAGGTGCAGGGTGTGGGTGGGCGGAAAATCGAAGAACTCGGCGTGCAAAAAGCGGGCGCTAATGGTGTCCCCTCCGGTCAGCTCCTTCACGAGCGACTCGGAGAGGCGTCGCCCGTCCTCCGTCTCCGAGGCGGTAACGTAGCGCGCCCCCTTCAGCCGGGCCACGTCGTTGGGAATGCCGCCGGAGCGCTTGACGAGCAGCGTCTCGGTCGGCGTCTTCAGGGCGTAGTCGCCGAGCGCCGCCGTGACGGCCTCCTGGAACGTGCTCTTGCCGTTGGCGCCGAACCCGTAGTGGATGAATAGGCACTGCTCGGAGATGTCGCCCGTGGCGCTGTAGCCGGCGGCCCGCCGGACGAAGGTGCGGACCTCCTTGGCGGGCAGCACCCGCTCGACGAAGGCATCCCAAGTCGGCGCCGCGGCCGCCGGCTCGTACGGGACGGGGGCGAGCTTGGTTATGTGGTCCTGAGGGTCGTGCCTTCGGAGCTCTCCCGCGAGCAGGTCGAGGGTCCCGTTCTCGACGTTGAGCAGCCACGGGTCCGCGTCGAAGGCGTCCGGGGCCACCTCGACCCTCTCGTCGGAGCGGGCGAGCGAGATCATCGCCTGTATGCGGTTCGCGTTTTGGCTCATTACGGCCCACTTGGCGATAGCCTTCTGCGTCTCCTCGTCGTCGGCGTCGGAGGCCTCGGCGAAGATGGAGCGGGCCGTAGCGCGGGCGAGGCGCATGACCGCCCCCTCTGCGCCCTTCAGCCAGCGCTGTCCGTCCCACACCAGCCAGCACTTCCAGGGCGGGCAGTAGCGCAGGAGTTCGCCGTGGCGGTCTATGAAGCGCAGGGTGTTCCCGTCGTCGGTGCGCATGTAGCTCTTGCGCCCCTCGCCCGTGTTTGCCCGCTCCCAGCCGAGGGCCCGTGCGAGCCTGTGCGGCAAGCCTGACACCATCCCCTCCAGCGTCCAGCCGCCCGTCACCTTCTCGTCCCTCTCCAGCTTCCTTGCGGTGGACTCGACGGCGTAGTAGACGCCCTCGCGCGATTCCTTCGTCGGCTCCTCGGGCTGCATGAGTCGTGCGTGGGTCATAAGCCGGCGCACGTCCTCTTCTGACTCCCCGTTGCGCAGCAGGTAGCCGGCGACGCACAAGCCGAAGGTGTGGCGTCCCTTCCCCCGCTCGGGGTAGTACCTCGCAAGGAGCGTTGCGGCCCCGAGCAGCCCGATCCTGCGGTCGAGGTCTTCGGAGGAGATCCGGTGAATTTTCGACGGGTTGAAGCCGCCCGTCCACTTGTAAGGGCCCTTGACCTCGTGCACGCTCGGCTCCACGACGAACTGGTGCCCCGCGCCGTCGTTTGAGGCCACGATGTCTATGATGTGCTTGCCGTCGATATCCATGATCGGCCGGAACCCCAGGCCCTCCGAGATGTAGACGTGGTGGGAGGGGAGCTCCCCCGCCTTCCCGCTTGTGAGCGTCTCGGGCAGGTAGTAGGAGGCGAGCCTGCGGGCGATGGGGTGGTCGAGGTCGGCCGCGGAGACCCACCCCGAGCGCTCCCCGGCCTGGATGCCGACGCCGCCGCCGCGTTTGAGGTTGTCCTCTACCTCCTCGCGCGTGATTGGCCGCCTCTGCCACTCGTTGCCCTGGGGCTTCTTGAGGCTCGGCTTGAGCGGCACGAGCCTGAGGGCGGCGCCGTAGTAGGCGTTCAACAGCTCCTCGTGCGGTGGGGCCTCTCGGGTGTTTTTGCGGCCGTTATCGTTTATCATTCATCTACTCCTTTGTGTAGGGGAGTGTGATTCGGGCCCGTTGGCGAGCGGGCCCCTTTCCTTTACGGGGGACCCTTGTTGGGGACCCGTCGCTCACGAAACTATTGCCTCCCTCTGCGCTTCGGTGAGTGCTATCCCTTCCGTTGCCTGCCAGAATTGCAGCTCGGCGGAGGCCTGCCGGACTTCTTCTCCCAGCGCCCCGACGCTCTTGCGCCATAGCGCGTCTGCGAAGTGGGCCAGGCGGTAGGCGGCGCGCAGCAGCGGGAGGAGCTCGCCTTCGTCGTCTACGATGCTGCCGTCCTGGACGCCACGAAGTAGCACGTCCACCATCGCCAGCACGTAGCCGGCGTCGTACGGCGCGACGTCCCACCAGCCGAGCGCTCGCGAGGGAGGAACGTCTCGCCCTGCGAGGTCTTCGTAGTGGTCGGCCATGCTCTCGCAGATCGTCCTGAGCAGGCCCGCGTCCAGCGTCAGAGCCCCGGCTACCCTAAGATTTTCTAGGGGCAGCCGGGGCTCGGATCGTGGGAAGAAATCAGCCACCTCGACGCCCATAGCAGCGGCGAGTCTCTCCAGGGTCTTGATGTTGGGGTTCCCTTTGCCCTGCTCTAGCCGGTTGAGGGTCGCCGGGTCCATGTCGGCCTTAACGGCCAACTTGACCTGGGAGAGGCCCATCTCCGCCCGCAGCTCGCGTATGCGTTCCATCTACACCTCCTGAGTTGAGTTCAGAGCACAGTGTACGGGGGCGGTTGAACGGACGTCAAGAAGTTTCTTCGGACTGGGACGCGAAAGCTCCGCCCTAGAGATCTAGAACGGGGCCCAGGCCGGGCGGTGTGGTTGAGGCTAGTCCTCCAAAAGGTCGGCGGGCGTCACGCCGAGAGCCCGGGCCAGCTTAGACAGCGCTCCAGGGTGAGGGCGACCTCCTCGGCCGCCTACGGCCTCGTCCAGCTCAACTACCCACAGTAGAATAGGCACACCATCCTAGAACGGCCCCTGGTCCTCGCGAGAGCGAAGCTAGGGGCCTTTTCGTAGCTTCGCTAGGCCCCGTCCCGATCGCCCCTACCACCCTCTTGTAGGTCCATTGTGCACTAAGCATTTGCTCTACCTATAATACGAAGGGTACGATCCTTCTGCGCTGAGCCACACCCCAAAGCCGGACGGGGCTATGGAGGGGTTTAGCCTTCCATAGGTATTATGCGACAGTACGTGGGGCATCTCACAGGGGCTCTAGGGGTTGGGGGGGGCTTAGTGCGGCCTCTTAGAAAACCTTACTCAAAGAGCCACTCGTAGCCTTCCCGTCGTCGTTTTGCTTCGCGCTGCTTGCGGTCTTCTGTCGATTCTTGGGATCTGGCGGAGTTCGGAGACTCTTTAGTTCCTTTATATATAGGAGGACGCGCGCCCACACGACGCCCGTGTCCGGTGGTGCGAACGATGTGAACGACCCTATAGAGGTAGGAGGAGTATCTGCCCTTGTTCCGCCTTCTCTCCACAAACTCGATGATTCCTTGGTCTTTGAGCACGTGTAGGTGGCGCTGGACGGTACGCACCGAACAACCAAGAATCCGTGCAAGGCGGTTCATGGAAGGCCAGCAGAGACCATTCTTAGAGTTTGCATGGTCTGAGAGCACACACAGTGTACCTATGGCGTAGGCCGGAACCCCCGCCCCTACGAGCTCCTCGATCTTCGGAATCCGGGTGAACTTCTGCTTTGCCGCCACAACAACCTCCTTGAAGGTTTGCGGCGGTGCGCTCTGGTGTACAATCCACCAAAGCGGCGGTCACTTCGGGTAAAGGAACTGGTCCGCCGCTCTTTCTATGCCTTTGTCGGTACCTACGTTAGCTGATTAAGAGATTCGGCGCCAGCTATGCCCCGAATAACCTGCGCCGGAATCCACGCCGGGGCTCCTGTGAACCGGGGTTATGCGTCTTTTGAGTGAATGAACCCTGGGCTATCTTTACGCGAGCACGAAAGGGAGGTCGTACGAGGTGTCGAATGAGAAGCACATATCCGCGGCGTTTGGCGGAGCCTCAAGTTCTTCCGTCACCGCGAGTCTGCGTACCCATTTCAATGTCCAGCACATGATCGCCGCGGCCTCTTCGCCAGGAGCGCCCTCGAAATTGAATCAAACCACACCCATCTAATCGACGGTGAGCCGTACTTTGCCCATAGAGGGTACGTGACAGGTGCGTTTCTCTCCGCAGCCGCCTCTCTAGAAGCCACCATAAACGAACTGTTCATCGATGCACAGAACCCGGGGTCACCCACTTTCGAGGGTGCCGATTCCAGAACCCCTCGATTGCTCGCCAGGGGATCCTGGGACGAAATAGAGGCCAAACCGACCCTCTGCAAGTACCAGACGGCCCTCACCCTCGCCGAAAAGCAGGAATTCAACCGAGGTGTACCCCCTTACCGAGAAGCGGATGACTTGATACAGCTTCGCAATGCCCTTGTTCACTACAAACCCGAGTGGGACAGAGATCAGAAGAAGCATAGGAAGATCGCAGACAGGTTGAAGTCCCGATCCCCACAAAATCCATTTGCCGGTTCTAACGACGTCTTCTTTCCGAAAAAGTGCTTAGGGCATGGGTGTGCAGAGTGGGCGGTTAAATCGGGTGTGACCTTCATAGAGAGCCTGTTTAGTCAATTAGGACTGCCGTCGATATTCAGGAATTATCCTCAGGAATTATCCTCAGGAATTATTGCGAACTCGGTAGTTGCCGATCACGCACTCGGGTGAATAGAGACTCAGTCTGAGGGTTGCTGTGGCGGCACTCATCCCCCAAACCACCTACGCCACCACGGTCCCGGCTGCTCCGGGGCAGGGACATCTTCTTCCGCCCCCTCCGTGGGCATCTCGGGGGATTCTCGCGGCTCTGAGGGGGCTTCCAGCTCGGGGATGCGCTGGGTTAACGACATTATGATGGTGTCTTTTCTTTGCGCTTCGGCCTTCCAGTCAGCCAGTTCAGTCTTTAGCGTCTCTACTTGGTCACGTAACGCATCCACTAGGTCGTCATGCGCATCTTGAGGAGGCGTATGTGACTTGTCCAGGTACACGTATACCCTACCACCGGATTCTTTGTCATGCTGGATAGTGCCGCGCCTTACCCTTTGTCTTATGGCATCTGGTGTGACACCAAGGCGTTCTGCGGCTTCGGAGACCGTTACTCTGTCCACTAGGAGTTCACCCTAAACGTCACAGTTAGTCATCCTCCCCAGACCTGTACTTTTGCGTCACGGTTGAGTATTGGACGCATCACGTAACACGATAACAGCATAGCCGCTGCACGGCTAGAGGTTGAGGTCTAACAGGCACGGCTTACGAGGGGCGCTGTTCTCCTCCCTGGAGCGTCCTGAGCCCATACGATCGAGGCTATGGGGCAGGGCGAACTTCGCCTTAACGGAGTTCTACGAAGTTCGCCTAACACGATTTCTACGAAGTTGAACTTCCGCATTACGGAGTTCTACGAAGTTCGCGCCGGGCATCGGCATTTGGCATCATGCTCTTTCATCCCCCAAAGGATTGATCCGACGAGCAAGCTTGCTCGGGAAGGAGGTTCCCAATGCACGTCGTCAGCGGCCTCTTAATAGTCGCTGTAGCGACGGTGGTTGCAGTAGGTGGGCTGGTTGTGGTGCAGCGCCTGGTCTCCACCGAGCGGCGCAAGCAACA
>Ga0126307_10004094_pt1 | contig 10067 bp, 11 predicted proteins | sample Plot28_FD_89955 | JGI IMG/M metagenome (GOLD analysis project Ga0126307, IMG submission 89955) | Serpentine soil microbial communities from UC McLaughlin Reserve, CA, USA - Plot28 | ecosystem: Environmental > Terrestrial > Soil > Grasslands | place: USA: UC McLaughlin Reserve, Lake County...
CCCTGCTCGTCATGCCCACCACGTCGTGCCCGGCCGCGACCAGCTGTCGCACGAGGGGTCGCCCGATGACCCCGGAGGCACCCGCGACGAAGACCTTCATCCCGCGGTCAGACTACGCGAAAGCGCGAAAGGTTCCGCCTCGCCAAGGAGCCCCGTCGTAGCGCTCGATGACCGGTCCGGGAGGGGGAGGGACGGGGCAGAATTCATCCGTCTCGACGACGGTTCCGGGAAACAGCCGGGCGAACGGATCCTCGCCGAAGCGCGACGCGCTCCGGGCCACCGTGACCGCCCCGGCGCAGCGGCTCGCGTCCAGGGCGAAGGTCGACAGACACACGAAGTCGTCGCCGAGGAGGCCTATCCACCACGCCAGGGCATCCCTGCGCGCCTGCTGGACCTCGGGCTCGTCGAACCGAAGCGCGGCGCGGGGATCGACCGAGGCGCAGACGTGCGCCACCGCCGCCACCGGGTCGCCGGTCACGCAACGAGCATCGATCCGCAACCGCCTGCCCGGCCCGTTCGGCCCGGCCGCAAGCCGCTCGCCGTCGAAGGTGACGTAGGCGAACGGCAGCTCACCCCTCACTCCTCCGGCACCTCCCAGTCGGCGCGAATCCGCCGGGTGATCTCGCGCATGTCGCGCCGAAGCTCCTCCATGGTCGCCCGACCCCAGAACCAGTAACCGTTGTACGCGCGGTGGATCTCGAGATCCGGGAAGAGCGTGAAGGCGGCGGGGCGGTATGGATCGTGGACTGAATCGGTCGACTCGCGAAGCGCGAGTCGCTCCAGCCAGCGGCGATCGGCATCCGACAGGAATGTGAACCGGGCACCGAGCCCCGCGCGAAACGCCGACTGCAGCTCCGGGGAATCCACGCTCACCACGACGATTCGCGCGTATGCCACCTCGAACTCCTCCTGGATCCTGCACAGCTGCCGCATGTAGCGCTGCTCCTTCGGGCACCACCAGCCCCGCGACGTGAGCAGCGCCACGGGATCGGAGCCCGCCAACTCCGACAGGGTGCGCTCACGCCCGGTGTGGTCCGGGAGGTCGAGATCGGGAAAGCGCGCGCCGGGGGCGAGATCGAGGGCGCCCACTACTCGCCTCGGTCGCGCCACCCGCGAAACGACTCGAGCAGCGCCGCCCGACGCTCCGGGGCGATCGACTCGAGGGTCAGGCTCCCGGTCACCGCGATCGTCTCTCGAAACTGCTCGACATAGTCGGCGCAGTAGGGGCACTCTTCCAGGTGAGCCTCGAACCGGCGCCTGTCGTCCTCGCCAAGGGTCCCCTCCAGATACTCGGTGACGACCTCCACCAACTCGTTGCAGGCCATCTCATCGATCTGGGTCACTCAGCAGCTCCGTTTCGGCACCTGATTCGCGGGGGTCGCGTATCTGAGGTCCGGCGGCGCCCCCACTCGTTACAGGGAGGAGTTGTAACGCCGGGGCCCCTGACCCGACGTAAGCCCCCGAGCCCAGCCACCGGAGGTGAAGAGCGCATGACCGAGACCGCAACGACCACGATCGACGCCCAGCGCGACTCGCAGGACCGGGGGGACTTCCTCCCCGTCGCCGAATACGGCCTGCTCGCCGACTGCAATTCGGCCGCTCTCGTCAGCCGTGACGGCTCGATCGACTGGCTGTGCATGCCCCGCTACGACAGCCCAGCGATCTTCTCGCGAATCCTCGACCCCAAGGCCGGGCATTGGTCTATCCGGCCGTCTGGGTCCTTCGAGGCGACGCGTCGCTACCTCCCCGGGACCCTCGTGATCGAGACGACCTTCACCACCGAGACCGGAAGCGTGCGCCTGGTCGACGCGATGGCGTTCGCCGAGGGTCAGCGCGGACACAGGCTCGGATTCGATGCTCCGCACGAGGTGCTGCGCTCCTTGGAGGGGATCTCCGGGCGGGTCGAGCTCGAGATGGAGCTTGCACCCCGCGGCGAGTACGGCCTCGTGATGCCGCTCTTCCGCTCCGAGGACGGCGGCGGGCGAACCTTCGGCGGTCCCGGTCGCGTGGCGATCCGGTCCGAAGTGCCCACCGACCTCACCGACGCCACCATGACCGCCTCGTTCGAGGTCGGCGAGCGCGAGACGGTGGGCTTCGCGATGCGCTGGATCCCGGTGGAAGAGGCCGATCCGGTGCCGCCCACGGACGCCGATCGGGTGCCCGAGCGAGTGGCCGACGTCGTCGAGGCATGGCGCACGTGGGAGGCCGAGCACGACATCTACGAGGGTCCGCACAAGGACCTGGTGCGCCAGAGCTCCAGGGTTTTGAAGGGGCTGACCTACCGCCCGACGGGCGCGATCGTCGCCGCCCCGACAACCTCGCTGCCCGAGACGGTCGGCGGGGAGCGGAACTGGGACTACCGCTTCTCGTGGATCCGCGACTCCAGCCTGACGATCGAGGCGCTCTACATCGGCGCCTGCTCGGACGAGGCCGCGGAGTTCGTCTCCTTCATGACCAGCTCCGCCGGCGGGCGCGCGGGCGAGGGGTCCCTCCAGATCATGTACGGCATCGGCGGCGAGCACGACCTGTCGGAGCGCTCGCTGTCGCATCTCCGAGGGTGGCGTGATTCGAGCCCTGTCCGGGTTGGAAACGGCGCCTGGGATCAGGTGCAGCTCGACGTCTACGGCGAGCTCTTGAACTCGCTCCATCTCTACAGCGAGCGGCTCGGCGAGCTGCATCCCGAGATTCAGGCGTTCGTCGCCGACCTGGCCGACACCGCGGCGCGCCGGTGGCACGAGACCGACTCGGGCATGTGGGAGATGCGGGGCGACCCTCGCCACCATCTCTCCTCGAAGGTCCTCTGCTGGACCGCGCTCGACCGCGCGATCAAGCTCGCGCCGTCGCTGGGCGAGCACGCGAAGGTGGACGAGTGGACGGTGGCCCGCGACGAGATCCGCGAGGCCGTGCTCGAGCGCGGCTGGAGCGAGAAGCGCCAGGCCTACGCGCAGTCGTTCGACTCCGACGAGCTCGATGCGGCGCAGCTCCTGATGCCGATCCTCGGATTCCTCCCGGCCACGGACGAGCGAATGCGCTCCACGATCGAGGCGATCGCCCGCGACCTGACCGAGGACGGCCTGGTGCTTCGGTATCGGAACGAGGAGGGGCTCAACGCCGACGGCCTGACCGGCGAGGAGGGCACGTTCGTGATCTGCTCCTTCTGGCTCGTCAACTGCCTGGCACAGGCGGGAGAGGTCGAGCGGGCCGAGCAGCTCTTCGACCAGCTGGCCGGCTACGCGAACGACCTCGGCCTGCTCGCCGAGGAGATCGACACCGCCAACGACGAGCAGCTCGGCAACTTCCCGCAGGCATTCAGCCACATCGGGTTGATCACGGCGGCCTACGCCATCGACAAGCAGAAGGGGATGGTCGAGTGAGCGCCTCCGACTACGACGTCATCGTCATCGGCGCCGGGCCCGCCGGCGAGCACTGCGCCGGGCACCTCGCCGACGGCGGCCTGCGCGTGGCGCTCGTGGAGCGCGAGCGCCTCGGCGGCGAGTGCGACTACTGGGCATGCATCCCCTCGAAGACCCTGCTCCGCCCCGGCGAGGCCCTCGAGGCCGCCCGCGAGGCACCCGGAGCACGCGAGGCGGTGAACGGCCGCGTGGACGCGAAGCAGGCCTTCGAGTGGCGGGACTTCATGGTCTCCGGGTACGACGACTCCGGCAAGGAGGCCTGGCCGAAGAGCAAGGGGATCGACATCCTCCGGGGACCGGGCACCATCGCCGGGCCAGGCCGGGTGGCCGTCGGCGACACGGAGCACACGACCGAGCACATCGTGATCGCCACCGGCTCCGAGCCCGTGATCCCGCCAATCGAGGGGCTGCGCGAGCTCGACGGGCTGTGGACGAATCGCGAGGCCACCGCCATGACCGAGGTGCCGAAGCGTCTGGTCGTGCTCGGCGCCGGGCCGGTCGGCGTGGAGATGGCCCAAGCGGCCGCCCGCATGGGTGCCTCCGTGGCGGTGGTGGAGGGAATGGAGCATGTCCTCCCCCGCGAGCCGAAGCCGCTCGGCGACGCGCTGGGCGAGGCGCTCGCCGCCGAAGGGATCGAGCTGTGCTTCGGCCAGCTCGCCTCCGGCGCCCGGCACGAGGACGGCGAGTACGTGATCGAGTTCCCCGAGCGCTCGCCGCTGCGCGGTGACCGCCTACTGGTGGCCACTGGCCGCCGCCCCCGGGTGGACGAGCTCGGACTGGACACCGTCGGCGTCGAGCCCGAGCGCCAAGGGATCCCGGTGGATGCCCGCATGAACGCGGGTGATGGCATCTGGGCGATCGGCGACGTCACCGGCATCTGGCCGCTCACCTACATGGGCAAGTACCAGGGTCGCGTCGCCGCCGCAAACATCCTCGGTGACCGGCGGGAGGCGAACTACGACGCCGTGCCGCGCGTGGTTTTCACCCATCCCCAGGCCGCCTCGGTGGGAGAGGCCGACGGACCGCTCACCGCCACCGCGCAGCTGGCGGATGTCCCGCGCACCGCGACCTACACCCGCGACTACGACTCCAAGCCGGGCTTCATGACGCTCGTCTCCGATGGCGAACGGATCACCGGCGCGTACGCTCTCGGTCCCGAGGCCGGGGAATGGCTGCAGCAGGCGACGGTCGCGATCCGGGCGGGGGTTCCGCTGGAGGTCATGAACGACGTCATCCAGCCCTTCCCCACCTTCTCGGAGGTCTTCCTGCACGCGCTCACCGAGCTGGGCGCCAAGGTGCCGGCTGCGGCTTAGCCTAACCCCATGAACGGCACACGCCAGTGCCGGCGCCGTACGGCACCGGCCTAGAACACATGGCCAACCTTGGCCCCTCGGTCGGCTGGGGACTCGCCGTCGCGGCGAGCCTCCTGGCGGGTGGCACCATCGCCGCCCTCCTCAAGCTTCCGGAGCGGCTCGCCGCGCTCATCACGGCCTTCGGCGGTGGCGTCCTGCTGGCCGCGATCGCGCTGGAGCTCGTCCCGGAGGCCGACTCGCGCGCCGGCCTCGTGCCCACCGCGCTGGGACTCCTGGCGGGAACGCTGATCTTCGTGGCCGCGGACGCATATCTGAGCCGCGACGAGGAGATGATGGAGATGCGCCGCTCCGGCCATGCCGCTGCGGCGGGACGGGAGATGTCGATGCCGTCGGTCGGCGACGGTGCTGCACGGGGCGAGTCGATCGCCGTCGGGATCTTCGTCGACGGCGTTCCGGAGTCGATCGCCCTCGGCTTGACGATCGCCGAGGGGGGCGTCGGATTGGCGCTCCTGGTGGGCGTCCTCGTCGGCAACGTCGTGGAGTCCTACGGGGCCGCACAGCCGATCATCGCCAGCGGCCGCTCGCGACGGTTCGCTCTGACACTCCTGGCGGCGATCGGGCTAGCGCTCGCATTCGCGACGGTCCTCGGCGGGACCGTGCTCGCCGACGCGAGCGACACCCTGATCGGCACCGCGGAGGCGATTGCCGCGGGGGCGGTGCTCGCCGTCGTCTCGATCTCGGTGATCCCGTACGCCTTCGAGAAGGTGAGCGGCGAGGTCGCGATCGCGATGGTCCTGGGCTTCATCGGCGGCTACCTGCTGAGCTAGATCCGTAACGGATCAGGTCCTGGCCGGACTGAACCGGGTGAGTCAGGCGAGTCCCATCCGCAGCCTCAGCTCCGAGACCGAGCGCGCCTCATTCCTCAGTCACGACGCGGCGTTCGGAGCTGTCCTCGGAGACGCGCCTCGCCTGGCTCGAGTGCTTTCCACGGATGCCCACGAGGGCCCCGTCTACGTTCCCGGCGAGGACGCCCTCTACTTCACCACCCTCCCTGAGCCGGGTCAGGTGCCAGCGCCCGGCTTTCCCAAGGTTCAGGTGAAGCGCATCGCCCTCGACGGCGAACGCTTCCCCCTCGAACCCGACCGCGTCTCGACCGTCCGCCAGGACGCGAACGTGGCGAATGGCATGGCCCTCGACCTCGAGGGACGCCTGCTGGCCTGCGAGCAGGGCACGCGATCGCAGCATGCCGCCGTCACCCGCACCGACCGGCGAAGCGGTGCGGTCGAGACGCTGGTCGACGAGTGGGGCGGTCTGCGGCTGAACTCCCCGAACGATGTCGTGGCGAAGAGCGACGGCACCGTCTGGTTCACGGATCCGAGCTACGGCCACCTGCAGGGCTTTCGCCCGGAGCCCCAGATCGGCGACTACGTGTACCGGCTCGATCCCGGCAGCGGCCACCTCTCGGTGGTCGCGGACTCCTTCGACAAGCCAAACGGGCTCGCGTTCTCCCCGGACGAAAGCGTCCTGTACGTCGGCGACTGCGGCGCGAACCAGGAGGCGGGGAGCTATTACCCGGGCCGCCCGCACCACATCAAGGCGTTCGACGTCATCGATGGTCGCCGGCTCGTGGGCGAGCGCCTCTTCTGCGTCACGACGCCGGGCTTTCCCGACGGCATCAAGGTCGATTCGGACGGACGGGTGTACGCGTCGTCGTCCGGCGGCGTGCAGGTGTTCTCGCCTGAGGGCGACCTGATCGGCGAGATCGCGCTCCCAGGCGCAGTCAACTTCACCTTCGGCGGCCCCGATCGCAACGTCCTGCTCGTAACGACGGACGACGCGATCTGGGCGGCCGTGATTCAAGCAACCGGACCATCGAGAGTGAGAGGAGTCTGACCAATGGCCATCGTCAGGACGCGAAGGACCATCGACAATGCCGGTGCGGATGCCGTGATCGCCGCTGCCGAGCGCCACGCCAACGACAACGGCTACCGGGTCGTGATCGCAGTCGTCGATCCTTCGGGTGAGCTGGTCGCGATGCATCGCACGGAGGGTGCCCAGGTCGCGAGCTCACGTGTCGCCGTCGACAAGGCGCGCACCGCCGCGATCTTCATCCGCCCAAGCCGCGAGATGGAGGATCAGGTGAGCGGCGGGCGGCTTGGCGCGCTGGCGCTGCACGGCGCCTCGTGCCTGACCGGCGGCATCCCCCTGAAGGTCGACGGCGAGGTCGTGGGCGCGGTCGGAACGAGCGGCGAGACCCCCGACCAGGACGAGTCCTGCTCGATCGCCGCCGCCGGGACCAACTTCTCGACCACCGAGTTCGAGGACCTGACCCAGGAGGGCGGCCGGCTGGCCGCCGAGGCGGCCGCCGAGGCGGCCGCCGAGCGCGGCGTCGCTCCGGTGGTCTCGGCCGTGGACGCGGGAGGAGCATTGGTCTACCTGCACCGCCCCGACGCAGCCCAGGTGGCGAGCGTCGAGGTGACCACCGACAAGGCCCGCACCGCCGCCATCTACCGTCGTCCGAGCAAGGACTTCGAGGACCAGGCGTCCAGCGGGCGCGCGTCGGCGCTACACCTCGCTCGCTCGGTGCCCCTCCAGGGCGGCATCCCGATCGAGCACCGCGGCGAGGTGGTGGGCGCGATCGGCGTCAGCGGCGCATCCTCGGCCGACGAGGACAACGAGCTGGCGATGATCGGCGCCCAGGCTGCCACGTCCGCGGCCGACGAGTCGGCGAAGGTCGGTGCCTGATGGCCGCCACGGAGACAATCGTGAAGGCGAGCCGGCTCCCGGGGCCGACGGAGCTCCTCCCGGGCTGCCCCGACGCGGTCGTCGACCTCCAGACGGACGACGGCACCGCCCTGGTGGACGCCCGGTGGCGCTACGCGGACGCGGAGGTACGCGAGATCGACTTCGTCGAGGTCGGCTCGGAGGCCGACCCGCTGGGGCCCGGCGAGGTGCCGAACCGCACCTACGACGTGGTGCCGCACGCCCAGGCGCCTGACTTCGACGACTCGGGCTGGCGCGAGCTCGCCCCGAGCGAGACCATGCGCCGCCTGGGCAACGGGCGGGTCTCGTTCAACTGGTACCGGGTCGCGGTCACGGTTCCCGAGCGGCTCGGCGACTTCGACCCGACCGGATCGACGGTCGTGTTCGAGGTGGTCGTGGACGACTATGCCGAGGTCTGGGTGAACGGCGAGCTGCCGCTCGTGCTCGGCCTCACAGGCGGCCAGGTGGTCGGCGGCTTCAACGCCCCAAATCGCGTCGTGCTCACCCGCGATGCCCAACCCGGGCAGCGGTTCGCGATCGCGGTGTTCGGCGTCAACGGCCCGATCTCGACCTCGCCGGAGAACTACATCTGGATGCGCACCGCGACGCTCGATTTCTACGCGCCCGAGCGCGCGTCATTCGCCGAGCCGGCGGACCTGCGTGTGGAGCGCGACTCGGCTGGGGTGGATGAGATCGTCACCGCGGACACCGAGCTCGAGCGCGTCGCCGGCGGATTCGACTTCACCGAGGGACCGGTGTGGTCGCCGGAGGGCGCCCTGCTGTTCAGCTCGCCGAACACGAACGCGATCTACCGGCTCGACCCCCACGTGGGCAAGGTCACGGTGTTCCGCTCCAAGAGCGGCTACACGGGCGTCGACATCGGCCGCTACGCGCAGCCCGGGTCGAACGGGCTCACGTTCAGTCCCGACGGCCTGCTGACGATGTGCCAGCACGGTAACCGCCGGCTGGTCCGCGTGAACCCGCACGGCGACATCACGGTGCTGGCGGACTCCTATGACGGCAAGCGGCTGAACAGCCCCAACGACCTCGTGTACCGCTCGGACGGAACGCTCTACTTCACGGATCCCCCGTTCGGGCTGCCGGACGTCTTCGACGATCCGGACAAGGAGCTCGAGTTCAGCGGCGTGTTCTCTGCGCGTGACGGTGAGGTGCGCCTCGTGACCGATGAGCTCGAGGGCCCGAACGGACTCGCCTTCTCGCCCGACGAGCGCTACCTCTACATCGGCAACTGGGATCCCGATCGCAAGGTCGTGATGCGCTACGAGGCCGGCGCCGGCGGGGAGTTCGGCGGCGCCGGCGAGGTGCTCTACGACATGACCGATGCCCCGGGCGAGGACGCGATCGACGGGCTCAAGGTGGACGTGGCGGGGAACCTCTACGTCTGCGGCCCGGGCGGCGTCTGGATCATCTCGCCGCAGGGCGAGCGCCTGGGACTCCTGGGCCTGCCCGAGGAGCCTCACAACCTGGCGTGGGGCGGCGAGGACGGGCGCACTTTGTACGTGACCGCGTTGACCAGCGTCTACCGGATGCGCCTGGGTATTTCCGGCATCCGGCCGACGTGACGTCGACGACACAAGGAAGGAGACACCGATGAGCAAGAACCTCGAGCCCGGGACGACGATTCCCGACTTCGAGCTCCCCGACGAGAACGGCGACATGCACCGCCTCTCGGAGATCCAGGGCGACGGCATGCTGGTGCTGCACCTGAGCCGCGGCGAGCACTGCCCCCGCGAGCGGATGCACCACCGCGAGATGCTGCGCTTCTACGAATGGTGCTCGCTCGCGTTCACCGAGCTCGTCAGCCTGATGCCGAACACGCAGCACGACGTCCTGAGGCTCAAGATCGGCACGGGAGCGCACTGGACGTTCCTGGCCGACGAGGACCTCGAGGCACAGCGGCACTTCGACATCCGCGAGTACACCGACATGCACCACGACAACGCCGTCGTGCCCCACACGCTGATCCTCTCGCCCGGTCTTCGGATCGCGAAGGTCTACGTGGGCTATTGGTTCTGGGGCCGCCCAACGCCGGAGCAGCTCTGGCTCGACCTCCAGGAGCTGTCGAGCCGGATGAAGGACGACTTCGACCCGACCACGCCCGAGGCCCGGGCGCAGTGGGAGGCAAGTCAGGCGCCGGCGCCCGCCTGAGCGCATGTCCTCGTTTCGCCGGGCGGTTTGGCTGGTCCCGGTCGCCTTCGCCGCGCACGTGCTGGAGGAGGCGCCCGGGTTCATAGCCTGGGCGAGGCGGCACGGCTCGAGCGACTATACGCGGGCCGACTTCATCCGCAACAGCGCCCTCGGGCTCGCGATGACCCTCGCCGGGACCTGGGTCGTGTCTCGGGCGCCGAGCCGTCCGGCGGTGTTCGGCTACTTCGCGATTGGCATCTGAGCCGGCTGGCCCGGCGCGAGGGCCTGATCTCCGGGCCCAATGCGCTGCGGGCGGCCGGGGTCGGCGGCGCCGTCCACGCCACCGCGGTCGTCCAGCAGGTCTACCGCCGGTGAAGGCAAGGCTGCTCCACGAGCACGAGGGTCAGCGCACGCTCGTGCTCGCGCTCGA
>Ga0126307_10004095_pt1 | contig 10067 bp, 9 predicted proteins | sample Plot28_FD_89955 | JGI IMG/M metagenome (GOLD analysis project Ga0126307, IMG submission 89955) | Serpentine soil microbial communities from UC McLaughlin Reserve, CA, USA - Plot28 | ecosystem: Environmental > Terrestrial > Soil > Grasslands | place: USA: UC McLaughlin Reserve, Lake County...
GATGAGGCACGAGTGGACGATCGTCCAGGCAGCCGTGCCGGCCAGCGCCGCCCTCATCCCGGCCGCGCTCGGGCTCTACTCGGCGCGAACCGGCCTGTGGATCGCGCTGGGAGTCACCGTGTTGCTGCTCTTCGTCTGGGGTGCCGCGCTACGGGAGATGGCCGGCGGCTCCGCTGGCCAGGTGGTCGCGGCGGGTGCGGCCAGCGCGGCGCTGGGCCTGCTCCTGGTCTCGCTGAAGGCGTTCGTGCACTAATCCAGCAAACTGTTCAGCTCGATCACGACGAAGATCGCGATCACGAACTCGCTGACGAGCCAGGAGTTCGTGTTCATCCAGTCCCTGACCTTTGGCAGCGACGTACGCGCGCGGGCCCCGAGCGCCACAACCAGCAGCGCCGGCAGGGCCAGGAGCAGCAGAGTCACGAAGAGGAAGCCGGCCGCCTCCCAGAGCGGTTCACCGTCGCGGGCGAGCTTCGTCCCGACGGTGACCGACGTGATGATGTCTGTGGGGAAGACTCCGAGCAGGAGGAAGCCAAGCTTGAACGAAAATCCCGGATTCGCCTGCTGCAGCTTTCCCATCCACTTGGGCGGCTCCGCCTCCTTGCGCCCCAGATAAACCCTGACGGCAAGGATGAGCAGAAGCACGAGAATGATGATGTCGAGCGTGTCTCCCTCACCGCCCGTGCTGCCTCCGTCGTCGGAGCCGGTCGCGCCGTCGACGATGAAATAGGTCGCCGCGACCATGATGCTGATCGAGCACGCCGCCCCCAGGACATAGGCGGCGGAGTTCCGGGCCCAGCCAAGGCTTGTGGCGAGAAACACGGCCGAGACGATCTGCGGCCCGGCGATCATGATGATCGCCAGGGGCAGGACCGTGAGTAGATCGCTCAAGTGACGGCCGCCACGTGCTCAGGTGGGAACGGGAGCGCCGCGGGATGCGGCGCTCCGCGCGCCACGCCTCGACCCGTCAGGTTTCGATCGCTCCGGGCCGGGTGACCGACCAGATCACCCAGATCGAGAGGGCGATCACGACGATCGACCAGAACGGGTAGTACGGGATGAAGAAGAAGTTCTCCACCGCCGTGAGCGACGCCAGGAAGATGGTTGCAACACCGGCCCAGGCGGAACGCGAGAACAGCCCGAACCCGGTGATGAGCACCGCGATCCCGATGATCAGGTGCAGCCAGCCCCATGCCGAAACGTCGAGGTCGAAGGTGTAGTTCCGTGCGACCACGTAGAACTCGTCGTCGATGATGGCGACGAGTCCGGCGATGATCTGGAACATCCCGATGATCATCATTACCGACGCGGCGAAGACCAGGCCTCCGAAGGCCCAGCCCGACACCGGCGGCTCCGGCCCACGGCGCTCGTACTCGGTTGCCATACCGCTCCTTTCGGCGTAGCCGGAGCAGATCCTGCTTTCAACTGGGGTGACGCGGCATCACCCGCTCCGGGTGACTAACCCGGGCTGGTCGTCAGCGAGACGGTAGACCGGGCGTGAGCAGGCGCAGCTCGCGAGCGCGGGCCACGCAGTCGCGGCGGTCGACGACGCCGAGTTTGCGGTAGACGTGCCTTAGGTGCGTCTTGACCGTGTTGACGGAGACGAACATCTCGGCGGCGATCTCCGAATTCGACATCATCGTCGGCAGGAACCGCAGTACGGTGATCTCGCGCTCGCTGAGGGGTTCGTAGAGCGGCGAGCTGAGCGGCTGACGCGATCCTGCCGCCTCCTCCAGGGCAGCGAGCAGATCACCGGCCAGGGCGCGATGCCGCGTCCCGTTCGAGATCAGCCTGCGCAGGAGCGACCGCACCGGCGGCCCGTAGCGCAGCACGATATTGGCGTATCCGCGCGGCTCGGCCATCTCGAGCGCCTGCTCGAGCGAGCGAAGCGCGCCACGCTCGTCGCGAATGGCGTCGCGCGCGATGGCGTCGACCAGCCACACCTGCAGGCGCGTGAACGCCAGCGCCGGCTCGCGGTCGTCGGCGAAGAACTCAGCCACAGAGCGAAGCGCGGCACCGGGGTCGCTCGCGGCCAGCTCGAGCCGGGCAAGCCCGAGCCAGTAGTCAGAGGCGCGCTCCGCCAGCCCTTGGGAGACGAGTTCGCGCGCCCGGCCCGGCTCGCCGAGCATCAGCCAGAGCTCCGCCTCGGTCAGGCCGCGTGACGCGGCCAGCCATGGAGGCAGGGCCGGAGGGTGGGCACTCGCGCTCAGTACGTCGAGTGCGCCGACCAGATCTCCCTCGAGGGCGAGCAGCCGGGCGCGCACCTGCGCCACGCTCGCGCCCAGGAGCCGCTCACGCGAGCCCGCGACCGCGACCGTCGCCAGCTCGGTGGCGGCAGCCGCGTCGGTCAGCTCATTGCGCCAGAGGTGCACCGTGGCGAGCGTCGCATAGGCGATACCGGCGTGGGCCACGGCGGTCCAGCCGCGACGCTCGGCGAGCTGAATGGCGGTGTGAGCGCGCGTCCAGGCCTGCTCGAGCCGGCCGACGCGCGCGTCGACCGCCGCCGCATAGGACTCGGCAAGGAAGACGATGTAGTCGTTCCCGCACTCGAGCGCGAGCCCGGCGGCCCGCTGGAGGTCGTCGCCTGCGGCGCGTGCGTCCGAGTCCCAGAACTCCGCGATCCCCAGATTGGCGAATGCCAGCGCGCGCACCTCCATGGCGACAGCTCGATCCCACGGCTCGTCGAGCAACGCGCGCGCCGCCGAGATCGCCTCGGCGAGATCTCCGCGAAGCCGCGCGCGATACAACGTGGTTGCCGTAGAGGTGATCGCGAAGCGCCGAGCGCGCTGCGGCGGCAGATCAGCCGCGTTCTCATACGCGGCCACAAGCAGCTCATCGGCCTCGTCGGACTCGGCAAGCTCGAGTAGCAGGCCGGCCACGGCGAGCGACAGCTCCGCGCTCGCTCGAACGGTTGCGGGCGGTATCCGCCTGGCCAGCTCGAGCACGGCCGAACCCTCCCCACGGACCACGAACCCGATCCAGTGCTCCCCGAGGACCTCGGCTGCAATCGGCCAGTCCTCGCCCTCGACAGCGTGCCGCACCGCCTCGAGCGGGCTGCCGTCCGCAGCGTGCCAGCGTGCGGCGATCCGGTGCAGAGCCTGAACCTCGTCAGGCATCCTGTGGCGCAGCTCTGCTTGCATCACGTCCGCCAGCAGCTGATGGCAGCGGTACCAGGACCCGCGGCCCGGGACCGGCTTGAGGAATCCGATCGCGCGCGCGAGCTCGCGCAGCTTGCGAGCTCCCCCATTCGACCCCGTGAGGGCGTCCGCCAGCTCACCGTTGACCCGCGTCGCCACGGACGTGCGAAGCAGGAGGCCACGATCCTCGGCGGTCAGACGGCTCACGACCTCCGCGGTCAGATAATCGGCGACCGCTCTGTCGTCACCCGCGAAGCCGGCAACGAACCCGCGCGGGTCGGGGTCGGCCGCGAGGGACAGCTCGGCGAGACGGAGCCCGCCGGTCCAGCCTTCGGTGCGGCGCCAGAGGAGCTCCACGTCCGCGGGTTCGAGGCCGAGACCGCTGAGCAGCTGTGCCGTCTCGGCGAGGGTGAAGGCAAGATCGCCGGCACGCACCTCGGCGAGCTTGCCGGCGACTCGCAGTCGCTCGAGCCTTAGCGGCGGATCGCTGCGGGTCGCGACGATCATGCGAAGCGCCGACGGCTGATGTTCGAGAAGCCACTCGAGGTCCGAGACGATCTCGGGCGTGCCCGCCATATGAAGGTCGTCGAGCACGATCACGAGAGGGCGATCCAGCTCGCCGAGCGCGCCGAGCGCCGAGCGCAGGAGGCCCTCGATGTCGCCGTGCGGAGGCACGGCGAGCGCCGCGAGGGGCGGGCACACGCTTCCTGCCGCCGCTATGACGTTCGACCAGAACCGGCGTCGGTCGCCATCGTCGCTGCTCAGCTGGAGCCACGCCACCGGGCCTGGGGCACCCCCCCGCGCCAGCCAGTCGGCGAGCAGTGAGGTCTTGCCCGAGCCGGGGGGCGCCGAGACAAGCGTGAGCGGGCGCCGAACGCCCTCGTCGAGCAGCGCAACCAATCGCAGGCGCTCGACGTTGCCGGTCACCAGCACCGGCCGCGCAAGCTTGGCCGCTAGAACCGGCTCGTTCTGTTCAAATCCAGGCGTTGCGCGAGTCCCTTTGCAGCTCGTAGCCGCCGTTGAGTCTACGCCATTGACTGGCGCCCGCCGGACGGCCGAGTCAGCGGGCGCGGTTCACCTTGCGATCCGCCGCCTTCACCTTTGCGTCCGCGTACGATCGCTCTACCAAGGCCTTGCCGCCTGCCCAGCCGAACGCCCAGAGCACTACGACCAGAGCGAAGGCGATGTTCCACGCCGTTATCGCGAGCTGCTGGCCGAGCGAATACGCGGCCGCGGTCGCGGCGTCGGTGACTCCGCTGAGCGCAGCCACGTTGGTCGCCTGATTGACGCCCACGCCCCCGGGCGTGACGGACACAGTGTTGGCGATCGAGTTGCCGCCTACCACGGACATCACCGAGTGAAAGGTCACCGGGATGCCATAGCCGGCGAGGAACACTGCAATCACGCCGAGCTTGGCGAGCCACGCGCCGAAGGACGGCAGCGCCACGCGAACCGCGTAGTCGCGCGGGCGGGCGGGCGAGTATGGCCCCGCCGGCCTTGGCCTTCTCCCACAGCCCCTTCAGCTTCCGCCAGAAGATGCGTACGAGGATGAGGATCAGGAGCGCCGCCCCGGCGAACAAGAACCCGAACAGGACGGGATGGTCGTGGAGCACTCGCAGCTGCAGCTGGAAGGAGCCCTCGACCGACACGAACAGGTACACGTAGACGAAGGCGCCTGCGACCGAGAAGAAGACCTTCTGGACCACCATCCCGCCCACGACGCCGGCGAAGCTCGCTCCCGGAATGATCGCCACGAACATCAGCAGCATCACGAACGTGCCGAGGTTCGCCGGTAGGAACCCGTTCAGCGCCACGCCCGTCGCGTACGCTCCCAGCACGCCGCCGTAGGCGGGTGGCGCGACGGGGAAACCGGCGCGCAGGATGAAGTACCAGCCGGCCGCCGTGAGCGTTGTCTGCACCGTCTGCAGCGACCAGCCCGCGACGAGGTATCCGAGCGGGATCTCGGTCAATGCGTCCCAGAGACTGGAGAACCATTCGCGGACGTCTACGCCCAGGAGCTCGAGCACTACGACCGCGAGCGCGGTTGCGCCGATCCAGCCGCCGACCTTGCAAAGCCTGCGCCTGCGCGACGCGTCGCCGAACGGCAGCCACGCGTGGCGCAGCCGCGCGCTCTCGCCGCTCGCCATGCGCATAGCGTCCGCTGAACGGCGCGCCATGTCCAGTGCCATGGTTAGATCACGCCATGACGGAGGCGGGCAGCCCCTCGTCCCAAGCTCCGCCCCCGGCCGCCGACGTCGCGCAACGTACGTCGATGGCCGCGGAGCGCACATGGCTCGCGTGGTGGCGCACGGCGCTCGCCGCAACCGCCGGCTCGCTCGCCGTCGGTCGCTTCGCGCCCGAGCTGCCCCATGTCGCCTCGTGGCCCTACGTGATCCTCGGACTCGGCTACGCCGCACTCGCGATCGGTCTGCTCGTCTGCGGCGCGCGCCGTCAGCGAGAGCTCGAGCAGGCACTGGACCACGGCCTGCACGCGCCGCTGAGCTTCCGGCTCGTGCTGGCGTTCACAGGTGGTGGCGTCGTGCTGGCGCTGACCACCGTCGCGCTCGTCGCCTCGCAGCAGTAGAACCGATCACCCGTTCCGGGTGAAGACCGCTCACCCCAGCGGCGGCGAGGCTAGGCCCGTGGCGAAGCTGATGTCCGCCGAGCTCGAGGAGATGCAGCGCCTCGTGGTGAGCTCGGACAGTGTCGAGCTGAAGCTCACCGTTTCCGACGAGGACCGGGCGTCCGCGGCGGCTGCTCTGGGCGTCGACCCGCTCGATGCCCGCCTCCGTCAGGTCTACTTCTTCGACACGCCGGACCTAGCGCTCGACCGGAGCGGCGTGGTCGTCCGCGGCCGCCGCAGTCAGGGGGCGCCGGACGATACCGTCGTCAAGCTGCGACCGGTGGTACCGGACGACCTGCCGGCCGAGCTGCGTTCCGACAAGGACTTCGTCGTAGAGGTCGACGCCATGCCGGGGAGCTACGTCTGCTCGGGCTCCTTCAAGGGACGCCTGAAGGGCGACACGGTGAAGGAGGTGGTGGCCGGCAAGCGACCGCTCCGCAAACTGTTCACGAAGGAGCAACGCGCTTTCTATGCGGCCCAGGCTCCGGACGGCATCACGCTCGACGACCTCTCGGTTCTCGGGCCGGTGAACGTGCTCAAGCTGAAGTTCTCACCGGAGGGTCTCGATCGCAGGCTCGCCGCGGAGATGTGGTTCTATCCCGACGGCTCGCGGATCCTGGAGCTGTCCACGAAATGCGCGCCGCAGGCGTGGCTCGAGGTCGCAACCGAGGTGCGCGATTACCTCACCGCAGCCGACATCGACCTGACGGCCGAGCAGTCGACGAAGACCCGTGCGGCGCTCAGCTACTTCTCGGAGCTGCTCGAGTGAGACCCGATTCGCCCCCGCAAGAAAGGACCAGAGCCAAGTGTTGATCGCAGCCGATTACCCGTTCCTGGACGTCCTATGGACGATGATCATCTTCTTCTGCTGGGTGGCGTGGATCTTCCTGCTGATCAGGATCTTCGGCGACATCTTTCGGCGTCACGACACCTCAGGCTTGGCGAAGGCGGCCTGGATCGTGTTCGTGATCGTGCTGCCGTTCCTGGGCGTTCTCATCTACCTGATCGCGAACGGCAGGGAGATGGCGAAGCGCGATGTGGATCACGCGCAGGCTACCCGCGCCGAGTTCGACTCGTACGTGAAGTCCGTGGCGGCCTCCGAAGGACCGGCCGGCGAGATCGAGAAGGCCAAGCGGCTGCTTGACAGCGGCGCGATCAGCCAACAGGAATTCGAAGGCATCAAGGCGCGCGCGCTCGCGTAGCGCCTACGCCCAACCCGACACGTCCGCACCGCCCTCCTCGGTGATCCGCGCGCCGAACCGGATCAGCGCCGGATGCGAGGAGATCTTGCCGGCGACCAGCGCCTCGCCCTGGCGGAAGATTGCGGCGCGGTCGATCAAGCCGGGCGGCACGAACGAGAAGACCTCGCCCACATGCCCGAGGTCCGCGGTGGAGTTCATGCGCATCAGGACGAGGTTGTCGCACTGCGACACGACGTTCTCGTGCACCTTCTGCGGTCGCTGAGTAACGACGATCAGGTAGAGCCCGAACTTGCGGCCCTCGCCCGCGATCCGGATCGCGTCCTCGGTCGCCAGTGCAGTCAGCGGATCGTCGGGTCGCGCCGGGCATACGTTGTGCGACTCGTCGATCACGATCGCCACCGGCTTGCGCTCCGCGCGCCGGCGCCACAGATGCTCGAGCACGCTTGCCGCGACGAGCGACTGCTCGTCGCGCGTGCCGAGGGAGCCGAGATCGACCACCAGGCAGCGGAGGTCGTCGTCCAAGAGGTCGTCGAGCAGCGAAATGTCGTCGTGGCCGGACCACACCTCGAAGCGGTCGAGTCCCAGGTTGCGCGCGCGGTGCAACAGGCCCTGCGCCGCGTCGTCGCCTCGGCCGAGCTCCTCGAGCGTCGCGGGCGACGCCGCCTCCGCGATCGCGACGAGCTCGGCGTACTCCTCGCGATCCGCGATCGGATCGAGGCGCAGCAACGCCGCCTGGTGCGCGGCACTCAGCTCTCTGAACCTCAAGGCGAGCCGGGAATCCCCGTGCGCCCCGCTTCGCACCGCGATGCGCCCGGCGCGGTCCACGTAGTGCTCGGCCGCGGAGGCGTCAGCGTGCGAGCGCCGTTCGCCCAGGCGCACGTAGTCCGAGTTCGGGTCGAGGACGACCACGCGCAGGGTCGTCTCCATGAGCAGGCGCTCGAGCAGCACGCCAAGCGAGTACGTCTTGCCGGAACCCGACTGCCCACATAGGAACGTGTGGCGGCCGAAGCCGGACCCGTCGAGCGCGAAGGGCACTCCGGGCGCGAGAGCGAGCTCGCCGATATCGAGCTGCGCGTGTTTCGGCCGCGCGCGCTCCACCCAGCCGCGAATCTCGTCGCTGGTAGCGGGACGCACTGCGGCGTCGTGGAACGGTCGTCCATCGCCCTCCAGCACGTTCCCTTCGCCGCGCGCCAGGCGTATCAGCATCGTCCCGGGACGATCGAGCGAGCCGGCCTCCTCCCTCTCCATCGCAAGCGAGATCACCTGGCCAAGGTGTCTCGCGTCGCCGGCTTCGATCGCCACGTATCCACCGGTCTCGAGCTCGAGCCTGTGCAGCGACGCCTGGAACTGGAAACGACGTCCGTCGACAGACGTTGCGAGCGGCAGCAAAGACGTCTCGAGCGCCTCGCGCAGACTGCGATATTCCTCGATGTCGGGCGCCGTGCTCGCCACCGCCGGGATCGTCGGCCGCGCAAGGATGAGCGCGCATCACCCCAGCAGGGTGAGGACGAGCCACCCCGCGCGACCCGACGCTCATGCCATGGCCGGCTCACGCGGGATTCGCGATTACGCGCGCGACGGCTGGCTGCTCAGCGGGGCAGCACTCAGGTACGTGCTGCGAGACCGGGTACTCAAGCGGTTCGCGCTCACGGCGGCCGCTGCGCTGGCGGTTGCCGCAGCTGGGGTAGCGGTCACGGCAGTGGCGCTGCGGCGGGAGGCCGGCCCGGTGGGATATGTGCTGGTGGGGCTGGCGGCGTACTACTGCCTCAGCGTGATGGTCACCGCGGCTGCCGTGGGCGTAGCGGGGATCGTGGCCGACGGCCTTGACGGGCGACCCGTCACGCCGTCCACTGGATGGAGGCTCATGAATCGCCGGCGCGGGCCGATCGCCGGCTGGGCAGTCCTGGACCTGGCCGTGGGCTTGCCGAGCAGGTTCGTCGGGAGCTGGACCGTGGACCGGCTGGTCGCGATCGTTCTCGGATTCGGCTGGGGCGTGCTCAGCTTCTTCGCGATCCCGGCGATCGCTTTTACCGGCGGGTCCCCGTGGGCCACCGCCCGACACTCGCTCCGGCTCGTGCGTGCGCGCTGGGGCGACGCGGTGTACAGCACCGTCTACCTGTGGGTCCGGGCCGTCGTCCTGTTCGGCGTCCCCGCGGGCGGCGCCGGCGTCCTCGGAGTGGTGCTGATCCGAAGCGACGCGCCCGTTCTCGGAGGGGCCCTGTTCGCGGCAGGGGTCGCCGGCCTGGCACTCGGATATCTGGTCGCGCAGGTGGCGCGCGCGGTGCTCACCGTTGTCCTCTACCGGTACGCCGAATCCGGTGCGGTCCACCCCAGCTTCCCACCCGAGCTGCTGGACCGTGGCCTGCGTGGGCCCTCGGCGATCGTGCGGCGCGTGGCAGAGCGAATCGAGGGTGACCGCACTCGGCGGCTGCGCGGTCGAGTCCTCGGCGAGCCGCCCTAGCCACTCGCCAGCAGCATCGCCTTCTCGCGCTCGTACTCGGCCTCGTCGAGCACGCCGCGGTCGCGCAGCGTAGCGAGCCGCTCGAGCTCCGCTGTGCGGCCGCGTCTTCGCCGCAGCGAGAGCCGCGCCGCCGGCTGATCCGGAAACTCCTCGAGCGTCCGGCGCCGGATCCATTCAAGCCACAGGAACGCAATCACGGTGAAGATCGCGATCCCCCACAGCCGCTGTGTCCACGGGACGGGGCCCCAGATCACCAGCAGCAGGATCGCCGCGCCGAGGCCGGCGCGCACGAATCCGGCGTGCTCCCGCAGCGGGTACGCCGAAGTCCGTCGTACCGCCGTCGCCCGGCGACCTGGGCCCGCCAGCCAGGCGCCCGTGACCACGAACAGCCCGAAGAGGAAGGTACCCCCGGCCACGTCGAGCATCAGCGACGTCCCGATGCCCCAGACATCGTCGGCTACCGCGTGCGCGTTGGGAGCGTCGGCGAGCGCGTTCACGACTGCGTCGCCCGCCAGCCGGCGCACCGCCATGATCGCGATCCCCGCGAACATCAGGCAGCCGCCGACCCTGACGAACGCGCGGCGACGGTCGCCCGACAGCGCCACGGCGCCCGCGAAGGAGGCCACGCCCAGCGCGAGCAGCACCCA
>Ga0126307_10004096_pt1 | contig 10066 bp, 10 predicted proteins | sample Plot28_FD_89955 | JGI IMG/M metagenome (GOLD analysis project Ga0126307, IMG submission 89955) | Serpentine soil microbial communities from UC McLaughlin Reserve, CA, USA - Plot28 | ecosystem: Environmental > Terrestrial > Soil > Grasslands | place: USA: UC McLaughlin Reserve, Lake County...
CGAGCCCGCGGTCGCTGAGCACCGCAGGATGGATGCCGCGGGCGAGCTCGCGCAGCTCCTTGACCGCGAGCTGTGCCTCCTCGCGGGCCTGGGCGATCAGCCTGACGGCGTTGTCGGGGTTGGTCGCGAATTGCGCCTCGGCGAGGCCCAGCGTGACGGCGACGGCGACCATCCGCTGCTGAGCGCCGTCGTGCAGGTCGCGCTCGATCCGGCTCCGCTCGGCATCGGCCGCGGCGACGATGCGCTGCCGGGCACGGCGGAGGTCATCCACGCGCTCGCGCAGCGCGCGCGCACGGCGGTGCTCGGGAGACTGGAGCGAGGACTGGTCGCGACTGATCACGTAGGTGCCGCTGAGTGCTTGAGTCGCTGGGACGTTGAAATCGTTCATCTCTGTCCTGTTCGAGTCGCGTCGTCTGACCACGAACGAGAGGCGCGGAAGGGGACACCCTGCGCCGCGTGCGGTGACGGCTACGCGCCGAGTTCCGCGATACGCCGGCGCAGGAACCGGCGCTCAGGCTCGGTGTGCGCGAGCTCGAGCGCGCGTCCGTACTCCGAACGCGCCTCGTCGCGACGGCCGAGGCGGCGAAGCAAGTCGCCGCGCGTGGAGTGGAAGTACTGGTAGTCGTCGAGGTCGAGCCGGTCGACCAGGGCAAGCCCTGCTTCGCCTCCGTCCGTCTCGGCCACTGCGATCGCGCGGTTCAGCTCCACGACCGCGGAGCCGGTCAGCCGGACGAGCGCTTCGTAGAGGGCAGCGATCTGGCTCCAGTCGCGCGGCTCGTCCATGTGCAGCGACGCGATCGCCGCCTGGATGACGTACTGCCCGCGGCCGCGCAGCGCGAAGGCGCGGTCGAGCGCCTGCCGCCCGCGAGCGATCTTCGCGGCGTCCCAGAGCGAGCGATCCTGGTCTGCAAGCAGCACCAGCTCGCCACTGTCGAACCGGGCCTCGCGGCGCGCGTCGTTGAGCAGCATCAGGGCGTGCAGCGCGTGCACCTCGGGCTCGTCGGGCATCAGCTCGCAAAGCGCGCCCCCGAGGCGGAGCGCCTCCGCGGCCAGATCGACGCGGCCGCCGTAGCCCTCGTTGAAGATCAGATAGACGACCGCCAGCACCGCCGCCAGCCGCTCCGGCAGCCGGTGGTCGGCCGGAACGGTGAAGGCGATGCCCGCATCCCTGATCTTGCGCTTCGCCCGCGAAAGCCGCCGCTTCATCGTTTCCTCGGGAACGAGGAAGGCGCGCGCGATCTCCTCGGTGCGCAGACCGCCGAGCGAACGCAACGTCAGCGCGACCTGCGCCTCGAGCCCGAGCGCCGGATGACAGCAGGTGAAGATCAGCTCCAGCCGCTCATCGGGAAACGTCCTCTCCTCCATCTCGTCCTCCACGGCCTCGGGCACGTCGAGCAGGCGCGTCTTCGCGGCGAGCGCGCGGTCGCGACGCAGGCGGTCGATCGCGCGGTTGCGGGCGGTGATCGTGAGCCAGGCGCCGGGATTGGGCGGCGTGCCATCGCGGGGCCAGCGTTGGGCGGCAACCGCGAAGGCCTCCTGAACGGCTTCCTCGGCACGGTCGAAATCGCCGAGGAAACCGACCAGGCTCGCGAGGACGCGACCCCACTCGTCGCGAAAGACCTGCTCGAGCAGCGCTACCTCTCCACGACGGGCCGCACCTCGATCACGCCGCCCATCCGCGCGGCCGGGATGCGCGCGGCGATCTCCAGCGCCGCGTCGAGGTCGTCGGCATCGACGAGGAAGTACCCGCCAAGGTGCTCCTTGGCCTCGACGAACGGACCGTCGCTGAGCAGCGTCTCTCCGTCCTGAACGCGCACCGTCGTGGCCGTGTCGACCGGCCGCAACTGGTCGCCGCCGATAACGCCGGGCGACTGCGCGATGGCGAGGTACTCGCCCACGATCGCCTGCTGTTCCTCCGCAGCGAGCCGCGCGACCTGTTCCGACGCGCCTCTGTCGTAGATCTGCAGTAGGTACTTCATGATGGCCTCCTCTCGAGCGGGTTCTCGCGCTTACGACGAACGTACATCGCGAGAGGGGACAACCTCGCCGGCGGAGTCAGGATCGGACGGGCGCCGAGCTGGACGGCAAGCGAGCGAGCCTGTTCATGGTGGAGCGCGACGACGACTTCGGGGCTCCCTCGCGAGCTCGGTTCTCGCGACGGTTCGGCCGTTACCATCCCGGAGGTCAAGCGGCTGGGACTCGTCCCACGCACGGAGGTGCTTCGCAATGGCTGAGAGGAAACCTGCAAAGAACGCCACGCAGCACTCCGCCAAGAGAACCACCGGCAAGGCGTCCAAGGGATTCACGGACGAGGAACGAGCCGCGATGAGGGAACGCGCCCAAGAGCTGAAGGCGGCCGCGCGCCGCGGCCCGCGCGCGGGCAAGGCGGACGGCGAAAGCGACGTGCTCGCGAAGATCGCCGAGATGCCGGAACCGGATCGCGCCATGGCCGAACGGCTCCATGCCATCATCAAGGCCAGCGCGCCAGCCCTCTCGCCGAGAACCTGGTACGGGATGCCCGCGTATGCCAAGGACGGCGATGTCGTCTGCTTCTTCCAAAGTGCGCAGAAGTTCAAGGCGAGGTACGCGACGTTCGGCTTCAGCGACAAGGCGAACCTCGACGAAGGCGCCATGTGGCCGACCTCCTTCGCGCTGAAGGAGCTGACCGCCGCCGAAGAGAAAGCGATCGGCGCCCTCGTGAAGAGAGCGGTGAGCTGAGGACTGAGCGTTTCTATCCACGGCTCGGTGCCGGGCCGGACGGCGTGTCGGTCGACCCGGGCCCGATCCCCACGGTCCTCGATTCGGTCGCGTAGGCGCTGCAGCCGGTTCACGCCGCCTCACCTCTGGGGTCGTGCACGTCGCCGTCGCCAAGCCCGAAGAGCCGGCGGAAGCTCTCGATCTCGCGGAGACCATCACCGCCGTCGACGGCCTGTCTCAGCGCGACCGTCGGCTCGTGCAGCAGCCTCTTCACGAGCGAACGGGTGAGAGCGTCGACGCGGTCCCGGTCGGCGGGCGAGAGCGACGGCCAGCATGCGCTCGCTCGCGTCAGCTCGGCCTCGCGCAGCTGCTCGGCGCGCTCCCACAGCGCCCTCACCGTGGGTTCCGCGTGCTCTCTCCGCCGCCAGCGTTGGAAGCGCGCAACCTCGCTCCGCACGATCTGCTCGGCGCGCTCTGCTTCCTGTCGTCGCCCGTTCAGGTTCTGCTCGACCACACGCTGTAGATCGTCGATGTCGTAGAGGGCGACGTCCTCGAGCTCGCCGATCGCCTCCTCGATGTCGCGGGGAACCGCGATGTCGATCAGGACTAGCGGCCGACCGGCGCGAAAGGCCATCGCCTCCGCCACGTGCTCGCGGCGCAGGATCCGGTGCGGCGCGTCGGTAGAGGAGATGACGACGTCCGCGGCACGGAGCTCGGGCTGGAGGCGTTCGATGCCGACGCTCCGGCCGCCGAAGCGCCCTGCAACGGCACGTGCCGCGCTGACGGTGCGGTTCGCGACCACGATCTCCGACAGCCCCCGGCCGAGCAACGCCCGCGCGGTCGCCTCCGCGACCCCGCCCGCGCCCACCAGCAGCACCCGCCGGCCGTGCAGGTTGCGAGAGCCGGCGGCGAGCTCGACCGCGACGGAGGCGACCGAGGTCGCGCCGGCGCCGACGCGTGTCCCGTGACGGACCCGCCTGCCAGCCTCGAGCGCCTGCCGGAACATGCGCTCGAGCAGTGGTCCGAGCGTGCGTTCCTCCGAGGCCAGCTCGAGCGCGGCGCGAACCTGACCTTGGATCTCGCTCTCGCCGACGACCATCGAGTCGAGGCCAGCCGCGACCCGGAACAGGTGGCTAGCGGCGGAGCTGTCGCGGTGAACGTAGAGGGCGCATTCGAGCTGCGGCCGATCGATGCGGCTGTGATCGAGCAGCGCACGGCGCAGCGCCTCCTCCGCATGTCCCAGGCTGTCGGCGACCGCATAGAGCTCGGTGCGGTTGCAGGTCGAGAGCACGGCGCACTCGCGCAGCTGCGGGTCCGCGCCGAGGATCCGGAGCGCCGCGCGGGCGGAGCTGCCGCCGAGCACCGCCTTCTCGCGTTGCTCGACCGGCGCGGTCTTGTGCGACAGCCCGATCGAGACTATCCGCGCCAACGGGCTCCGCCCCCCGGTGCGGCCGATCTGGAGGCCGGTGTCATCGCCGCGTCCTCGGCCGGCTCGCCGAGCTGCTCCAGCGCTCGCACCACGCGGCTGACCTTGGCCGCGATGATCACTACGTAGATGACCACGAGCATCGTGAATGCGAGGTACGCAGCGGCCACATAGCGCCCAGCCTCGTCGAGCGGGAGTGCGGGCATCTCAAGCGCCGCCCGGCGGCGTGGGGGTCGCCGCCATCGTCGCGGCCCCGCCGCCGGCATCGAGCGCCGCCGGCCGCGATCGCGAACACCGACGCGTAGCGCGCTTGCCGCTCGCTGTCCTCGATCGAGAAGCGAAACGGCGGATACGTGCAATAGAGCAGGAAGACGATCAGGAACGAGACGAGCGTCGGCTCGTCCCACACCTACCAGTGCCCCCACGAGGCCTTAGCCCAGATCGAGCCGGTGACGAGCACGCCCACGCCGAAGATGATCGAGGCGGCAGCCAGCGCCCGGAGCCCCTTGCCGTAGACGACCATCGCTGTCCGCCTAGAGGGACTTCAGGTACTCGACCAGGTCGCGCTTCTGCCTCGACGACAGGTTGAGGCCGAAGCAGCCGTTGTAGTGGTCGACGACCGAGCCGAGCGACCTGAAGCGGCCGTCGTGGTAGAAGCCGCCCTTCCTGTGGCTGAAGAGCCCGCGCAGCGGCGCGGTCCTGTACTGCCCGGTGGGCGAGCGGTCGGCCTGGAAGGAGTCGGTGCAGATCTCCGCCGGCTGATGGAGGTTCCAGCCCGGCTCGCTGAAGGTCGGCGGCATGTGGCAGCTCGCGCACCTGCCCTGGCCGGTGAAGACCGCCTTGCCGCGACGCGCGGAGCGCGCGTTGAAGCTGCGCTTCGACGGCTTGGGGGCGGGCAGCCCGAGCTGGTAGACGTGCAGCGCGGGCAGCTTCGAAGTGATCAGGTCACGCTTGCTGTCGGTGTGACCGGAGCGGTTCCTCGCCGCGATGGGGAACTTGTTCGCGTCGTCGAGCCGGGGGTCGAAGAAGTCGCCCTGTCCGTGCATCTCGAGGTTTGCCACGAAGGCGTTCCAGTAGGGGACCGTGCCCCAGCCGGTCCAGGTGTGCAGGTTCACGCCGGCGAGGCCGAAGGCCGGTGGAATCAGCGTCGCGGCGGATCTGCCGTCCGGTCGGAACGCCTTGCCGTCGAGGAACAGCTCGGCGTCGAACTTGCCGGGCCCCCAGCTTGCGAGGACCTTCCTGACGGTCGCCTCGTCCGCGCCGAGGAGGTCGGTGACCGGCTTCAGGTTGGGCGCGAGCGAGACGATCGCGCCGACGTTGAGGTCGCGGTTCGCCCAGCCGTCGCGCCGCCTGCCGATCCCGGGGGCGAACGAGTTGTCGACGGTCGAGTGGCAGACCGCGCACGTGAGGCCCACCGATCGCAGCGTCCCGCGCCGGTTGAAGAAGCCCTTGACTCCCACCACGGCCCTCAGCTTCAGCAGCGCCAGCGTGGTGCTCGGGCTGTCCAGGTCGACCTTCCCCCGCTTGATCGCGCGCACGACAGACGCGGGAAGCGCCGCCGAATCGACCTTGAGGCCGGCGGTGAGCGCCCCCTTTGGCGTGAGCCCCGGGCCGACTCCGCCGAGCTTCCTGCCCTCGATCGCCTTGTGCAGCTCGAGCGCGCCACCCCAGAAGGCCTGGTCACCGAAGGTGTCGAAGCGGAAGATCCGCCGCCCCTGCTCGAAGAGCCGCTTCTCGGCCTTCAGCGCCGCCCTGTCGCGTTTGCCGGAGGCCGACTTCGACACCGCGCTGACGTTGAACAGCACCGCCCCGAGGACAAGCGACGCGGCAGCGACCGGGAGAAGCTTGAGGGCCCTCACCGTCATCTGCCTCAGCGCCATCTACCGACCTCCCAATGCTTCCCGGGCCCGCCCCGCAACGGCAGACCCCGAGGGGCTTCGCCGGACCGCATCGATCCGACGGCGGTCGAAGTAGAACGACTCAGCCCGGATCGGGCAAGCGCGGTGGTAGCTCAGATAACGGTCGCCGAGGCGCCGGCGCGGACGCGCTGCCCGCCGCGAGCGCGTCAAGGTGCTCCGAGACGTCCCCGCACAGCAGCCAACCATTCCTGTCACGCCGTATCAGATCGCGCTCGGCCAGGTGTCTGAGGCTGACCGTGACGGAAGGCCGCTGCGCTCGCACGAGGCGGCCGAGCGCCTCATGGGTCAGCCGCATGGGAACGGTCACCCCGTCCGGTCCCACGTGACCCCACCGGTCGGCGAGCTGCCAGAAGAGCAGCATGAGGCGCACATCGACCCGCGGGTGCTCGAGGATGGCGACGTGGAAGGAGGTCCGCTGGACGCGCCGGAACGTACGATCGAGGAGGGCGGCGCCGATCTCCGGCCAGCGAGCGACCCGCCGGGCGAAGCGCTGGTCCAGGACGGCAACCTGCGCCGGCTCGAGCACGCTCCAGCTCACCTGGCGCGGCACCGAGGCCTCTTCCGCGCCCTCCTCCCACGGCCGCAGCAGATCCTCAGCGCCGACTAGCTCGATCGACGTGCGCCCGAGCACGGTGACGCTGCGAGTGAGCAGGCCCGAGAGGACCAGGAAGCCGAGGTGTCCGTCGGCGGTCGCTCCCCAGCTGGCGGGATCGACGTCTCCGAGGCCGACTGTCATGGCCGGGGCGACCGCGTGCCGGCGGGCGGCTTCGCGCGCGGCCGGGGGGAGGCGCACCGCCAGATCCGGATCCGCGTCGAGAACGGAGATCCCCTTTGTGCGCCGGGCTGCCATCCGATCTACTTGGCGCCGCCCCGGACCTTCTCCTTACCTCTCCGCCGGGGAGTAGCTGTGCTTACACGGTCGCTCGAACGGCCAGGACGGCCGTGGGATAGTCGCCGCGCGGTGGACCCGACCCGCAAGCGCAGGCTACGGCTCTTCGTCTCGCTCGGTGCCGCCGTCCTGCTCGCGGGCGCGCTCGTGTACACCAGCCTCGGCGCCGTGAGCGACGCGACGACGCCGAGCCGGCTCGCGGCGGCGGCTTCCCCGAACCGCTCCTATCGGCTGACCGGCAGGGTGATGCCGGGCTATCACCGCGAGGCCGACGAGCTGGTGTTCGCACTGCGCGACCGGGTCGGATCGGCTTCGGTGCGCGTGCGCTACACGGGCATCGTGCCCGACCCGTTCCGCGTCGGCCGCGAGGTGATCGTCACGGTCCGCAAGCGGGGCGCGGTCTTCATCGGCGACAAGGACTCGCTCGTGACCAAGTGCCCGTCGAAGTTCAGCTCACCGGTCGCGGACAACTCCTCCTGACGTGCTGAACCTCGGCCGCGTCTGCCTGAGCCTCGCGCTCCTCATCGCGCTCTATGGCATCGCCGCCTCGCTCTACGGGGCGCGCAGCGGCGAGTGGAACTGGGTCGACTCCGGACGCCGCGCGGTCTACGCGCTCGCCGGCGTCCTGACGCTGGCTTTCGCCATATTGGAGGCTGCGTTCCTGCGCTCGGATTTCTCGTTCGCGCTCGTCGGCGGTCACTCGAGCACGACCACGCCGGCGTTCTACAAGGCGACCGCCGTGTGGTCGTCCCAGGAGGGCTCGCTCCTGCTGTGGCTGTGGCTGCTCGCGGTTTGGTCGGGCCTGGTCCTGTTGGCGACGCGCCGGCGCCTGCGTGACGTCGCACCGTACGCGACCGCGGTGCTGCTCGGCTTCGCCGCGTTCTTCGCGGCGCTCGTCGTCTTCTTGGCGAACCCCTTCGGACCGGCCGACCCAGCCCCTGCGGAGGGCGCAGGGCTGCAGCCCTTGCTGCGTCACCCGAGCATGATGGTGCACCCTCCGATGCTCTACTCGGGGTACACGCTGTTCGCGATCCCGTTCGCGTTCGCGCTCGGCGCGCTGATAACCAGGCGCCTGACCCCGGACTGGATCGTCGCGACGCGCCGCTTCGCGCTCGCCGCATGGTTCTTCCTCAGCTTCGGCATCCTGCTCGGCGCGCGCTGGTCCTGGTCCGAGCTCGGCTGGGGCGGCTACTGGGCGTGGGACCCGGTCGAGAACGCGTCGCTGATGCCGTGGCTGACCGGCACCGCATTCCTGCACTCCGCGATGATCCAGGAGAAGCGGGGGATGCTGAAGGCCTGGAACGCGTCGCTCGTGCTCGCGACCGGGATACTCGCGGTGCTCGGCACGTTCCTCGTGCGCTCTGGGATCCTGGAGTCGATACACGCCTTCGGCGCGTCGACGCTGGGCAAGCCGTTCCTCGGCTTCATCACCGTGCTGGTGGCCGCCTCCGTCGTGCTGGTGGTGACCCGGCTCGACGACCTTCGCCCGGAGGGCCGCTTCGAGTCGCTGCTCTCGCGCGAGTCGATCTTCCTGCTCAACAACCTGGTGCTGGTGAGCCTCTGCTTCGTGATCTTCTGGGGCACGTTCTTCCCGCTCATATCGGAGGCCGTTACGGGGCAGCGCGCCTCCGTGGGGCCGCCCTGGTTCGACCGCTACACCGTTCCGCTCGCCATCGCGCTCGTCTTCCTGTCCGGAGTCGGGCCCGTGATCGCGTGGCGCCGAGCGACACCGCGCAACGCCCGCCGCAACTTCCGCCTGCCGCTGGGCGCTGCGGCAGCGACGGCTCTCGCGCTGGCGCTCGTGCCTGGGGTCTGGCGCGAGCCACTCGCGCTGCTGATGTTCTGCGCGGCGGCGTTCGTGGTCGCCGTCGTCGTGCAGGAGCTCTGGCGCGGGACCTGCGCTCGACGCGCGGCGTCGGGCGAGTCCGCGCCGGTGGCGCTCGCCTCGCTCGTGCGCCGAAACCGCCGCCGCTATGGGGGCTACATCGTTCACGTCGGCGTGGCGGCGCTGTTCGTGGGCGTGGCCGCCTCGTCCGCGTTCCAGCACGTGCGCGACGTTCGGTTGTCCCCCGGCCAGACGGCGACCATCGGCGGCTACGACGTCCGCTATCTGCGGGCGACGAGCGAGCTCTCGCCCGAGAAGGTCACGCTCGGCGCCGCGCTCGAGCTGCGAAGAGACGGCCGCCATGTCGCCACGCTCACGGCGAGTCGCGGCTACTACCCCTCTCGCGATCCTACGCTCGGACCCACGGGCCGCTACTTCGACGGCGAGGCGACCAGCGAGGTCGGCCTGCGTGCCGGGCTGCGGCGCGACGTCTGGACCGCGGTCGAGCCTGACATCGGCGCGCTGCGCCGCATGATCGACGGCATCGACCGGCGCTTCCCGCTGGCCGCCGGCGACAGCGCGGCGCTCATGCTCGGCGCGATCGCGGACCGCTATGAGGCGCTCCCGCCACCCGCGAGCTTCCGGCTGATCGTCTCACCGATGGTCGAGTGGATCTGGCTCGGCGGCCTGATCGCCGCGGCAGGCGGCCTGATCGCGCTCTGGCCGGCGCCGCGCGCTGCCCGCCGCCGCGGCACGGAGCCAGAGCTCGAGGCCAAGCTCGCCTTGCTCGCGGCGGCCAAGGAGGCCAAGCATCGCGAGATCCGAGACGCCGAGCTCGACTTCCGGACGGGCAAGCTGTCCGACGCCGATCACCGGGCCCTCGACCATGCGCTGCGAGCAGAGGCGATCGAGCTCATGCGGCGGCTTGACGCGGCCCGCGAAGCCACGGCCGGAGGGCGACTGTACCGATGAGCCGCCGCGCTTCGACCGCGCTTCCCGTGATCGCCCTGCTGGCGGCGCTGATCGCACTGCTCGCCTACGGCGTGACGAGCCGTCAGCCTGACAGGGCGGTCGACGAGGCGCTGGCCGACGGCGAACGACAGCCGGCGCCTTCGCTCACGCTCCCCAGGCTCGGGGGCGGCGGCAGCGGATCGCTGTCGGACTACCGCGGTGAGGTCGTGGTCCTGAACTACTGGGCCTCGTGGTGCGACCCCTGCCGCGACGAGTCGCCGCTGCTCCAGCGCTGGCACAGGCGGATCGCGTCGCGTGGCGGCACCGTCCTCGGCGTCGACACGCTGGACGTACTGTCC
>Ga0126307_10004097_pt1 | contig 10065 bp, 10 predicted proteins | sample Plot28_FD_89955 | JGI IMG/M metagenome (GOLD analysis project Ga0126307, IMG submission 89955) | Serpentine soil microbial communities from UC McLaughlin Reserve, CA, USA - Plot28 | ecosystem: Environmental > Terrestrial > Soil > Grasslands | place: USA: UC McLaughlin Reserve, Lake County...
CATTGGCGCGCACCTCGAATACCCCGGGCCGCACCCAGGAACTGATTTTCTTCCCCGGCGAGCATAATCTTACGCTGGTTGACATGCCGGGCTACGGCTACGCCGCCGCGCCGAAGGCCAAGGTAGAAGCCTGGACCAGCCTCATTCAGGACTACCTGCGCGGCCGCGCCAATCTCGCCCGGGTCTATGTGCTGGTCGATGCCCGCCACGGACTGAAGAACGCCGACAGCGAGGTATTCGACACGCTCGGTGCCGCCGCCGTCAGCCACCAGATCGTGCTGACCAAGGCCGACCAGGTGACGCCGAAGGAACTCGAAAGCCGCGTGGCAGACATCAAAGCCGCGCTGGCCAAGCGGGCCGCCGCCTTTCCCGAGGTGCTGGCGACGTCAGCGCATACCGGCGCCGGGATTCCCGAGCTGCGCGCCGCCATTGTCCGCCTGATGGCGGAGCGAAGCTGAAGGCGCCGCCCCTTCCGCCCGGGCTGCCCTAGCGCATGATCAGCAAAAGTGGGGACCGGTTTTGCGGCGCAATCGAGCTTGCGCAGATTGCGTATACTTATCTGCGTTTCGCGCGCTCACTTCTATAAGTGGCGCATGATCTTATCGGCGAACCGGTTTCCACTTCGCCGGATCATGCGCTAAAGAAAGAGCGCCGCGAGAGGATTGCCGATGGCGACACTGAGCCCGCACGACCAGGCCCGCATCTTGTCGGAAGCGCTGCCGCATATGCAGCGCTACGACGAGGAGATCGTCGTCATCAAATACGGTGGCCACGCCATGGGCCAGGAGCAGACCGCGCGGGATTTTGCTCGCGACGTGGTGCTGCTGGAGCAGACCGCCGTGAACCCGGTGGTGGTGCATGGCGGCGGCCCGCAGATCGCGACCATGCTCAACCGGCTGGGCATCAAGTCGGAATTCATCAGCGGATTGCGCGTGACGGATGCTGCAACGATGGAAATCGTCGAAATGGTGCTGGCCGGCGCCATCAACAAGCAGATCGTCAGCTTCATCAATAATGCCGGCGGCAAAGCCGTCGGGCTCACCGGCAAGGACGGCAATATGGTGGTGGCGCGCAAGGCCACTCGCCACGTCATCGATCCGGCAACCAAGCGCGAGTCCCCGGTCGACCTCGGTTTCGTCGGCGAGCCCGAGAAGGTCGACATGACCGTGTTGAACCAGATTCTCGGCCGCGAGCTCATTCCCGTGCTGGCGCCGATTGCGGCCTCCGCAAAGGGCGAGACGTTCAACATCAATGCCGACACCTTCGCCGGCCATATCGCGGGGGCGCTGAAGGCCAAGCGCCTGCTGCTGCTCACCGACGTGGCCGGCGTGCTCGACAAGTCGAAATCGCTGATCAGCGAGCTTTCGGTTGACGATGCGCGTCGGCTGATCGCCGACGGTACAATCTCCGGCGGCATGATCCCGAAGGTCGAAACCTGCATCGAAGCGCTGGAACAGGGGGTCGAGGGCGTGGTCATTCTCGACGGCCAAGTGCCGCATGCGGTCCTACTAGAGCTTTTCACCGATCACGGCGCAGGTACTCTAATCCATCGGTAGCGCGGTGATTCTCCGCGGAACGCTCGGGAGACCATCTCCTGTTTGGGCCCAGCACAGAAAACGCCGGCACGCCGGGGGCGAAGCCCCATAACATCGCCCTCGGCCTGGAGCGTATTGGGCTGATTTCGCTGCGCTATCCGGTCGCCATCGCGATTGCTGTCGTTCTGTTATGCGCCGCGGCCGCCATCGGGGTAACGCGCCTGAAGGTCGACGATTCCCTGAGCCAGCTGTTCCGGTCCGATACCGCCGAGTTCCGACAATACGAGGAGGTCACCCGCCGCTTCCCGTCGAGCGAGTACGATGTGCTCATCGTCGTGGAGGGCAAGACGCTGCTCGCCCGCTCATCGCTGGAAAAACTGCGCGATCTTGTCACCGAGGTGCAGTTGATCGATGGCGTCAAGGGAATCATCTCCCTCTTCTCTGCCCGCCAGCCGCCAGAAGGCGGCCGCCTCCCCGCCCCGTTGTTTCCGCCCGACCTGCCGGAAGGCGCCGCCTATGACGCTCTGATCGGCCAGATCAAAGCCAACGAAATCATCCGCGGCAAGCTTCTGTCGGAAGATGGGGAACTGGCGCTGATCGTGCTGGCGCTAGAGCCTGATGTGGTACGGAGTAACGGGTTGCGCGAGACCGTCGGGGAAATCCGCGACAGCCTGGATGAGAACCTCGCCGGCACCGGACTGACCGCGCAGCTTTCCGGCGTGCCGGTGATGCAGCTCGAGATCCGCAACGCGGTGGAACGCGACCGGCTGATCTATAATGCTATCGGCTTCATCGCCGGCTGCCTGATTGCTATTTTCTTCTTCAGGCGCGTGTCGTTCATGATCATGGCCGCCGCGCCGCCGCTGATTGCCATCCTGCTGTCGCTTGGTTTCCTCGGCTGGCTGGATTTCCGGCTCAACATGTTTCTCAACGTGATGACGCCGCTGATCATGGTGATCAGCTTTTCCGACAGCATGCAGCTTACCTTTGCGACCCGCGACCGGCTGATCGCGGGACAGAACAAATACCAGGCGATACGCGGTGCGATCCTGGTGGTCGGGCCCGCCTGCGTGCTGACCCACGCCACTGCCGGGCTTTCATTCGTCGCGCTGCAGTTTTCCAATTCGGACCTGATCCGCACCTTCGGCGAGGCTGGTCTGATGGCGACAATCATCGCGCTGGTAGCGGTGCTTACGTTCATGCCGGTACTCGGCGTCCTGCTCATCCGCGGCGAGGCCGATTTCGCAAAATACCAGGTGGGCGATACCGGCGTGACCTGGCTTCGGCGTTTCTGCGGCTGGGTCGCGGTCCGCATGGTGAGCTGGCCGGGATTTTACAGCCTGATCAGCGTGCTGGTCGTCGGCGGCCTGACCCTGATCTACGCCAATCTCGAGCCGCGCTACCGCCTGGCCGACCAGGTGCCGGACAAGCAGCAGGCGGTTGAAGCCAGCAGTCGCCTCGACGCCAAGCTCACCGGCGCCAATCCCGTCGACGTCCTGATCGAGTTTCCCAAGGGCGCAGCGCTCTATGCGCCGGAGACGCTTTCCACCATCGCCGACGTCCAGGCCGCGGTCGAGAAGCAGGCCGGCGTTGGTAATGTCTGGTCGCTGGAATCCCTGCGGCGATGGCTGGCGGAAAAAGCGGGCAAATCCGACGTCGACACCCTCAAACAATATGTCGAGCTTCTGCCCGAGCATCTGCGGGGACGCTTCATCGCCGCCGAGCAGGATGCGGTGGTCGTGTCGGGCCGCATCCCCGACATCGATGCCAGCGATCTGCTTCCCATTATCGAACAACTCGACAAGGCGCTGGACGAGGTGCGTGCGAAACATCCCGGCTACAGCTTGTCGGTCACCGGCCTTTCGGCCATTGCCGCGCGCAACAGCGCCGACATGATCGGCAAATTGAACCGTGGCCTCACCGTCGAGATCGTCTTCGTCGCGGCTTTCATCGTGCTGGCCTTTCGCTCCGTCGTCGTCATGTTCGCCAGCATCCTGCCGGGTATTTTCCCTGTCGTGCTGGCCGGCACTTTGCTCTGGGCCATCGGAGAAGGCCTGCAATTTGCAAGCGTGGTGGCGCTGACGGTCTCGTTCGGGCTCGGCTTGAGCGCGACGATTCATTTCCTCAATCGGCTACGGCTGGAATCCGCACCCGGCGACGATCCCGGTATCGGCGTCGAGCGGGCTACCATTCTGGTCGGGCCGGCACTGATCCTGACCTCAGTGGTGCTGGCCTGCGGGCTCGCGATGACGGCTTTCTCCGATCTGCCGTCACTCCGTTTATTTGGCTGGTTGAGCGCCTTTGCCATGCTGGCGGCGCTGGCGGCGGATCTGCTGATCCTGCGCCCGACAGTAATGTTCCTGAGCACGCTCGCGCGGCGCTGGGGACGTCGGCCGGCTTAGCCCCGGCGGTTCAGCGTGATCTTGGCTTCCGACATTTCGCTTCCGACCGGAGCTGTGATCGCAATCGACTGCTTGTCGCCGCGAGTCGTTAGAGACAGAAGCGCAGAGAAGGTTTGCCCCTCCACTCGGACGGCGACTCGATCGCCTTTGATCGAGCCCACGATCATGCCCGCGGCTCCGCGCGTCTTTTCGCTCCAGTCGCCGCGGACTTCGCCGTTTTGATAACGCACATTGCTTTGCAGCTCGAACTTGTAGCTGTCGCTGGCACAGCGAAGCTCGATGCTGGCCGTTGCGCCGTTACTTCCGACCCGATATTGCGCGCGGCAACGGATCGATTCCTCGGCATTGTTCCCGATCTTAAGGCTGCCGCCGCCGGTCCAATTGCCCGCCAAATCGCTGAAAGGTCCCGAGCCTTGCGTCTGCGCGGGGGTTACCAGAGCAAGGACCGCCGCAAGCACTACGATCATGAAACCTGAAAGCCGAGCGTCAATCCACGATGCCAACATGCTCTTTTCGTCCTAGCTGTTCCCGGCTGGTTCGCCCCGCGCTGAATGGAGTAAACGCATGCTTGTATTCTTTGTTCAGCTATAAAAGCGGCTGCCGCAACCCGATAATACGATATAAATTGCGCACCTGGAGCTTCCGGGAACAAACATTACATGGCCACGACGATCAATACCACATCCCCTTGTCCGTCGCGGCGTAGCCTGAGTCGGATGCTGGCTCTCTTGCTGGCGATTCCGCTGCTGCTTCCTGCGTTCGCTGACGACAAAACCGTCGATCTGCAACTCGTGCTCGCCATCGACGCCTCCAACAGCGTCACCGACGAGCGCTTCGAATTGCAGAAGCAGGGCTACGTTGCGGCCTTCCGTAATCCACAGGTGATCAAGGCGATTATGTCGGGTGCCGAGCAGTCCATTGCGGTCACCATGATGCAATGGACGGGTCCATTCAGCACTGTGCAGGTGGTGCCGTGGATGCTGGTCAAGGATGCCGCGTCCGCGCAGACACTGGCCGACGCTATCGCTCATTCCGAACGCGAGCTCTATGGCGGCAGCGGCACCTCGATCAGCGGCGCGATCGACCAGGGCGTGGTTCTCTTGACGCAAAGTCCTTACAAGGCGCAACGCCGGACCATCGACATTTCCGGTGACGGTCCCAACTCCAGCGGCCGCTCCGTCATTCGCGCTCGCGACGAGGCGGTGGCGCAGGGCATCGGCATCAATGGTCTGCCGATCCTGTCGATCGATCGTCGGCTCGATAATTATTACTACAGCTATGTGATCGGCGGACCGGGCGCCTTTATGATCCCGGCGGCCAATTACGAGAATTTCGCGGAGGCGATCGTGAAGAAACTGATCCTGGAAATCGCCGCGAATCCGCCGCCGCCCGGCCCTTGGGGCGCCGTGCTGGCGCGCAATCCATAACACCGCGAAGGCATGCTGCACCGGCAGCATAAGGCCGCCCCTTCCGCCGGAATTGGCCTCTGCTAAGCTGCGCGCCGTTCGGTCAGGGATTATCCGTGGATCGTCCAGAGATCATCGATTGGTCGTCATGAACAGGGCTCGCCTGCGGCTGTGTGTTTTGTTGCCCCTTGTCGTGGCTCTCCTGCTGCCCGCCGGCGGCCCGGCGCAGGCGCAGACCAATGTCGACCTGCAGCTCGTATTGGCGGTGGATGCGTCCGGCAGCGTGAATGACACGCGCTTCGAATTGCAGAAGCAGGGCTACGCCGCGGCCTTTCGCAATCCGCAGGTGATCAAGGCGATCATGTCGGGCGGCGAGCAGGCCATTGCGGTCACCATGATGCAATGGACCGGCCCCTTCATGCATGTGCAGGTGGTGCCCTGGATGCTGCTCAAAGACGCAGCCTCGGCCAGGGCTTTCGGCGATGCCATTGCCGCCTCGCAGCGCGAGTTATTTGGCGGCGGGACGTCGATCAGCGGAGCGATCGATCAGTCGCTGCTGCTGCTGTCGCAAAGTCCCTTCACCTCGCAGCGGCGCGCCATTGACATTTCGGGCGACGGCGCCAACACCAGCGGCCGCTCGATCACCAAAGCCCGCGACGATGCGGTGCGCAACGGCGTCAGCATCAACGGACTGCCAATCCTGTCGCTCGAGCCCCTTCTCGACACGTACTACTACAATTACGTGATCGGCGGTCCGGGCGCCTTCATGATCCCGGCGGCGAATTATGAAAATTTCGCCGACGCGGTCGTGAAGAAACTGATCCTGGAGATCGCAGCCAACGAGGACCGGCCCGCCATGAAGCAATGGGGCGCGGTCCTGGCCGGGACGCCGTGAAAGCGCCGCTCGCCTTCATGGCCGCAATGGCGGCACTGGCCACGCTCTCCGCCCCCGCGCGCGCGGATTTCCAGATCTGCAACCGCATGAGCTACGTGGTGGAAGCCGCGGTCGGCCTGCAGGAGGCTGGCGCGCTGGTGACCCGCGGCTGGTACCGCGTTGATCCCGGCCAATGCCGCGTCACCATCGAAGAGACGGTGAAAGCTGACCGTTTTTATGTGCATGCCCGTGCGCTTCCGGCTTACGGCACTTCACCTTCGCCGCAGGCGGGCAATGTGGATTTATGCGTCGGCAAGCAAAATTTTATCGTGCCGGCCGCGGGCCGTGGCTGCTCCCGCTCCGGCCAGCAATTGGCTCGGTTCACCGAGGTGAAGCCCTATCCAAGCGACACCGGCTGGACTGCCTATCTTGCCGAGGAATCCGAATACAATGACGAGCAAGCGCGGCTCGCGGCGGTGCAACGGCTGCTCACGATCAACGGCTATGACGCCAATCCGATCGACGGCGTGAAGGGCCGCAAAACTGATGCCGCGCTGGCGGCCTTCCTGAAAGACCACAGCCTGCCGGCCGAGATGGCAAATGCCCCCAACTTGTTCGACCTACTGCTGGAAGCGGCGCAGCGGCCGGAAGGCACCGGCTTTGTCTGGTGCAATGAGACCGGCAACACGGTTATGGCAGTGATCGCGAATGAAGACCGCGGCACGGTGGTCACGCGCGGCTGGTATCGCGTCGAGCCGGGCAAATGCACCCGGCCCGATGTGCTCCCGCGCGCGCGCCGGGTTTACAGCTATGCCGAGGCGATCGACGCCAATGGGCAAGTGATCAAGCGGGGCGGAAAGCCGCTCACATGGGGCGGCCGTACCATGTTGTGTACGCGCGAGGCAGCGTTCGAGATCAGCGACCAGAGGGAATGCCAAAGCCGCGGGCTGAATGCCGCGAGCTTCGCCAGTGTCGAGCTTGGCGCACAGGGCGCGACGACTTTGCGCTTCAAGGAACCATGAAAACATCCGCGCCCCGCGGCTTCGACCATGTCGAGACCTGGGTATTCGATCTCGACAACACGCTCTACCCGCATCATCTCAATCTCTGGCAGCAGGTGGACGAGCGTATCCGCCTTTACATCGAGCGCATGCTGAACCTGTCGCGGAATGATGCCTTCCGGCTGCAGAAGGATTACTACCGACGCTACGGCACGACTTTGCGCGGGTTGATGCTGGAGCATGGCTTGCAGCCGGATGATTTCCTCGATTTCGTGCACGAGATCGATCACTCGCCGCTCGAGCCCAATCCGCAGCTCGGTGCGGCCATCGAGAAGCTGCCGGGTCGCAAGCTGATCCTCACCAACGGCACGCGCAAGCATGCCGATGCGGTGATGCGGCGGCTCGCCGTCCACGAGCATTTCGAGGATGTGTTCGACATCGTGGCGGCGGAGCTGGAGCCGAAGCCGTCGCCGCCCACGTATCAACGGTTCCTCGTCCGTCACGGCGTCGACGCGGCCAAGGCGGCCATGTTGGAGGATTTGGCGCGCAACCTCGCGACGCCGCACGCGCTTGGCATGACCACCGTGCTGGTGATCCCGGAAGGCACGCGCGAAGTCTTGCGCGAAGACTGGGAGCTGGAAGGCCGCGACGCCGACCATGTCGATTACGTGACCGACGACTTGGTCGGCTTCCTGGAGAAAATTCGCGCGCCCTAGCCGCCTAGGCCTCCAGCGGCTCCGGCCGGAATCGCATGATGGCGATCACGCCAAGCGCGCAGAAGAGCAGCAACACCACGATCTGAGCGACCACGAACGGCAGCTCCGCCTGGGTCGGCGCCAACGGCCGCAGGAAGTCGATTTTCACGAAGGCCTGCACCACGCCCACGAACACGTTCAGATACAACGCCAGCAGCGCACCGCCGATATAGGCCCAGCGCCAGAAGCCGACGAGATCGAAAAGATAGAGCGCAAGCAAAGTCGGCAAGAGCACGCCCAGCGAAATGATGCCGAAGATCTGAGAGGGAAGCAGCGGCGAGAGCGGCGCCGGAAACATAAATCCGGTCACGCTGGTCAAAACGGTGCTGCCGAGGAAGACAGCGGTCCATCCTTCGTAGCGGCGTCCGGTCAGCATGCCCCATACCACAATGAGCCCGGTACCGATGCCGATCAGGCTAATGACGGTGTGCAGCAGGGTGAAAGTCTGGATTGTCATTCCCAGGACCATGATGCGCTCCCTTGGTTGACTTGCCCTCCATGCTATTCCTCTAACGCGGCCGCCACCATTGGCCCTCGGGCTTATCGGCATTGACAAGCCCGCCGCCGCCGCGCGACACAACTGCCTCGTCAACTAAGGAAAGTAAGCATGTCGCAGGCTGGCTTAGAAAAAACCATCAACGACGCATTTGAAGAACGCGACGGCGTCGGTCCTGCGACCAGAGGCGAAATCCGCGACGCCGTGGAGACCGCGCTCGACCTGCTCGACCGCGGCGAAGCGCGTGTCGCCGAGAAGCAGGCGGACAATGCCAATGGCACCTGGCGCGTCAATCAATGGCTGAAGAAGGCGGTGCTGCTGTCCTTCCGGCTCAACGACATGGACATCATCACCGGCGGACCCGGCGGCGCCACCTGGTGGGACAAAGTGCCCTCGAAATTCACCGGCTGGAGCGCCGAGAAATTTCGTGCCGCCGGTTTTCGCGCGGTGCCCGGCTCAATCGTGCGGCGCTCGGCCTATATCGCGCCGAACGTCGTTTTGATGCCGTCCTTCGTCAATCTCGGCGCCTATGTGGATTCCGGCACCATGGTCGACACCTGGGCCACGGTCGGCTCCTGCGCGCAGATCGGCAAGAACTGCCACATCTCCGGCGGCGCCGGCATCGGCGGCGTGCTGGAGCCGCTGCAGGCGGGGCCCGTGATCATCGAGGACAATTGCTTCGTCGGAGCGCGCTCGGAAGTCGCCGAAGGCGTGATCGTGCGCACCGGCTCGGTGCTCTCGATGGGGGTTTTTATCGGCGCGTCGACCAAGATCGTCGACCGCGAGAGCGGGCAGGTGCTGCAAGGCGAGGTGCCGCCTTACTCGGTGGTGGTGCCCGGCACGCTCCCCGGCAAGGACAACGCCCCTGGGCTCTATTGCGCGGTCATCGTCAAGCGTGTCGACGAGAAGACGCGGTCGAAAACCAGTATCAATGAATTATTGAGGGATTAAACTGTTGTCGATTCGGGGTACCGACAATAAGGGGGCGACGTGAACTTCGCAGAGGCAATCCAATCCGGCTTTAGAAATTATGTTGGCTTCAGCGGCCGCGCCATGCGATCCGAGTTTTGGTTTTGGTTTCTTTTTGCCGTGCTCGTAACCATCGCAACGCAGTTCCTCGACGGCTTCCTATTCGATCAGCAATTCGGCCTGCTGAGCGGCATCGCCGCCCTGGCACTATTCCTGCCGGGACTGGCCGTATCCGTTCGCCGGCTTCACGACCGCGACAAATCCGGCTGGTTCATCCTATTGTATTTTATTCCCCTAATCGGATTCATCATCCTTCTGATCTGGTACTGCACGCGCGGCACTGTCGGGCCCAACCGGTTCGGGCCGGATCCGCTACCAGCGGCTTCTGTCGTACAGCCAGCTTGACGCCATCGGCGGCGCTGCGGCTAATGCCGGCATGAGCGCCGCCGATCCACTTGTCATCGCGCAGGCATTGCTGCGCTGCCCTTCCGTCACGCCGGCGGAAGGCGGCGCCTTGCGCTATCTTGAAGGTCTGCTGAAAGGCGCAGGCTTTACGGTGCATCGCATGACCTTCAGCGAGCCCGGCACTGCCGACATTGAAAACCTTTACGCCCGCATCGGCACCGC
>Ga0126307_10004098_pt1 | contig 10065 bp, 13 predicted proteins | sample Plot28_FD_89955 | JGI IMG/M metagenome (GOLD analysis project Ga0126307, IMG submission 89955) | Serpentine soil microbial communities from UC McLaughlin Reserve, CA, USA - Plot28 | ecosystem: Environmental > Terrestrial > Soil > Grasslands | place: USA: UC McLaughlin Reserve, Lake County...
CCGGTCACCGCCAGTTCAACGCTCCCTTCCGCCAGACGTAGACGTACGCGATCGCAAGGATGGCGATGAAGAAGCCGAACTCGGCGACGGCGAACCAGCGCACCTGCTCGAGGATCACTGCAACCGGATAGAGAAACACGATCTCGATGTCGAAGACGATGAAGAGCATCGCCGTCAGGTAGAAGCTGATGGTGATGCGCTGCTGCTTCGGGGCGCCCACCGAGACGCCCGACTCGAAGGGGATCGTTTGTTGCCGGGCCTTCGTCTTCGGGCGCGTCGCGAGGATGAACGACGCCGCGATCAGCGAGGCCGGGATCGCCAGGGCGAAGAAGCCGTAGACGAGGAACGGAAACCAATCGTCCAGGACGGCCAGCGGCACGCCCTCAATACTAACTATCCTCGGGTGCGTGAGACTTGTCACGAACTGCGCGTTCTTTCCAGCGTTTTTGGTGGCTTCCGTGTCACAAGGTCGGGGGGTGTTTGACCGGATATGGCGTTGGTACACTGAGACGGATGGTCACCGTTACCGAATCTGCTGCAACCAAGATCCGCGCCCTCATGGCCGAGGAGCCCGAGGGCGAAGTCTCCGTTCTTCGGATCGCCATCCAGGGCGGCGGGTGCTCGGGCTTCCAGTACGCGCTCGGCTTCGATCGCGGGCCCCAGGACGGCGACAACGAGATCGAGATGAATGGCGTCACGGTCGTCATCGACCCCTTCAGCGCCCCGTATCTCACCGGTGCCGAGATCGACTACGTGGACGCGCTGATGGGCGCAGGCTTCGCTATCAACAACCCGAACGTCCAGGCGGCGTGCGGGTGCGGCTCGTCCTTCCAAGCGAAGGAAGGCACGGCCGAGGGCGAGGCCGTGGAAGCGCATGCTGGCGGCGGTTGCGGCTCCGGCTGCTCGCACTAGCGTTTCCTCGCCCCGGGTAGCATCGAGCCAGACGTGAGCGAAGGCGTCTGCGACATCACGGTGATCGGCGCGGGCCCGGTGGGCCTTGCTGCCGCCTACTACGCTGGCCACCGCGACGCCACTGTCCGCATCGTCGAGAGCCTCGGCCAGCTCGGTGGCCAGGTGGCCGCCGTCTACCCGGAGAAGCATGTCTACGACGTGGCCGGGCACCCGAAGATCAAGGGCCAGGACCTCGTCCACCTCTGCGTCGAGCAGGGGCTCCAGTTCGGCGCCGACGTCCACCTGGACGAGGAGGTCGCCGACCTGGCGCGGCTTTCGCAGGACGGCGAGGAGCTGCTCGCGCTGACGACCAAGTCGGGTAAACGGTTTCTCTCTCGCGCGCTGATCGTCACGGCCGGCCATGGCGCCTTCGAGCCGAGGAAGCTCGAGCTCGAGGGGATCGACGACTGGGAAGGCCGCGGGCTCCACTACTTCGTCACGCGCAAGGACGTCTTCAAGGGCAAGAACTGCGTCATCGTCGGCGGCGGCGACTCCGCGCTCGACTGGACGCTCGGCTTGCAGGACACCGCCGACCTCCCGATCACGCTCATCCACCGGCGCGACCGGTTCCGGGCGCTCGAAACCTCCGTCAATGAGGCGCGTCGGCTCGAGGGCGAGGGCAACGTCCGGATCTGCGCTCCCGCCGAGGTGCGCGAGATCCACGGCGACGGCTCGATCCAGGCGGTCACGGTCGAGGACACCGGGACCGGCGAGACCACCCGGCTCGACTGCGAAGCGCTCATCCTCCTCCTCGGCTTCCACTCCCACCTCGGCTCGATCGCCGACTGGGGGCTCGATCTCCATGGGAAGCGCCAGATCCTTGTCGATCCGATGACCATGGACTCGTCCATCCCGGGGGTGTACGCGGCGGGTGACGTGGCCGGCTACGAGGGCAAGATCACGCTGATCACGATCGGCTTCGGCGAGGCTGCGATCGCGGCCAACAACGCCATCGCCCGCATCCGCGGCGAAAAGGTTCAGCCCAAGTACTCGACCGACTGACGGATCTCCCCTATCGGGGGGAGAACCAGTGGGGCCCAGACAGCCGAAGAAGACCGTGTGAGCGAGAAGCACGCTGTCGAGTGCCTCCGTTGCGGCACGTTCCGAACCGCCGAGCGCGAGCGCACGCAGCGCCTCGATCCCGGCGAGTGCGCCAAGTGCGGCTACCTGGGCTGGGCCCTCGTCGCCGACCTCTCCGATCCGGTGCGCAAGTCGCTCCGCGATCGGCCGCCGGAGCTGCGGTTCCGCCGGCTGCGCGCCGTCTAGACTCCAAGGCGTGGCGACCACGCCGAAGGAGCTCTGGGGCACGGAAACCCGCAAGGCAGTCGAGAACTTCCCCGTCTCCGGCGAGCCCATCCCGGTCTCGGTGGCACGCTGGCTCGGCCGGATCAAGGCCGCCGCGGCTCACGTGAACGCCGATCTCGGCCTCCTCGAGAGGGAGAAGGCCGACAGGATCGCAGCCGCGGGCGACCGCATCGCGAGCGGCGAATTCGACGACCAGTTCCCAATTGACGTCTTCCAGACCGGATCGGGCACGTCTTCGAACATGAACGCGAACGAGGTCATCGCCGCGCTCGCCGGCGAGGATGTCCACGCGAACGACGACGTGAACATGGGCCAGTCCTCGAACGATGTGTTCCCGTCGGCGGTTCACCTTGCCGCGCTCGACGAGCTCGTGAACGGGCTCCTGCCGGCACTCGATCAGCTCGCCGGGGCTCTCGAGACCAAGTCGCGTGATTTCGACGATGTCGTCAAATCGGGCCGGACGCACCTGATGGACGCTGTGCCCGTCACCCTTGGGCAGGAGTTCGGCGGCTACGGGGCCCAGGTCCGCCAGGGGATCGCGCGGATCGAGGCGGTCCTTGGTCGCGTTGGCCAGATCCCGCTCGGCGGGACCGCGACCGGCACCGGCCTGAACACGCATCCCGAGTTCGCGGAGCGCGTCCGCGTCATCCTTGGCGAGCAGACCGGCCTCGCCATCTCCGCCCCCGCCGACCCCTTCGAGGCACAGGCCGCTCGCGACGCCCTCGTCGAGGCCTCGGGCGCGCTCAAGACCGTGGCGGTCTCCCTCACCAAGATCGCGAACGACACCCGGCTCATGGGCTCGGGCCCGCGGGCCGGCCTTGCGGAGATCGCGCTGCCGGAGCTCCAGAAGGGAAGCTCGATCATGCCGGGGAAGGTGAACCCGGTCATCCCCGAAGTCGTGACGCAGGTCTCGGCGCAGGTGATCGGGAACGACGCCGCCATCACCGTCGGCGGGATGCAGGGGCACTTCGAGCTGAACGTATTCGTCCCCCTTCTCGCCCGGAACCTGCTCCAGTCGATCCGCCTTTTGACGAGCGCCTCCCGGCTTTTCGCAGAGAAGTGCGTGGAAGGCATCGAGGCGAACCGAGAGACGTGCGAGCGCTACGCCGAGCTCACCCTTTCCGCTGCGACTGCACTGAATCCTTACATCGGCTACGACAAGGCTGGAGAGATCGTCAAGCAGGCGGCGGCCTCCGGGCGCTCTCTGCGTGAGGTGGCCAGGGAGGCGGGTGTCGAGGAGGACGTGCTGGACAAAGCGCTCGACTACCGCGCAATGGCAAAGCCGCACGACACGTAGCAGGACACGCGACGCCAACGTGAAGCAGGATCCGGACCAGACCTTCGATCCCAGCGACACCGGCGCAGGCGGAGCGGTCGCGCACACGTTCAATCTCTCGAACGTGGGCGTCTTCCGCGTGGCCATCCCGCCGGATGCGGTCGACGACGCCGAGGCCGACCTCGACGTCTACAACCCCGCCGGTGAGCAGGTCGCGAGCAGCACGCTCGGGGGCACAGGCGAGGAGGTCACCATCCAGGATCCGGCTGACGGCACGTGGACGGTGTACGTGCACGGCTGGCAGGCTCCGGGTGGCGACACGAACTGCACGCTCTACCGCTGGAGCGTCTCCAACGCTTCCGGTGGAAACCTCACCGTCGACTCGGCACCGACCTCAGCGACGATCGGGGAGAAGGACCGATCGGGCTCAGCTGGTCGGGAGCCACGGACGGCCAGTGGCACCTCGGTGCGGTCTCGCACAACGAGGGTTCGACGCTCCTCGGCCGCACGCTCGTGGAGGTGAACAACCGCTAGACGCGCGCAAGCAACCGGTTAACGAGAGAAGGCCGCCTCCGGGCGGCCTTCTCCTTTGGCAGGACTCTGGTACCCGCGCCCGAAAACGTGCGGGCGTGACGACTGTTACGAGACCGGTCGTGCTCGCGGTCGTGGCTCTCGCCACCTTCGCTCTCCTGTATCCGCGGGTGCGTGACCGTCTGCCCGAAACACTCCGCTATGAGCGCTCATCGGCTGCGCAGAGCTCGTCGCAGCTTTCTCCCTCCGAGTTCGACCAGATCGATTCCTACTTCACCCCCGCACGGCTAGGCAGCTTCGCCGGCGAGCCTGCGACGAAGACCGACGCGTCCGTGGAAAGCGTCGACCTCGAGTGCTGGTATTACGGCGTCGCCGGAGAGCGCGGCGCGTACCAGATCTGCTTCGAGAACGGGAAGTTGAGCACCAAGGTCCGCTTCGGTCAGTAGGCGACCGCGCCGCGGCCTGTCTCGGCCGCGTGTCGCTGCTCGTCCGCCCTGTAGGACGAGCGCACGAGGGGGCCCGAGAAGACCGAGCCGAACCCGAGCTCTTCGCCCTGCTCGCGGAACCAGCGAAACTCGTCCGGGTGCACCCAGCGGTCGATCTGCGTGTGCTTCGAGGACGGTTGTAGATACTGGCCGATCGTGACGACGTCGACGCCGTGCTCGCGGAGGTCGCGCATGGTCTCGACGACCTCGTCGTTCGTCTCGCCGAGGCCGACGATGATCCCCGACTTGGTGAGCACGGGGTAGTCGGCGATTTCCTTCGCGCGCGAGAGGAGCCAGAGAGCCTTGTCGTAGGAGGCCTTCGCCCCGCGCATGCGCCGGTGGAGCCGTCGGACGGTCTCGATGTTGTGGTTGAAGACCTCGGGTCGGGCTGCGAACACCGTTCGCAATGCCTCCTCCTCGACTCCGAGAAAGTCGGGCGTGAGCACCTCGACGGAGGCCTCCGGCACCTTGTTCTTGAGGGCGCGGATCGTCGCCGCGTAGTGGCCGGCGCCCCGATCGGGTACGTCGTCACGGTCCACCGAAGTGACAACGACGTGCTTGAGCCCCATCTGCGCGGCGGTCTGGGCGAGGCGCAGCGGCTCGAGCGGATCCGGCGGGTGCTCCGGCTTCCCCGAGTTGACGTAGCAGTAGCGGCACGCGCGGGTGCACGTGTCGCCGAGGATCTGGAACGTTGCCGTCCCGCGCCCCCAGCACTCGGAGATGTTCGGGCAGCGAGCCTCCTCGCAGATCGTGTGCAGGCTCTGCCCGTGGATGAGGTTTCGCACCTCGAAGTAGCGCGAGTCTGCGCTCGGTGCGCGCACCTTCATCCACTCGGGGCGGCGCGGCCTCTGTGCGACGGGCAGGGAACGCTCCATCTCTCTTAGTCTATGGACGATGGTGCCCGAAGCCCCGCTCGAGGACACCGGCGAAGGGCTCGTCCCGGCCGGTGAGGGCTGGTTCGTAGTCAACACGAAGGAAGCGCGCTGGCGCGACGACGGCCCGCTCGGCAAGCTCACGTTCTTCGAGGGCAGCGGAGAGTTCTGGGAAATTGGGTTCAATGTGGGCGTGCTGGAACCCGGGCAGCCGTTGGCGATGTACCACTACGAGACCGATCAGGAGGATTTCCTCGTCGTTTCCGGCGAGGCGCTCCTCATCGTTGAAGGCGAGGAGCGTCCGCTGCGTGCCTGGGACTTCGTCCACTGCCCCGCCGGCACCGACCACATCATTGTCGGAGCCGGAGACCGGCCGTGCGTCGTCGTCTCGACCGGGTCGAGGGTGAATGCCGAGGGCGATTGGGGCGGCTACACCGTGAACGAGGCGGCGCTCAGGCACGGCGCCGGGGTCGAGACGGCCACGAAGGATCCCAAAGAGGCCTATGCGCCCTACCCGGACAGGCGCTTCACCCGCTACCAGCAGGGCTGGCTGCCGTGACCGGCGTACCCGAAGCTCCACTCGAGTGCACCGAGAATGGTGTGCAGGCCGCCGGCGAAGGCTGGTTCGTCGTCAACGCTCGCGATGCCGTCTGGGGCGAGTCGGAGACGATGGGCGTCTTCACGCGCCTCGGTGAGAGCAAGGCTGCGCGTTTTCCGCAGCTCGGATTCAACATCGGAGTTCTCTGGCCCGGCCAACCAGCCTGCATGTACCACCGCGAGCCTAACCAGGAGGGCTTCCTCATCGTCTCGGGCGAGTGCGTCCTCCTCGTCGAGGGCCAGGAACGGCACATGAAGACCTGGGACTATTTCCACTGCCCGGCGGACACGGACCACCTGCTGATCGCGAGCGGGGACGAGCCCTGCGTCGCCATCGCGGTCGGGTCACGGGCGAGCCGGGGCGTCGTCTATCCGGTGTCGGAGCTGGCCCGGAAGTACGGAGGGTCGGTCGAGAAGGAGACGACGGATCCAGACGAGGCCTACCAGGGTCTCACCGTCGACGACACGGTCTACAAGGACGGCTGGCTCCCGGACCTCTAGGCGGCCCGGAGCCAAGTAACAGACTGTTACTTGGTCTCTTTCGTTTCATCTTGCGCGCCACACGTTGTTGTGGAAGGCGCACCCTTGGGGACGTGCTCCACTTCGCTCCTCGGATCGACTCGCGCCTTGTCGCAGCGGCGGAGCGCCTCGACAACGAGACCACGCCTATTGCTGAGACCAACCGGCGCGTCGGAGCGGCGGCGGCGGAGCTCGGGCTCCTCCGGCCGAGTTACGAGCCGGTTCGCAGCATCGTTACGCGGGCCAGACGGCACGGCCGGCAGCCGTCCGCAGGAGATGTCTTGCTCGACATTGCCTTCCGCACGAGGCCTCCGGTCGCATTCGTCGACCATCAGGTCGGGCCTCTTCCTCCGGCTCGCTGAGCGGGGCGAGGCGAGCTAGTAACAGACTGTTACTTGGGCAGTTTCGCGACGACTGCGTGGCAGCTACTTGGCAGAAAGAGCGGCGTGGACGGGCTGTGCCCACAGCCCCGCGCCGTCTTCGGCCGGTAGCTCCGAGAGCTCGAGGTCGAAGACCTCCGCAAGGGCGGCCGCCGCCGGCACGCGCACGTCCTCCACGCTGACCTGCCGGCCCAGCTCGCGGGCGAGCGTCGTGAACGCTGCGTCCTCGAGGCCGCACGCGGTGATCCAGTCGGTGAAGGGAGCTGGGTCGAGGTCGACGTTCAGCGCGTAACCGTGCGTCGTCACCCAGTGCGAGATGTGGACGCCGATCGAGCAAAGTTTCCGCGGCGGGCTCTGAAGCCACACGCCGGTCAGGCCCTCAATCCGGGTGGCCTCGACGTCGAGCGCCGCGGCCGTCCGGATTACGGCTTCCTCGAGGTCGCGGCAGTAGCGCTTGACATCGCGCCCGTGGCGGTTGAGGTCGAGGATGGGGTAGCACACGAGCTGGCCGGGCCCGTGGAAGGTCGACTTGCCGCCGCGATCGGTCTCAACGACCTCGACATCGGCGCCGTCGGGGACGTGCAGCTCCTCCTGGTCCGTGCGCCGGCCGAGCGTGACGACGGGCGGGTGCTCGACCATGATCACCGTATCCGGGATCGCGTTCTGGGAGACGGCCGCTGCGATGGAGCGCTGGAGATCCCACGCCTCCCGGTACGGCGTCAGGCCGAGGTTCAGCAGATAGCCCGGGCGGGACAAGCTACTCCGTGGCTTCGTCCCAGGACTGCAGGCGCTCGCGGAGGTCGCGTAGGAAGCGGCCGGCGAGGGCGCCGTCCACCAGGCGGTGGTCGTACGTGAGCGTGACGTTCATCATCGAGCGGATCGCGATCACGTCCTGACCGTCCTCGTCCTTGACAACCCAGGGCCGCTTGACGACCGCGTAGGTGCCGAGGATCGCCGCCTGCGGCTGGCTGATCACGGGGGTGCCGTGGAAAGTGCCGTAGCCGCCGGGGTTCGTGATCGTGAAGGTGCCGCCCTGGACGTCGTCAGGGAGAAGCTGCTTCGACCGCGCGCGCTCGGCGATGTCGGCGATCGCCTTCGCCATCCCGAGGAGGTTCAGCGTCTCCGCGCTGCGGACGACCGGTACGATGAGGCCCTTTCCGTCCGCGAGCTCGACAGCGAATCCGAGGTTGACGTAGTTCCGGGTGACGATCGAGTCGCCGCGGAGCTCGCCGTTGATCCATGGGTAGTCCTTGAGCATGTCGACGACAGCCCGTGCGACAAAGGCGAGGAAGGTCGGATTGACGCCGTACGAGCTCGCCCAATCCTTCTTCAGCTTCTGACGGAACGCGGCGATCTTCGTCATGTCGACCTCGATCGAGCTCGTCACGTGGGCGGAGGTGTCGAGCGAGCGGCGCATGTGCTCGGCGATGCCCTTGCGCATGGCGCTCATCGGCTCGACGGACTCGCCCTCCTGGGGCTCTGCGGGAGGAGCCGCCTGCGCCGCCGCGGCTGGTGCAGTTGCGGACGGCGCCTCCTGGGCCGGGGCTTCGGCCGGTGCCTGAGCTGCCTGCTCTGCCTGGCCGGACTCGATGTAGCCCAGGATGTCCTTCTTGGTGACGCGGCCTCCGCGGCCGGTGCCCTCGACGCTCGCAACGTCGACGTTGTGCTCGGATGCGATCCGCGCGACGACCGGGGAGACGAACTTCGCCTCGCGGCGTCCGTTGTCGTCCTCGCCCTTCGGCGCCGCGGGCGCTGCAGGGGCTGCGGCCGGCTCCGGCGCGGCTTCGGGGGCGGGCGCGGGCTCAGGCTCGGGAGCGGTGGCCTCCTCGGTTTTCGCGGCTGCGGGGCCTTCGCCCTCGGCGCCCGAAGCCTCCTCGGCTTCCTGAGCGGCTTCCTGGGTAGGCGGCTCGGGCGGAGCCTCGGCCTCGACCTCGGCGCCCTCTGGGGCGATGACCGCGATCTTCGTCCCGACGGCGACCGTCTCTCCCTCCTGGGCGAGGATCTGCTGGATGACTCCGCTCGCCGGGCTCGGCACCTCCGTGTCGACCTTGTCCGTCGAGATCTCGAGCAGCGACTCGTCCGCGGCGATTTCCTCGCCCTCGGACTTGAGCCACTTCGTGATCGTCCCCTCCGAAACGGAGACGCCCATCTGGGGCATGACGACGTCGACTGCGGTTCCGGTGGTTGCCATCAGTGAGTCACTTAGTACTCCGCGAGCTCCTTCACGCCTGCCACTACATCTTCGACCTGCGGGATGAAAGCCTTCTCGAGCGGCGGCGAAAACGGCACCGGTGTGTCGGGCGCGGCGATGCGTCGCACCGGCGCGTCGAGATTCTCGAAGCCCTCCGCGGCGATCGTCGCTGCGATCTCGGCGCCGAAGCCGCCGGTGAGCGTGTCCTCGTGGAGAACGAGCGCCTTCGAAGTCTTCTCGACGGAGCGCAGCACGGCGTCCTTGTCCCACGGCGCCAGCGTGCGGAGGTCGAGGATCTCGACCGAGACGCCGTCGCCCTCGAGCTTCTGCGCGGCCTCGTCGGCGGTGTAGACCATCGCTCCCCACGTGATCAGGGAGATGTCGTCGCCCTCGCGGTGCGTCCGTGCCTCGCCGAAGGGAACCGTGTAGCGGTCGTCCGGCACCTCGTCCTTGATGCGCCGGTAAAGGTGCTTGTGCTCGAAGTAGAGAACCGGGTTGGGATCGTGGATCGCCTCGATGAGGAGCCCCTTCGCGTCCGCCGGCGTGGCCGGGCAGACGACCTTGAGCCCGGGGATGTGCGCGAAGCTCGACTCCGGGTTCTGCGAGTGGAAGGGCCCGCCCGAGAAGCCGCCGCCGGAAGGGAGCCGCACCGTGATCGGCACCGGAGTCCCCGCTCGGTAGCGCTGCTTCGCCGCAACGGTGACCAGGTGGTCCCAGGCGCAGGAAATGAAGTCGGCGAACTGCATCTCGGCGACCGGGCGCATGCCCATGATCGCGGCGCCGGTGCAGCCGCCGACGATCGCCGTCTCGGAGAGCGGCGCGTCGATGACGCGCCAGGGCCCGAATTCCTCCTGGAAGCCCTGCGTGACCTTGAATGCCCCGCCGTAGACGCCGACGTCCTCGCCGATGATGAAGACGCGCTTGTCGCGCTGCATCTCGGAGCGGAGGCCATCCGAAA
>Ga0126307_10004099_pt1 | contig 10064 bp, 8 predicted proteins | sample Plot28_FD_89955 | JGI IMG/M metagenome (GOLD analysis project Ga0126307, IMG submission 89955) | Serpentine soil microbial communities from UC McLaughlin Reserve, CA, USA - Plot28 | ecosystem: Environmental > Terrestrial > Soil > Grasslands | place: USA: UC McLaughlin Reserve, Lake County...
CGGGACCCGTACGCCGAGAAGGGCGAGCACGACCTAAGGAACAGCAAAGACGGTATCTTTCAGGGTGGAGATCAGCTGGTCCTCCGGCCGACCAAGGACAAGACTACGCGGCGACGTTCGATATCGCGCTCAATACCACTTACACGCAAAACGTCAGAGCTTTTTGCGCAGCATACAACCCGCGCGCTAGGCGCTGATAAAACCGGCCGGTGTTACTCTCGAGGGTTCGGGTAAGGCTCGAGCCGAACGAGCTCGTCGGCTCGCTGCTCGTCTCCTCCCTGTTCGCCTGTAATGCCGATTTGCCTTCCTGTTGTCGATCTTACTGCCCGGTTCGCCCCCCTCGGGAGCAGAAAATGAGGAGCGCCCTTGGGGTGTGCGTGCCCGGCATGCCATGTGAGAGCCTATGAATATTCATAGGTTATTCATAGGTCGATCACAGCCTCGAGGTTTAGGATAGAGAGCAAATGGTTAAGTATGAGGCACGAGTAATAAGGCACGAGTAGTCTCCTCGAACCTCGATGGGTGTCGAATAACGTCGATACCTGCTAGAAAGAGGTGATATGTTGGAAGGTAAGCTAGCGGCCAGGGAGAACAGGCTTATTGCGAAAAAGCGATCCACCGAGGATCGCCGGGTAAAGCAACGATAGCTCAGAACAGGAGGTATGTGTTAGCCACGCACGAGTTAGTGGAAGGTTAGAAATCGCGGCCCTTCTCTTACAGGGATGACGAAGATGATAGCGACTACCTCAGTTGGGTAGGTTAGCTAACGCGGCGGGGCTGCTTAGAGCCCACCGCAGAAGAAAAGGAGGTAACATCTTATGAGACGCATTCGGTTAGTTCTTGCGGCGCTCGCCATCGTGGTTACGTCGCTCGCTGCTTTTGCAGGCCCGGTGACGGCTCAAGTGTACGAATACACCGAAAATTGGGGCAATCAAGACTACGCTGTGAGCGGCCCTGACTACTACCGGTACTACGGCGACGACTACTGCTACTACTACCCCTGGGACTGCTACGGCCCCTACTACGACTACTACGACCCCTATGACGACCCCTGGGACTACTACTACGACGACGGCCTCTACATCTCTCCCGACAGCGACAACGACGGCGTCCCGGACTACGTCTTCTACTCCTCCTAGGGCTGGGACATTGACTGATGGGAGTGGTCCTTAATCTTCGAGGAGTGGCAGGTGAATCGCGACTAGCCTAGTAGCGCCCATGCTACTCTAAGTGTTGTTCTATGGGGAGGGGCAATAGCCCCTCCTCTATTGGTTACGCAGTAAGAGTTTATCTTGTCGGAGGGATATATGCTCAGCCTTAGACCTGGGAGACCCCGTTTTTAAGCATAGCTTGCTATATTACTGAACCTACCCGCTATCGAGGCCCATGTAATTACGCGCCAACGGCTACCTACATCCCAGGATGCGCATCCTGGGATGTGATTCTGCGGCGGTAGAATCTCAAGAACCCCACGAACGACAATGCCGAAGCTACTGCGCTCGTTGCAACCCTTAACCAATGTCCCGTCTGAAACTCTTGAGCAGTCCGCTGCAGATAAGCAACGGAATGGGTCGCTGTACCCTCCGTGAACATGATCGTGTTTCGGGACCAGAAATAAACCACCGAAAACAGGAATTCGCCTAGAAAAATGATGATCACGCTGCCCAAGATCCAGTAACGAGCTGACTTCACGCGCCAGCCTAAGACCAAAGACCCAATGCCGGTGAGCATAGCAAGGTTACCCACAAGCGGGAAGAAGTCGTGCGGACCTCTGACAACCATGAACGCCAGCGCGGTTTCGAGTGAGCCAGGGACATCGTGGAAAATATTAGGATATAGGATCAACGTCTCGAACAAAATGGCGCCCAAAAGGATCATCAGCACCCACAGGTACGCCAGAACGAGCGCGAACGCGATTTGTTGCCTCATCATAATCTGCTCCTTCTGTTTCGACGGTGTATCGGCTATCTCGATCTACCTCGGATCAGCAGGTCTACGATAGGTACAGCAACGGCGCACGCGATCGCGAGAACATAGGGTGAAAAGAGGAACCTGATCCCGACGGCACGAAAGCCGATGATGCCGATAATGTCGGACAGTACGATACCGGCGAAGAATCCCCCAATCAGGGCAAGCGCGCCCACGGTGAACGTACTCATTTTGCCCCCCCGCCTTCTGTACCTCTCGTTTGACTAGCACGATCCATCCTCTCTACCGCCTCTTCAGCGCGGGTCATTTCTCGATACCTTCTCTGGTCGCTTGCGCTGTACACCAGCCAAAGTACAGCTAAACCGGTCGTAGAGACATCGGCCAGAAGGCCGATCTAGGTGGTTCATCGAGGTTCATTTGCGGTCTACAGGAGGAAAGGAGCGTATTCTGTCGGAGAAGCGGGAGGTTCCCGAGCCGGGGCGGGGAGAAAGCGCCCTACTGAAGCACCCTAAGCTCGCGGGCCCGGGCGAGGGCTTCGGCGCGGTTTTTTGCGTCGAGCTTACGGTAGATGTTGCCCGTATGAGACTTGACCGTACCCACGGAGACGAAGAGGTCCCTGGCGATCTCGGAGTTGGTCCTGCCTGAGGCGAGGAGGTTCAACACCTCGAGCTCGCGCTCGCTCAACGGAGCGTCGAGTGGCTTACGCGTTCCGAGCCTACGCTGTGCTCTGTCGGTTTCCGGCTCCGTCTCCAAAGGCGCGGAAACCTCGCCGAGCGTCTCGTGCCGATCCCGTTCGTATAGGGCGTGGGCTATTGTGCCGTCCTCTACCTGCAGTTTCAGATGGCCTTTGCGGACGAGCTCCTCAAGCATCTTCGATGCCTCGCCCACGGTGAGCGAGGTCCTCATGGCAGCCGTGGTGGGAGTCAGCTCGCCTCTTTCGGCGAGGACGTGAAGAAGCTCTCGTTCCTTGTCCTTCCTATCGTCTGGTCTCCTTGCTGTAAGGCCAGGCCTCTCGAGCAGGGCGAGTGCGGTCGGCACCACCGTGCCGCAAACCAGGGCAAGCCACCAGAAGCTCGTGAGGGGAGCCAGGAGGATGCATATCGCACCCAGGACAAAGACATACAGGGCGGATTGCGAACTGGCCCAAAAGGCCATCTCCCGTTTTGGGGACGAGCCCTGCACTCCGGTGCTCTGGGTCGCCACTGCTTTCGCCCACCGGTTGTCTTCGCCAGGCCGTGAGTCGTTCGAGGCGACTTCTCCGAGATGCCTCGGATCTTGTCTCCGGCCCTCGTCTTCGATCTGTTCTCGAGCTTCGTTCCCCCGGTGCTCCATCTAAGTCACCTCCCACTATTCCGTGCGGGCCACCCTTGCTCCGCATTGCGGCGTGGCCTTCGCCCTCATCGCTTGTGCGAGGGTCTACTCCCACGATACATTTCTAAGGTATACGTGTTCGGATGACCAACTGTTTCACGACTTACAACGATTTTTTTGTGGTTGTTGCTCTCGTATACGGGCAGCCGCAGCGGGCAAAGAAGCTTTAAGAGTCAAAGAACCGTGACCGCCAATAGCGCTCGCCCCCTGTTCTTCCTCCAGTAGCGCGGCAGCTTTAGATGCGCTCGCTCTCCTCGAGGCGACCAAGCATAGCGGGACGCCAGCGAGGTGTTAGCGCCCATCCCGTCTACGAGTACAAAGCGTTTTGCGTCCGTCTCTTGAGACCATCACCCTCCAAGCACACCTCAAAAACTCGTCTCTCGCTCGCACGCACCGATCCTTTTTCGGCTCCATCCCAGGCGACTAAGCGCTCTGAAGACGCACCTGCCAAAGGGAACTATTAGATAGATCTCCCGCGTATGCGAGAGCGTATAGAACGGTGTAACACTCCCCTTTACCGAACATGCTCCAAGAATCTTTCCTATGAAAACTCATAAGGTTGCTAAAGGCCCCTCATAGGCTCGTGGTCCAGACTTCCCAGGAAGGTAAGACACGCGGGAGCGATAAAAGGAGAAACATGACCCAAGAGTTGATCCGAAAAAACACCACGTTCTCCGACGAGGCGCTCTCTCTGGCATCGAACCTGCCGTGGCACCGGCTGGCCCTGGCGGCGGTCCTGATCCTGTCAGCGTTCTTGAACCTGTTTCGCATAACGCAAGAGGGCTGGGGTAATCCCTACTACGCTGCCGGCGTCAAGAGCATGTTGACCAGCTGGCACAACTTCTTCTTCGTCTCCTTCGACGCGGGCTTCGTCTCGGTGGACAAGCCCCCTTTGGGGCTGTGGATCCAGGCCGCAAGCGCTTACCTGTTCGGCTTCCACGGATGGGCCCTGCTGCTCCCCCAGGCCTTGGCGGGCGTCCTCTCGGTAGCGCTAATCTACCACCTGGTGCGCCGGGCGTTCGGGCCGGTGGCAGGGCTGTTGGCCGCGCTAACGCTGGCCCTCACGCCCATCGTGGTCGCCACGAGCCGCAACAACACGGCTGATATGCTCGTCGTACTGACCGTGCTGGCCGCCGCATGGGCGGTCGTTCGCGCCGTGGAGACCAGACGCCTGCGCTGGCTGGTGCTCTGCGCGGCTATCGTAGGCCTAGGCTTCAATATAAAGATGCTACAGGCGTTTCTGGTCCTACCAGCGTTCTACCTGCTGTACCTATTAGCCGCCCGCGCGAACTACTGGCGCCGGATCGTACACCTCGGCCTCGCGACGGTGGTGCTCCTTGCCGTGTCGCTGTCGTGGGCGGTGGCCGTGGACCTTACGCCGGAGGAAAGTCGCCCCTACGTGGGCTCCAGCGACTACAACTCGGCGCTGGAACTGGCCTTCGGCTACAACGGCGTGCTCCGCGTGCTGGGGCGTGAGGGTATTCTCGGGGGACCCCCTGGAGGAGGTCCGGGTGGACCTAGCAGCGGAACCCAGCAGGTGGGCTTTATACAGGGCGGTGGCCCGGGCGGGTTCAACGAGAATGGCGTGCCGGGTCCCCTGCGGCTCATGAACCAGCAACTCGCCGGACAGGTGGGTTGGCTGATTCCATTGGCGGTAGCGGGCCTGCTGGTCGCGGGCTGGCAAAGTGGACGTCCACGGTTGCCGCTCGACGCCCGGCAGCAGGCCCTCGCGCTGTGGGGGACGTGGTTCCTCACTGCAGCGGCCTACTTCAGCGTCGGCGGGTTCTTTCACCGCTACTACATGGTGATGATCGCTCCCGCGATCGCGGCCCTGGTCGGCATCGGCGTGGTGGCGCTATGGAACGACTACCGGAGCCCGAACCGCCACGGGTGGCTGTTGCCGATAGTGCTGGTCGCGATGGCTGACATGCAACTCTACATACTGTGGGACTACGAGGGCTGGCCGCTGTGGCTCGGACCCGGCATCTCGGGCCTGTGCCTGATCTCCGCCGCCATACTCGCGGTCGCGCGCCTCAGAAGCAGAGGAGCCGAAGCGCGAACCTCTTCGAGCCTCCTAATCGGCGCCGCGACCGCCGGGGTTCTGGCCCTCTTCGTCGCACCGGCGGCCTGGGCTTCGTACGACGTGCTCGGCGGCGCCGAAGGCGGAGGAGGGCCGGTCTCCGCCGGTCCGCGGCCGGCCGAGGCAGAGGGAGGGCCGGGCGGTGGTCCCCCGCACGGCGGTCCCCGGGGGGAGGCGGACCCCACGTTGCTAGAGTACCTGCAAGCCAACAAGGGCGACGCCGAGTACCTCGTCGCCGTCGACCGCGCCATGGGGGCGTCTCCGCTCATCCTGAACACCACCGACGAGCGGGTGATCATCCTCAGCGGCTTCGAAGGCCACGACCCGGTCTTCACCGCCGACGAGATCTCCGGCCTCGTGGACGAGGGTGCCGTGCGCTTCTTCATGGTGCCGGACGGGGAAGGTGAAGCTGGAGGCGGCCCTCCGGGAGGCCCCCCAGGCTCGGACAAGGAGGCGGTGACCTGGGTGCAGGACAACTGCGAGCAGGTTCCCGAAGAGGAGTGGCGGTCGCCGGAGGCCGAGGGACAGGGTAGAGGCGGCCCTCCGGGAAGGGCTCAGGCGCTCTACGACTGTAACCCGCAAGGAGGATAATGACCGATGACGGGTAAAAGAGCGCAGGAGACGATAGAGCTAACCAACCCGCTCGGTAAGACGCCCGGGGAAGCCGCAGCAGGTAGTAGATCTCCACTCGGCCGGCGCGTGCTTCGTCCGCGCAACGTCGCCTCGCTTCTCCTGGCGCTAGCAGTCCTATATCTGGTGTACCGGGAGCTTTTGGGGCTCGACTGGAGCGAGGCGTGGGCCAGCTTACGAGAGGCGAACGCGGGATTGATCGCCCTCGCCTTTGCGGTCTTCTACTCCTCGTACCTCGTCCGCGCCCTACGCTGGCAGGCGCTGCTCGCTAACGTTGGGTACGACCGGGCCGCCGGACACCCTGTGCCGTCGACCCTGGGCCTGGCCAGGATCATGTACCTGGCCTGGTTAGCCAACTGCGTGACCGTCGCCCGGCTGGGCGATGTCTACCGCGGTTATTTGCTCAAGAAGGAAGCGGGCGTCTCCTTCGCGGTCACGCTCGGCACCGTCCTGGCCGAGCGGCTCCTGGACCTCCTGGTGTTAGCGGCGATGATGGGAACGGGAGTGCTCCTCGTCTTCGGCGAGTCGCTGCCGACGGAGGCCGCCCAGGCTTTGACCGCTGGCCTGATCCTCTCGGCCGTAGTCATAATCGGGCTGCTCGCCTTGCGGCGCTTTAGGTGGGCGTTCGAGCGGGTCTTGCCCAAGCGTCTGCACGCCCACTACCTCCGTTTCCAGCACGGCGCCATCGACTCGTTCCGCCGGCTCCCGCTGCTCGTCGCCTATTCCGTAGTTGGGTGGATCATCGAGGGAGCGACGCTCTATATAACGGCGGCGGCTGTGGGTACTCCGATACCAGTCGCGGGCGCTCTCTTGGTCGCGCTCGCCGCCTCGTTGCTCTCGACGGTGCCCATCACCCCGTCCGGGCTAGGCTTCACCGAGGCGAGCATGGTGCTCATGCTCGGGTGGCTGGGGCTGGACGCCCCCACCGCCGGCGCCACCACCCTGCTCTTCAGAAGCATCAACTACTGGAGCATCGTCGTTTTTGGCCTCGTCCTTTACGTCTTGGGTCCCAACGGCAACCGCTCCGCTAAAGAAAGGGTGGGTACACCCGGCGTATCTACGAAAATCCATAAGTTCTTCACAGGCCGGTCATAGCTCGAAGGCTCAGACTAAAGAGCAAGAGATCAAAAAACTCAACAAAGAGAGGGTGGGATTTTATGGTCAGAACACCGATATCTCAGCAGAATGACACGCTGCCGTATCTGCAAGAGTGGGTCGAGGTCGTCGTCCCCGTCTACAACGAGGAGGCCGCCCTGCCGGAGAGTATACCCATACTCTGCGCCTACCTCGAAACCTACTTCCCCTACCGCTGGACGGTGGTAATAGCCGACAACGCCTCGTCCGACGATACTTTAGCCGTCGCGCGCAAGCTTGCCGCCGACGACCCCCGCGTCTCCGTGCTGCACCTGGACGAGAAGGGGCGTGGCCGAGCGCTAAAGGCAGCTTGGCTCGCCTCGGAGGCAGACATCGTCGCCTACATGGACGTGGACCTCTCGACCAATCTGTGGTCCTTTCTACCGCTGGTCGCGCCACTTGCCACCGGACACAGCGACCTGGCCATTGGCTCGCGTCTCTTGAAGGGAGCGATGGTGACGCGCCAGTGGAAGCGCGAGCTGATCTCACGATGCTACAACCTGTTGATCAAAGCAATGTTCCGCAACGACTTCTCCGATGCGCAGTGCGGCTTCAAAGCGATAAAGCGCAGCGCGGCCCAGAAACTGCTACCGCAGGTGGAAGATAACGAGTGGTTCTTCGATACCGAGCTGTTGCTCTTGGCTGAGGAGCAAGGCTACCGCATCTCCGAGGTGCCGGTCGACTGGATCGAGGACCTCGACAGCCGGGTGGATGTAGCGTCTACCGCCCTAGACGACATAAAGGGGTTGCTCAGGGTAAGAGAACAGCGCCTGCGTCGACGTCTCTCTAGCCGCTACTCTCGCGCCGGAGAAGTGGCCCACCATGGCCGCTCCTGGCATCACGCCTCCGCATCGAGTTTCTCGATCGATGCGTTGGCCACCCTTTTACACAACCTGCGAAGGGGGCTCAGTTCCCCGGAGAGAGAGGTCCCCAAAACAGGTGGTGTACGCCGCAAAAAGCCAGCAAACGAACGCGGGGATGTCCGAGGAGCAGCCGCCATGATGGGGCTGGATCACTCTCCCTTGCCCTATTTCGACGACTCGTAAGAGCAAGTAGTTCGGCAAGCGTAGAGGTTCTCGGTACACCCCCTCAGGGTGCAAAGCGGAAGCCGAGAGCAATTAAAGACCAGCGAAGAACAGAGAAAGAAGATCGAAGCGGTAGAGGATGCTCCACCATGTAGCTGACCTGGAGTAACCCTTATTCCACCTTAGAGCCTATTTCAGGGTCCTTCGTGCTACGCTTAATGACGTGGATCGAGGACTGGCGAGTGACGGTGCGGTAAACGGCCGTCCTACGAGCGGCATCCCCAAGACCCGCTCCACAGCCCCTCGCCGCGGCCCGCGCCATCGCGGTGCTGGGCGTGTCATGCTCCACTTCGGGCCGACCCCGGTGCCCGATGCCGCTTTAGGCAACCTCTACGGCGTCTGTCTTCCTCCCTTAACTGAGTACCGTTACGCTGGTAATGATTATTCCGGCGTCGGAGGTTCGAATCCTCCCCTCTCCGCACTAAAGCTAAAGCGTTGTTTTGGGTTGCGCCTCGCGTGTACCTCGGTGGAAAATAAAGAGCCGGGCTGAACCTTTGGGAAACGATATAGGAGAGGGGACCAGCCCGGCGATAAACAATAGTGCTGACCATTACCCGTGCCCTAGAAGCCGTAAACGTAACAATACCTAAACTCTACTGGCGAATTGCACCACCTACCCCATCTAGGGCCTACTTCTCGCACATAGCGGGTGTGTGGAGGATGAGGAGTAACGCCGGAAACCTCGCCAACCAGCAGGGGAGCGTCATCCACGGGTCGAAAGGCAACGTCGTCGAGATCGGGGGTGCGCAGTTCGGGGAGCAGCAACCCACGTAAAGCCAGCTAGCCTTACCCGACATCTCGGAGGCCCGAAGAGAAGCCAACCTTGTGGCCTTAGAGAGTTAGACGAAGAAGTTATTGTCGTCCTCTAGTGGGTACTGCTCAACAAACTAGGTTAGGAGCAACAACGCAGCTACCAGCGCAAAGAACTCAGAGCCCCTTCTGAGCCATACGCCGCTCACTCCCATCTCCTGCCGAAAAGAAAGGTCTCCTCGTGCTATACAGCACATTTCCAGTAGGCGACTGTCCTAAACAAAAAGGCTGCAAAGCCCCTAGGTAGGGTATAAGGCCGCTGCCCCCCTACCTCTGGTAGGCCAGATCGTCGTGATTTTCGACCTCCATCGCCTAAGAACCTCGTACGTGTACCTCAAAACTTCCATACTTACGTAGTTCACGTTCCTCCTGTCGAACGAAAGGTCTGAAGCCTCTCTACCTATAGAACTCTACACCGTTGCCGAGTCACTCAGTTCCTCCCGTAGTGGAAGAACACCGAGTCGAGGAACTTCTCGTAGGCGCTCGCCGATTCTTGGGCAAGCACCTGGGCAGCCTCCAACTGTCGCTGCTGCAGGTCTACTAACCCTTGAGTCAGGGCCTTGTTGCCCTCCGCCTGCTCATGGAGGTTGTCGATCACGGCGCTAAAGAAGTCCTGCGTCAGCTTGGCGTTGAGCTGCTGAGCTGAAACGGCACGCTCGCCAGCCGTCTTGTAGGATTCCATCAGGGCCTCGGCGAACTTCTGAGCCGCCTCGTTTATCCTCTTCGCCTGCCGATCGTTCATCAAGCTCACGCTCCTCTCTTAGGGGTTCTCTCGCTCAAAGGTGGCGGCGAGATACCTGCATAAGATTAGGCGGAGTTAGAGAAGTAGCAGAAGGATATCTGCACACCACCGCCAAGATGGTATAGAACAACTTACTAAAGCGCGTTACATAGTAGTACGTGTGAGTAAACGGTCAGTTAAGGTTCATTAAACGTACGACAGGCCGGAGCCTATAGATTAGGACCCTAGCCCTTATCCTTGTCTGGCAGACCTACCAGAAGTGCTCATCCTCACCCGCTACCGC
>Ga0126307_10004100_pt1 | contig 10064 bp, 7 predicted proteins | sample Plot28_FD_89955 | JGI IMG/M metagenome (GOLD analysis project Ga0126307, IMG submission 89955) | Serpentine soil microbial communities from UC McLaughlin Reserve, CA, USA - Plot28 | ecosystem: Environmental > Terrestrial > Soil > Grasslands | place: USA: UC McLaughlin Reserve, Lake County...
CGAGCTGGCCGGCCGGGGCTACCGCTGGCTGCGGCTGTCCCGCGCGATCGGCGCGTGACCGCGTTCTACGTCCCGGTCCGGCCGGGCACCGTCCGCGCGACCGAGCACACGGTCGGTCCATGGGCGTCCACGGACCAGCACGCCGGTCCGCCGTCGGCCTTGCTGACCCGGGAGCTGGAGTCGGTGCTGCCGGCCGACGGCCGGCTCGCCCGGGTCACCGTCGACCTGCTCGGGGCGGTGCCGGTCGGCGAGCTGGACGTCCGATCCCGGATCCTGCGGCCCGGCCGGGCGGTGCAGCTCGCCGAGGCCGAGCTGGTCGCCGCCGGCCGTGTGGTCGCCCGTGCGGGCGCCTGGTGGCACCTGCTCGGTGACACCACCGCCGTGGGGCTGCCGGCCGACCCGCCACCGGCGCCGTTGCCGGAAGCGCGGGGCGCTGAGCGGTCGGAATGGCCGGGCGGCTACCTGCAGGCGATGGAGTGGCGCTGGGTCTCCGGACACTTCGCGGAGCCGGGGCCGGCCACGGTATGGAGCCGGATGCGCATCCCGCTCGTCGAGGACGAGGAGCCGACGCCGACGCAGCGGGTGATGACGACCGCCGACAGCGGCAACGGCGCCAGCTCGACGCTGTCGCCGGACTCGTGGCTCTTCATCAACACGGAGCTGACCGTGCACCTGCTGCGCCCACCGGTCGGCGAGTGGATCTGCCTGGACGCAGTCACTGCGATCGGCCCGTCCGGCGGCGGCCTCGCCACCAGCCGGCTGTCCGACGTGGACGGTCCGGTGGGCCGGGGCGCCCAGGCCCTCGTCGTCCGCCCCCGCTAGTCCGTCGCCTCGACGACGAGGGTGGAGAAGATCTTGTCGTCGAGCGACTGCCGCCGCTCGTCCCACAGTGGCCACAGGTAGGTGAGAATGGTGTAGATGCCGCCGGTCACCCCGCCGAGCAGGCCGCGCACGAGGAACCGGCCGAGGCCGACGCCGCCTCCCGGTGGCCGGGCGTCGGCGAGACGCACCAGCTTGATCTTCATCACCTGCTTGCCCCAGGACCATCCCTCGGCGCCCGCCCGCCAGCCCTGGTTCCACAGCTGCACGACGAGTGCGGCGAACATCAGCACGCTGCCGAGGACGATCAGCGTGGTCGACGCCGCGTCCGAGCCGTCGTCCGAGGCCTGGACCGCGCCGATGCTGAGCAGCACGGCGCCCGGCACGTAGAGCAGGGTGCCGAAGAGCCAGTCGAGGATCAACGCTGCCGCGCGCTGACCCCAGGACGCGAGCCGGACGCCGGGCGACACGCCCGGTGGTCCGCCCCAGCCGTACCCGCCGCCCGGGTACGGCGGGGCCGGCTGCCCGTACGGCTGCTGCGTGGGGGGCTGCTGGTAGGGCTGCTGCTGCCCGTAGCTCGGCTGCCCGTAGCTCGGCTGCCCGTAGCTCGGCTGCCCGTAGCCGGGTTGGCCGTAGCCCGGCTGCCCGTAGCTCGGCTGCCCGTAGCTCGGCTGCCCGTAGCCGGGTTGGCCGTAGCCCGGCTGCCCGGACGGCTGCTCCCGGTAGTCCGGCTGCCCGGACGGCTGCTCCCGGTAGTCCGGCTGCCCGGACGGCTGCTGGCCGTAGCCCTGTTCGCCGCCGGGCGGCTGCTGGGCCCACGGCGGCGGATAGCCTGCCGGCTGCTCGGGCTGCTGCCCGGACGGCGGGCCGCCCGGCTCGGGACGATCGTCCGGCCGCTCGCTCATGCCGCGACCGTACCGCCGATCCGAGTGACAGGATCCGCATCGTGCTCGACGAGGAGAGGTCCGCCGTTCTCGTCGAGGGAGCGGCCGGGTACGCGGCCGTGGCTCTGCGCACGGTTCGGCAGGAGTATCCCCACGACCTACGGCTGCTGCTGACCGGACCGACCGAGGTCCCGCCGCCGCGGCGGCTGCATCCCGCCTTCTACGGAAACTTCGACTGGCACTCCTGCGTCGAGATGCACTGGGCGCTCCTGCGACTGCTGCGAGCCGCACCCGATGCGCTGCCCGCGGACGCCTGGCAGATCCTCGACGAGCATCTGTCCGCCGAGGCGATCGCCATCGAGACCGCGTTCCTCGCCGAGCACCCGGCGTTCTGCCGCCCGTACGGTCAGGGCTGGGCGTTGATGCTCGCCGAGGAGGCGGCCCGCGGACCGCAGCCGTTGCAGTGGGCCGCCGCGCTGGAGCCCCTGGCGGACCAGATATCGCGCTCAGTCGCGACCTGGCTGCCCAAGGGAACCTATCCGGTGCGGCACGGCGTCCACGTCAACTCCGCCTTCGGCCTCCGCCTCGCGCTGCCGTGGGCACGGCGCCGGGCGGCCACCGGCGACCCGGCACTGCTGTCTGCTGTCCGGGACGCGGCCCGTCGGTGGTTCGCCCGAGACGTCGACTATCCCGGCGGCTGGGAGCCGTCGGGCTCCGACTTCCTCTCTCCAGCGCTGACGGAGGCCGAGTTGATGGTGGAGCTGGCCGGCCCCGACTGGCTGGACAGCTTCCTGCCGCGGCTCGCCGACGGCGCACCGGCCGCGCTGCTGACGCCGGCGATCGTTTCGGACAGCTCGGACAGCCAGATTGCGCACCTGCACGGACTGAACCTCAGCCGCGCCTGGGCGTGGCGGCGACTGGCCGAGGCGGTGCCCGCGGGCGACCCGCGGGTGCCGGTCGCGCTCGACGCCGCCCGCCGGCACGCGGCCGTCGCACTGCCGCACGTCCTCGGCAGCGACTACATGGTGGAGCACTGGCTCATCCCGTACGCGCTGCTGCACCTCACCGGTTGAGCGAGCTCGGGTCACCCGTTCGGTGGGCGGCGACGTCCGATGTCCGCCAGGAATCGTCGTACCCACGTGCGACGGTGGACGGGTGCTGGCGGACGAGGAGACCTGCTATCGGGCGGTGCAGAGCCGCGACGCCCGCTTCGACGGGTGGTTCTTCACGGCCGTCACGACGACCGGGATCTACTGCCGGCCGAGCTGCCCGGCGACGACCCCGAAGCGTGGCAACGTGCGCTTCTTCCCGAGTGCGGCGGCCGCGCAGGGCGCCGGCTTCCGTGCCTGCAAGCGCTGCCGGCCGGACGCGACGCCCGGGTCGCCCGAGTGGGACTTGCGGGCCGACCTAGTGGGCCGCGCTATGAGGCTGATCGCCGACGGCATCGTCGACCGGGAGGGGGTCGCGGGGCTCGCTTCCCGGCTCGGCTACAGCGAGCGCCACCTGTCCCGGCAGCTGACCGCCGAGCTCGGCGCCGGACCGATCGCGCTGGCCCGCGCGCAACGCGCGCAGACCGCGCGGGTGCTGCTGGAGACGACCGAGCTGCCGGTAACGGACGTCGCCTTCGCAGCCGGTTTCGCAAGCATCCGGCAGTTCAACGACACCGTCCGCACCGTCTTCGCCGTCACCCCCACTGAGCTGCGCCGGTCCCGCCGCGGACCGACCGCTGCGCCGGCCGGCGCGATCGCGCTCCGGCTGCCATACCGGGCTCCCCTCGATTTGGACGCGCTGCTGCGCTTCCTCGGCGCCCGCGCAGTCCCCGGCGTCGAGCACTACGCCGACGGCGTCTACTCGCGCAGCCTGCGGCTGCCGCACGGTCCGGGAGTGGTGGAGCTGTCCGCGGGTGCCGAGGCGGTCTCCTGCGTGCTCCGACTCACCGACGTCCGCGACCTGGCCGCCGCCGTGCAGCGCTGCCGCCGGATGCTGGACCTCGACGCCGACCCGGTGGCGGTCCAGGCCGCGCTCGGCGCGGACCCGCTGCTGGGGCCGCTGGTGCGCAAGGCACCCGGGCTGCGGGTGCCCGGACACGTCGACGGCGCCGAGATGGCGATCCGCGCGGTGCTAGGCCAGCAGGTCTCGGTCGGCGCGGCCCGCCGTCTCGCCGGCCGGCTCACCGACCGCTACGGCGCGCCGTTGCCGGCGCCGGCCGGCCCGGTCACCCGCCTGTTCCCTGAGCCGGCCGCGCTCCGTCATGTGGAGCTCGGCATGCCGGCTGGCCGGCTGGCTGCGGTCCGGGCGCTCGCAGCGGCGCTCGACGGCGGCGGCCTCGACCTGCACCCCGGCGCCGACCGGGCCGACGTCGAGCGGCGGCTGCTCGAGCTGCCCGGAGTCGGGCCGTGGACGGCCTCGTACCTCGCGTTGCGGGCGCTGCGGGACCCCGATGTCTTCCTGCCGACCGACGTCGGCGTGCGGCGGGCACTGCGCGGGCTCGACCGGCCGGCCGACCCAGTCTCCGCCGCCGCGCTCGCCGCAGGCTGGCGACCCTGGCGCTCGTATGCGCTGCTCCAGCTTTGGCATTCCCTCGACCGGAAGGACGTGTGAGGTGTTCTGGACCGTGGTCGACTCCCCGATCGACCCCCTGCTGCTGGTCGGCGACGAGAGCGGCCTGCGCGAGCTGGCGATGGCGCCGCACTCGCCGCCCGACGACGCCGTCCGCGACGACGACGCGCTGGCGGGCGCCGCCGCCCAGCTGGAGGAGTACTTCGCCGGCGAGCGGACCCGCTTCGACCTTCCGCTGACGCCGGTGGGCACGCCGTTCCAGCTGCGCGTGTGGGCCGAGCTGCGCGAGATCCCGTACGGCGGGACGACGACCTACGGGCGGATCGCAACGGACCTGGGCCAGCCGACCGCCTCCCGCGCGGTAGGTCTGGCGAACGGGCGAAACCCGATCGCCGTGATCGTCCCCTGCCACCGGGTGATCGGATCGGACGGGTCGCTGACCGGCTTCGGCGGCGGCCTCGACCGCAAGCGCTGGCTGCTCGAGCACGAGCGGCGGGTGCTCGCCGAGGTGGCCGGCGAGCCGGTCGCCGCCGGGCTCTGGTGAGTCAGGGCGACGCAAAACGTCAGGTCGCGGGGCGTGCCGGAACGGTCCGCCGGCGGCCGGGCCGGTCCAGGACCGGATCGCCCCCGGTCGCCCCGACTGTGCAGCGGGCGTCCCCGGAGCGGCTGCGCTCCGGAGCCGACGGAGACGTGCTGACCGCCGAACGGGACGAGTTCCGGCTCTTCCACCCGCCAGGCGGTAACTGCGCGTCACTGGTGGAGACGGACAGCGGACGAAGACCCCCTAGACTGCACGTGACGGCGCGTGAGGGGGTGGGAATGCCCGATGACCGGCTCGCCGAGCGGCTCGCGCAGGCCCGCCGGCTCGCGAGCGAGGCTCGGATCGACCGCCTGGAGGAGGTGCTGGCCGGGCTGCGGGCAGACGCGGTCACCGACGGCGGCGTGCCGGCCGACCTCGACATCGAGCTCGCCGTGCTGCGCGCAACCGGGCGGGTCAACCTCGACCGGGCCACCGAGGCGTGGGACGCGCTGCAGGGGGTGCAGGGCCGGCTCGGCGAGGCGTCGACCACCGCACAGGGCCGGTTCCATGCGATCTCCGCATTGGTCGCCAAGGCCTTCGACGACGACGACACCGCGATCGACGAGGTCGTGCTGGCGCTGTCGGTCCTTGACGGGCAGCCCGCGACCGCCGAGCGGGCGCTGGCGCTGGCGAGCTGCGGTCTGACCCTGACGTACACCCGGCTCTTCCCGCTCGCCGCCGAGGTCCTCGACGCCGCGCTGGCGACCGCCGAGCAGGTCGGGATGCCGACGGGCCGCTTCCACGTCCAGGCGCAGTACGCCCACCTGACCTGGGGGATGAGCCTGGACCATCTCGGCCTGGCCGAGGAGTGCCGGCGCCGATGGGCCGCCGTCGAGCGGCACCACGAGCTTGCACAAGCGGACCCGGCGACCGTGCCCGACGTCATGCTCGCGCTATCCAGCGGGGAGCGGGCGCTGTTGGCCGCGAGGCTCGGCGACGCGATGACCGCCCGCAAGCACCTCTCGGCCGCGAGGGCGACCGGCGGCGAGCGGCGCTCGCCGAGCCTGCGCCGCCTCTTGGCCCACGCCGAGGGCGCGACGCTGAGCGCGGAGGGCAGGTACGCCGAGGCCCGCGAGGTGCTGCTCGGGCTCTGGGAGTCGGTCGGGCACAGCGCGGTGCCGGCTCGGACGGAAGACGTGCCGCTGCTGCTCGCCCGGCTCGCCGAGGCCGACGGTCGCCCCGAGGAGGCGCTGCGGTGGTACCGCGAGCTGTACAGCCGGTACGGCCGCACGCAACAGGAGACGTGGACGTCCCGGGAGACCGCGGCCCGGCTCCGGGTCGAGCAGGAGGCGCTGGTCCGACGCAGCCGGGAGCTCGAGGCCGACGCCCGGACGGACCCGCTGAGTGGGCTGCCCAACCGCCGGGCCTTCGACGCCGACTTCGCCCAGCTGGTCCCGGCGGCGCAGGCCGTCGGCACACCGCTGACCCTCGCCATCCTCGACGTGGACCGGTTCAAGCGGATCAACGACCAGTATGGCCACCCGACCGGGGACGAGGTGCTCCGCCGCGTCGGCCGGCTGGTCCGGGAACAGTCGCGAGACGGCGACCGGTACGCCCGCTACGGCGGCGACGAGTTCGTGCTCTGCGTCGCGGCGGCGAGCGCATCCGCTACGGCGGTCGTCGACCGGGTCAAGGCGGCGATCGCGGAACACCCGTGGTCCGAGCTGGCGGACGGCCTTCGCGTGACGGTCAGCTGCGGCTCCGCCGAGCTCGGTCCGGTCGACACGGCGACGACCGTCTTCTACAACGCCGACCAGGAGCTGCTGGCCGCCAAGCGGGCCCGGCCGGCGGAGGATCCGGTTCCGGCGGCCGTCCGGGAGGACTCCCGCCCCGACCCCCGCTCGGACCTATAGTCGGGCCCGGGAGGAAGCGCGCATGCTCCAGGTACGCCCGGACCGCGGTCGGGAGCGGCTCGCGGTTGCCCAGGCGCTCGGCTGCGAGGGGCGGGTCGAGGAGCTGCGGGCGGCGATCGACGAGCTGCACGCGGACCCTGCCGTGGCGCTCGCCCCGGACGACGAACTCGTCCTCGCCGTCGCCCTGGCGACCGCGCTGGTCAACTGCGATGAGATGGCGACCGCACGCGAGGAGCTGGAGCGGGTGCGGCCGCTCCTCCCGGAGGCGTCCGCGCTCGCGGCCGCGCGCTTCCACACGCTCGTCGGCTGGGCCGCGGAGCCGGACGGCAGTGACGCGGCGGTGAGCAACATCGTGCTCGCGCTCGCGTCGGTCGAATCGGTCAGCGAGCCCTGCCGGGACCTCGCGCTGGTGCTGCGCAACTGCGGGATGAAGCTCGCGACCGAGCAGCTCTTCCCGCTGGCCGTGGAGACGACGCAGCGGGGCGCGGCGGTCGCCGCGGCGGCCGGCCTCACTCCGGGCATCTGGGTGCAGGCAGTCGGGTACGCGACGCTCACCTGGGCGATGCGCCTGGAGCACCTCGGCCTGGACGACGAGGCGGCGCAGCGCTGGCACGAGGCGGCCGACCGGCTCGCCGAGGCGGCCGCCGACCCGGACCTCGGGCTGCTCTTCGCGGCGCTGGTGGGGGCCAACCAGGCGATCGCGCTGGCCCGGCTCGGGGACCCGACGGGCGCCCGGTGCGCCCTCGAGGAGTCGCGCGGTATCCCTGCCCGACCGGTGACTCCGGGCCTGCGGCGCCGCAGATTGCTCGCCGAGTGCGCGGTCCTTGCCGCCGAGCGCCGGTACGCCGACGCCCGCCACCTCCTGACCGCGTACTGGCAGGAGGCGGACCGGGTGCCGATGCCGCCGTTCTCGGAGGATGGCGCATTCCTGCTCGCGCGGGTCGCCGAGGCCGAGGGCCGCGCGGCAGACGCGGTGCGCTGGTACCGGGAGGTGCACGAGCGGTACGGCCGGGCCCAATACCAGGGCTGGGTGAGTCGGGCCGCCGCCGCTCGGCTGCGGGTCGACCAGGAGGCGCTGCTGCGCCGGGCCGAGCAGCTGGAGTACGACTCGCTGTCCGACCCGCTGACCGGCGTGCCAAACCGGCGCGCCTTCGACGCGACTCTTCCCCGCCTGGTCGGCGACGCGCAGGCGGCCGGCTCGCCGCTGACACTCGCGATCCTCGACGTGGACCGGTTCAAGCGAGTCAACGACACCCACGGGCACCTGGTCGGTGACGAGGTGCTGCGCACGGTCGCCGATCTCTTGCGCCGGCACACCCGGGACGCCGACCGGTGCGCGCGCTACGGCGGCGACGAGTTCGTGTTGTGCCTGCCGGCGACCGAGCGGGCCGCCGCGTCCGCGGTTGCCCGGATCGTCCGCGCGGTCGCGGAGCATCCGTGGTCCGAGGTTGCGGCCGGGCTCGCCGTCACCGTCACGGCCGGCATCGCCGAGCTCGGGCCGACCGACACGTCGACCACTCTCTTCTGGTCGGCGGACCAGAGCCTGCTGCAGGCGAAGCGGGCGCGGCCGCCGGTGCCCGACGCGACCGCCTAACCGGCGGCCGTGATGGCCGCGGCCGGAGCGGGTGACCTGGCCGGGCGCGGCGCCCGGACCACCTGGGTGATCAGCGCGGCGACCAGGCAGAGCGAGGCGGCGGCCAGGAACGCGACGAGGTAGTCGCCGAGCGCGGTGCGGACCGCACCCGCGGCGGTGGCCGCCACCGCCGCGCCGATCTGGTGCGAGGCGAAGACCCAGCCGAAGACGATCGGCCCACGCTCCCGCCCGAACACCTCGGTGCAGAGGGCGACGGTCGGCGGGACGGTGGCGACCCAGTCCAGCCCGTAGATCACCACGAAGCCGACCAGGCCGATGCCGCCGTCGGCGAGCGCGGGAGTGAGCACGAGCAGGGCGACCCCGCGCAGCCCGTAGTACCAGAGCAGCAGGCGTCGCGGGTCGACTCGGTCGGTCAGCCAGCCGGAGCCGATCGTGCCGGCGATGTCGAACAGGCCCACCAGCGCGAGCAGCCCCGCCGCGGTGGTCTCCGGTATTCCGTGGTCGTGCGCGGCTGGGATCAGGTGGGTGCCGACCAGTCCGTTCGTGCTGGCTCCGCAGATGGCGAAGCTGCCCGCGAGGAGCCAGAAGGCCCCGGTCCGGCTCGCGTCGCGGAGCGTCCGCAGGGCGGTGCCGACCGGGTTGGCCGGCTTTGCCGGCGGCGCGACCGGGGTGCCCGGCGCAGCGCCGTACGGGGTCAGGCCGGCGGCGGCCGGCGACTCGCGGAGGAAGGCGAGCACCAGGGGGGCGACCAGCAGCGCTCCGGCGGCCACCGCGATGGAGGCCCACCGCCAGCCGGCTCCGACCGTCAGGTTGGCCAGCAGCGGCAGGAAGACCAGCTGGCCGGTCGCAGAGGCGGCGGTAAGCGCGCCGACGACGAGACCGCGGCGGGCGACGAACCATCGGTTGGCCACGGTCGCGGCGAGCACGCCGGCCATCGCGCCGGTGCCGGCGCCGACGACCACACCCCAGAGCAGGATCAGCTGCCAGGCGGCGGTCATGAGGACGGTCAGCCCGGAGCCCGCCGCCACCGCGCCGAGTGCGGCCAGGACCACCCGGCGGATTCCGAAGCGGTTCATGGCCGCCGCGGCGAACGGGCCGGACAGCCCGAAGAGCAGCAGGTTGACCGACACCGCGGCGGAGATCGTGGTCCGGCTCCAGCCGAACTCGTCCTCGAGCGGAACGATCAGCACGCCCGGCGCGGACCGGAAGCCCGACGCGCCCAGCAGCGTCAGGAAGGTCACGGCGGCGACCAGCCAGGCCGGATGCGGGCGCGGAAGGGACCGGGTCAGGACCGCCACGCCATCTCCAGCGCTCCGCCCCGCCTGGTTTCTTCCGCTCAGCCCACGAGCAGACGCAAGCGGAGGGTTGAGGTGTCTCCGGAGCCGGAGGAGGTGAGGCCGAAGGCGCGCAGAGCACGGCTCGACTCCGGTAGCGACTCACCGGCCAGCGCCGCCGCCTTACGGATGTCGACGTACAGCGCGGCCTGCGCCTTGTCGAGCTCGGGCAGGACGGCCCTGACCTGCTCCTGCTCGCCGAGATTGCCGGGCGAGGCGAGCCGGTCCGCGTACGCCGACGAGGACGCGAGCACGGTCCCGGCCGCGGTCGAGCTGACGGTCAGCCCTGACATCGGTTCGTCGATCTTGACCAGCAGCCGGTCCGCCGCACGGCGGGCCCGCTCGGGATCGGAGGTATTGCAGATCGCGCCGATCTTTGGCTCGCCCTCGGTCCCGCGTACCGCGATGACCGTGCTCGAGCCGACCAGGGCGGCCACGTCC
>Ga0126307_10004101_pt1 | contig 10061 bp, 8 predicted proteins | sample Plot28_FD_89955 | JGI IMG/M metagenome (GOLD analysis project Ga0126307, IMG submission 89955) | Serpentine soil microbial communities from UC McLaughlin Reserve, CA, USA - Plot28 | ecosystem: Environmental > Terrestrial > Soil > Grasslands | place: USA: UC McLaughlin Reserve, Lake County...
CGGCGATGATGCCGGGCGACGCGGGCGGCGACGTGCGATTCCATGTCGACGGCGATCGCCTTGCCGGCGCGGCGTAGCTCGGCCTTCTGCCCCGCCGTCGCCGCCATGGTATCGACGCCGAGCAAGACGCCGCGTTCGGCGCCGGGCAGGCGCGAGACCAACCAGTTGGACCAGTCGGGATCGGTCGGCAGCGCCGCGCTGCGATCATGCACGGCCGTGGCCACCACCCAGCGGCCGGGGCGCAATGCCGGCGCCAGCGCACCCGCGATGCCGATGCTGATGATGCCGCGCGCGCCGGGCGCCAGGCGCTCGATCTCCGCTTCAAGGCGCGCCTGATCGCCGCCACCCGCCACAACCTCGACGCCGGGGCCGGCGAGAATGCGCCGTTCGCGCTGCAGCCCGGTGACGGCGAGGATCATCACATGCCCCAGGCGACGCGCCGGCTGTTGGCGCGACGCAGGTTGCGATAGCGGGCCAGCGCCCACAGCGGGAAATAGGCCGGATAGCCGTGGTAGCGCAGGTAGAAGACGCGCGGGAAGCCGCCGCCAGTGTAGGCGTCCTGCCGCCACAAGCCGCCCGCATCCTGGGTCCGCCGCAGCCAGGCGATGCCGCGCTCGACGGCGGGATGGTCGACCTCGCCTGCCGCCATCAGCCCAAGAAGTGCCCAGGCGGTCTGCGAGGCGTTGGAGGGAGCGGGTTCATAGCCGCGGTAGTCGAGCTTGTAGCTCGTGCAGTCCTCGCCCCAGCCGCCGTCTTCGTTCTGGATCGCGATCAGCCAGTCGGCGGCCTTGGCGACACTCGGCCTCGTGCCGTCGAAACCCGCGGCGCCGAGCGCGCACAATGCCGACCATGTGCCGTAGATGTAGTTCACGCCCCAGCGGCCGAACCAGCTGCCGTCCGGCATCTGATCGCGCTCGAGGTAGTCGAGACCGGCGCGCATGACGGGATTTGCCGGCGTCTCGCCGAGCTGGGCCAGCATGCTGATGCAGCGGGCGCTGACGTCGGCGGTCGGCGGATCGAGCAGCGCGCCATGATCGGCGAACGGAATGTTGTTGAGGTAGTGATCGACATTGTCGGCATCGAACGCCGCCCAGCCGCCATTGCCGCTTTGCAGGCCCTTGATCCATTCGACGCCGCGCGCGATGGCCTCGTCGTAGGCCTGCCCCGCGCCGTCCCTCCCGTCACCTGATAGCCGCCGCGCGCGGTCCATCGCCATGACGACGACGGCGGTGTCGTCGAGATCGGGATAGTGCGGATTGCGATACTGGAACGCCCAACCGCCGGGACGCACCGCGGGTCGTCGCTCGCTCCAGTCGCCCTTCGCGTCGAGCTCCTGCAACGGTTTCAGCCAGCGCAGTCCGCCCAGCGCAGCAGCGTCCGCACCGCCGTCCTGGACCTCCAGCATGGCCTGGGCGGCAAGTGCCGTATCCCAGACCGGGGAAACGCAGGGCTGGCAGTAGGCCTCGTCGTCGCGGACGACCAGCAGGTTGTCGATCGAGTGGCGGGCCGTGGCATAGTCGGGATGATCCGCGGCGTAGCCCAGCGCGTCGTACATCATCACCGAGTTCGCCATCGCGGGATAGATCGCGCCAAGGCCGTCCTCGCCGTTCAGCCGCTCGGTGACGAAGGCGACGCAGCGATCGACGGCGCGTCGGCGCATCTTCTTCGGCCACAGCGGTTCGACCGCTTTCAGCACGCGGTCGAGCGCGTTGAAGAACAACGCCCAGCCGCGATGCTGGTGCGGCGCCAGTTTGCGCTCGGAGCGGCTCGCCGTGGCGAAGAGCTCCTGGATGCCGACCTGGCGCGGATTGCGCGCGCGCTTGCGCAACGCCGCCAGCACCAGAAGCGGCACGATGACGGTGCGCGCCCAGTACGACATGCGCGACAGGTGGATGGGAAACCAGCGCGGCAGCAGGATGATCTCGACCGGCATGGTCGGCACGTGCGCCCACGAAAGCTGCCCGAACTGGGCCAGCAGGATGCGCGTGAAGACGTTGGCCTGCTCGGCGCCGCCATGCGCCAGGATCGCCTTGCGCGCCTTCGCCATGTGCGGCGCATCGGGGCTGTCACCGATCATCTTCAGGCAGAAATAGGCCTTCACCGATGCGCTGATGTCGAAGGCACCGTCATGAAACAGTGGCCAGCCGCCGTGCTCGCCCTGGATGCGGCGCAGGTAGACGCCGATCTTGCGCTCGAGCTCGAGGTCGTCCGGCTCGCCGAGATAATGGCGCAGCAGGACGTATTCCGACGGGATCGTGGCGTCGGCTTCCAGTTCGAAGACCCAGTGGCCGTCGTCGCGCTGCCGGCGCGTCAGCGCCTGCGCGGCGCGATCGATGTCTTCGTCCAGCCCGTGCACAAGCGTCGACATGCTTCAGGCGCTGCCGCGAACGAGACCGGCGGCCGTGTTGCCCGACCGCAGCGCCCCCTCGATCGTCGCCGGCAGGCCGGTGTCGGTCCAGTCGCCGGCGAGGAACAGGTTGGCCCACTGGGTGCGCGCCGCCGGCCGGCGCGCGTCCTGCGCGGGGGTCGCGGCGAAGGTGGCGCGCTTCTCCTTGACGATGCGACAGGGCGGTACCGGCCCCGTCAGATCGTGCACCGCCGAGACGTCGCGCCACAGCAGCAGGGTCAGGTCATCGGTATCGGTGTCCATGAGATGATCGGCGGCGCTGACGGTGACGGACAGGCGGTCATGAAGGGCAAAGATCCATTCCACCGTGCCGCCGATCACGCCGACCATGGGCTTGGCATGCGATGGCGGGACGATGCGGAAATGGGCGTTCAGGATGGCGCGGAATGTATCCGGTGCGTCCGTGCCCGGCAGCAACTTCTGGGCGGTCCAGGGCGGCACCGCCAGGACCACGCAATCCTCCGCGCCCACCGTCTCGTCCCCCTCGTCGAAGGCCAACCCGACCGCCCGTCCGTCGGCGAACCTGACGGCGCGCAGCGAGCGGCCCAGCCGGATGTCCGCGCCGGCGCCGCGCAACCGATCGATTGCCGGATCGACGAAGGCGGCGGCGAGACTCGGCGAGGCGACGAGCGGCTCCATGTGCCGTCCGCCCTTGGCCAGGGTTTCCCGCACGATGGCGCCGGCGAGGTCGGCCGAGGCCTCCTCCGGCGCGGTGTTCAAGGCCGACAACAGTACCGGCCGCAGGAACTTCTCCCACAGGACGGTGTCACGGCGAACGATCTCGCCGATACGGCGTCCCGGATGGCGCCTCATCAGGGTCAGCAGGACGAGATAGTCGCGTACGGACGTGCCCGGCACGCGGCGGGCCGCATCGAAGATCCACCACGGCACCGGTCCGTCGTCCGGGCGCAGCGTCCAGCGCCGGCCCAGTTGAAAATCCACGAAGTGGAACTCCGCACGACCGGGGCCCACGAGCCTGTCTCGCGCACCGATGTCGCGCAGGTAGCGATCGACCGCCCCGTTGCCCGACAGGACGAGGTGATTGCCGTTGTCGATCGTCATGTCGAGCAGGCTGTCATGGTAGGAGCGGCACCGGCCGCCGGCCTGCTTGGCTGCCTCGGACACGACGACGCGCACGCCGCGGCCGGCCAGCGCGACGGCGGCCGACAGCCCGGCCAGCCCGGCGCCGATGACATGAACGGTCATCCGGACACGCTGCAGCGGGCGATCAGATAGAGAAGATGGGGCTTGCCGAGACGAACGCGCCGGCGCGGCGCCGCCCAGCCCTCGGCCAGCATGCGATCGAGCAGGGCGCGATAGACGGCCGCCATCAGCCGCGGCGCCAGCAGGCGGCCGCGCGGCCTGGACCGCAGCACGCGATCGGCCGCCGCGAAATGATCGAGCGCCTGCGCGGCCACAGCCCGGCAGGCCTGATTGACGCGCGCATCGCCGATGACGGCGCCGGGATCGGTGCTCTCGATCCCCGCCTGCAGCAGAAGCTCGCGCGGCAGGTAAAGGCGGCCGATCTCGGCATCCTCGTCGAGGTCGCGCAGGATGTTGGTGAGCTGCAGCGCGCGCCCGAGCTGATGCGCCAGTTCACTGCCGGGAGCCTCCTCCATGCCGAAGACTCGGGTGGAGAGACGGCCGACCGCGACGGCGACGCGGTCGCAATAGAGGCCGAGCGTCGCGAGATCGGGCGCGCGGATGTCGGCGGCGACGTCCATTTCCATGCCGTCGATCACGGCGAGGAAATCGGCCTGTCTCAGGCCGAAGGCCTGCACCGGTCCCTGGAGGAAGCTCGCCTGGCCGGCCGGCCGGCCGCCGTACAGCGCATCGAGGTCGCGGCGCCATTCCGCCAGCGCTGCGGCGCGGGCCGGGCGCGGCCGCGTGCCGTCGTCGGCGATATCGTCGACCAGCCGGCAGAACATGTAGACCGCGAACATCGCCTCGCGCTCGACCTTCGGCATGAGGCGCATGGCGGTGTAGAACGAGCTGCCGGAAATGCGCGCCCGGTACTCGCCGACATCGGACGGAGCGGCGGTCATCGTCGACTGCCGCGCAGACCGGGTTGACGGGAAGCGGCCTTCCGGCCGAGCCGCCTGAGCGCCACGCCAAGGCCGCCGCGCAAGGCGAGCCCGGCGGCCTCGATCTTGCGATGGTGGACGCGCTCAGACAGCGGGTCGTGACGCTCGAGACGCTGCACAAGGCTCTCGGCCAGCGCCTGGATGACGCCGACTTCCAGCGCCAGCCGCCGATCGGCGATGCCATCGGCGAACGGCCGCGATTGATCGAGCAGTGCGCCGGTCCGGCGCGCGAGAGCCGCGATGACGTCCCGCAGCGCCGGCGATGCCCGCGGATCGGCGAGCGATTCCACTCCCAGCCCGGCGGCCCTCAGCCCGTCGAGGGGAACGTATACACGATCGAGCTGGCGGTAATCCTTGGCGCAGTCCTGCAAATGGTTGATCACCTGCAGCGCATTGCACAGCGCGTCGTTGAGCGGCCACAGGGCCGTCGATTCGCCATGCAGATCGAGGACGAACCGGCCGACCGGCGACGCCGAATAGCGGCAGTAGTCCATCAGCTCGACCCAGTCCGAATAACGTCGCTTGGTGACATCCCGGCGGAAGGCTTCCAGGAGATCGAGCGCGTGGCGGTCGGTCAGGCCTCTCGCCTGCAGAGCCACGCGCAGCCTTTCGCCTTCGGCGCTGGTGCCGGTCTCGCCGCGCAAGCCCGCCTCGAGGCGTTCGAGCTCGGCCAGCTTGCGGTCTGGCGAGGCGGATTCGTGGTCGGCGACATCGTCGGCCGCGCGCGCGAAGCGGTAGAAGGCGAGGATCGTCGGCCGCAACTCGGCGCGCACCAGCCGCGAGGCCACCGGGAAATTCTCGTCCCGATGCCCCTTGCCGGAGGCGAAGTCATTCGCGCCGGTCACGAGTCTCCTGCCATGGCCTGGACGCGGCCCTTCCACAGGCCGCCGCGCCCGCGCCAGAAGTCGATCGCCGATTGTACGGTGAAGAAGGCATAGACGGCGCCGATGGCAGGGAGTGCCAACCCCCAGAGCGGAGACCGGCGGTAGAAGCGCACCATCGGCTGGAAGCTGATGGCCATCACCAGCCAGGCGGACAATCCCAGCCAGCGGGCCGGCCCGTCGGACAGCAGCGCGAGCAGCGGCGGCGCGACGTAGACCAGCCCCATGGCGGCGATAGTGCCGGCAAGCGCCAAGGGCGAGTAGCCGAGCTGAGCGTAGGCCGAACGCGAAATCATGTGGCCGATCTTCAGGAAGCCGCCGTAGGGCCGCAAGCTCTTGGCCCGTCGCGTGAGGCCGAGCCAGATCGGGCCCTGGCCCTTGAGGCGACGCCCCAGCGCACAATCGTCGATGATTTCAGACCTGATGGCCGGGATGCCGCCGGCGCGCTCCAGCGCATCGCGCCGCACCAGGGTGCAGCCGCCGGCGGCAGCGGCTGTCGCACGATCGCGCTGCGCGACCCAGGCGAACGGATACAGCATCTGGAAGAAATAGACGAAGGCGGGAATGAGGAACCGCTCGGCCCGGGTCGCGCAGGACAGCTCGGCCATCTGCGAGACCTGGACGCGGCCATCCAACTCGGAACGGGCAACCAGGCGGCTGAGGTTGTCGGGCGCATGGCCAATGTCGGCATCGGTCAGCAGGAAATAGTCGATGGCATCGCCGGTGGCCATGGCATGACGAATGCCCTGCTCCAGCGCCCACAGCTTGCCCGTCCAACCGGCCGGCAAATCCGTCCCGGAAACCACATCGAGACGTCGTCCGCTCCGGATTGCCTTCGCGACAGCAGACGTGCCGTCGGTACTGCCGTCGTCGACGAGAACGACGCGGAACGGCCCGACATAGTCCTGGGCGAGCAGGCTGCCGATGGATCGTGCAATGACGTCGGCTTCGTTTCGGGCAGGAACGACCGCCACGACGGCGGGCCGTCGTAGCGGAGCGGCAAGCAGGTCGTCATCGCGCTCGCGCGCCAGCCAATAGCCGCCGCGCGCGACAAGCAGGTAGAGCCACACCGCGAGGCAAAGCAGTCCGATGCCAGGCCACAGAGTCATGTCAGGTAACCGGCGGTACGGAACCAGCCCAGCGCGTCGACAACGCCTTCCCGGTAGGACCGACTGCGATAGCCGAGCTCGCGCTCGGCCTTGGCAGAGGTGAAGAACATGCGATAGCGCGACATGCGCAACCCATCGAGAGTGAGCAGCGGCTCCTTGCCGGTGAAATGCGCCAGACGCTCGGCGGCGAAGGCCAGCGGCATCAATGGCGCGCGCGGCAGCCTGAATCGCGGCGCCTTGCGGCCGGCCAGCTCGGCGATTGTCTCGAGCAGCTGGCGCAGCGTCAGGTTCTCGCCACCCAGGATGTAGCGTTCGCCGATTTTACCCTTTTCGAAGGCCAGCAAATGGCCGGCGGCGACGTCGTCGACATGGACGAAGTTCAATCCCGTGTCGACGAAGGCCGGGATGCGGCCGCGCGCGGCGTCGAGCAGAATGCGACCCGTGGGTGTCGGCCGGATGTCGCGTGGCCCGATGGGAGTCGTGGGACTGACGATGATGGCGGGCAGGCCCTCGCGCAGGATCATGTCCTCGACAGCGCGCTCGGCCATGGTCTTGCTGCGCTTGTAAGCGCCGATCGCCTCATCGGGCGAAAGTATTGCCGTCTCATCGACCGGCGCCGAGGCGCCCGCCACGCGGAGCGTGGCAACACTGCTCGTATAGACGATGCGTTCAACGCCGGCGGCCAGCGCCTCGCGCTTGAGGTTCAGCGTTCCCTCGACGTTGGCGCGGATGATCTCCGAGGGATCGCGTGCCCACAGGCGATAGTCCGCCGCGACATGGAACAGGTAGCGCACGCCCTTCAGCGCCGCCTTCAGCGTTTCGCGATCGGTGAGGTCGCCGACCACGACCTCACAGTCCAGGCCGCGGAAATTATCGCGCGGACTGGAAGCGCGCACGAGCGCACGGACGCGCACGCCGCGCTCGATCAGGGCGCGCACGACGGCCGATCCCAAAAAGCCCGATCCGCCGGTGACAAGGGTCAAATCGCCCGGCCGCAAGGTTGCATTCATTGTCGATACCTTCGGCGCCGCGAAGTCGGCTGAAGTATGACGATATCCGGCGATTTCGCAATTCGCCGACGGATGCCTGCTTCAGCGCTTTTGGCCCGGCCAGAGTTTGCCGACAGCGAGCACAAAACGCGCCAGCGACGGGATGCGGGTTGGCCGGCAGAGCCGCGGGTCGTAGCCGGCCAGTCGCCGGTCGTTCTCCTGCAGGCAGACTTGCATGAGGTCGAGGAAGCCGATCTTGATCGGCGTCACCGCCTGGGCGCCCGTCACCGTGAAGTTGCTGTCCTGATGCGAGACTTTCGTGTTGGTGCCCACGCTGCGCGCAAGCCCGATGCGCAGACCTGCGATGTAAACCCAGGCCGCAGCGATACGCAGCTCGAACCGGATGCGAGCCCACCAACGGAGGCTGGCGCGGCGCCATGCCAGCCAGTTGGCGAAGAACAGGATGTGCCGGCATTCCTCCTGGATGACCGGCTCGAACGTCTCGACGAGCCCTGCCGGAAAGAAACCCGATCGCTTGGCCAGCGCGAAAAGCCCGAAGGCAAAGAAGCTGTCGATCGATTCCGAATAGCCCGTGACAAGAAAAGCCAGTTCCCGATCTCGCGGTGGCAGGTACGGCGGTTCCTCGGCCAGCTCGATGCCGTAGGCGCGCACCATGTGCGAGAGGACCTCCTTGTGGCGGTGCTCTTCCCACGCATTCAGCATGATGGCCGACCGTATCTCGGCATCGTCGAGCGAATTGGCGTAGGCGGCAAAGCTGAGGCGCGCCCGGCCCTCCGTCTGCACGGCGATGTCCCAGATGGGCAGCGATCGCAAACGCTGCAACTCGTCAGGGCTCAGGGTCGGCCAGGCGATCACCGAAGGGCGATACGGGTTGAACGTTTCCTGGAACATCGCACAGATGGCCCGCTTGTGGGCCGCGGAACCGGGATCGAGGGCGTCCGGCTCGACGCTTGTCCAATGCCGCGCCATCCGGTCGGCTGCCTCGACATTCGACGGTGTGGTTGGACGTCTGCCGGCTCCGGGCGGAACGAAATGCAGCACCAGTTCTGCAAGGAGTCGCGCATCGCCACCGGCGAGGATATCGCCTGCATTCGGCTTCGTCGCTGTCATGAAAGCGCGTGGCCCCCGCTTCGAAATCGAACTGGACACTACCCGTTGAGCAGCCGTCTGGCACCACACCTGGCTGCAGCATAAAGCCCCAGCGCAGGACCGACGACGTTACCAACCGCGTACGGCCAAAGCACCGCGAAGCCGGAGATCTACTGATGCCGCCGACTGAACCGATGCGGAGCCGGCACAGCCGATAGCAGGTTCAGCCGTCGCGTCGCCAGCGACATGCCGGCAACGCCCTGCAATCTCACGCCGCCTTGCATCGGGGACGCCCGCCCTTGCGGCCGTTGGCGCGAGCGGCGGCGGCCTTGGCCGGTGACTTCGATCGCCCCGCGCGGCGCGCGAGCTCGGACGTCATCCAGGCGCGTGTGCCGAACACGCCCATCAGCAATCCAGGCACGGTGAAGTCGGCATCGAGCTTCGACCAGTGCAGGGCATGGCCCTGCCCCAGGATCTCGACGTCGGCCAGCGCGGCATCGCTGGCCCGCGCCATGCCCTGCAAGGCGCGCGGCGGAAAGACGAAGCTGCAGCCGTTGGTCAGCTCTACGACCATGCGCCGCGTGCGACGGTCATAGCGCGCGCTGGCCGCCTGCGGTTCACCGCGCGTGAGCCGGCGGCCGCGCTCGAGGGCGCCGTCGATCTCCTTGTCCATCTCCGCCTTCGACCATCCGCTTGCCATTTTCTCACTCCTCTTCCTCGCCGTCGGCGCCGTGCGGCGGACCGTGATCGTCGGGAAAGACTACGAAGCGCAGGCTTCCGGCGCGGTGGACGGTCGGCATGCGAAAAATAACCCATCTGATGGGTTATTCAAGAGCCCACCCAAGAAGGCTGAGCGACAGGCCAGTTAGAACTTCCGAGGGACCCAACCGCCGCCACCTTCCTGGAAGACGAACCGGCGCGGCAAAGCGTTACAGCCGTACTGGCTTAAGGGCGCTCGAGGGTCGCCGCCCCCAGCGACGGCGCTTCACCCCGCCCGGCTTACGTCCACGATGCACGGCCGTATCGCGTCGCCTGACAGATCGAGCGTCGCCAGTGCAATGGGCAGGCTGAAGCGTCGTGGCCCTGCGCTTCCCGGATTGAGGTAGATGACACCGTTGACGGTTTCGATCTTCGGGCGATGCGAATGGCCCGAGACGACCACGTCGATGCCGGCCGCCGCCGGGTCGAGGCCGAGCTCCGCGAGATTGTGAAGAACGTAGAACCACCGGCCGCCCAGCTTGACGCGTTCCGTCTGCGGATAACCGGCTGCCCACTCATCCCGGTCGATGTTGCCTCTTACGGCCGTGACCGGTGCGATCCTGCGCAGTTCCCAGATCACTTCGGCGCGGCCAATGTCGCCCGCATGAAGAATGTGGCCGACGCCCGCGAGCCGTTCGACGGCTTCGGGGCGCAACAGACCATGCGTATCCGAAATGATGCCAATCTTCATGATCGAGGCCGCACGCGGCAGGCGATCCTGC
>Ga0126307_10004103_pt1 | contig 10061 bp, 14 predicted proteins | sample Plot28_FD_89955 | JGI IMG/M metagenome (GOLD analysis project Ga0126307, IMG submission 89955) | Serpentine soil microbial communities from UC McLaughlin Reserve, CA, USA - Plot28 | ecosystem: Environmental > Terrestrial > Soil > Grasslands | place: USA: UC McLaughlin Reserve, Lake County...
AGCATCGAGAGGAAGGTTCGTAAAGATGCCGCCCGGTGAGAAGCAGGCATTTATGGGACGGTCGTCATGAACCGTGCTCTGATTAAGCCCGTGGTGGCAGCCTTTTTCGACAAGCGCACATGCAGCGTCCAGTACGTCGTAAGCTGCCCAGACACGAGGCGCTGTGTCGTCATTGACCCGGTGCTGGATTTCGAACCGAAGTCAGGCGCGACGGCGACATACTCTGCGGATGCGATCTTGGAGCACATGCGATCAGAGCGCCTTGGTCTGGATTGGGTGCTCGACACTCACCCACACGCGGATCACTTTTCAGCGGCGGGTTACCTGAAGGACAAGACGGGCGCTCGCGCGGCAACAGGTGAAAAGGTTGTCGAGGTCCAGCGGCTCTGGAAGAGTCTTTACAATCTCCCAGACAGCTTCCGAACTGATGGCTCGCAGTGGGACAAGCTCTTCGCAGATGGCGAACGCTTCAGCGTCGGAAACCTCACCTGCGAGGTCATGCTCAGCCCAGGGCACACACTCGCCTCGATCACCTATGTCGTGAGCGATGCTGCCTTCATTCACGACACGCTGTTTATGCCGGATGGCGGGACCGCGCGATGCGATTTCCCAGGCGGCAGCGCGAAAGCTCTCTGGCACACCATCAAACGCATCCTCGCGTTGCCTGACGACACACGCCTGTTCACCGGACATGACTACATGCCGGGCGGTCGTGAGCCGCAATGGGAGAGCACGGTCGCGCGCCAGAAGGCCGAGAACATCCACCTCCGGAAGGCGAACTCTGAAGGCGAATTCATTTCGCTGCGCGAGAGCCGTGATCGCACTCTGCCGATGCCGAAGCTGATCCTTTTAGCCCTGCAAGTGAACATCGCGGGCGGGCGGCTCCCGGAGCCCGAGAGCAACGGGCGACGATATCTCAAAATACCGATGGATGCGCTCAAACATGCGATCTGGGACGAGTGAACCTTCGGCTTTGAGATTCTAAGGCAGCGTGCCCGAGCCCGCGTCGCGCTCCGGCTCGCGTTCCTATATGCTTTTCCGCATGCCGACCATGACGCCGCCGTACTGGCTTATGGGCAGCTTGGCGGGAAGCTCCATGGCAACAAAGGTCGCGGACGCGAGGGATGTCCTGCGGCTTGCCGCTGAATGGGCGGGCCATGGGTGTTCGTGACATCAAGATCGAAGATGCGAAGGGCCGAGTCTTTGACCCTCAGGAGTTCAAGAAGATCATGCATGCGGACCGGACTTAAAGCCGACCTATCGGACCAAGGCTCGTCGGCCCGCTGAGGAACGCCGCCTCGTTGCCCGACGATGGTCTCACTTAGTAAGATCGCGAGCAATTCGCCGTAGCGCATTCGCCAGCCCTGATTGGACAGGCCAAGACCCCACGAGCGGTCCTGATCAGGACGCTCGCCAACCAGCGTCGAACTGTGAGCCGAGGCTCAACGTATGGCATTGAACGTGATCACCATGAGCGCGGCACACGCCGCTATCAGCCAGAAGCGAGTCTTAGCAAATTCTTTGGCTAACGCGATCACGAAGGCAATCCGCATCCACCGACAGAAGGCGGGGTCACGAGCAGCTATCTTGAACAGAAATGCCGCGACGTGGAGCTTGGCTACGAAGCTCGCCTCTGAGTTCAACCGCACCATCGCCGATCATTGCAGCGAAGGGGGCTCGGAGAGAAGCCCACGCTCTGGGTAGCCTGACGGTTATCCCTATCGGCCCCGATCTAAGGGAGCACCCGTTAGGAGATTCGAGTTACCACGATCAAGACGGCAGGTCCCCGAGCCGTTCGACAGTGTGCTACCTTGTCGTGACTCTGGGGGTTAGCTGCATGACGGTCACGCTGTCGCAATGCGTCCCGCTTGCCTTGAGCATGTTCCTGCTCGCGATCCCTGCTCATGCAGAGTCCGGCGACTCGCCGCCCCAACCAGTTCCTCCGGAGAATGCGGAGGCGAACCTGACACCGGAGTGCCGCGTACCCGCGTCGGAACTCTACGCCCTCGCTCCGCTCCGGGGCGTGAGGTCAGCCACCGAGCAGAAGCATGCAGTGAAGGTCCTCGCGCTTGGCCCGACCTCTGCAAGCGCACCCGCGCCAGGAACGGGTCTGGCCCCATTCCGCACTCGACTTGAGCATGAGCTTGAGAAAGTGCTGCCCGGCGTGGACGAAACCGTCGAGGGTCGCAGTCTGTCAGGGGAGATCACGGCGCACGCTTCGCCGACTATCATCAACCTTGTGAGCGAGGTCGAACCCGATCTGGTCGTATGGCAAGTCGGAATCAGCGATGCGCTCGCGCAAGCTGATGTTTCAGCCTTTTCGAGCGCGCTTGGTGAGGTTTTGGCGTTCTTTCGTGCTCACCGCATCGATGCTGTGCTGGTCGAGCCACCGTTCACAGCGGCTTTGGCGAGGGATGACCATTTCGCTGAAGTGGTCGCTGCGATCAGCGCTCGCGCTCGCGAAAACGAGGTCGTGCTCATCCGCCGTTCTGTCGCGATGCGCTACGTGGCCGAGCAGCAGGCCGGAGCGGGGCGGAGCCGGTTTGAACTTCAGAATCGCGGTTACCATTGCACCGCTGAGCATATCGGGTTGTCAGTGCGGCTCGCGCTGGAGCGCTTCGCAGGGGCCTAGTAGAGGCGGTTCAGGGCGCGACAGCAAGCGTCGGGGGTAGAAACGCGCAGTACGTGACGAAGCCGCCTTCGTACCGCTCGCCGCACCAGTGGCCGCCGTTAGTCTCTCCGGTGTCACCCTCCAGCATGCGGTACTCGATGATCCCACGAGGCACCCAAACCCAGGTCTCGCCTACGAGCATTTCCACGCCTGACGAGGTGGTCCGATAGAGTGCCGGACGGCAATCGGAATTACCGCAGCAACTTTTCCCCGACCTGCTCTTCAGGTGCGTGTAGATGTCGTGCGCGCGGGCGTCATCCGACAAGGGGAGGAACGCAAGTAGGGCAGAGATCACCTGTGGGACCATGGGACGCCTCCTCATGGAGTGTGACGGACCGCCTGAGCCCAAGTGATCGAAGAAGGCTCTCGCGGCCTACGTTGAGCAAAGATTCTGAGTTCAGCGCATTAGCGATGTGTGCCAGCGCACATCTTCTCTCCCGCCCTGCCACGAAGCTCGGCACATCGCGCAAGGGAGAGCGCTATGACCACACAATTCGCCGCATTGGACGAAAACTGCCCCGAGCATGAACATCACTCGATGATCGCTGCCGCCCTGGTGGCTTTTCCGGTGATGATCCTGGTTTCGCTTGTCGGCAGCCTGTTCGGGATGGCTTGAACCTATCCAGGCTTCATCGTGAACGTCATTTCAGATAATCCATGGTCCGGCAGCGGTGAAGTGCTGCTGGTCTGCTCATCGCCGGTCGCCGGTCAGCTACCGGAAATTCTTCGGGGTAGACTGCGGGACACCTATGTCAGCGTGCTCAGCGAAGACATGCCCGAGGAATGGGCGCGCTGTCTTGCGCGGCTCACTGGGGAGGCTCAGCCGATAGCTGGCGAAAGCGCTTCGGCACCACTCGCCTAAGGGTCCGCACGAGCGACGCCCCAAAATCCTAAAAAGCCGCCCTCGCGCCGGTCTCGGCTTCAGAACGCTCCGGACGCGAGATACCTTCCGGGTTCTTCCGCAAGAAAACGATAAGGCGACGAGGGGATGAACTCGATGCCCGAAGCAGATTGCGCAGTGCGGGTGTGCTGGTCTCTACGCCAGCCATGATCCTTGAAGTACCGCCACCCACGACCTTGCCAACATGCGAGTAGCCCGATCCTCGTGAATGGGCGGTGATCGCGACCCCATGTGAGCGTGCCACAGTCGAGGGCCGAGCCCGCACTCCTGCTGCACCTCTGGCCATCGCGTTTTCGCAAAGAGCGGTAATCGTCAGAAACGTGCAGACAGCGATCACGGCCTTGCGCATGTCTCAAGCTCCTTTCGGCCAAGGCCGACCGGATTGCTGAACCGCCGCGATGCCCAACCTCGCAGGTGCCCTCTGAGATGTGAAGTCGGAGCTATGTCTAAGGTTAAGCGTGGGCGGCATAACCCACGTTTTTGGATGAGAAAAGTCAGCCGATTCGTGGGTGGGCAAAGTGCCGCGCGACCATTCAAGATGGTGAGCCTCGCCTTGTGTGAAATGTGCGCTATTTCGCAGCGGAGCCGTAGACAGTTCATGGCTCCAACCATAAATCAACGCCGTCCCCGAACCGTGGGACCTTTCCCGAGCTTCTGAATGAGACCTCAAGCACGACCGTTCATGGTCGAAACTAAGAGTAGACGGCGGGCGACACAGCCTGAGACCTCCGCCTCCTTCGCCCGCAACGATGATTGGGTCGATTTGGTCCCTCCCGACGAGTTGCCGGAGCGAGATGTTAATGAGGACCTCGGAGTCGTACCGGCACAGGAAGCCTTCCGAGAGGCGGAAAGGGTATTTGCTCGGATTGGCGACGGCGCTCAGGCGGTCCAAGCATCTGATGCTCATCCAGCGCCGGTCACCATCGCTGAACCCGCCCGGAGAGTTCTGCCCGATCTTCTTGCTGCCGCTCGCGAGGAGGAGCGAGTCAGCATCCGGCTTCGGAAGACTAAGCGCCCGGCGACGCGCACACCGATAACCCAGCGTCGGGCAAACCCCGCTCATCAGCCGGTCACCCCTCCTTCTGTTCCGGCCCAAGTGGAACCGAAGGCATCGCCAGTGGAGGTTCCCAGCAGGCACGCCGCCGCCGCGATAGTGCTGAGCCGCCGCAATCCTGGCCGGTCAAAACTTCCCGCAGGGCAGCGATGGAAGGAGCGTCGGCTGCCAAAGGTGTGCTGGGGTCGTAAGCTTCCCCGGAAGTAGCACAGCTATCACCTACGTTTCGGCTTAGAAAAATGAGCCGATTCGTGGCTGCGTGTCGCCAGATCAGCCTTGGCCGACGCCGCTGTGCGCAGGCCAGGGTTTCCGCCCCCCGCGAGAGATTTCGGCTGGGGAGTTGACGAAGCGCCTCGCTGAGGCATCGTTGGCTCGATATAGACGCGCTTAGCGCCCTCGCGAGCAGCGCCCGGTGCTCACGACCAAACCATCATAGCTGGCAGACGGCGTTCATTCGCTCGGCCACAAGCGCCTGCATGCGCCAGAGGTAAGGGTCGTGCACACCGAGTTCCTCGCACCGCGCGACAGTGTTCAGGAGATACTCGGCGCTTGGGCCGATGTGCCCGCACGCCAACGCGATCTGATCCGCGATCTCCTGATCTGAGAGGCGGCCAGCATAGCGCTCGCTTGCCCTGTTCACGACGAAGGTGACCGCTCTCACCGGGCCTTCTGCCGTGATGGCCGACACCCAGCGAGCCAAATACCCGTTGCCTCTCATTTCCCGCCGCCAGACTGGCATGATTTTGGACGGCAGATCAGGACCGCTGACCTTGTAAGCGATACCGACACACGAGCCGCCCCTATCCAGCGCGAGCATGACGCCAGGACAGTCGCGAGTGCCTCGAAAGCGCCATTGCCAAAGGCAGAACCGCCTATGCCAGCCCTGTATGGTGGCCACCCGGCGCTCAGCGATCTCGATGTCGGGCTTCCACATCAGCGAGCCATAGGCGAAGAGCCAAAACTCATCGTCCGCGCGGTGCTCCTTCAGCACGTGATCCAGCCCCGCCTTTAGCTCTTCCTCGCTGCGCAAGCGCATCGCGTTGGGATCGTCTGGAATCACGTTGGGATGAGCACGCGTGATCAGAGCGCGCGTCAAGGCGAGTTCTCGATTGCGCTTACAGGCGCTCATCGCCTTCGGAGTCCACCGGAGAAGTGGCAGCTAAGCGATGGGCGGTTAATCCGTCGCTGACCGTCTGAAGCCCCAAACTGTCGATCACCTCAGCCCGCCGTGCCTCGGCCAATCTAATGCCGGTGATGATCTGGCCAAGCGTTCCGCGATTTGAGCCGACGAGCGCGACCCATCCCAGAACAGCCGCTATCCCGATCACCAGCGCCGACGCGCTGAACCAGAAAAAGCTGATGAGTAGCAGGCCAACGCCGACGCCCATCGCGGCTTTAGCGGCCATGTCGATCTTGCGGCAGCGCTCTGCGCTGTCGCGCAAGCCGTCGATCTCGGCTTCGAGGTCGGCAATCAACTGGTGCTGATCCAGCATGCGGAGCCTGTCGAGCTTCTTCAGTGAGCGCTCAAGCTGGAACGAGAAGCGCTCTGCCGACTTAGCCGAGAGAACCGAACCGCAGCAACCGAACGGATGCCATGCCGATTATCTCCACTCGCAAAGTCATACTCTCGCCTCCTGGCCTGATCCTTCGGGAAGGCAAGCCTCAGGCGAGCCCCGTGCGACCGTCATTAGCGCCAGCACGCGCTTCTTAGCGTGCGCCTACGGCGGCAGGTACTGCCACAAGGCCGTGATAAGTCCGCCCCGCTGTACCAGAGCCACCTACCCCGGAATCGTCGCTCAAGGCCCGTCTCTTGCATTCGGCCTGTTCACCCCGAAAATGCGACCGCGATCCGCTTGAAAGGGGTATGACGACGTGAGCGAGCCCTCTCCCGACCTCTTCCTCGACGCAGCGCTCGGTTATCAGAAGACGGCAGCTATCAAGGCCGCGATTGCGCTCGACCTCTTCACCGTTCTCGCCGACGAGGACGGTGACGCGGAGCGGGTCGCCAGCCGAACAAAGGCGTCTTCGCGCGGGGTACGCATCCTCTGCGACTATCTCACGGTGCATGGCTTTTTGAGGAAGGACGGTACGCGCTATCGGCTGACACCCTCCACCTCGATCTTTCTGACGACCACCTCCCCGGCCTGGATGGGCAGCGTCGTCGATTTCTTGGGCTCGCCCGAAATGATGAACCTGTGGGGCGAGGACCCGGCAGGGTTCGTTCGCAATGGCGGGTCTGTCGGTCTCTGAAGCGTCGCCCCCGATCACCCGATGTGGGTGACCTTTGCCAAGGCCATGGTTCCGTTCATGGCTCCAGTTACGCACGGTGTCGTCGCCGAGGTTACGAAATGGCCCACAGCACCCAAGCGCATCCTCGACGTTGCGGCAGGGCATGGGATGTTCGGGATCACGTTGGCGCAGGTGCTGCCTCGGGCTCAGGTCACCGCCATTGACTGGCCGCAGGTGCTGGCGGTTGCTCGGGAGAACGCGCAAACAGCGGGCGTGGCTGATCGCTATGAGATTGTTCCCGGCAACGCGTTCGAGGTGGGATGGGGCGCTGGGCGTGATCTCGTCCTGCTCGCGAATTTTCTCCACCATTTCGATCATGAGACCTGCGTGAGTCTGCCGCGGAAAGCGCGCAGCAGCCTCGCTCCTGGCGGGCACGTGCTCGCGGTCGAGTTCGTCCCGAACGAAGATCGAGTCTCTCCGCCATTCCCGGCCATGTTCTCGTTCATGATGCTCGGCTCCACTCCGAAGGGCGACGCCTACACTGACCGAGAGTTCGAGCAGATGGGGCGGACGGCTGGGTTCCAAGAGGTATCGTTCGCGTCACTGCCGCCCACCCCACAGACCGTGGTGACGTTCGCGTGATTGGTCGTCTCGTTAGATGACATGCGCTCAAGACGCCCTACACGCCCTCTGACCCTCCCCCGCTGTACGACAGCCTGGAACCCCACAATTCGCGCGTACGCTCAAATTTGGGAATCTGGCGGCCATTCCAGCGGTCGGGGGATGGTTGGGACCGGGCGGGCGGAGGCTCGGCCCGGTCCAGGCCCCTCTTTGGTCCGCGCCGGTGCGCCGGATAGCATAGACCCTCAACGGAGGGCGTCGACGCCCGCCGCGACGATGCCGCAGGCGTCGGCCTCGCGCCCCGACGAGGCCGGCGGGTCGACCGCGACGACGATGCGGGCGAGCGGCGGCGCGCGCTCGACGCGTAGCCGCTCGATCGCGTCGCGGGTCCAGAGCGCGTCCGGGCGGTCCTCGACCATCTCGCCGCCGAGCTCCTGGCGCCCCTTCAGCGTGCCGGCGTAGCGCCCGACGACGCGGTCGAGGAAGGCCGGCGAGAGGTTCTGCGCGTTGGCTTCGGTCGCGGCCCGGCTCACGGCGACGCGCTCGTCGGAAAGCAGCCGGCGCAAGAGCGGGATCGGCCGCGGCGTCGTCGTGACGATCTCGCGCGGACGCGCCCCGAGCCGCAGGCCGAACTGCAGCATGTCCCAGGTCTCCTCGACATGGCGCCATTTCGCGAGCTCGTCGCACCAGGCGGCCTCGAACTGCGGCCCGCGCAGCAAATCCGGGTCCTCGGCCGAGAACACATGCGCGACGGCGCCGTTTCGCCATTCGAGCTTGCGCAGCGCCGGCGACCAGACCGGGCGCTCGCCCGGCTCGTGGATCTTGAGGAGCCCGGCCGGCCCCTCGATCATGACGTCGCGCGCGGCAGCGAAGGTCTCGCCGACGAGCGCGATGCGGCCCACGGGCTCCTGCGTCAGCCAGCCGAAGCCGGAGGCGAGGCCCATCACCCATTCGGCGCCGGCCCGCGTCTTGCCGGCGCCGCGCCCGCCGAGGACGAGCCAGGTCGTCCAGTCGTCGCACGCGCGCTCGGGCGGCAGCTGATGATCGTGCAGCGGACGGACGCGCCGCCACATGAACTCGAGCACGTCGCGCGGCCACTCAAGCAGGTCCGTCGCCGGCGTCTCGCCCTTTGCAATACGCGGCAAGTCGGCGCGTAAAATCCGCAAGTACCTCATGAGCTGGGCGGGACTGAGCGAGTTCATGGACCTTCTGGGCTCTCAGGCGCTTGAGCTTGCCCGAGCGTTCGAGGTTGTCGTGCGAGCGGCGGCCGAGCTCGCCGAGCGTGCGCGCCGTCGAGGCGAGAATGCGCGACGTCTTCTCGCCGTCCTCACCGAGCACGCGCTCGACCTCGAGCGCGCGGATCTGGCGCCGTGCGACCGCGGTCGCGGCGTCGATCAGCTCGCGCTCGCGTGCCAGGAGCGCCTCGTCGGTGAGGCGCTCCGGCCGCGGCTGCCGTCGGCCATGCGCGAACGGATCGTCGGCGCCGGCCGCGATCTCGGCCCGGCGCAGCGGCAGGCTCTCGGCGCGCACGAGCCCGTAGAGCGTGCGGTGGTGGATGTCGTGCCGGGCGAGGATCGCCGCGACGGTGATGGCGTGATCGCCGTAGTCGCGCGCGATCGCGCCGCGCTGCTCCGGCGCGAGCTCGCGCAGAGGGATGGGCATTCAAGGCTCCTGAAAAGCAGAGAACCGCCCGGCGTGGCCGCGGGGGGGGTTCGAACGGTAGGTTTCCGGTTGTCGTCACCGGGCTTGTCCCGGTGACCTCGGCCCGTGAGCGCTGGACGCGGGAATCGGGCTCGCCGGCTCAGGCCCGGCCATGACAGTGGCGGCTGCTCGGCGCCGCATCCGCAATTCCGGAGCGTGCGCCTTTTATAGCCGAGGAGCGTCACGCTGTCAAGGCTATTTTCCTAGAGAGAGTGAAAAAAGTTTTGTTGTCATCACCGGGCTCGTCCGGTGACCTCGGCGCGTAACGCGGCACGCCGCGGGAATCGGGAATTGCCGGCTCAGGCCCGGCCATGACAGGGGCGGCTGCTCGGCGCCGCACCGCAATTCCGGAGCGTGCGCCTTTTCTAGCTGAGGAGCGTCACGCTGTCAAGGATGTTTTCCTAGCAGGTGCAAAAAAAGTTTCGCGCCCGTCGCCGTGCGGGCGGGCGGCGGCCAGGCCGCGGAATCGAGATCTCCGGGACGAGCCCGGCCATGACAGTGACCTGAACGCCGATGCGGTTGCAGGGTCGGTGCGTTTCAGCCTAGCTTCGGCGTTGCGCAAGGACCCGACCACCGTCATCGGGCGCGTGTTTTCGATCACTTGTTCCAGGGGCGGTCCCGCCCTGCATTTGGGGTAGGTCAATGAATCGATCGGTGACGCTGCGCTTTCTTCTCTCCGGCTTCGCTGCGGCGCTCTTGGCCGCACCCGCCGATGCCGACATCCTCTACCGCTTTCGCGAGGGTGTCCTGTTCGACGGAAAGCATGGCCCGATCGCGAAGGCGCAGGCGAGCGCCAACGCCGCGCTCATTGCCTGCGGCAAGCCCGGCACGATCACGGCAGATGGAAAGTTCGGTCGGGGGACGCGCGACGCGCTCGTGTCGCT
>Ga0126307_10004104_pt1 | contig 10059 bp, 9 predicted proteins | sample Plot28_FD_89955 | JGI IMG/M metagenome (GOLD analysis project Ga0126307, IMG submission 89955) | Serpentine soil microbial communities from UC McLaughlin Reserve, CA, USA - Plot28 | ecosystem: Environmental > Terrestrial > Soil > Grasslands | place: USA: UC McLaughlin Reserve, Lake County...
CTCGCCGGCCAGGGCTTGGGCTGGGCGGTCCCGGCCTACCTGGCCTTGGCGTTCGTCTGCCTGGTGCTGGCGGTGATCGCCGCCGCCACCGGGCTGCTGCCCAACCGCATCACCTACCCGGCGTTCCCGGTGGTGGCCGGGCTGCTGCTGGCCGCCAGCCTCGGCCTGGGCGAGCTGCTGGCCAGGGCCGGGCATGCGGCCAGCGACGCCAGCCTGGCGCGGCTGGCGGCCACTCTGCAGGCCGCCGCCACGGCCGACGAGCCGACCTGGGCCGCCCTGGCCGAGGGGCGGCTGGCCGGGGACCTGGACCCGGCCGGGTTCGGCCTGCCGGCCGAGGCGGCCGCCCCGGCGGACGCCGCCCCGCGGACGCCGCCCGGCGCCGGCGGCCCCGGAAGCGGCGGCGCCGCCGGAGGCGGACAGCGGCGGGGCGCGGCGGGCCCAGGAGCGCACCGGGCGGGCGGCCGAGCAGGCTCGGGCGGCCCTGGAGCAGGCCCAGGCCATGGCCGCGGGCCAGGAGGAGGCCGCCCTGGCGGCACGCCGTCGGGCCGAGGAGCTCGCCGACGCCGCCCGGGAGCTGGCCGAGCAGGCCGCGGCCACGGCCACCCAGGCCCGCCGGCAGGCCGAGGCGGCCGAGCGGGACGCCGAGGTCCTGGCCGATCGGGCCCGGCTGGCCGAGGAGGCGGCCAGGGCCGCCGAGGACGCCCACGCCGCCGCCACCGCCGCCCTCGAGGAGCTGCAGGGCCGCGGCTAGAGGGTCCGGGAGAACCAGTCGACCAGGATGCCGACCGTCTGGGCCGAGGCCTGGCGGCTGGTCAGCAGGTGGTCGCTGCCGAGCAGGGGGATGAAGGCCTTGGGCTGGCGGGCCATGGCGAAGATCCGCTCGCCCTCGGCCACCGCCACCACCCGGTCGTCGAGCGGGTGGACGACCAGCAGCGGCCGGCCCAGCTCGGCGGTGCGACGCTCGACCTCGTGGCGCTCCAGGTCGTCCAGGAACTCGGCCGAGATCGGGAAGGAGCGGTCGCCGATCCGCACCCAGGCGCTCCCGGCCTGGTCGATCTCGGCCTCCACGCCCTTGAACAGCCCGCGCACGTGGCCGGCGGTGCTGGGGGTGGCGATCACCGCCACCGAGCGGACCGCCGCCAGCTCGCCGGCGGCCAGCAGGCAGGCGGCGCCGCCCAGGCTGTGGCCGACCAGCCCGATCGGTCCCGTCCCGCGCTCCTGCAGGCAGGCCACGGCCCGGGCCAGATCGCCGAGGTTGGTGGACAGCGTGGTGGCCGAGAAGTCGCCGCTGCTCTCGCCGAGTCCGGTGAAGTCGAACCGCAGCACCGCGAAGCCGGCCCCGGCCAGCCCGCGGGCCAGCCGGGCCATGATGTGGAGGTCCTTGGAGCAGGTGAAGCAGTGTACCACCAGCAGGCTGCCGCGCACCCCGTCGCCCGGGTCGGCCGCGGCCGGCGGGTGGAACACGCCGGCCAGCGGCTCCCCGGTCACGCCTGTGAACCGCAGCCGCTGGATCACGGCCGAGCGTCCGCGACCAGGTCGGCGTCCTCGGGGTGGCGGCGCAGGTAGGAGCGGACGAACGGGCACTGGGGGACGAGCTTGCGGCCGCCGGCCCGGAGGTCGGCGAGGGCGCCGGCGACAAGCCGGCCCCCGAGCCCCTGGCCCTCGAAGGCGGGGTCGATCTCGGTGTGGAGGAGCACCACGGCGCCCGGGTCGGGCCGGTACTCGATGACGCCGGCCAGGGTCGCTCCCTGCCGGAGCTCATAGCGCGACGCTTCCGGGTTGTCCACGACACGAAGGTCCTGCTCCAACGCCATCTCCTCAGGGGCCTACCTCGGTTGCCTGTCTTCGCAGCCTGCCACCGCGGCGGATTCCCGGCCAGCGCGCGGTGACTTGGGCGGCAGGTTTGACCACCGAGCCTTCGGCCAACGCTGGATAACGGCACCAGGGCAACCGCCAGGTCATCGCCGTCATGCGCGGGCGGCTGGAGCGGGGGGAGCCAGTGATGCCGATGTACGGGCCGCTTGGACTGGCGTGGCTGCAACGCCAAGCCGAGATCGCCGAGCACCTCATCCAACAGCGGGAGACTCGTTGACCTGTGCGAACAGGCCTTGAGGTCGCCGGCCGAGTCGAGGTAGGTCCTCCACGGATCGATCACTAGGCTCCGAGGAGGCCACCATGGCAGCCCCATCCACCCCCGCCGCCCAGGCTCTGCTGGACGCGCTGGCCGACTGGCCAGGCGCCACCGCTCCCGAGCTGGCCCAGGCGGCCGGGATCGGCCGCTCTACCGCCGCCAAGCTGCTGGCCACCCTCGCCGACCAGGGTCGGGTGCTGCGCCAACCCGGTGGCCGCGCCGGCGGCCGGCGGGCCGCGGACTGCTGGACCCTCCCCACTCCCGACCCAACCCCCAACCCTGGGCCGCCGATAGCCACCCCGACCCGGCCCGCCGAACCACCCCCGGCCGGGGCGGGGCCGCTGGGCGCCGGCCAGCTGCGCCAGCTGGTGCTGGGCTGCCTGGCCGAGCGACCGGGACAAGCGCTGTCCCCGACCGCGATCGCCAAGACGCTGGACCGCTCGGCCGGCGCGGTCGCCAACGCCCTGCGGGTGCTGGCCGGCCAAGGGGCGGTGACCCAGACCCAGCCCAAGCCCCGCCGCTACCGCATCACCGCTGCTGGCGGCGACCAGGCCGACGCCCAGCGCTGACCGACCCGTGCACGCCCGGGCGGCGCAAAGCAGAAAACAGGAGGTGCCATGCCCCACCAGCTTCTCCCAGGCGAGCAGCCGCCCGGTGAGCACGCCGAGGAGCTGCTGGCCATCCTCGCCCACGAGCTACGCCGGCCGCTGACCGGGTTGCTTGGTGCTCTGATGACGCTGCAGCACCGCACCCAGGCGCTCTCAGGTGCTCAGCAGCAGGAGCTACTCAGGATGGCCTGCCGACAAGGCGAGCAGCTGCAGCGACTGCTCGACCAGCTCCTAGTCGCCGCCAGCGTCGATCACGTGCCCGCCTACTTGATACCCCGGTCACTGGTGGATGCGGCCGCCCTGGCCGAGGAGGCCGGTCAAGCGGCCCGGCTGGCCCATCCCAACCATCCGATCACCATTGAGGCTGCTGGGCCGCTGCCGGTGCGGGTCGACGCGCTTGCCATCAGCCGCATCCTCGGCAACCTGCTCGACAACGCCGCCGCCTACTCCCCCCAAGGAGGGGCGATCCGACTAACGGCCCGTCGGGACGGCGGGCAGGCGCTGTTGGCCGTCCAGGATCAAGGGCCTGGGATCCCGCTGGCCGATCGCGATCGGATCTTCCAGCGTCATGTGCGCCTGAACCCTCCGTCGGCCAGCCACAGCGGTGGGCTCGGGCTTGGGCTCTACATCGCCCGGCGGCTGGCCACCGCGCACCGCGGTCAGCTGCAGCTCTCCGATCCGCCTGGTTCTCGAGGTGCCCGGTTTGAGCTGCGCCTGCCCCTGGCCGCGGGGACGCCGTGCGGTGGCGGCTCCCGCCGGTAGGCTTGCCAGCAGCAGATCCAAATCTGGTGCCCGGTCGAAGCACCAGAGGCGGCGCAAGTGTCGAACTGGCTGGTCGAGCGAACTTCCTCGTTGGGCGATCGCCATCTAGGACACCGGCCGCAGGCAGGCTCGAATCTGGCGGTCCACACCTGCGCTCGTGGCCGTCAAGGCGGCAGCTCTGAACGCCAACCGGGCCCGACTACGACCTGGTCGAGGGCCGCTACGACATCGAGATCGGTGCCGGAGCCAGCAAGGTCACCGTCCGAACCTGACAGCATCGCCGCAGGCGCGCTGGGAGAGCTGACGGGCAGCGATGCCACCCCCAGGTCGGCTCCGCGTGACCTCCCGGTCGACCCGACCGCGCCATCAACGACGCCTTCGTGTGCCAGGGACGCGATCGCCGCCACCCGCGTCAGCGGGTTGAGCGATCCTTATCGATCACGATGGAGGTCCGGCCATCGCTGCGGCCGCGCCGCCTACTGGCCGGCGCGCCTCGAACCAATAGCTGGGCACGCAGACGGGCGAACGCTCCCACGCTCCTGGTCAATTTGCTGGAGGCGCGAATCGGTAGCACCGACACGTGCACACAACGCGTCCAGGACCGCGGCCCTGGGCCAGCTGGGGTTCCTGTCGCGCTCAGGGTGGTGTACGCCGTCGCATCCCGGCTGGTCGAGAACGGCCTGCTCCTGGGCTGTCCGATCAAGGGCTGCGGCCAGTGAGTCCTCGGCCCCTGGGACCTGGAGTGGCACACCGCGGCCGAGCATCCCGGCTGGACCGCCACCGACGAGCTGCTACGGCCCTACCCGAACAGCGTCAGCGGGTCGTGTTCCGCCGATCGGGTGCTCGTGACGACGGTGTGTGACCTGCCCGCGCTCGTCGCCAAGCTGTCGGAACTCGTGGGGGACGGTACGGGAGGACCAACTCGAACATTTTGGTCCTTTGCCGAGGCCCTGCTCGCAACGGCGAGCCGCTGATGTTCCCAGGCGACTTGCGTCCTTTCCACGGACGTCACAACCGACCTGGCAGGAGCGGACCCTGCTGGTCGATTAGGCCATGTGTGGCGGCAGTAGGTAGACTCCGCCGCGCAACCGCGGCTTTCGCCGGATTCTGGATCAAGCGGTTGAGGGGGCGAACACCGAAGGGTCGATCCGGTCGGTACGCGGCCGGTCCGGCCGGACCTTATGGCTCCAGGCGCGATTGCCCGGCTGCGGTGTCGTGACCGGACAGCGTCGAGCGGGATCTGATGCCGATACGCATGGCTCGTCACCCGAGGACGTCTCCGGACAACGCCAGGAGCAGCACCGGTCCCGCCTGCCACTGGAGGCTACATGCGATCGATCCGTCTCGCTGTCCTGATCGGCTCGACCCTGGTAGCGGCTCTGCTCCTGTCGCCCAGCAGCTTCGCCGGCACGCTCGCGCCGTCGGCGGCGCTGGTGCAGCCGCCGGTGAGCTTCACCGGCCCCACCAGCCTCGTCGCCGGTGCATTCCCCAACTCCGTCGCTGTGCGCGACTTCAACGGCGACACATATCCCGACCTGGCGGTCGCGAATCAGTTCTCAGGCAACGTCTCGGTACTGCTCGGTAGCGCCAGCGGCACCTTCAGCGGCCCGAACAACATAGACGTCGGCGGTTTCCCCAACTCGGTCGCGGTGGGCGACTTCAACGGCGACGCACGCCCCGACCTCGCCATCGCCGACACCTTCAACGGCACGATCTCGGTGCTGTTCGGCAACGCCAGCGGCGGCTTCAGCCCCCAGACCGATCCCCCTTACCCCGCCGGCAGCTCCCCGGCCTCAATCGCGGTGGGCAACTTCAACGGCGACACAGACACATATCCCGACCTGGCGGTCGCCGACCAGTTAACCGGCGACATCCTGGTGCTACGCGGCCGCAACGATGGCACCTTCAGCGCAGCGACCAGAGTCGCGACCGTCGCCGAACCAGGCTCGGTCGCGGTGGCCAACCTCAACAGCGACACAGACCCCGACCTAGTAGTCGCCGAACACGTCACCCTCAGCAGCAATCTGTCCAGAGTGCTGGTGCTGCTGGGCAGTACCGGCGCCACCTTCACCACGCCGGCCAAGGTCGCCGCCGGCCTCGACCCCGTGTCGATCGCGGTGGGCGACTTCGACGGTGACACAGACGCCGACCTGGCGGTCGCCGACCAGTCCCCCGGCGAGATCCTGGTGCTGCTGGGCGGCGGCAATGGCAGCTTCACCGGTCCAACCACCCTCACGGCCGACAGTGGCCTGTCCGGGATCGTGGTAGGCGACTTCAACCGCGACGGCGACCCCGACCTGGCCGCCGCCAACGTCAACTCGGGAGAGGTCTCAATCTTCGTCGGCGGTGCCGGCGGCAGCTTCACCGGCCCGACCAACTTCAGCGCCGGTGACTTTCCCAACTCGGTCGCGGTGGGCGACTTCAACCACGACTTACGCCCCGATCTCGTATTCACAAACGCGGGGGCCAACAGCGTCTCGGTGCTGTTGAACAACACCACTACCAACCAGGCCCCGGTGGCGGTCAACGACGCCTACACCACCGCCGAGGACACTCCCCTGACCTTGGCCGCGCCCGGCGTGCTCGCCAACGACACCGACGCCGACGGCAACCCACTGAGCGTGAGCGTCGTCACCGGGCCGGCCCACGGCACCCTCACCCTCAACGCCAACGGCGCCTTCACCTACACGCCGGACGCCAACTTCAACGGCCCCGACAGCTTCACCTACCGCGCGAGCGACGGCACCGCCCAATCCAACCCTGCCACGGTCAGGATCACCGTCACCGCCGTCAACGACGCCCCCACCGCGACCGCTGACGCCTACAGCACAGGCGAGGACACCGCCCTGACGGTGAATGCCCCCGGGGTGCTCACCAACGACAGCGATGCCGACGGCGACCAGCTGAGCGCCGTCCTGGGGTTGGGACCCAGCCACGGCACCCTCACCCTCAACGCCAACGGCTCGTTCACCTACACACCGGCCGCCAACTACAACGGCCCCGACTCCTTCACCTACCGGGCCAGCGACGGCACCGCCACCTCGAGCCTGGCGGCGGTGTCGATCACCGTCAGCGCCGTCAACGACGCCCCGGCTGCGGCCAACGACACTTACAGTACGGCTGAGGACACGGCCTTAACGGTGGCCGCCCCGGGCGTGCTCGGCAACGACACAGACCCCGACGGCAACCCGCTGACCGCCGTGAAGGTGGCCGGGCCAAGCCACGGCACCCTCACCCTGAACTCCGACGGCTCGTTTACCTATATCCCGGCCGCCAACGACAACGGCCCCGACTCGTTCACCTACCGAGCCAGCGACGGCACCCTTACCTCAAGCCTGGCGACGGTGACCATCACGGTCAGCGCCGTCAACGACGCCCCCACGGTGACGGTGGCCCCCGGGACGGTGGCCCCCGGCGCGACCTGCGGCACCGACGACCGCTCGGGCACAATCAACCTCACCGTGGGCGACGTCGAGAGCGCCGCGACGGCGCTGACCCTCAGCGCCTCCTCTGACAACACGAGGCTGGTACCGAACGGCAACGTCGTCTTCGCCGGCAGCGGCGCCGCTCGCACGCTGACAGCGAGCGCCGCGGATGGGCGCACCGGTATCGCGACCGTGACCGTCACCGTCAGCGACGGGCAGGCCACCGGCACGGTCTCGGTCACGGTCTGGGTCGGCGGCAACGGCAATGACTCGCTGACCGGCGGCGCGGGCGCGGACCTGATGTTCGGCCAGAACGGCAACGACACACTCACTGGCGCGGGCGGCTACGACCTGCTGTGCGGCGGCAACGGCAACGACACCCTATCCGGCGGCGGGGGCGACGACAGCCTGGGCGGCGCCATTGGCAACGACCGGCTCACCGGCGGGCCGGGCGCCGACCGCTTCAGCGGCGGCATCGGCACCGACACGGCAACCGACTTCGCCGCCGCCGAGGGCGACACCACCGACGGCACGATCCCCTAGCCACCAACAGCGGGCGCGTCGCGCCGGCGCGGCGCGCCCGCCGATCAGCAGGCGCCCGCGGCCGGGGCCGTTAGCTGGGAGGTCGCACTTGGCCAGGATGACCGGATAGGCTCGGCGGTGGTTCTCACCGCACCAGGGGCGGGCACGCGTGCTCGGTGGTTGCGCTCCGGCGCCCCACCACGCGGACCCAGGGAGGGGAGCCATGCCTCCAGAGCAGGACGACCTCAACCGCCAGCTCGAGGCCCTCCAGCGTTACGTCTCCAACCTCCAGCAGCAGCGCGAACACACTAAGGCCGCGGCGGCTCAGCCACCGCCCGCGCCCGAGCCGAAGCCGCGGTGGCCCTCCAGGCGCTGGCTGCTGCTCACCGGCCTGCTGGTCACCCTGGCGCTGGCCGGCGGCGTCTTCGTCGGCGCGGTCGTCTGGGCCACCGACCGACCCGCCGGCGCCAAGGCGGGGGTCGTCGGCGCCTCCTCCGCAACGCCGAACCCCGACACCACCACCGTCGCCCCGGTCGCCTCGCCGGCGTGCAAGACGGCGGTCGACCGGGCCAACACGATGCTCGCCATCGCCGTCAAGCTGCAGCGGGAGCTGGCCGAGTACAGCAGGATCATGGGTGACCCGGCCAATCGCACACTCTCCGTCCGCGAGGTTGTCGAGAAGACCGCTCCGTCGCTGCATGCCGGGGCCAGCGAGTCGGCCAGGTTCGAGCGCGCGCTGGCCGACTACCGCCAGATCGTGGACCAGTGCGAGCTGCGCAGCCCCTGAACCGGAGCGGGGAGGGTCAGGTCCTGAGCGTGGCGAAGACGATGATGTTGGACCGGTAGTGCCCTGTGCTGTCGTCGAACTGCCCGCCGCAGGTCACCAGCCGCAGCGCAGGGGTCAGCGTGGGGTAGTACACGTCATCGGTCGGGAACCGCTGCTTGTCGTACTGCGCGGTCCGCTCGACCACGAACCGCGCCGACGATCGGTCGGCGCGCGTGACCTTGATCTCGTCACCCCGATGCAGCTCGCGGAGCCGGAAGAACACCGCCGGGCCGCGCGTGGAGTCGACGTGGCCGAGGATCACCGACGAGCCTGGGTCGCCTGGACGCGGGCCGAGCGCGTACCAGCCGGCCACGCCCCACCGGCTCGGGACCTCGACCGTCCCATCCCGCGCCCGGCCCAGCCGGTCCAGGGAGCTGGCGACGCGGATCTTCGGGATCTGGACCCGGACGGGGAGGGGCGTCGCCCGGTAGCCCCGCGCAGAGCGGAAGCCACGGGCGGCGTCCAGCCCACTGGCTGCCGGGTCCGGCCGCTGGGGGCTGGCTGTCCGGTCCGGCGTCTGGGAGCCGGCCGCCGGAGCCGGGTCGGCGAGACGTGGGTCCGACCCGGAGCAGCCGACAAGCAGTGCCAGGGCGGCCGCGCCGACCGCGAGCGGCCGTCTACCCCAGGTCATCGCGCCGCTGGGCCGTGCCACCGCCGCCGGTCTGCGAGCCGCCGACCGGCAGCCCGGGCTTCACCGTCTTTTGGATCGCGCCGACCAGGGTATCGGCGACACCGAGCATCTGCTGGTAGCCCTCCAGCTGCATCTGTTGGGCCTTGGCGTAGTCGTTGCCGGCGTAGGCGTCGACCTGGCCGACCAGATGGGTGTCGTGCACCGACAGGACGTCGGTGAGGGCCGTGACGGGAAGCTCGTTGCGGACGATGTCACTGAAGAACAGCGCGAGCCTGGCGGCGAACCCGTCCAGGTTCTGCGCGGCCGTGGTCTTTGCGGCCTCGTCGTTGCCAGCGACCGCGGTGGAATAGGCCAACAGCCCCTCGACGTGGTTGGCCCACGCCGACTGGAACTCGGCCGCCTTCTTGGGGCCGACAATCGCGCCCATCGCCTGGGTGAGGGTGGCGCTGTTGGCATTCACCTGCACGGCGGCCGCCTTGAACTCGCTCGACCCGGCAAAGGTCGCCCGCTGCGCATCGATGATCAGCTCCATGTGCTCACCCAGCAGCATGGCAAACGCCGACCGCAGCCGCTCCGGCGGCGCATCCAGGGCAGCCGCGGCCTTGGGCGTGACGCTCGCCTTGGCCAGCGTGGCCCCGGCCGCGAACGTGGTCTGGTAAGCCTGACGCTCGATCTTGTATGCCTGGTCGTAGTCGCGGGCGGCGTAGGCGTCGACCTGCTGGATGAGCCCCTGGACGCGCGTCCGCGCGGTGCGCACGGCGTCGCCAACCTCGACCTGGCCGTTGCTGGCCTCGGCCAACCAGGCGCCGTAGTCATCACAGTAGGCCATGAGGCCAGCCCGTGCGTCTTGCTTGGCCGACGCCTCCTGACTGGCCGCGCCGTTGGCATACGCCGAGAGATCGGTGACATACCCCTGCCACAACTGCTTGAAGCGTTCGCCCTGAGGGTCGTCGTACGCGGTCCCAACGAGCTGGCTCAGCGCGTCGGTGTTGGCCTCCAGCGACGTCTCGGCCACCTGCCGGAAATCCGAGGCGTTCATCACCTCGCTCCGCGTGAGCCGCATCGCCAGCAGCGCGTGCTGCCCGAGGAGTTGCTCGAACTGGGCCCCCAACTCCTTCGGCGACGCATTGGCGGCGGCTGGGGCAACGGTCGTA
>Ga0126307_10004105_pt1 | contig 10058 bp, 10 predicted proteins | sample Plot28_FD_89955 | JGI IMG/M metagenome (GOLD analysis project Ga0126307, IMG submission 89955) | Serpentine soil microbial communities from UC McLaughlin Reserve, CA, USA - Plot28 | ecosystem: Environmental > Terrestrial > Soil > Grasslands | place: USA: UC McLaughlin Reserve, Lake County...
GAAGCCGAGATACGGGGCGTTCGTCACCTCGCTGGCGAGCACCGCCTCCTGACCGCTGATCGTCGCGGCCGCGATGGCGACGCGCGCCGACGCATCGGCGATGGACGTGCGCGTGCTCTGGTCGCCGCAGGCGACGACAGCAGCGAGCGTTCCAAGCGCGATGAGCGACGATCGAGTAGTTCGCCCCATTCCACGACTCCCAGTGGGTGCACGGATGTTTACACCACAGCGGTCAATCGATCCGCATCACCATAAAACTGTGTCGTGCGTCACTTATCAACCGAGTACAACCAAAGGCCACTCCTGACTGACCGACCCGTCAGCACGCGTAAAGGCAGCGTTCTCCGTTTCGGGAGTCGTCACACCGGTGGAGAGTTCAGGCGAAGCGCGCTCGCCGGGACGTCAGGCGCCTCGGGGCTTCAGGCGACGTCTGCGGGGTCTGGAACTTGAAAGAACGCCGCTGTGCCGTCGGCCCGCCGGTGAGCGGGCTCCGGCTGCGGCAGGCGTCCGACCCATGCCAGGAGCGCACGATGACATCCGGAAGCGAGCGGCAGTCGAGCGAGGCGGCCCTGCAGCCCGGTCCCGAAAGCTCGACTCCCATCGTTCTGGTGGACGGATCCAACGTCGCCCACTCGAGCGAGGGGGGGCAGCCCATGCTCGCGAACATCGTCGCCGTCTGTGACAAATTGCGGCAGGAGGGCTACGACCCCGTGGTCGTCGTGGACGCCGCTCTGCGGCACCAGATCGACGACCGCCACGGCTACGAGCACATGGTCGACGTCGGCGCGATCAAGCAGGCACCCGCTGGCACGGACGCCGACTACTTCATCCTCTCGTTCGCCCGCGAGCTCGAGGCGTCGATCGTATCGAACGACAGGTTCCGCGACCGCCAGAAGGTGTTCCCCGACGCGGCCAAGCGGCTCATCCGCTACATGGTCGTGAAGGGGGAAGTGGTGCTCGAGCGGCGCACCGGACGGCGCGAGGACTAGGGATCCGGCGGCCACGGTCGGCGATAGTCTCGGGACGGGCGTGAAGCGGGGAGTTTATGAGTGGGTGAGTTGGTTGGTTGGATCGTGGGTTGGTGGGTTGAGTGCGGATCCCTCGACTCGCTGCGCTCGTTCGGGATGACAGGGGCTCGCGGCACACGCGCAGGCATCCCGAGCGCAGTCGAGGGATCTGCACTTCGCCGGTTCGTGGCTGATGCCGTTCAACCCACCCACCCACCAACCAACCCACCAACGCACCGCCTCTCGGGTCCCCCGCCCCGCGCCCTACATTCCCCCATGCGCTTTCTCGTCATCAATGCCGACGACCTCGGTCTCGCGCCGGGGGTGAACCGCGGGATCTTCGAGGCCCACGCGGCCGGCACGGTCAGCTCCGCCTCCATGATGGTGAGCTGCCCCGCGTTCGCCGAGGCGGCCGAGCAGGCGCGTCGCGACGCCCCCGGGCTCGGCGTCGGGCTGCATCTCAACCTCGTGTCGGGCAGGCCGCTCACCACCGTTCCCTCTCTGGTGGATCCCGAGACGGGACGATTCCATCCGCTCGACGTCCTGGCGCGCTGTGCTCTCGCCGGCCAGGTCGATGCAGCCGACGTGCGCCGCGAGTGCGAGGCACAGCTCGCCGCGCTCGTCGCCGTCGGCATCACGCCGACGCACATCGACAGCCATCGGCATGCGCACGCCCTGCCGGGAATTCTTCCCGCGGTCGCCGCCGTCGCGGAGGACGAGTCGATCCCGGTCGTGCGGCGGCCGCTCGACCGCGCCTCGCTGCTCGACCCGATGGCGAGCGCAAAGATGCTCGTGTTGCACGCCGCATGGCGCACGGCGCTGCTCGGCGTCGCCGTCGCGCACCGGGCGCGACTCGCGCGCGCGCCGCACTTTCGCGGCATCGCCATGCAGGGGATGCCGGACGTCCGCGAGCGGCTCCTCGCCACCCTGGATCAGCTTCCACTGGGCGTGACCGAGATCATGATGCACCCCGGCTACGACGACGAGGCGCTCGCCGGGCTGGATGGCTACCGCGTCGAGCGGGAAGCGGAGGTGAAGGCGTTGCTCGATCCGGCGGTCAAGGCCAGGCTGGCGAAGGGAGACGTGCGCCTGGTGTCGTTCCGCGAGGTGGCGTAGGGTTCCAGCAGTTGTCGCGGCTTTTGCTGTGGCAGTTGCAGTTGCCACATCATCGGTCCATCCGCTTCATCCGTACAAGCATTCCGTTCTTGATGCCTGTCGCCACCTCAGCGGTGGTTGATGAACGGAGCTCTCAGATCGGCCTCGCCTCGCGCACCCGCGGAAACCAGAGCCGCCGCTGCAGCTCGATCCACAGCGCGATCAGCGGCACGGCCTTGAATCGATAGCGGTCGAAGAAGTCCCGCTGGATCGTGCGCGGCATGACGTCGGACGAGGCGAGGATGGTGAAGACGCCGATGAAGCCGAGCAGCGCCCATTCCCAGCGCGATGGCCGCGGGATGGCCGCGAACCAGATCGCGACGCCGGTGACCGCCACCACGAACGTCGGGCTCTCCGCCAGATGGTTGAAGATCACGCAGAAGACGAGCACCGAGCACAGATACAGCCGGCGCAGCTCCCAATCGTGCCATCGCCATCGCTGCACCACCACCGGCGCGAGGAGCAGGAGCACGCCGGCGAGCTCGATCGGCCAGTTCGGCCATCCTCCGTGAAACAGCTGCTCGACCACGTTCATCACGGCGTAGCCGCGATTGAGCGCCGCGTCCCTGGCCCCGATCGCGCGCCAGCTCGCGTACTGCTCGAGCAGGATGTCGGGCGGGGTCACGAGGAGGGGCAGCGCGGCGAAGAGGAGCATTCCCGCGAGCACGGCGAGCGCGACCCGGAGCTTCCGCGCATGGAAGATCGCGAAGCTCACCGCCGCGAGCGGGAACAGCTTGACGTAAGTGCCGGTGATCGCGGCCACGCTGCCGAGAACGGTGTGATGTCGTTCGTATGCAGCGAAGGTGAGGACGATGAGGGCGGCGACGAGCGCGTTGCTCTGCGCGTTCTGGAGCGAGCCGAGCATGTCCAGAAAGACGATCACCCGCGCGATGCGCGCAGCCCGTCGTGGCAGCACCAGGCCGATGGCGACGAACAGCGCGCCGGCATTGAGCGCGTTCCACAGCAGCATCGCCACGGGGAAAGGCACGTAGGCGAACGGCGCGAACAGCAGCGCGAACGTCGGGCTGTACTTGTAGTAGTCGAAGTGCTCGGCGGGATAGGCCGCGTACAGATCCGAGCCCGCGACGAGGTGCCGCGCGGCAGCGCGGAAGATCCGGAAGTTGTTGTTCTCGCGGGCGACGCCCTGCTGCAGCGTGGCGGCGACGATCGCGCCCGTCCACGCCAGCGCGAGCAGCCAGTCGATCCAGTGACGGCGCTCGGGGGTGCCGCGAGGCCGAGTCTCCGTGGGGGCCGTCGAGGTCATCGGAGGCAAGGTAGACGCCGCGAACCGGCGCGGAAACCTCGCGGACGCGCAGGCACCGATCTTGACTCGGTGCCGGCATGACTCAGACTCCTCGCGCCCCCGGCTCGGCGCTCCGCACGGTGCTGCTGGACATCGACGGCACCCTGATCGACAGCAACGACGGACACGCACGCGCGTGGGTCGACTCGTTGCGCGCGCACGGCTACGTGGTGCCGTTCGAGCAGGTTCGGCCGCTGATCGGGATGGGCGGAGACAAGGTGCTTCCCGAGCTCACCGGGCTCGATCCGGAGAGCGGCGAAGCGAAGCGCATGAGCGTGACGCGCAGCGAGCTGTTCCTCGAGCGCGAGCTGCCGACGCTGCAGCCCACCCGGGGCGCGCGAGCGCTCCTGGAGCACATGCTCGCCGAGGGACTCGAGCTCGTCGTCGCGACGTCGGCGAAGACCGACGAGGTGCGAGCGCTGCTCGAGCGTGCAGGCGTCTCCGATCTCATCGAGCTCGCGTCGTCGGCCGACGACGCGGAACGGTCGAAGCCCGATCCGGACATCGTACAAGCAGCGCTGCGGTTGAGCGGCAAGCAGGCCGCGCACAGCGCGATGATCGGCGACACGCCGTACGACATCGAGGCGGCCGCGCGCGCGCGTGTGCCGGCGATCGCTCTCCGCTGCGGCGGGTGGTGGGACGATGCGGCGCTCGCGAACGCGACGGCGATCTACGATGATCCCGCCGACCTGCTCGCGCGATTCGACGACTCGCCGCTGGGGCGGGCGACGCGCGCTTCGCGCGCTGTTCTCGGTTGACGGTTATCGGTTATCAGCCAACCCCGGGAAGCTTCCGCGTCCCGAGGCCGGCGAGAACCGACAACCGCTGTGCGAAGCACGGCGTGTATAGAACTTGCCCCGCTCGCTGCCATCTATTCACCGATGACGAGCTCATGACACGCTCCAACGATCCTCGCGCCCGCCGTCGCGCCCGCTGCGCCGCGATGCTCACGACGATCCTGTTCGCCGCCGCCAGTGCGTGCGGCGATGGCAGCAAGCACGCGACCGACGGCGACACGGGTGCGGCGGCGCCCGCGACGGTGCGCGACATGTCCGCCACGCCCAACGCGGGGGACAGCACTACCGGCGTCGCCAACCCAACCGGACAGCCCGCCTCCGCGGGCGATACGATGGGTGCACGGATGCGCGACTCCACACGACAGGGGAGCAACGCATCGCCCGTCGGTGGCGGCACGGGAGCGCGGCCCTAGCGCATCGCGTCAGCGTGCGTGCGCGGTCATCGGGAGACCGCCGCGCACGCGCAACGTGACGATCGGCTGCGGCACGACGGGCGTACCCGGCACGAGCCGCAGCCGCCACCGTCGCGCGATGGTCGCCAGCGCGAGCGTGCCTTCGAGCCAGGCGAACTGCTCGCCGATGCACACCCGTGTGCCCGCGCCGAAGGGGAAATAGGAGAACTTCGGACGCGACGGATCGAGCGCGCTTCCGCCCGGCATCCAGCGCTCGGGGCGGAACAGGTTCGCTTCGGGCCACCAGCGCGGGTCGCGGTGCACGACCCACTGGCTCGTGAGCACGATCGTACGCGCGGGGATCTCGTGCTCGCCGATCCGGTACGGCTGCATCGCGCGCCGGCCGAGGATCCATGCGGGAGGAAAGAGGCGCATGCTCTCGGTGAGCACCGCACGCGTGAACGGCAGCCGCCCGAGATCGTCGGCGCCGAGCCGCTCGCTCGCGATCGTGTCGACCTCGGCGTGCAGACGCGACTCCGCCTCCGGGTGCTGCGACAGCAGATACCACGTCCAGGCGAGCAGGTTCGCCGTCGTCTCGTGACCGGCGAGCAGCAAGGTCATGGCTTCGTCGCGAAGCTGCAGGTCGCTCATCGTGCCGCCGTCGCCCTCGCTGTCCTGCGCGAGCAGCAGCATCGAGAGTAGGTCGCCGCGATCCTCGCCCGACGCGCGTCGCTCGGCGATGAGCCGATAGATCGTCGCGTCGAGCCGCTCGCGGCCGCGGCGGAAGCGCAGCGTGGTCGGCAGCGGCAAGCGCTCGAGCAGCTCGCCGAAGGGAAGCACGCTGAGGTTGAACGCATCGATCGCCGCGCTCAGCGCTTCGCCGATCTCGTGTGCCTCGCCTTCGATGTCAGCGTCGAACAGCGTCTTGCCGACGACGGCGAGGGTGTACGTCGCCATCTCACGCGCGACGTCGAGCCGCTGGCCGTCTCGCCAGTGCTCGGCGCGGCGCGCGGCGTAGCTGGCCATGGTATCGGCGTACGCCGCGATGCGCGCGCGATGGAACGCCGGCTGGGCAAGGCGCCGCTGGCGCAGGTGGAGCTCGTCCTCGCTCGTGAGCAACCCCTCGCCGAGCAGCATCTTGGCGCGCTCGAGACCGCGGCCCTTGTGGAAGAGACGACCGTGAGTGACGAGCACGTCGCGGATGCGATCCGGATCGCTGACGAGGACCACCGGCTGTCCAGCGATGCGGATGCCGGCGACGTCGCCGTACTCGCGCGCGAGCCCGTCGAACAGCGCGAGCGGGCGGCGGATGACGGAGAGCGCGAACTCGCCCGGGTAGCGCTGGCGCGGGCCCGGAACGGTACCGAAGCCTCCGCGCCGACGTGGCGGCACGGACGACGCGTCGGGGAGGCTCAACTCAGACCGTCTTCAGCAGCCCGAGGCGCAGACAGAACTGCACGTAGTCGGAGCGGTGCGAGAGACCGAGCTTCTCGGTGATGCGCTGCTTGTACGTCTCGACCGTCTTCGGACTGATGAACAGCCGCTCGCCGATCTCGGACGCCGAGTAGCCGCCCGCCACGTGCACGAGCACGTCGCGCTCGCGCTCGGTCAGCGACTGGTACTGCGCGCGCTCGTCGGCGTGCTCGCCGCGCTTCGACACCTGACGCGCGAGGGCACGCGCCGCGCTGGCCTGCACGTAGCTGTCTCCCGCAGCGACGGCCCGCACCGCGTCGGCGAGCTCGCGGTCGGCGGCGTTCTTCACGAGGTACCCCGCGGCGCCAGCTTCCAGGAGGGTCACGAGGAACTCGTCCTCGGTGTGCATGGTGAGGATGAGCACGCGTGTGGCGCTGTTCTTCCCGACGAGCTCCTTGGTCGCGGTGAGCCCGTCCATCTGCGGCATGTCGAGATCGAGCACCGCGACGTGCGGCGACAGCCGCTCGACCAGCGCGAGCGCATCCCGCCCGTTGGACGCTTCCCCCACGACCTCGATGTCCTTGCTCGTGCTGAGGAGCGCCTTGAGCCCGGCGCGAACGACGAGGTGGTCGTCGGCGAGGATGACGCGGATGATGTCGGGGCGAGACATGGGGAGCGGTGTCCTGGGTCGAGTATTCGCGAGGAACAGTTGGACGTGAGACGTGGGACGTTCGGCGTGACTGCGGTCACGTCCCACGTCTCACGTCCCACTTCCCACCCAGTTGATTCTACTTCTCCACCACCAACGCCGTCACCATCCCGAACATCCCGTGATCGCTCTCGGCGTGCGGGAGGATGTGGCAGTGGAAGGCCCAGGTGCCGGGGTTGTTGCAGTTCACGATCACGTCCCAGCGCTCGCCCGGGGCGATGTTGAGGGTGTCGCACTTCCAGGGGGCCGGCTGATCCCAGCCGTCCTTGGCGATGACCGTCTGATGCATCCCGTGCAGGTGCATCGGATGGATCATCATCCCCTCGTTCATGTACCGGATGCGGATCTTCTGGCCAAGCTTGGCGACGATCGGCTGGGTGGCCGGGAAGCTCTTGCCGTTGAAGGTGTAGCCGTGCGCGCCGTCGTTCAGGATGAACACGACGTCCTGATCGACCTTGGGCTCCTTGGACTTGTTCTTCGGCTCGACGATGAACGCGCCGAGCAGCCCGAGCCCGACCTGAAACGCCGCGTTGTGGTGCGAGTGGTACATGTGCGAGCCCGCGTTCGGCACCGTGAACTCGTACGTATAGCTCGCGCCCGGCTTGACCGGCGGCTGGGTGATGAACGGCACGCCGTCCTGGTCGACCGGGACCTCGAGGCCGTGGAAGTGGATCGCGGTGGACTGGGTGAGCTGGTTCTTGAGGATGACGCGAACCCGGTCACCCTCGCGAACGCGGATCTGTGGTCCCGGTACCTGACCGTTGTACGCCATGGCCTTTACCGTCTTGCCCGGTTCGGTCTCCCACTGCAGCTCCGTCGCGGTGAGCTCGTAGACTTTCACGCCGTTCACGAGCTTCGGCTCCAGAAGCTGGTTGCCATGGACGGCGGTCTTGGCCGGGAACGCCTTGACCCCCTTCTCGTGCATCGCGTCCATCGTGTCCGAGGCGCTCATCGCGGTCGCAGCGGACTTGGCGGTGTCGTGCGCGCCCATCGTCCCGCCGGTCTGGGCCACGGTGTTCGCGGCCGTCGGGGTCCCGGTGGGGATGGCGGCCTTCTCCGGGGCAGCCGCGCCCTTCTCGCTCCCCGTGCTGCAGGCCACGAGCGCACCGCCGACGGCGGTGAGCGAGGCCGAACGAAGGAACGCGCGGCGGCTGGTCGGCGCCTCGACGAGAGTCGCCAGCGTATCGTCGTGCGAGATGGTCTTCGACATGGTAGGAATCCGTTCGTGAGGAGGAATGACTCGCCGAGGAATCTCGTCCGCCTCCGCCTTCCGTCATGTCGGGTGGCAACCTGATATTTGGTCTGCCCGAACCTGACCCGGGGTCAGTAAAACTCCTGACACGACGATGCCCGTCGCGGCCGGTCTATTTGTCGTCGTGAACCCCGCGAGCCCGATGCGAGACGAGAACGAGGCGGTCGACCGTGCCGCCATGCAGCAGGTGCTGCCGCCGGACCTGTACTCGAGCTTCCTGGCGATCTCGGCGGACGCCGTGATCGCCGTGGACGACGAGCAGCGCATCATCTTCTTCAACGAAGGCGCGGAGCGGATCTTCGGGTGGTCCGCGAACGAGGTGGGCGGGAAGTACCTCGCGATACTGCTCCCCGAGCGGTTCCGTCCCGCGCATCGCGGCCACGTGCACGGATTCGGCGCGGCGCACGGGCGGGCTCGGCTGATGGGCGAGCGCCAGGAGATCTCCGGACTGCGCAAGTCGGGGGAGGAATTCCCTGCCGAAGCCTCGATCCAGCGCATGGTGATCGAGGGGAAGAACATCTACGCCGCGGTGCTGCGCGACGTGAGCGCCCGCTACCGCGCCGAGGAGGCGCTGCACCAGGCGATCCGCGCCCGCGACGACATGATGGGGATCGTGTCGCACGACCTGCGCAATCCGGCGAGCGCGGTGAAGATGCTCGCGCGCAGCATCCTCGCCGAAGCCCGCGAGCGTCCCGAGATCCCATCGGACGTGACCGAGCGGGTGGAGGTCATGCAGCAGGCGGCGGTCCAGATCGACGCGCTCATCCAGGACCTGCTCGACGTGACGCGACTCGAGGCGGGCCGGCTGACGGTGTCGCAGCGCGACGTCGCGCCCATCCCACTGGTGGAGGCGGCGCTCTACGCGCTCCGGACGCTCAGCGAGAGCGGCGGGGTCGAGCTGGAGGCAGTGTACGACGAGAACCTTCCCCTGGTCGACGCCGATCCGGAACGCGTGACGCAGCTTCTGTCCAACCTCGTCGGGAACGCGCTCAAGTTCACGCCCGCCGGGGGGCGGGTGGAGGTCCGCGTCCAACCGTACCGCGAGGGCGTGCTCGTCAGCGTGGTCGACACCGGGGAGGGGATCCCGGCGGACCAGCTGCCGCACGTGTTCGACCGGTTCTACCAGGTGTCGAACTCACGCTCCGGCACGCGGCACGGCGCCGGGCTCGGGCTCCCGATCGCGCGCGGAATCGTCGAGGCGCACGGCGGCACGATCTGGATCGAGAGCGTGCCGGGACGGGGAACGACGGTGCGGTTCACGCTGCCGGGCGCCGAAGGGGAGTCGCACGAACCCCGGCCATAAACGCCGAGCGCGCTGGCGGCATCCAATCCACAGTCATGGCGCGCACGCTCTCGCTGGTCCGGAATCAGGCATCGATCGAGACTCCGCGTCCCGGCACGAGCGACGACGGGCTGGTGGACCGCGCGCGGCGGGGCGACGTCGATGCCTTCGAGCTGTTGTACAACATGTACGTCGGTAGAGTGTACGCGCTCTGTCTTCGCCTCACGGCCGATCCGGTAGAGGGGCGAGAGCTGACCCAGGACACCTTCGTTCGGGCGTGGGAGGCACTGCCGCGCTTCCGCGCCGACGCGAGCTTCACGACGTGGCTGCACCGGATCGCGGTGAACGCGCTGCTGGAGCGGCGCCGCCGCGACCGGCGGCGAACGGCGAGGGTGTCGCTGGCGGAGGATGAAGAGGATGCAGAGTCGGTGATCGCCGGCGTCGTGCTCGCGCCCGACGTGGCGACGGCGATCGATCTCGAACGTGCGGTCGCCGCACTGCCACCGGGAATCCGGCGTGCGTTCGTGCTGCACGCAGTAGAAGGGTATACCCACGAGGAGATCGCGACGATGACGGGATTGGCCGCCGGGACGCTGCGCGCGCAGCTCCACCGGGCGCGCCAGCTCCTCATCCGAGCCCTGAGCCTATGACCGAGCCGAGATCCCCCGACGATCGTCTGGACGACCTGACGTCGCGACTGCCCCGCGAGATCGCGCCGCCGCCGGAGCTGTGGTCCTCGATCCGCGCC
>Ga0126307_10004108_pt1 | contig 10056 bp, 8 predicted proteins | sample Plot28_FD_89955 | JGI IMG/M metagenome (GOLD analysis project Ga0126307, IMG submission 89955) | Serpentine soil microbial communities from UC McLaughlin Reserve, CA, USA - Plot28 | ecosystem: Environmental > Terrestrial > Soil > Grasslands | place: USA: UC McLaughlin Reserve, Lake County...
CCCAGCCCGGCGGGTTCTACGGGGGCTGGGTGACGTCCGCCATCGTCGGCCCGGTGAAGGGCGAGACAGGCTCGGGCGGCTGGTAGCGGGGACGGTCCGGACCGAGGCTCGCCCGGCGAAGCGGCGTCATCTCAGCCGCCCGCAGCGGCTTCAGGGGCCCGCCGCGGCGAGGACCGCGTCCGCGAACGCGGGCCATGCGCGCCTCGCCCACTCGCCGAACGGCCGGTCGGTCAGCGCAACGAGGCCGAGCCGCGCGTCCGGATCGACCCACAGGAACGTCCCGCTGCCGCCGAACTGGCCGAAGGTCCGCGGGGAGTTCCGGGTGCCCATCCAGTGCGGCGCCTTCGCCGCGCGCAGCTCGAACCCCAGGCTCCAGTCGAGCGGGTCCATGCGGCCGAACCCGGGCAGGACGCCGCGGAGCCCCGGAAACGCGACGCTCGTCGCCGCGGCGAGGAACGGCGCTGGAAGCAGGCTGGGCGCGACGAGCTCGAACGCGAAGGCCTCCAGGTCTCGCAGCGTCCCGGTCATCCCCTGGGACGGCTTCCCCTCCAGCGTCGCGCCGGCCATCCCGAGCGGATCCAGGACCCAGGCGCGGATGAGCACGCCGAACGGCTCGCGGGCCGCCTTCTCGACCGCGGCCGCGACGGCGTCGAAGCCGGCGTTGGAGTAGACGCGCGTTCGCTCGGGCGCCGAGACGACCATCGGGTCATCGAACGCCAGCCCGGAGGCATGGGCGAGGAGATGGCGCACCGTTGAGCCCGGGGGACCGGCCGCATCGTCCAGCGCGAGAACCCCGCGGTGAACGCCGATCAGCGTCGCGTACGCCGTCACGAGCTTCGTGACAGACGCCCACGGCAGCCGCACATCGCGGGTCCCCCGCTCGGCGACGAGGCCGTCGGGGTCGACCACACCGACGCCCCACCGTCCTGCGCCCCAGGCGTCGGCGGCTGCCAGCACGTCCCGGTCGAACGATCGCGGCGAGCGGGGCAGCGACGCCGGCATGGGACGGGGAGCGGCGCTATTCGATCGTCGGGACGCCGAGGACGTTGAAGCCACCGTCGACGTAGACCACCTCGCCCGTGACCGCCGACGACAGGTCTGAGCACAGGTACAGCGCGCTCCGGCCGACGTCCTCGATCGTGATGTGCGAACGCAGTGGCGCGATCTCGTTGAACGGCCCGTAGAGCTTGCGGAACCCGGAGATGCCCCCGGCCGACAGCGTCCGGATCGGGCCGGCGGAGATGGCGTTGACGCGGATCCCGTCCGGTCCGAGATCGGCCGCGAGATAGCGCACGGACGCCTCGAGCGCGGCCTTGGCGACCCCCATCACGTTGTAGTGCGTCACGACCTTCTCGGCGCCGTAGTAGCTGAGCGTCAGGATCGACGAGCCCCGGCGCAGGTATGGCCGCGCCGCTCGGGTGAGCGCGACGAGCGAGTACGCGGACACGTCGAGCGCGGTCGCGAACCCGTCGCGCGAGGTGTCGACGAACGCCCCGTCCAGGTCCTCGCGCTTCGCGTAGGCGATCGCGTGGACCAGGATGTCGATCTCGCCGTTCGCCGCGTGCCACCTGTCCATGACGGCCGTGATCTGCCCGTCGTCCTGGATGTCGCAGGCCTCCACGAACGTCGACCCGATGGACTCCGCGAGCGGACGCACCCGCCGCTCGATCAGGCTCTCGACCGACGAGAAGCCGACGACGGCACCCTCGTCGTGGAACGCCTTCGCGATGCCCCAAGCGATCGAGTGATCGTTGGCGACCCCGAAGATCAGCGCCCTGCGCCCGTCAAGCAGTCCCATCCGGCGGCTCTCCTCGTGCGCTGCCGGATGTCCGGCCCTGCGTCGTTGCCGCGCATCATGCCCGACACCGCCGGGCGCGACGACCCGCGTGCGTGCACGGGTGCACCAAGCCATCGCACCCGGCCGATGATCGAGGCGCGCGGGATCAGCCGGAGGGACGCGTCACCCGCACGTCGTCGACGCCCGCCTCGACCAGCGAGCCGCCGGCGCCGTCGACCGCCTCGAACCGGATCCTGATGGTCTGCCCGGCCACGGCATCGAGCGCGATGGAGGCCGTGCGCCACGCCCCCGCCACGAGCGTCGGCGAGCCTTCGCGTTCCCACACCGGGATCGGTGCCCCGTCCGCCGTCTCCACGAGCGCCCGCAGGCGGTCGCTCGCGGACGAGGTCGCGCCGTGGCCGAAGAACCAGCGGAAGGTGAGGCGCTGCCCCGTCGCCGCGGGCAACGTGATCGGCGCGGAGCGGATCGTTGAGCCGCCGTCGAGGTCGTTCGCCGCGGCGGATGACCCGGCGCCGAGCCCCGTCACGAACGCGAACCGCCCGGACGACGTCGCGCCGGGCTGGATCGTCACGCCGGACGCCGAGGTGCGCGCGGGGTTGCCACGCGCCCAGCGTCCGCCGCTCGCGGTGTCGGTACCGTCCGGGTCGCGCGTCCAGCCACGCGAGACCTCCATGTCGTCGTCGAAGGCACCGCAGCGTGCCGCCCGCACGGTCGTGCCGAGGACGGCCAGCGGGCACCACGCACGCTCCATCAGGGAGAGCACGGCCTCCTTGTTGCGTCCGGTCTCCGTCGCGATCTTCGTGTCCGCGGGGTAGTCGACCGCCGAGAGCTCGATCGTGAACGCGAAGATGCGGTAGCGCCCGTACTCGTAGTCGCGGCTCGTGCCCGACGTCAGGTACAGGTCGCTCGCCTGCTCGGGCGTGTACCCGTTGCTCGCCGCCATCCGCTTGCCGATCGTGACGAGCGCCGCATGGTCCTGCGTCGTCATGTCCGCCGGGACGTCCGTCCCGGTGTAGCCATACGGCCACATCACGAGCCGCCCGAACTCATGGAACGAGATCCCCGCCCGGATCTGCTGGCGGCCGTCGACGACACGCGACGCGAGGAAGTCCCGAAACGCGCGTGTCTCGGGGGCCGAGAACGCGGCCGGTCCGCGGTAGGTCCTCGCGGCCGGATTCGTGCTCGTCAGCCCGCCGCCGCCCCAGTGATAGCCGTAGTTCCGGTTGAGGTCCGTGCCGACGTACGGCGTGTCGGGCGTCGGCTGGCGGTTCTTGCGCCAGTGACGGAAGCTCCCGCCCGAGATGTCGTGCTCGGCGCCATCGGGGTTGACCGCGAACACGATCCAGACCTCGCGGGTGTTGACGATCTGCGTGATCCGCGGATCCGTCCCGTACCCGTCCGCCAGCCAGTGGAGGATGCGGAGGGTCATCTCCAGGCTCATGTGCTCGTCGGCGTGATGGAGCCCGTCGAACAGGACCTCGGGCTCCGGCTCGTCCGTGGCGACGTTGTCGCTGACCTTCGCCGCCCAGATCGTCCGGCCGAGGTGCGACGAGCCGATCGAGAACCGCTGCACGATCGCCGGATGCGCCCCCGCCACGGCGGTGATGTCGGCCGCCATCTCGGCGTACGTGTGGAAGCCCTCGAACCCTGCCGGGAACTCGGAGGCCGCGCGCGCCGTGGCCGCGCCCGGCAGCACGAGCGCGGCGCCCAGCAGCACCGGAACGAGGCGGCGGCGAACGAGCTCCATGGGCGCAGGATGGAGGAATGGCCGCCCGGGGGGCATGGCCCGTGGGTCCCGTCCCGGGTTGGGCCCATCGGTCTCCGGGACCTCGGCCATGCCGCTCGCCGCCTGCCGCGATCGACCGGGTAGAGTTGAGGCAACGTCGTCGACCGCGCGCCACCAACCCCGTGGCGCGCCTGCACGGGAGCCCATGGATGACCGCCCAGCGGATCAAGATCACGTACGCGACCCTGCGCGCAGACAACGAGGAGCTGCACGCGCTCTACGAGGCAGGCCTGGAGAAGGCGAACGCGCGCCTCGGGCAGCACCATCGCAACTTCGTCGACGGCGCGGAGCGGGACGGCGACGGGACGTTCGAGGTCCGCTCGCCGATCGACACCGAGATCCTCGTGGGGACGTTCGCACGGGGGACGCGGCAGGACGCCCAGGACGCCATCGCCGCCGCCCGTCGCGCACAGCCGGCGTGGTTCCGCCTCGGCTGGGAGAAGCGGCTCGAGATCCTGCGGCGCGCCGCGGAGCTCATCAGCGAGCGCCAGATGGTGTACGGCGGCCTGATGGCGATCGAGGTCGGCAAGACCCGTCTCGAGGCCCTCGGCGAGGTCGAAGAGGCGGCCGACCTCATCCGCTACTACGCGAAGACGGCCGAGGACAACGCGTTCTACGACCACCCGATGGACAACCTCGGCGACCCGAGCGTGCACACCCGGTCGATCCTGCGGCCGCACGGTGTGTTCGCGGTGATCAGCCCGTTCAACTTCCCGATGGCGCTGGCGGTCGGGCCGTCGGCGGCGGCGATGATGGCCGGCAACACCGTCGTGTTCAAGCCCGCCACCGTCGCGGCGATGACGGCGACCGCGATCAAGGAGGCGTACCGCGACGCCGGCGTCCCCGATGGCGTGTTCAACCTCGTGATGGGTCCGGGCGACACCGTCGGCGACGAGCTCCAGACGAACCCGGGCATCGACGGGATCGTGTTCACCGGCTCCTACGAGGTGGGCTTCGAGCTGTTTCGAAACTTCTCGACGCGCTGGCCCCGCCCGGCCATCGTCGAGATGGGCGGCAAGAACCCGGCGATCGTCCTGCGCAGCGCCGACATCGAGGAGGCGGCGGAGGGGATTCTCCGCGCCGCGTTCGGGTACAGCGGCCAGAAGTGCTCGGCGAACAGCCGGATCTACGTCGAGCGAGCGGTCCACGACGAGCTCGTCCGCCAGCTCGTCGAGAAGACCGAGAAGCTCGTGGTCGGGGACCCGCTCCCGCGCGCGGCTTTCACGGGCCCGGTGATCGATGAGCGGGCGGTGAACCGCCACCAGCAGGCCGTGGCCGAGGCCCGACGCGACGGGACCGTGTTCACGGGCGGCGAGCGCCTGACCGACGGCGAGCTGGGTCGGGGCTTCTTCGTGGAGCCGACGGTCGTGGGTCTGCCGGCGTCGCACCGCCTGTTCCAGGACGAGCTGTTCGCGCCGTTCACGGCCGTCGCCGCGGTGGACTCCCTGGCAGAGGCCCTGGCGCTCGCCAACGACAACACCTACGGCCTGACGGCCGGCGTCTACTCCGAGGATCCGGCGGAGGTCCAGCGCTTCCTCGACGAGATCCACGCGGGCGTCCTGTACGTGAACCGCAGGGCGGGCGCGACCACGGGCGCGTGGCCGGGCGTCCAGGCGTTCGGCGGCTGGAAGGGCTCGGGGTCGACGGGGAAGTCCGGGCTGTCGATGTACTACGTCGGGCAGTTCCTCCGGGAGCAGAGCCACACCGTCGTCGACTGACCGTCTCGGCCTGCGTCCGCGCCCGGAAACCGATGGCTGGTGCGCCCCGCCGCGTCCTCAGCCATCCGCCGGTCTCGCCCACGCGAACGTCGTCCCGACTTCGTGGCTCGCGCCGTCGGCGATCGACGCGTAGGCGGCGAGGATGACGTCGAGGACGTGGCGCGCGTGCTCGGCCGTGAGCACCGGTTCCTCGCCGAGCAGGCACGCGACGAAGTGCCGCACGCCCAGCTCCACGACGCCGAGCTCGTCCCGTGGCGCGTCGACGTCCATCGCCCAGGCCTCGCGCGCCGCGTCCGAGTCGTCGTCGGTGTAGACGCTGACCGGCGCGTCGGGCTCCCACGACTTGCCGCCGAAGCTGACCGTCCCGCCGGTCAGGTGCAGCTCGAGCCACGGCGCGAGGGTCTCGGGCGTGCCGAAGCTCGCCAGCAGCTGGCCCAGCGCTCCGGATGCGAACTCGAGGTTGATGAGCACGTGATCCGGCGTCGTGACCTCGATCGTCCGGCCCCTGAACGGGCCGCCGCGGACGCGGCGGCGCGGGATCGCGATCCTGCCCATGCCCTGGACACGGCGCACGGGACCCAGGACGGCCGTCATCTCGTGCAGCCGGTAGACGCCGTGGTCGAAGACCGGCCCGACACCGTCGCCGTAGATCGGCGTCGGGTCGCCCGTGTACTCGCGCCACGCCGCAGGGCCCGGATCGGCGTGATGGGCCACGGCGAGCGTGGGATGACCGAGGCGACCCGACGCCGCGAGGTCCCGCAGCCAGCCGACTCGTGCACTCACGGCCGAGCCCGGCGCGCACAGCAGGAGCACGGCTCGCGCTGCCGCGAGATCGATGAGCGCGGAGGCGTCGTCGACGGTCGAGGCGAGGGGCTTCTCGCTGTAGCACGCGATCCCGGCGCGGAGGATCGTGCGGTTGACGGCAGCGTGGGCCGGAGCGGGGGTCAGGTTCACGACCCCGTCGAGGAGCTCGGCGCTGACCATCTCGTTCACGCTGGCATACGCGGTGGTTCCCGGCGACCAGCTCGCCACGGACCTCGCGAGGGCGCCGGCGGCGCCCGGCCGCGGGTCCGCCACGGCGGCGATGGCGACGTCCTCGGCGCGTGTCGCGAGCCCCGGCACGTAGTGGCGGTACGCCACGTCGCCGCAGCCGACGATCCCGATCCGAAGCCGTTCCGCCACATCATCAAGGATACGCACCATGCGATCCCGAGCGACCGACCTCGCCTGGGACCGGGAACGGCGTCGGATCGCTCTGCTATTCTCGTTATGCAGTCTGCATAACATCTATGCGCTGCGCCGCGAGGGAGAGCCGATGACGACGCCGCTGCAGGTGCGATCCATCCCGCACATCGTCACCGAGCTCCCCGGGCCCAAGGCGCGAGCCCACGTCGAGTTCGATCACGCGTGGACCAGCCCGAGCCTGCCGCGGGCGTACCCGATCGTCCCCCTGCGCGGCGTCGGCTGCGCGATCGAGGACATCGACGGGAACGTCTTTCTCGACTTCGCCGCCGGGATCGCGGTGAACAGCACCGGTCACAGCCATCCTGAGGTCGTCGCCGCGATCCAGGCGCAGGCCGCGAACCTCATCCACATGTCGGCGAGCGACTTCTACCTGCCGATCTACGCCGAGGCCGCCGCCGAGCTCGCGCGGATCTCGCCGATGAGCGGGCCGGCGCGCACGTTCATCGGCAACTCGGGGGCCGAGGCGGTGGAGGCAGGGCTCAAGCTCGCCCGCTACCACACCCGGCGCCAGAACGTGATCGCGTTCCTCGGCGCCTTTCACGGCCGGACGATGGGGGCGGTCAGCCTGACGGCGTCGAAGGCCAAGTACCACGCCCACTTCGGCCCGCTCCTGCCGGGCGTCTACCACGTGCCGTTCGGCAATCAGGGCCTCGACGAGCTGGAGCAGCGTGTCTTCAAGCGTTTGATGCCCGCGGACGAGTTCGCCGCCGTGATCGTGGAGCCGATCCAGGGCGAGGGCGGGTACGTGGTCCCCGAGGACGACTTCCTCCCGCGCCTGCGCGAGCTGTGCGACCGCCACGGGATTCTGCTGATCGCGGACGAGGTCCAGTCGGGCGCCGGCCGGACCGGGAAGATGTGGGCCGTCCAGCACTGGGATGTGGAGCCCGACATCCTGCTCACGGCCAAGGGCATCGCATCCGGGATGCCGATCGGCGCGATGATCGCCAGGGCCGAGGTCATGACCTGGGGCCCCGGCGCCCACGGTTCCACCTACGGCGGCAACCCTGTCGCGCTGGCCGCTCTCATGGCGACGGTCAGGCTGCTCGAGGGTGGCCCCATCGCGAACGCCGGGCTCCGTGGTCGGCAGATCATGGACGGCCTTGCGCCGCTCCAGGACCGGTTCCCGGGCATCGTGCGCGACGTGCGTGGCAAAGGCCTGATGATCGGCGTGCAGTTCGACTCCGGCGAGACCGCGGAGGCGGTCCAGATGCAGGCGTTCGGACGCGGGCTCCTGGTCCTCGAGGCAGGCGACGACTGCGTCCGCATGTCGCCGCCCCTCGTGGTGACCGAGGCCGAGGCCGACACGGCGGTCCGGATCTTCTCGGAAGCAGTCGCCCACGTCACGGCCCATCGGGGCGCCGATGTTCGCGACGTCGAGCGCGCCGCGGAGCAGGGTCTGGCCACGCAGGGCGTCGAAGCGGGCGGTTGACGGGTGTCAGGGGCCCGTCGGCCGGCCCGGCACGAGCGGCTCGCTCCTGGTGTTCGATAGGCAACCGATAACGCCGTCACAGGGGCGGCACCTGTTCCCGATACCGCCGCGGCTGGACCATCGCGCGGTGAGCCTCGTCCTCGTCGTCGCGCGCCCGCCACGCCCCGAACCCGGACTGGCATCGGTGTTGGGCGCCCTCCGCGCGCCACTCACGGGCCGCGCGGACGAGCCCGCCGCCACCGCTTCGGAGGAGGGGACGGCGGCTCCCGAGGACGGGACCGGGGGGCCCGAAGCGACGAGCGACGACGGGCGCCGCGCAGCGGACACCGCCGCCGAGGACGCGGCGACCCGCACGGACGTGTGGCGGGCGGTCCGCGCCGAGGTCGCGAACCTGCGCGACATCCCGGCCGGTGCGGTGACGCCGGGCAGGCTCGACCTCCTCGCCGCGGCGATCAGCGAGGACGGCGACGACCCCAGCGTCGCGTACGCAGCGACGCCGGAAGAGGCGATTGCCGCGGTGCGTGCACGGATCGCGGACGGCGCCGCCGCCGTTGCCGTCGTCCCGGTCGGCCTCGCGGTCGACGACGCCGAGGGCAGCCTGCGGGACCCGGATCTGCTCGAGCTCCACCGACGCCTGGACGACGTGGGTCGCGAGCACCCCGACGTGGAGCTCCAGTACGTCGGCCCCCCCTTCGACCACGCCCCGGCGCTCGAGGCGGCCGTGGCGGCGCTGCGCCCGGCCGGCTCCGAGGAGCCGGCCCTGCTGGCAGGGGCGATCGACCGCGCGTTCGGCGGCGACCTCGACCGGTTCGCGCGGTTCATGGCGGCGCTGCAGGCGGGCGTTCCCGATGGGACCCGACTCGTCCTCCGCGGGTCCGCGGTGCAGGGCTACAGCTACAAGACGGGCGAGCCGTTCGACGCGAAGGGTCCGGGCACGAGCGACCTCGACATCGTCCTGCTCGGCGAGACGGCGATGGCGGCGTGGGCGCCCGAAGCGTTCTACCTTCCGGGGGTGAACACGCAGCCGCTCTACGACGAGGCGCGCGACATCGCGTCGACGGACCTCGAGCAGGCCCGCGCGGCCGCGCAGGAGGTCGCCGGGCGACCCGTCGCGCTCCAGGCCATGGCGCGCTGGTTCCTCGACCTCCGATCGGGGCTCCAGGGGACGCCGTACGTCGTCCTCGGCGGCTGAGCCGCCCGCGAGGGGTCGCTGGGGCATGCGCATCGTCTCGTACAACATCCGCTTCGGCGGCGGGTCGCGACACGCGTTCATCGGCGCGGTCCTCGCCGAGCTCCGGCCGGACGTCGTCCTCCTGCAGGAGGCGAGCGACCCGGCTGGCGTGGACCGGATCGCGCGGGTCGCGGGCCTGCCTCACGTCTACCGACGCCCCGGGTGGGGCATCGCGGGAATCACCCGCGAGCCGGTCCGGGGGCACGCGTGGCACCGGCCGGGTCGCGCGCGCGGATTCCTCGAGCTCGTGCCGGCGCCCCGCGACGGGGAGCCGCTCCTGCGCCTGCTGGGCCACCACCTGCCGGCAGGCCTGTCCGCGCGGGGAGAGAGCGCGCGTCTGCGTAGCGTGGAGGAGCTGCTCGCGTGGTCCGGTGGGCGCGCCGACGACAACACGCTCCTGATCGGCGACCTGAACTCCGTCGCCCGGGGAGACGTTCCCAGCATCCGGGCGATGCCGCTCTGGCTGCGCCTCCTGCTCCGCTTCGACGGAGGCATCCGGACGGAGGTCCAGGATCGCCTCGCCGAGGCGGGCTGGGTCGACGCGTTCCGACATCTCCACCCGGATGACCCGGGCTTCACGATCCCGGCCCTCGCGCCGCAGGTCCGGCTGGACTACGCGCTTGTGCCGCGGCCGCTGCTCGATGCGGTACGTGCGTGCGCACCGGCGAGCGACGCGGCGATGGTCGCGCGCGCCTCGGACCACCTGCCGCTCGTCACGGATCTCGGCTGACAACGAACGTGGACCGGGGTCCGATCCTAATGGGGCGGCGGCCCGGCACCGAGGGCATGACCCACGGGCGGAGGCGCCGCGGCTACACTGGCTCCCGTTCATGCAACGTGCATAGAAGC
>Ga0126307_10004110_pt1 | contig 10054 bp, 7 predicted proteins | sample Plot28_FD_89955 | JGI IMG/M metagenome (GOLD analysis project Ga0126307, IMG submission 89955) | Serpentine soil microbial communities from UC McLaughlin Reserve, CA, USA - Plot28 | ecosystem: Environmental > Terrestrial > Soil > Grasslands | place: USA: UC McLaughlin Reserve, Lake County...
CCACCGGCCGCATGGTCGTGGACGTGGACGAGCGCTTCCCCGAGCTGGCGGTGCAGCTCGACAAGATCGACGCCGCCACCCGCGGCGAGCACAACCTCTACCTGGACGCCCAGCGGCTCTCGGAGCGGCTCTTCGGCGACCACATGATGACCAACACGCTCGCGCTCGGGGCGGCCTACCAGCGCGGCCTTCTGCCGGTCTCCGGGGAGGCCCTCGAGCGCGCGATCGAGCTGAACGGCGCGGCCGTCGAGAAGAACCTCGCCGCGCTCCGCTGGGGCCGCGCGGTCGTGGCCGCGCCCGACGCCGTCGAGGCCGCCACCCGGTCGCCGGAGGCCGTCGAGCCCGTTCGCGAGCTCTCCGACCTCGAGGACTACCTCGTGGGACTCGCCGTGAACGGCGACCGCGGCGAGCTGCGCCGGCTCGCCGAGGTCCGGGTGCCGGAGCTCGTGGCCTATCAGGACGCCGACTGGGCGCGCCGCTGGGCCGAGACCGTGCGCCAGGTGCACGTGGCCGAGCAGGAGCGCACGCCGGGCCACTCCGAGCTCACCGAGGCGGTCGCGCGGCAGCTCTACAAGCTGATGGCCTACAAGGACGAGTACGAGGTGGCGCGCCTCCACCTCGACGCCGTGGAGCGCGCGAAGCTCGGCGCCGAGTTCGGCGAGGACGCCAAGGTCTACTTCATGCTCCACCCGCCGCTGCTGCGCGCGCTCGGCCTGAAGCGCAAGCTGAAGCTGGGGCGCTGGTTCGTGCCGGGCTTCCGTGCGCTCTACCGGATGCGCCGCCTGCGCGGCACGCGCCTCGACCCGTTCGGCCGCGCGAAGGTGAGGCGCGTGGAGCGCGAGCTGATCGGCGAGTACGAGGCCCTGATCGCCGAGGCGCTCAGGCTGCTCACCCCGGAGTCACACGCCACGGCGCTCGAGCTGCTCGAGCTGCCCGACGTGATCCGCGGCTACGAGGAGATCAAGCTGCGCAACGTCGTGCTCTACCGCAAGCGCGCAGACGCGATCCTGAAGCGCCTGCGCGCCGGCAAGCCGGCCCCCGAGCTCCTGAAGCTCGGCTAGCGCGGCATTAACCCCCTGGGATCCGGATCAGGAGCATCTGCCCGCCCTCGCGCTTGTACATGAAGTCGGGTCCGGCCGGCAGGAAGTTGTCCTCGCCGGGCCTCTTCTCGGTCCAGAGCGTGTGTGCCTGGACGTTGATCAGGAACGCGCCCGGCCCGAACCAGCTCGACGCGTCGACCACGCCGGTCGACTCCCACGCGCCCAAGTTGGCGGGCGGCCGGTTGTCGACGTCCTGTCCGGCGGGCGGAGGCACGCTGTCCTGCGACTGGTCGACGCTGACCGCGACCTGCTTCGCCGCGTCCCCGCCGGCGAACGGCACGTGCCACAGCCGCGCGGTCGTCCTGGTGGGATCAGGGACGGCCGGCGGGGTCGCCGGGAACTGCTGGCTCGACCCCGGATCCTCGGTGACGAGGATGCCGTTCCTGGTGGACTCGAGGTTGTCGGGCTGGTGGATCTCGTTGAGGGTCTTCACTGCGCTGTCGTCGCCCTCGACGAAGACGCTGAGCGACGTTACCTCGGTCGGGTCGTCCTTGTCGAACACCATCTTCCAGACCCGGCCGTTCGTCGAGCGGGCCGGGTAGGTGACCCCCCCGCTCGTCTCGGGAGTGCCGGCCGCGCCCGCACGCCCCCGCCCCGAGTCGGCGATGTAGACGACGTTCCCCATGCCGGGCCGCTTGTCGTAGGCGATGTCCTCCACGCGCACGAACTCGAACACGTTGTTGATGTCGCTCCAATGCTGGAGGACCCACTGCGGTCCGTCGACGCCGGGGACCGGCGGCGGAAGCGGAGGCTGGTGCCGAGGCTCGGGCTGCCAGCTGCCGTCGTTCGGCGGCTCCGGGTACCCCACGTCCTCGGACTGGAGCTCGGATCCGTCGTCGTCCAGGCCCGTGGCGATGTTCCGCGGGACCTTGATGAAGTGGCCCGCAACGGACATCGGCGATCCGGGCGGAACGTCGTAGTAGTCGTCGATTGCGGGGTTACGGGACACGAACGCCCATAGGTCGCCCCTGTCCCTCACCACGTCATTCGTGTTCTTCGCGATGTACGAGTACAGCTGCGACTGCGCAAGCTCCGGCGCCACACCACCGCCAAGGGTCAGAGCTCCGCTCGTGAACGTGTCGTCGCCCGAGAGCACGACCGGGTGGCCGTAGCCGGGGATCGGCACGGCGTTCTCGTGGTTGTGCCGGCCCATTCCGGGAATCGTCCGGACCTTGCCGTTCTCCGGGTTGAGGGCGACGACCAGGCCGGCCTCCTTCTCGTTCGGGTCGCCGATCGGGGCCGGCCAGGAGTCCTCCTGCCGCAGGAAGTAGTCCGGCGACTCCTCGTTGGTGAACAGGATGTCGCGGGTGAAGCCCTCGCGCTTGGTGGCCAGATAGTTGGAGCAGAAGCGCTGAAAGCCGAGCGAGCTGGTGATGGCGAGCGAGCCGTTGAGCACATCCGCGCTCCCCTGCGCGAGCGTCAGCCGGCTCAACTGCGAGTTGTCGAAGTCGTTCTCCGCGCCCGTAGGGACGGGGAAGTCGGTGTCGTTGTTGCCCCCGGTGAGGCTCCACGGGAACGGCGACTTGCCGGTCTCGTGGTTGACGAAGGCCTCGACCCGGTTGTGGTCCTTCCGGCGCAACGAGATCCCGTCGGGGATCGACTCGAAGCGGAAGCTTCCGACCCGGTCCCCGACCGTCAGCAGCGGCGTGATCTCGACGCCGGGGATGGTGCCCGGCTTCAGCATGGCCGGCCAAGACGTCTTGAAGCCGCTCTTGTTCGCAGCGAATGCCGTAGTCGTCGCCGAGACTGTGATGGCCAGCGCGAGAGCGGTACAGGCCAGAATGGTGCGAGACCTCATGCTTCCCCCCGGAATAGTGATGAGCAAGCTCTAACAGATCGCGCTGGTCCAGGTCTAGGGCTGGACGTCGGTAGCGTCAGCCGGATGGGCACCTTCACGATCGGCGGCGACCTGCAAGTTCACCGCCTCGGCTTCGGCGCGATGCGGATCACCGGGAAGGGGATCTGGGGGCCTCCGGAAGACCCCGAGGAGGCCAGGCGAGTCCTTCGGCGGGTGGTCGAGCTCGGCATCGACCTGATCGACACCGCCGACTCCTACGGCCCCGAGGTGAGTGAGAACCTGATCGCGGAGGTGCTGCATCCGTATCCGGACGGCCTCGTGATCGCCACGAAGGGCGGCCTTCGCCGCACCGGTCCCGGCCAGTGGCCACGCGACGCGCGCCCCGAGCGCCTCAAGGAGTGCTGCGAGGCCAGCCTGCGGCGCCTGAAGCTCGAGCGGATCGACCTCTACCAGCTCCACTCGCCGGACCCGCAGGTCCCCTACGAGGACTCGGTGAACGCGCTGAAGGAGCTCCGGGACGAGGGCAAGATCCGCCACGTCGGCATCTCGAACGTGGGCGTCGACGAGCTCGAGCGGGCACGCGCCATCGTCGAGGTCGTGACGGTCCAGAACCGCTACAACCTCGAGGACCGCGACTCCGAGGACGTGCTCGACGCCTGCGAGCAGGCCGGGATCGGGTTCATCCCGTGGTTCCCGCTCGCAACCGGCCGGCTGGCGGAGCCGGGCGGACCACTCGACCGGATCGCGAACGATCACGACGCCACGCCCGCGCAGATCGCGCTCGCGTGGCTCCTCGCGCGCTCTCCGGTGATGCTCCCGATCCCGGGCACCTCGTCGGTCGAGCACCTCGAGGAGAACCTGGCTGCGACGGGCATCCAGCTCTCGGCCGACGAGGTCGCGGAGATTGGAAGCGCCTCCCAGGGGTAATTGCTTCGCCATGCCCGCGAACTTCGCCCCCACCAGCCTGGACCACGTGGCCCTCTGGGTCGACGAGCGGGAACCGCTCACCACGTTCCTCTGCGACCACCTCGGCATGCACGTGATCGAGGAGACCGACACGTTCACGCTTGTGGGGATCGACGCCAAGCTCGGCAAGCTGACCCTCTTCGACGCCGAGGGGCCGCGCCAGCGCGGCGCGCTCGAGCGCGTGGTGCTGCGCGTGGGCGACCTGGACGCCGTCCTCGAGTCGCTTCCGTTCGAGGTCGCGCGCCGCGGCGACGGCGTGGCGGCCTTCGAGGCGCCGGCCGGCCTGCCGCTCGGGCTCGTGGAGGCGCGCGGGCGCGACTTCGACCTCGATCACGTCGTGCTGTCGCTCGAGGACCCCGACGCCGCGACGGGCTGCCTGGAGGAGATGGGCTTCGAGCGGCGCGAGGACGGATCAGCGGGCGTCGACGACCGCTACGTCCGGGTCGTGCGAGGAAGCGCGGCCGACGGCCGCCGGCCCCTGCTCAACCATCTCGCGCTGCTCGTGCACGACGCCCACGGCGTGCAGGACGAGGCCGAGGGCGCCGGGCTCGAGATCGACGACGTCAAGGACGCGAAGAACACGTTCGCGGTGTTCCTGCGCGGCCCCGAGGGCGTCCGGATCGAGTACGTCGAGCACAAGCCCGGGTTCGCGCTCGTCTGAGCGGTCATGGCGGACGTCATCGTGGCGGGAGCCGGGATGGCGGGGCTCTCGGCTGCCGCGGAGGTCCGCCGGCTCGGCGCGCGCGCCCTCGTGACGGAGAAGCTCGCCCGGCCGGGCGGCTCGATGCGGCTCTCGAGCGGGGTGATCTGGCGCCATCGCGACTTCGAGACGTTCCGCGCCGAATGCCCTGACGGTGACGAGCGCCTCCAGCGGCTGGTCTTCGAGCGCCTGGACGCCGACCTCGACTGGCTCGAGTCGCTGGGAGCCGCGGTCGTGGAGCGCGAGACCGGCAACCCGCTCACGAGCGGCACCCGCTTCGATCCCGAAGGGCTGACACGCGCCCTCTCCGAGGCGGCGGGCGAGGTCCGCCTCGACACGCCGTTTCGCAACCCGCCCGAGGGAGCTCCGCTGATCCTCGCGACCGGGGGCTTCGGCGCGAGCCGCGAGCTGCTGCGCGAGCACGTGACGCCGGAGGCAGAGCACGTCTTCCAGCGCGCGGCGCGCGGCGGCACCGGTGACGGCCTGCGGATCGGGCTCGACGCCGGCGCCCGCACGAGCGACGGGCTCGACGAGGTCTACGCGCGCGCGATGCCCGCGCCGCCGGCGCGGATCGGCGAGGGCGACCTCGTCCGGCTCTCGCAGCTCTACGCGAGGCACGCCGAGGTCACGAACGAGCGCGGCGAGCGCTACGAGACGAGCACGTGGTCGGAGACCGACGTGGCGCGCTGGCAGCTCCTCCAGCCGCGTGCGCGCGCGTGGTTCACGGTGCCGGCCGAGCGCCTCGGCGAGCGCGTGCGCGACCGGACGGTCGCCGAGATGGTCGAGGCGGCGCAGGCGGCCGGCGCCCCCGTCCGCCGTGAGGAAGACCATGTGACCGTGGAGACCGTCGCGGGAGTCACGACGACACTCGGCGGGCTCGCGATCGACGAGCATGCCCGCGCCGCCCGCGGCGTCTTCGCGTGCGGCGCCGACGCCGGCGGGATCGCGACCGGCGGCTACGCGAGCGGGCTCGCCGCGGCGCTCGTGTTCGGCCGGATAGCCGCCCGGGCGGCGCTCGGAGAGACGCCGTGAGCGAGGGCCGCCCGACCGGAGGCCCGCCGCCGCCGCACCGCTTCGGGCAGAGCTCGCCGTTCTCCGTCGGCCTCGAGGAGGAGCTGCTCCTCGTGGATCGCGACACGCTCGCGCTCGCCCACGTGGCGGACGCCGTGCTCGAGCAGGTCGACCTGCCTCGCGAGCGGGTCGACCACGAGGCGTTCCTTGCGGAGATCGAGGTGCGCTCCGAGCCGGCGGGATCGGTGCAGGGCGCCGTCGCCCAGCTGCTCGAGGGACGGGCCGCGGCCATCGAGGCGGGCGCGACGATCATGTCCGCGGGCCTCCATCCCGACGCCGAGCTGTTCGACGTGCGGCTCGTGGAGTCCGAGCGCTACGAGCGCGTGGAGGACCAGATGCAGGGCCTCATCAAGCGCACGCCGGAGTGCGCCCTTCACGTGCACATCGGCGTGCCGGACCCCGATGCGGCGATAGCCGCGATGAACGGGCTGCGCGAGCGGCTGCCGCTCCTGCACGGCCTCGGCGCGAACTCGCCGTACTGGTTCGGAAGCGACTCGGGGATGGCGAGCTCCCGCGCCGCGGTGATCCGCGCCTACCCGGGCCGCGGCATCCCGCCCGTGCTGGGCTCGTGGGACGACTACCTCGAGACGCTCAACGCCGTGCGTGCGGGCGGCGGGCCGGCCGACCACACGATGGTCTGGTGGGACGCCCGGCCGCAGCCCCGGCTGGGCACGGTCGAGCTGCGCGAGGTGGACGCCCAGACGAGCCTCGACTCGGCCGGCGCCATCGCGGCGTTCGCGCGCGCGATCGTGAAGCACGCGGTCGAGCATCCGCCCGACGAGCCCGCTCCCGAGCAGGCTCTCCACTGGTCGAGCTTCCGGGCCGCCCGCGACGGCCTGGACGCCGAGATCTACCACGGCGGCCGTGCGGTCCCGCTGCGGGTGGCCGCCGGAGAGGTGCTGGCGGAGCTCGACCGGGGCGATCCGGAGCTCGAGGGGGTGGAGCGGATCGTGCGAGACGGCAACGGAGCCGACACACAGCGCGCCATGTACGAGCGCGGAGGCATGCCCGGTCTCCTCCGTTACCTCGCGGAGGCCACCACCTGGCCGATGCGCTGAGGGCTGGCACAATCACGGCCCTTGCTGGGGAGCTACGGGCCGCTGTTCACCTCCGCGCGTGCGCGCCGCCTGATCGCCACCTCCCTGTCCGCTCGGCTCGCGGTCGGCATGGCCGGGCTGCCGATGATCCTGTCGGTCCGCGACGCCACGGGCTCCTACGCTGCTGCGGGGCTGGTGAGCGGCGCCTGGAGCGTGGGCGTCGCGGTGAGCTCCCCACTTCGGGGCCGGCTCGTGGACCGTCGTGGCGCTCGCCGTGCCCTTCCTCCGCTTGCGCTTGTGAGCGCGGGCGCGCTGGCGGCGCTCCCGCTCGTCGGCCGGACCGGATCGGTGTGGGCGCTGGCGCCGATGGCCGCGCTGTCGGGTCTGGCCATCCCGCCGTTCGTCGCGAGCATGCGGGTGGAGTGGCAGGCGTTGCTCGGCGAGGGCCACCCGCGGCTGACGCAGGCGTATGCGTTCGAGAGCTCCGTGCAGGTGGCCATGTTCGTGATCGGCCCCCTGATTGCCGCGGCGGGCGTGGCGCTGGCGGGTCCCGACGCGACGCTCGTGGCCAGCGCGGCGCTGATGCTCGCCGGCGGCCTGGCATTCGCCTCGCAGGCCGCGACCCCACCCGGTGCCGACCGCGGACCGGGCCCGGCGCCGATCCGGCTCCCGGGCGTGCTCACGCTCGTGCTCGCGACGCTCCTGGCGGACACGGCGCTCGGCGTGGCCGACGTGACCCTGATCGCGTTCGCCGACCTCGAGGGCAACCCGGAGACAGGCGGGGTGCTGATTGCCCTGTTCGCGGCCGGGTCGGTGGTCGGCGGCCTGACCTTCGGCGCACGGACCTGGCCGGGTAGGCCGAGCACGCAGCTGGCTGCCATCACCGCGGCGGCTAGCCTCGCGATGGCACCCCTGGCGCTGGCCGACTCGCTCCTCGCGGCCGCGCCGCTCGCGTTGCTGGCGGGCGCCCCTGGCGCCGCCCAATGGGCGGCTGCGTCGCTCGCGCTCGACCGGGCGAGTGGAGGCTCCGCCGGCGCGGAGGCATACACATGGCTGTCCACGGCCAATGCGGTCGGAATCGCGCTGGGGAGCACGGCGGCGGGGGCGCTGGTCGAGGCGTCCGGACCATCGCCGGCGTTCCTCGCCGGCTGCGCCGCGACCGCCGCGGCGGCGGTCTTCCTGCTCGCACGGCGGTCGACGATCGACTGATGCGGCCCCGTGTCACCGCGACGGGCGTCGCCGATACTTCGTCGGTTGGCGAACTTTTGTATCGTGCGGCGTCTCGTGACTGACTCCCGTGACTATCTCGAGAGGCGCTGGTGGGCGCTGGCGCTCCTCTGCATGACCCAGTTCATGGTGGTGCTCGACGCGTCGATCGTGAACATCGCGCTGCCGTCGATCGGCAGGGAGGTCGGAATCTCCCAGGAGAACCTCTCGTGGGTGGTCAACGGCTACGTGCTCACGTTCGGAGGCTTCCTGCTGCTCGGCGGGCGCATGGCGGACCTGCTCGGTCGCCGCCGCATATTCATGGTGGGCCTCGTGATCGTCGCGGTTGCGTCCCTGTACGCGGGCTTCGCGCCCAGCGAGGGGGCGCTGATCGCGGCGAGAGCGGCCCAGGGCCTCGGAGCCGCGATCATCGCGCCCAGCGCGCTCTCGATCGTCACGACGATCTTCCGCGACGGCTCCGAGCGGAACAAGGCGCTTGGCGCCTGGGGAGCGGTCGCCGGGTCCGGCGGAGCCGCCGGGGTCCTGCTGGGCGGCGTCCTCACCGACGGCCTGGGCTGGGAGTGGGTCCTGTGGGTGAACGTGCCGGTCGCGCTCGGCGTGCTGGCGCTCACCCCAGGGCTGATCCCCGAGAGCCGAGCGGAGTCGGAGACGCGCGCCTTCGACATGGCCGGGGCGGTGACGGTCACGGCTGGGCTCTCGCTCCTCGTCTACGCGATCGTCGACGCGGAGAGCTCCGGCTGGGGCTCCTCGAAGACGATCGGGTTGCTCGCCGCCGCGGTCGCCCTGCTGGGGCTGTTCGCCGCGATCGAGGTTCGCTCCAGGGCGCCGCTGGTGCCGTTCAGCGTCTTCCGCAAGCGGACTCTCACGGGCGCCAACGTCGTTGGCGTCATGGTCGGAGGCTCGCTGTTCGCGATGTTCTTCTTCATCACCCTCTACATGCAGCAGGTGCTCGGGTACAGCCCGATCAAGGCCGGCCTTTCCTACCTGCCCCTGTCGGTCGCGATCATCCTCTCGGCCGGAATTGCCTCTCAGCTAGTGACCAGGATCGGCTTCAAGCCGGTGCTCGTGGTCGGACTGGCTCTGATCGCGGGCGGCCTCGCCTGGTTCGGCGGCGTGTCCGTGGACGGCGGCTTCACGACCGACATCCTCGGGCCCTCGCTGCTCGCAGCGGTCGGGCTCGGCTTCGCGTTCGTGACGACCACGATCGCCGCGGTCTCGGGCATCGAGGACAGGGAGCAGGGCCTTGCCAGCGGCCTCATCAACACCTCCCAGCAGGTCGGCGGCGCGCTCGGGCTCGCCGTACTCGCGACGGTCGCGAATTCCCGGACCGATGACGTCCTGGCCTCAGCCGGTGGAAGCCCCCAGGCGCTGCCCGGGGCACTCGTCGAGGGCTTCCAGTCGGCATTCCTCGGCGCGGCGCTGATCGCCGCGATCGGACTGGTCCTGACGCTGGTGCTGATTCGCGGCAGCGACAGCCGCGCCCACGTCGCGCTGAGCGAACGTGAGGCTCCAGCGCCTCTGGGTTAAGCGGCGTCGCGCAGCGCGGCCACGGCGTCGTCCTCCGCCAGGCGGCGGAGGGCGCGGTCCTCGAGCTGGCGCACCCGCTCGCTCGAAAGCCCGAGCCGGCGGCCGGTCTCGCGCAGGGCCTGCGGCTGCTCGCGGTCGAGCCCGAAGCGCAGCGTGATGACGTCGCGCTCGGCGTCGGGAAGCGTGTCCACGGCTTCCCGCAGTCGCTCGTCCTCGATGCCCGCCACAACCTCGTCCTCGACGGACGGGCCGTCGCCGGCGATCAGGTCGCCGAGGGCGGTGTCACCGTCCTCGCCTACGCCCTGGTCGAGGCTCGTCGGGCCGCGGTCGGCACGGCGGATGTCCGCGACCTCGTCGAGCGGCAGCTCGACGAAAGCGGCGATCTCCTCCTCGCTCGGGGAGCGACCCAGCTCGACGGCGAGCTTGCGCTCGGCGTCCTGGATCTTCCGCGCCCGCGCCACGATGTGGACCGGCAGGCGGACGGTGCGGCCCGAGTTCGCGAGGCCGCGGCCGATCGCCTGGCGGATCCAGAGCGTGCCGTAGGTGGAGAACTTGAAGCCCTTGCGCCAGTCGAACTTCTCGACCGCGCGGATCAGCCCGAGCATTCCCTCCTGGATGAGGTCACCGA
>Ga0126307_10004111_pt1 | contig 10054 bp, 10 predicted proteins | sample Plot28_FD_89955 | JGI IMG/M metagenome (GOLD analysis project Ga0126307, IMG submission 89955) | Serpentine soil microbial communities from UC McLaughlin Reserve, CA, USA - Plot28 | ecosystem: Environmental > Terrestrial > Soil > Grasslands | place: USA: UC McLaughlin Reserve, Lake County...
ACCCTCGTGTTCGGCACCGAGGATCGCGATCGTGCTCGCGACCATGTGCTACCGCGTCCTTCTTCTGCCCGGCTGGCTCCAGGTCGACCTCTCGTTCAGCCCTGCGTCGCAATTCGGTGCGCGCGGGCCGCGCTTCCGGCTGCTCTTCGGCAGCGCCGTCGAGCTGCCGCAGTCCGCGCCTTCCTCGGCGGACGAGCTCTTCGGGCTCGGCGTCCACCATGCGCTTCGCCGCGGTTCTCGATCGAGCGCGACCGCCCGACTGGATCGGGGGCGTCCGCGAGCAGGCGCTGGCGCTCGCGTGCCGGCGGCTCGGGCTCGAGGGCGCACACGTCCGCCGAGGACCTGCAGCTCGAGGTGATCGGTCGGTCCGCTCCCCGACACGCTGGTGCGCTCGCTGGAGCCGGACGAGCTGCGGCGTGCCCTGCGCAGCGCGATCCAGGGGCTGCTGCGCGAGTCGTCCGACGCAGCCGGGCTCGCCGCCCGCGTGGAGGCTCAGCTGCTCGAGCTCGCGGAAGCGCCCGGCAGCCAGTCGTCGCGGTAGCGCGCGGGCTGCCGCCGCGTGAGGTGCGCGTACGCCTTCGGCGCCTCGTTCGTCTCCTCCTTCACGGAGGCGCCGTGGTGCGCCGCGGCGTCGTCGACCGGGTAGCCGCCCCAGTCGGGATCGCTCGCATGCGCGCGTGCCCCGACGGCGACGACGATGCACGGCCGGTCTCCGGCCCCGACAATCGTGTGCTTCGTCCCCGGCGGGCAGTGGACGAAGTCCCAGGCGCGAAGCGCCCGCTCCTCGCCCTCGACGACCAGCACCGCCTCGCCGGCGACGACCAGGAAGTCCTCCTGATCGGCCTCCCAGTGGTACATCGCCATCGGCTGTCCAGGTCCGAGGACGCTGACGTTGATCCCGATCTGCTCGAACTCGACCTCACCCTCGAAGTCGCAGAAGGCCGAGCGCCCCTCGGCGTGGTACCAGCGCGAGTCGCGGGCGTTCAGGACGAACCAGCCGTCCGTCTTCGGGACGAGGCCCTCCGCCGCCTGCTCGAGCTGCGCCTCCGGAACCACCCGGCGCAGCCTACCGCTACTTCTTCTTCGTGACCGGCTGACCCTGGATCGAGTGCAGCTCGAGCTCGTACCGGCTGCCGTCGGCGGTGTTCTGGAGCGTGATCTTCCTGCCGAGTGCGAGCGTGATCGTCTCGCCGCCGTTCGCGTACTCGCCGCCAGCGATGCCGATCTCGACGGCCTTGCCGCTCTTGGCGACCTCGACGAGCACGAACGTCGGCTCGTCCTTGGGGAACGCAGCCTCGATCGCCACGTCTTGGGCGACACCGTTGACCGAGATCGAGGTGGCCGCTGCGAGCTCGGGCTCGTCCGTCGAGCCGCCGGTCGTGAAGCCGCCGTCCGTGGCTTCCTCCTCGACCGCCGAGTCGGTGGGCTCCCCGGAGGCGGCGTTCTTCGTGTCCACTGGATCCTTCTCGGTTCCGTCCTTCGGAGCCGAGGTGCGCGGCGGCGCCGCCTGCACGGGCTCGGCCTGCTGCGCGAACGGATCCGTGCTGGCGAAACGCTCGAAGGTGGCGAGCTGACCCTGCTCGGCCTCCGGCGAGAGATCGGAGTCGGCGACCGCCGACAGCTCGGGAGCAGGCGCCGCGGGCGCGCCGACGGACGCGGTGCCGCTGGGGGCGGCTGTGCCGGTGGGCATCGCCGTCGCCGGTGCGGTCGAGGTCGGTGCAGCGACCGCCTGCGGGCCCCCGAGCATCTTCAGCGTCTTCGGCCCCTGGTAGGCGAGCAGCGCGAGCAGCAGGATGGCTCCTCCGATCGCGATCTTCTTCTGCTTGGCCGCCTTGGCCTGGAGCGGGTCGATCCTCTTCGCGGGCATCTAGCCAGTCGCCTCCGTTCCCGTTGCCTCGCTGCCGGTCGCCGGCGCCTCGGTCGTCGTCGCGGGCGGAGTCGCCGCCGCGGGCGGGACCGCGCTCGGCGCAGCGTTGAGCCCGTACACGTACGCGTTCAGCTTCAGCGTCGCTGCCAGCAGCGGGAAGCCGCGGTCGGACTCCGAGAAGTCGACGCTCGCGACGGAGAAGAGCCGGCCCGCCGCGTGCAGCTCGCCCCGCCGCACGGTCACGAGCGTGCGCAGCCGGAAGAGGAGGTCGGAGAGCGCGTAGAACGACCCGTCGAATGTGACGTCGATCGGCACCAGCTGGTAGGCCCCGATCTGGATCGCGGGCTGCGGGGTGATCGACTTGAAGCGGATGCCTGTCTCGTCGGCGATCCGCGAGAGCTCGAGCAGGATCCCGGGCATGTCGGCCGTGTTCGGCATCGCGGTCGCGAGCCGGAAGATGTCGGCGACGGCGATCGGCTGCGTGTCGTCCTGGGCAGCGGTCGCGGCGAGGGCGTCGCGGAGGTCGACCTGCGCGGCGGCGATCTCCTCGTCGAGGCGCATCGCCTCCGCCTTCTTCGGGCTCACGACCATGAAGTAGCCGGCGGCTGCATACGCGAGGATCAGGGCCCCGACGATCGCGCCGAGGGTGCGGGTGCTCAGCTTCCGCTTCACGCCGAGGGCACCGTTGCGTCCGCCGGAGCCGCCGCGGGCGCGACCGGCACGGAGCCGGGCCGGCGTACGTCGGCGAGGATCGTGAACTGGACGAGCTCGCGCTCGTTCAGGAGCTGGCTCTGACTCGACTGGAGCCGCACGTTCGCGAGATCCGGGATCACCGCCAGCCGAGCGAGGAAGCGGGCGACGCCGTTCTGCGAGTAGGTCGCTCCGGTGAGCGTGAAGCCCGACGCGGTCGCGGACGGCTGCGCGGCGTCGGGCGCGGCAGCGGTGAGGTTCGTCAGCCAGACGTCCTCCGGGAGTAGGAGCGAGACCTGCCGGAGCACGCGGTCCCAGGCGACGCGGCCGGAGAGCGCGGCGGAGAGCGCGCCGACACGGGCGCCCTTCTCCGCCGCAAGCGCGTCCTCCTTCGACGTGTCGTTCACCTGCACGGGCGGGATCGCCGCGACCTGCGCGCGCAGCGCGTCGAGCTCCTCCTGCTTGCCGCTCACCGAACCGCCGGCGCTCATCGTCATCGACGCGACCACCGCGGTCGCGAGTGCAGCGCCCGCGATGCCGCCGAAGACGACGCCGCGCTTGGCCTCGAAGCTGCGCTTCGCCTCGTCGCGGGGGAGCAAGTTGACGGCCCGCATCAGTCCTCGATCCCCAGGCCGATCGCCACGGCGAGCGAGCCGACCTGATCGCGCTCGTGCACCTTCTTCGAGACCTTGACGCGGTGCAGCGGGTCGACGACCCGGACCGGGACGCCGATCAGGCGCTCGAGCTCGGCGCCGATGCCGGGCAGGTGCGCCGTGCCGCCGGTCAGGGCGATCTCGGCGATGCCCAGCGATCCGGGCTGGTTCTGGTAGAACTGGAGCGAGGAGACGAGCTCCCGCGCGAACGTCTGCAGCTGCCGCCGCGCCGCCTCCCGAGCGGTGGCGAGCTGCTCCTCGGTGAAGCCCTCCGGAACCTCCTCGATACCCGTGAGGGAGAGCGCACGCTTGATCGACTCGACCTCGCTCGGCGCCATGTCGAGGGCGCGGGCGATCGCGATGTTGAGCGCCCAGCCGCCCCACTCGAGCACGCGCGTGAACTCACAGATGCGACCGTCCGAGACGGCGAAGGTCGAGCGGTCGTGTCCGACTGAAACGGCGACGAGAGCGCCGCGCTCGGCACCGGTGACCGAGTCGTGTGGCGGGGCGACGGCGCGCAGGAGCGCGAACGCCTCCAGGTCGATCCCGACGATCTGCAGTCCGGCCTTGCGGCACGCGTAGACGTAGCGGTCGACGAGCTCTCGGTAGGCGACGACCAGGAGCACGCGGCTGAGTGGCTTGCCGTCCTCGCTCACACCCCCGCCGAGCACCTGATAGTCCAGCACCGCTTCTTCCAGCGGGATCGGGAGGACCTCCTGGGCGCGGAAGCGGATCGCGTTCGCGAGCTGCTTCGGATCGTCGATGCCCGTCACCTCGAAGGTGCGGACGCCGATCCGGTTGTTCGCGATCCCGAGCCTGACACCGCGCTTCGGCAGCTTGTGCTGGGCGAAGAAGGCCTTCAGCGCGACCGCGAGCGCCTCGGGATCGCGCAGCTCGCCGTTGACGACGATGCCGTGCTCGAGCGGGACGCGAGCGGCCTGGACGAGCTCGAGCGACTCGCCGTTCCGGACGCGCGCGGCCGCGATCTGCGAGCCGCCGATCTTGAGACCGACGACCTGCTTGGCGCTGCTCCGCGACAGCGAGGGCAGCGTCGGGAGCGCGGGGCGGCCGAGCTTGAGGCTCTTCTTCGGGGCCTCCTCGGTCAGCGCCTCGCCCGCGTCCCACTCCTTCGGGCCGCGCTTGAACGAGAGGTCGCGCTTGTAGAACGGAACCTTGATCGTGCCGCCGTCCTCGGGCTCGAGCTGCTCCTGCTTCGCCTTCTTCTCGCGCTTCGGCTTCGCCGGCTTCTCGGCCTTCGGGCCGCGCTTGAGCGAGAGCTCCTTCTTGTAGAAGGGCACCTTGGCCGCGGGCTCGGCGGGCTCCGGCTCCGCGTTCAGCTCGGGCTGGCCTGCCCAGGCAGGCTCGTCCGCAAGGCCCGGGAGGACAGTGGTCGGGAGATCGAGGTCGAGCTCGGGCAGCTCCGCTCGGGGGACGGGCAGGGACTCGGGCAGGGCCGCGATCGGGATCACGGGCGCGACAGGGGCGACGGGAGCGACCGGCTCGACGGGCGGCTCCGAGATCTCCTCCAGCGGCTTCGTCAGCCAGCCGTGCTCGACGGCAGGCTCGATCGGGGCAACCGCGACGGGCTCAGGGGCGGGGGCATTCGGTTCGAGCGAGAGCGCGGCGATTGCCGCGTCGAGCTCGGACTGTCGCTCGAGGGGCAGCGCCGGTGCGCTCTCCTCGGCCGCCTTCTTGCGCAGCGAGATCTCCTTCTTCCAGATCGGGCTCGCGCCCGACTCGTCGGGCTGGTCGAGGGTCTCCTCCTCCGGCTTGCGCCGGAAGGAGATCTCCTTCTTCCAGATCGAGGTGGGCTTCTCGTCGTCGGCCATCGTCAGCTTCCGGCGAGCCTCAGGCCCGTGTGCAGCGGCGCCTCCGCGGCGCTCTCGTCCTCGAAGCCTGCCCGCTCGAGCAGGCCGTCGAGCTGCTCCGCGCGGCTCGTGACCGCGAGCGCGGCCTCCTTCGTGATCACACGCCGGAGGACGAGGTTAGCGAGCGACTGCTCCATCGTCATCATTCCGCGGCCGGTGGAGGTCTGCATGATCGAGTAGATCTGCTCGACCTTCCCCTGGCGGATCAGGTTCCGGCTCGCGTCGTCGGGGAGCAGGATCTCGAGCGCCGCGACGCGGCCCTGATGGTCAGCCGTCGGGATCAGCGCCTGGGTGATGATCCCCTGCAGCGAGCCGGCGAGCATGATCCGCACCTGCTCCTGCTGCTCGGCGGGGAAGACGTCGATGATCCGGTCGACGGTGCCCGGGGCGCTCTGGGTGTGCAGCGTGCCGAGGACGAGGTGGCCCGTCTCGGCCGCGGTGAGGGCGGTCCCGATCGTCTCGAGGTCGCGCATCTCGCCGACCAGGATCACGTCCGGGTCCTGGCGGAGCGCGGCGCGGAGGGCCTCGCCGAAGCTGACGGCGTCGACGCCGATCTCCCGCTGGTTGACGATGCACCGCTTGTGCCGGTGCACGAACTCGATCGGATCCTCGATCGTGAGGATGTGGTCGGTGCGGTTGCGGTTGACCTCGTCGATCATCGCAGCGAGCGTCGTCGATTTACCGGAGCCGGTCGGGCCGGTCACGAGCACGAGGCCACGCGGCTGCATCGCGAGCTCCGCGAGCGAGTTGGGGAGGTTCAGCTCCTCGAGCGTCTTCAGCTCCTCCGGGATGACACGGAAGGCGGCGCCGAGGGCCTCACGCTGGAAGTAGACGTTCACACGGAAACGTGCGAGGCCGGGCACGGCGTGCGACGTGTCGATCTGCCGTTTGATCTCGAGCTGCTTCTGCTGCTCGGTCGAGAGGACGCGGTAGAGCAGCTGCTGCGTGTCCTCGGGCGTGAGCGCGGCGGCGCCCTCGAGCCGCTCCAGCTCCCCGCGGACGCGGATGGCCGGAGGCGTCCCCACCGAAAGGTGGAGGTCGGATGCCCCGCGCGCGACCATCTCCTCGAGCAGAGCGTCGATCGATCGGGCCGCAGCAGGGACGGGGGGCGTGATCCCGGTCACGAGTTGGGCTATCGGCAGGGGCACGGAGTAACTTGAGTGAGGGATCGACCGCCTCTCGTACGTGCGCGATCCCTGGTCCAGCTGTCGGAACCTGACTCACCCACCGTGGGGGATGCCGTGGGTGAGGGTTCACCCGTTCGAGGGGTCAACCGGAGCGCCGCGGGCGCCGATTCCCGGTCAGCCACGCAGTTCAGACCGTCCCCTCGGAAGGAGACACCCAATGCTTACAGCGCTTCGCAAGCGCCTCGACACGAAGAGCGAGCAGGGCTTCACCCTGATCGAGCTCCTCGTCGTCATCATCATCATCGGCATCCTGCTCGCGATCGCCGTGCCCTCGTATCTCGGTTTCCGCGAGCGGGCGACGCGCTCGGCCAACCAGGCCAACCTGCGCGCCGCGATCCCGGCGATCGAGACCTACTCGGCCGACAACGTCGGCGCCGCGACCGACGCCGACCTCGACGCGACCACGAGCGGCTACCAGGGAATGGATCTCCCTGAGCTCGCGGAGATCGACGCCGGCATCTCGCAGACGCTCCGCATCCCCGCGGCCACGCTCGGCGTCTCGCAGTACTGCGCCGAGTCGGGTGCAAACGGCACGACCTTCGAGTACAAGTACTCGCTCGGCCTGGCCTCCCCCGCGGTCAACGGCTCGGTCGTCCAGGGCTCCTGCGACTGAGCCCGAGCCGACTGAACGTCCTTCGGAGGGCGCGGGAGACCGCGCCCTCCGTCTGTTCTCGCCGCAAGTCCTTCAGACCCCGGACGCCCCTGCCGATAAGGAGTGTGAGATGGAGAAGATCAGCGTGCCCGTCCGCATCTTCGCGGTCGTGATCGTCCTCGTCGGCATCGCGGGCATGCTCGCGATGCGGACGATGGGCCCGAGCGACGAGCCCGTCGCGATCCCCGTGCCGATCCAGGCGCCCGCGCAGGCGCCCGCGAAAGCGCCGGCCCAGAAGGCGACCCGGCCCACGAAGGCGGCGACGAGCGCGGCGACGCCGGTGAAGGCAAAGGCGAAGCCGGCCGTGAACCCGGTCGTCCCGCCCTCGGGTTTCCCGGTCGTCGTCGACAAGGCGCTCCGGCAGCACGAGGTCGTCGTCGTCTCGCTCGTCGTCCCCGGCGCGCGCGTCGACGAGCTCGCCGCGGCCGAGGCCGAGGCCGGCGCGAAGCTCGGCGGTGCCGGTTTCCTCGCCCTCAACGTTCTCGACGAGGGGGTCGGGCGGTCGCTGCTCGCGAAGCTCGATCCCGGCCAGGATCCGAGTGTCCTCGTGGTGACGCGGTCGGGTGAGGTCGCCGTCGAGCTGACCGGCTTTGCCGACCGCGAGACCGTCGCACAGGCCGCCGCCAGCGCCTCCTCGTGAACACGGCCCCCAAGGCGGGCGAGCGCGAGCTGTTCGTGCGGCACGCCCGCAAGGACGGCCGCTCCGTCGCGGTGCTCCGGGCGATCGACCACGGCGACTCGTGTGTCGTCGAGACCGAGGTGCATCCGGCGGGCGCGAGCAACGGCGCCGAGCCCGTGCGCCCCGGGCCCTACAACTTCGCCAATGCGGCGCAGGCGACGCAGTTCGTCACCGAGGCGGTCGAGGCCCTGATGGTGCTCGGCTGCGACGTCCAGGCCCAGTAGCGCTCGCCTAGGGCGGCCGGAACGCCTTGTGTTCCTGTAACACAAGCTCCGCCGCACCTTCGAGCTCGCGGAGCCGCTCGAGGACGAGCACCGCGCTCGGCACTCGGCCCGCCGCAAGCGTGGTCGCCGCCTGGCCGAGCACGGCCTGACCGCGTGCTTCGAGCTGACGCCGGCGGCGCTCGATCCGCACGAGCCGCCGGACGTGCTGGTAGCTGGGACGCCGCATCCCGAGCCGCTCCGCCGCGCCCGCGACGAGCCGCCAGGTCTGCGCCATCGGCACGTCCTCGCGATCGAGCTCGACGACGAGAACGGCGATGCGACGGTCGTTCGGGGAGAGCGCGAACCGCACGTCGTCAGCGTGCCTCTCGGGCGCGCGCAGTTTGTGCCGATTTCGTGCCGAGCGGTGGGAGCTTGTGTTACAGGAACACAAGCGTCCGTTCGCGGGCGCAGTCCGCACCGACGGAGAGGCGGCTAGACGAGCACGCGCGCGAGCTCTTCGACCGACGTCAGGCCGGCGGCGACCTTCGAGAGGCCGTCGTCCCAGAGCGAGCGCATCCCGGCCTCCATCGCGGCCCGCTCGACGTCCTCGCGGCTCGCGCGGGCGACCGCGAGCTGCGCGATCGTCTCGGTCATCGTCAGCAGCTGGTAGATCCCGACCCGGCCCTTGTAGCCGGTCTGGTTACAGCGCGGGCAGCCCTTCTTGCGGTAGAACGCCATGCCGTCCGAGGCGAGCGCGATATCGGGAGCGACGCGCGACTGGAGCAGCTCGTCGACGGACGGCTGGTACATCTCGCAGCAGTGCATGCAGAGCTTTCGGGCGAGCCGCTGTGCGAGCACGCCGGTGACCGCGGCGCCGGTGAGGAACGGCTCGACGCCCATCTCGTTCAACCGCGGGATCGCGCTCGGCGCGTCGTTCGTGTGCAGCGTCGAGAGAACGAAGTGACCGGTGAGGGCGGCCTCGATCGAGATCTTTGCGGTTTCACCGTCCCGGATCTCGCCGACCATCACCACGTCCGGGTCCGAGCGGAGGATCGAACGGAGCGCCGAGGCAAACGTGAGCCCGGCGCGGTTGTTGATCTGCACCTGGTTCACGCCGGCCAGCCGGTACTCGACCGGGTCCTCCACGGTGATGATGTTGATCTCGGGGCGATTGATCGTGGTCAGGCCCGCGTAGAGCGTCGTCGACTTACCGGAGCCGGTCGGCCCGGTGACGAGCAGCGCGCCCGTCGGCCGTGCGAGCACCTCGGCGAGCCGGGCGCGCATGTCGTCCGAGAGCCCGAGCTCCTCCAGCGTCGGCGCGCGCCGAGACTTGTCGAGGAGACGCATGACGACCTTCTCGCCTTCGACGGTCGGCAGCGTCGCGACGCGAATGTCGAGCATCCGGCCCGCGGCGGCGGCGCTGAGGGAGATGCGGCCGTCCTGCGGTTTGCGCCGCTCGGCGATGTCCAGCTTCGCGAGCACCTTCAGGCGCGTCGTCACTCCGGGGGTCATGCGCTTCGGGATCCGTTGCACCTCCTGGAGCACGCCGTCGATCCGGAACCGGACCGCGAGCGCATCCTCCTGCGGCTCGAAATGGACGTCCGACGCGCCGTCCTCCGCCGCCTGAAAGATGACCGAGTTGACGAGCCGCACGAGCGGGGCGTCCGAGACGCCGTCCTCGACCTCGAGGTCGTCGGCGTCCTCCTCTTCGGCGGTACCGAGCTCCTCGTCCACCTCGTCGATAACGGCGCGCGCGCCGAACGCCTCGGAGGCGCGGGCCATCCGGCGCAGCTCGACGAGGATGTCCTCGCTCGAGGCGACGCCGAGATCGAGGGGAAAGCGGGTCGCGAGCCGGAGCTCGTCGATCCCGTGCAGGTTGCCGGGGTCGGCGACGGCGATGCGGAGGGTGCCGTTCTCGAGCGCGTACGGGATCGCAGCGACGCGCTCGAGGACGTGGAGCGGGATCTGCTCGGCCGCTTGCTTGTCGACGCCAGTGAGAGCCAGGTCGACCAGCGCGACCTGGTAGCGGACGGCGAGCGATCGCGCGATCCCCTCCGGCGGCGCGACACCCTCGTCGACGATGGCCTGCGCCAGCGAGCCCTGGCCGGCGCGTCCGCGCACCATCGCGAGCTTGTCCTCGGGAACGAGGCCCGTCGCCGAGAGCAGGTCGACGACGAGCTCGGCCATCGCGTTCAGGGCCATGCCGGAGCTGAGCGGTGCGGCTCCGGACGTGCCGACGTCGCCGGCGGTGCCGG
>Ga0126307_10004112_pt1 | contig 10053 bp, 7 predicted proteins | sample Plot28_FD_89955 | JGI IMG/M metagenome (GOLD analysis project Ga0126307, IMG submission 89955) | Serpentine soil microbial communities from UC McLaughlin Reserve, CA, USA - Plot28 | ecosystem: Environmental > Terrestrial > Soil > Grasslands | place: USA: UC McLaughlin Reserve, Lake County...
ACGACCTGCACGCCAACCCCTTCGTTGGTTCGCGGGTACTGTTTACCGAGAGCAGCCGCGATCGTCGTCATCTCCGCTTGCGCGTCCGCCTGGGTGACGCCCGGCTTCAGCCGTGCGATGACGTTCCACCACGCGCTGCCGCGCGTCCCCTTCTCATGATCCTGAATGACCTTCGGCGTCCAGACCGAGAGCTCACCCGGACGCGGCAGCAGTTGCGGGCTGAACTCCGGCGGCAGCACGCCGACGATCGTCCAGGACGCGCCCTCCATGCTGATCGTCCGGTTGATGATCGCCTGGTCGCTCCCGAAGCGCCGTTTCCAGAGTCGGTCGGTGATGATCGTGACCGGACGCGCACCCTTGACATGTTCTTCCGGCAGGAACGTGCGTCCAAGCGCCGGCACGATGCCAAGCGTTTCCCAGAAATGCTCTGTCACCTGAGCTCCGAACAGCGTTTCCGGCTCGCCGACGCCCGTGTAGTCATAGGAATACGGAATGACGGCGGCCATGGCGGCAAACGAGCGGCTGCGCTCACGCCAGGCCAGGAAATTACCCGGGGCAACATCGTCGCGTTCACCCGTCGAAGGTCGTTGCCACAGAGTCATCACCCGCTGCTCGTTGGCGTATGGCAGTGGGCGGAAGAGCAACGTGTCGAGAAGGGTCGCGATCGACACGGTACCGCCAATGCCGACGGCGAGGATCGTCACTGCCGCGAACGTGAAGGAAGGTGTTTGCCGAAGCATGCGGGCACCGTGACGGACGTCCTGCACGGCTTCGGAATCAGCGGTGAACTGGCGGCGCAGCCAGGCGGCGTCGGGCAGGGCACCGAGAGCGTGGCGGAGGAGATCGGCGTCCGCGCGCCAGTGCGCGCCGGCGCGACGCGATGTGGCGGCTTGTCTGTGCCGGAACTCCCCTTCCCACTCGTGCCGCCAGTCGATGCGGTATCGACGTGGCACGAGAACACTGAAAACACGAATGAGCGAAAGACAGATACGGACGGCGAGCGAATCGGGTTCAACCGGCATGGCACTCACGCTCTGGACGGCTTCAACCGACGGGGGGAGGACGCAACCGCCTTGGCAAGAGAGTCATAGCGCGCGATTGCGTCCCCCAGCATCCGCTCGCCGGCGGCGGTGATCTCGTAATAACGGCGCGGCGGGCGTTGCTCGCGTTGCGCTTCGGCGTGTTCTTCCCACTCAGAGTCGAGCAGGCCTTCGCGATCGAGACGCCGGAGGATGGGATAGACCGTCCCGCTCGGCAGCCCGGTGGCGTCCATGATGTCGAAGCCATGATGGAAGCCGCGGCTCAAGGCCTGCAGCACCAGCGCGGTCGAATAGGTCAGATTCAGGCGCGGTGACACGTCGTTCTCTCCCCGCTGTCAGTGTCGGCAACTCCACGGGGCTGCCGCGTAAACACTACCTATGTAGCGTTTATAGCAGCTCGTTGTCAACTTTCAAGCCTTGAAGCGCCGCGGAGTCGTACGCAGGCGAGGCTGATTACGACGCGAGGTCCTCACGCGCGACATCGCGGCGCTGGTTGTACCTGCAGCGATCGCTGGTACGAACCCGGCCATATGTCGTGGCACTCCACTTGCTCTCGTGTTGCTGTCTGCGGATAGACCGCAACAATCACCGGCGAGGAGTATCGACATGCAAGGCGGCCTTCACGATGCGTTCGTGGACGAACTCAGAGACGCGTACGACGCGGAGAAACAACTCTTAAAGGCGCTTCCCAAACTCGCGAAGGCGTCTGACTCGGAACAACTCAAGACTGCATTCCTCGATCACCTCGAGGAAACCCGCGGTCATGTCGATCGGCTCGAACAGGTATTTGCGTCCCTCGACGAAAAGGTCCGTGGCAAGCATTGCGACGGGATTGCCGGGATCATCGAAGAGGGCAACGCCGTCATGGAAGAGGAGTTCGATCCCGCCACCATGGACGCCTGCCTGATCGCATCCGCACAACGGAGCGAGCACTATGAAATGGCCGCCTACGGCACGCTGGTCGCGTGGGCCAGGGCAATGCAGCATTCCGACGCAGCCGATCTGCTGCAATCCATTCTCGACGAGGAGAAAGCCGCCGACGAGAAGTTGAACGAGCTCGCTGAGGGAGGGATCAATCAGCAGGCCGTTGCCCGCGCGACCGACGACGATTCCGACCAGGAAGAAGAGGAAGATGGATCGGCCGCCCGCAAACGGGCAGGCGGCGGCACGACCGCGAAGCGCGCGACCCGCACCACGGCTGCGAAGCGCGCACCGGCTGCACGCAGCGCCAGGCAGGGAAAGCGGCGCTGACCGATGCCAGAGAATCGTTGAAGCTCAGGGCTGTGAGTCGAGGCCTCGCGACCGGCGCCTGATACGACTCCCCACCCAGCCAAGCCCCAGCATAGTCAAGGTGATGGTGCCAGGCTCCGGGACCGGTGAGACGTCGTCGAACCGGAAATCATCGATGACGAACGAGGCCGCGGGGGCGACGCCGAACGTGATGTTTGCACGCGTGAACGGCGCCGCCGAGGCGAACCCCACGAACTGGCGTGCTGGCCCGAACGAGCCAAGGTTCACCGAGCCCAGTGACTGGAGCCCTTGAAGATCGGCGAAAACCTCGGCAGAGATAGGTGTCGGCCCGGCCAGCTGCAATCCGGCGAAGAAGTCGAATCCGGCCATCGTGATCGGAGAGGCGAAGGTGACACTCAGGGTCCCGGGACCCGCCAGCGCAAGGAAATTGTTGAAGGCGATAACCGAGGACAGCGGCCCTGGATAGGGACTGAATGTGGCGCCGTCTTCCGAATATGGAAGCGGCTGGGTACTGGCGACGGTGAATTGCACGACCTGCTCGGTTCCTGAAAACGCGCCGAGCGGGATCGTGATGGGATCCGCAGAGCCGGCTCGAGCCGACGCAACCACCGCCAGAACCGAGAAACCCAGTACTCTGATCGCCCGCGCGGAATCCAACATGAGTCACCTCCTACGCTGCTGTGCTTGACGAACTGGCCGCCAGCGGTCTTGGAACATGCAAGTTGGCGCCCGTGTACGTCGAGCCGCGATCATTCCAGCGCGGTCGAGTAGGCCACGTTCAATCGTGGGGAGATGCCGTACTCCACAGGGAAAAACTACCTATGCAGTATTACTGCGTCCGGTTGTCAAGTCCTTGGACGCGAGAAGGTCTACAGCTCACATCCCCGCCATCCTATAGTTGTTGCCGAACGTGACGTCGGATACTCACCAACCGGAGGCACGCTGGAATCCACAGCGAACGCTCGGACTGACCGCCGGTTTTGCCCTCCTGACGGCGGTGATGACCTGGCCACAGGTGCTCGTCCTCAAGACTCACGCGGTCGACCACCAGGACGTCTTCTTCAACCTGTGGCGGCTGCGGTGGATCGCTCACGCATTGGCCGCGTCACCCGGCGCCCTGTTCAACGGCAACGTTTTCTATCCTGAGACTGGCGTGCTCGCGTTCTCAGACGCGATGCTCGTGGAGGGGGTGCTCGCCGCACCACTGTTCTGGATCGGCGTGCCTCCAGTCCTCCTCCACAACCTGTGGCTGGTTGGTCCGATCGTCGCGTCTTCGGTCGGGATTACGCTGCTCGCGCGACATCTCACCGGCAACACTCCCGCTTCGATGATCGCCGGCATCGTGTTCGCGTTCGCTCCATATCGTTTCGAGCACTACATGCACATGGAGCTTCAGTGGACGGTCTGGATTCCCTGGGCATTCTGGGCACTGCAGCGGACAATCGAAAGTGGCAAGTGGCGTTTCGGGCTGCTGATGGGCGTATTCGTGGCCCTCCAGATGGCGTCGAGCGTCTACTACGGGGTGTTCCTGATCTTGCTGAGTGCGGTCGTCGGTGCGTTGCAGTTGCTGACGGTGCCGCGTCGACGTCTCATGCGCACTGTCGGCGCATTGCTGCTGGGAGGCGCGGTCGCGGGTTCCGCGTCCTGGTTGTACTCGCGTCCTTACACGGCCGCCTCAACCCAGGTAGGGTTCCGCTCGATGCACGAGGTCAAGAGGTTCAGCGCGCAGCCGCGGGATTATCGCGTCGCGACGCCAACTAATCTTCTCTACGGGCCGGCGCTGAGTCGATCAGAGCGCAGATTGTCACCGGGAATACTCGCCGTGGTGCTCGCGCTAGCCGGGCTGATGTTGCTTCCGCCGACGCCAACACTGATCGCGTACCTTACGGCCCTTGCCGTCGCGTTCGAGCTGTCGCTCGGGGCGAATGGCTATCTGTATCCGTTTCTCTACGAATACACCAGCGTGTTTCGGGGTTTGAGGGCGCCGGCACGGGCGTCCGTGTACTGCCTTTTCTTTGTTGCCGTTCTCGCCGCCTACGCCACCGCTGCCCTCACTCGGACAGGATCGTCTCTGACACGATGGCTGGTGAGCGCTGTGATCTGTGCCGGGCTGCTTCTCGAGTATCGCGTCGCGCCACTGGAACTGATTGCTTACCCAAACGATCCTCCCGCACTCTTCAAAGTCCTGGCACGTTTGCCCACCGGGGTCGTCGCGGAGTTCCCCATGCCGAAGCGGAATTCACCGCCTTATCAGGATCCACGGTACGCGTACATGTCGACCTTTCACTGGATGCCGCTGGTGAACGGTTACAGCGGCTTCTATCCTCGTTCCTATCTCAATCGTCTCGTGCGGCTGGCGGACTTTCCGGATCCGGAGTCGGTCGCTTCATTGCGGCGCGAGAATGTGCGCTACGTGATCATTCACGACGAAGGAGACTCGGACACAGCGCGTCTCCGCATGGTCGAGCACCTGCTCGCGCTGGGCGTTCGACCGCTGGGAGAATTCGCAGACGGCTGGAGCCGGGCGACTCTCATGGAACTGCAGTGATCAGGGCGTCGATTGCGCGGCGTGGCGGGCGGCTGTTCTCGAGCTTCCGCCGCCTTTCCGATCCAGCCGTGGTGTTGAGCGTGAAGATGCTCCTCGCAACACGCCTGCCGATCCTCGCGACTGGCTGCGCCGCAACGCTCCTGATCGGGCTTCCACCTGACGTTCGTCCGATCTCCCGGGACCCGTTTCGCAGTCTTCCGGCACGATGGGACGCGACGTGGTACATCGAGATCGCCAGGGTTGGCTACCATGACCCGAACCGGCGTCCTGGCGGGCAGCAGCCGATCGTGTTTTTTCCCGCGTACCCGATGATGATGCGAACGCTCGCATCGATCACGACGCCGGACCGCGCAGCCAACGTAGGCTACGAGGAGTATCTCGAGATCCGGCGTGTGCACCTGGCTTGGTGTGGCGTCGTCATTTCGCTGCTCGCGTTCGTTGCCGCCCTGGTCGTGGTGTATCGCTGGGCAGAATCACGAGCCGGCACCGACGCTGCGGTCGGCACAGTCGTGCTCCTGTCGACGTATCCGTTTGCGGTCTTCTACAGCGCGCCGTACACCGAGTCCCTGTTCCTGCTGGCGACAGCAGGTGCATGCTACGCGTTCGAGCAAGGACGGCTGCCCGTCGCTGCGACTGCGGCCCTGCTGGCCGGACTGACGCGGCCGAACGGTATGATGCTCACCGTTCCACTCGCCGTGCTCTCGCTCGGCGAAATCCGCTCGTGGGAGCCGGGCTGGATCAAACGATTGATCCCCCGTGTTCTCGTCGTCGCCATGCCGGTCGCGGGCACGCTGATCTACACCGGGTTCATCAAAACACTTACGGGAGATCCGTTCGCGTGGATCCGCGCTCAAGCCGCCTGGGGTCGACGGGGTGATGCGACGATCCTCCAGTATCAATGGGCGTTCCGCACCGTCCAGGACGAAGGGATATTGGCCTACGTCCGCGCGGTTCCTGCCGAGGCCTTCCAGCTCGTTGCCGTCGTGTTTGCGTTTGCGCTCGTATGGCCGGTCTGGCGACGCGTCGGGGCTGCCTATGCCCTGTTCATACTGGCCAATCTCGTCCCACCGTTGATTCAGGGCGGACTCCTGTCGCTCGGCCGCTTCACCGCGACGTTGTTTCCTCTGTTCCTCGCCCTCGCTGTGCTGGTTCCGGCGGAACGTCGCGGCAATTGGGTGATTGTCTTCTCGATCGCTCAAGGGCTGATAGCGGCGGTCTTCTTTTCGTGGCGGGCGATCTACTGATGATCATTCGCCACGAAGAGCGATTACGGGATCGACGCGGGTGGCGCGGCGGACCGGGATCAGGCACGCGGCGACCGCGACCACCGCGAGGATGGCGAGGACTGCGGCAAACGTCATCGGATCGCCGGGTCCGATGCCGCCGAGGCCCAGCCGCAAGGTGCGATTGACCGTCAGCGCGCCCGCGAGGCCGACTGCCAGCCCGACCGCGAACTGCGCGAGGCCGCGCTTCAGAATCAACCATGAGATCTGCCTGGGCCCGGCGCCCACTGCCATACGCAGCCCGATTTCCTGCGTGCGGCGTGTCACGGCAAAGGCAAGTACCGCATAGAGACCGACCGACGACAACACCAGCGCGATGGTGGCGAGGATACCGAACATACCGCCAAACGTGCGGTACCACCAGCGATCCTGCGCCAGCATCTGCGCGAGCGTCTGGATCGTCAACACCGGTTGATCGGGATCGAGCGCCTCGCGCCGGGCCTGCTCCGGACGCATGCCGCGGCGGATGTTCTCCTCGGCGAGCATCGAGAGATGCGTGTCGAGTTCCTGCTCGAAGTCCCGATCCAGATCGTGGCGATTGACGAACGCGCGAATCCTCGCAGCGATCTGCCTGAGAAAGGCGAGCATCACGACCTCCGCGCACCGAGCAGCGGGAGCCGTGTGATGATGGCGGCGTCCCGGACTAATTCCGGCGTCTCCGGCGCCATGTTCAGCTCCTGTGGGTTGCCCAGAGGAGCCTACGGCTTTTCGTGTGGGATGTAAAGAGGAGTTGGTCGGCGCGAAGCGCCGACGGCGGGCGCCAGCCGCGCCCTAGCGCGACGGCCTAGTCGGCGCGAAGCGCGACGGCGGGCTCGATCCGTAGTGCGCCACGTGCCGCCGCGGCGATCGCTATCGTGACGACGACGAGGTAGGCCACCGGCACAGCGATCATCAGCGACGGCTCGAGCGGGATCAGGCCCGAAACGGCGGTCCGGAGCACCCGGCTGCCGCCGACCGCGGCGGCGGCTCCGGCGGTCAGCCCGACGAGTGTCCATGCCACCGTCGGTCCGGCGAGCGATCGCAGCACGTCCTGGCTTGTCGCCCCTATCGCCCGCCGAACGGCGATCTCTTTGATGCGGCGCGAGACGAGGTACGAAATGACCGTGTAGATCCCGCATACCGACATGATCAGCGCCAGCGTGGCGAAGCCACCGAGCAGCGTCGCGATTGCACGTTGATTCGCCGTCGCCTGGGCGAGTTGCTCCGTCAGCGTGGTAACTGCGAATACCGCCTGCCGAGGCTCCACCGACCAGATCGCCTGCTTGATCTGCGCCAGCGGCAGTGATCGTCCGACCGCAGTGCGAATGATGAGTGCCGCGTTCGGCTCGCTCTGCTGCCGGTACGACACATACAGCTGCGGCACGTCGGGCGTCTGGAACGGCGGGCGCACGTTGCCGACGATGCCGACGATGGTCATCGTCGCCGCGCGCGGTCCCTCGCCGGCGCGAATCTGCCGGCCTAGCGGGGTCCCGCCCGGCCAGAACCGCTCCGCCATTTCCCGGTTCACGATCGCGGCGGGCGGTCGTCCGGTCGCGTCATCATCGCTGAACAAGCGTCCGGACTCGAGCGGAACTCCCAACGCGGCAAAGTAGCCCGCGCTGACAATCTGGTAGCTGGCCTGCTGCCGCTTCAGCGCCGCCGCGTCCGTCGTTTCACCGACGATCGTAAAACTCGCGTTTGGCCGTCCCGGGAGCACCGCGCTCGTCATCCCGGCCGCCTCGATCCCGTCGATGCTTCCGATTCCCGCCAGATAGCGTGAATACAGGTCACCAAGAGCGGGTCCCGCGCGGAGTCCGCGCAGGCGCAGCGACGTGACCCGTTCGGAAGAGAAGCCCCCCTGCGCACGCGACAGTTCCTGGAGGCTGCGCATCAGCAGCCCGGCACCCACGAGGAGAAGGACTGAGAGGGCGACTTCGACTGCGATGAGCGCGTGCCGCGCCCGCTCGCGACTCGCGCCGCCCCCGCGCGCGGCAAGCCTGCGCGACAGGTCGGGCCGGGAAAAGCGGAACGCCGGAACCAGCACGCAGGCGACAGCCACAAGCAAGGTGAGACCGGAGAGGACTCCAAGAACTCGAGCGTCCAGACCGAGGTCGCCGATCACCGGCGTGCCGCGGGGCATGAGGCTTCTCAGTACGGCGGTCAGCCACACCGCTTGCGCGGTTCCCAGCATGCCGCCGACACCAGACAACAACAACGCTTCACACACGAACTGCCGCACCAGCCGTCCGCGGCTCGCGCCGAGCGCGCTGCGCAGCGCCAGCTCCGGCTCTCGTTCGATCGCATGCGCGAGAAGGAATTGCGCCGCGTTCACACACGCGATGCAGAGCACGACGACGACAGCGGCAAGCAGCATGAGCAGGATCGGTCGAGCGTTGCGTGTGAACGACTCACGCAAGGGTTCGGCCGACATGGAGAATCCCGGGTCGGCTGTCGCGCCGGTCCCTCCATAGATCGCCGGGTACGCGATCGCCATCGCGCGGGCGAGCGCCCCCAGCTCCGCAAGCGCGGACTCCAGCCTGGCGCCGGGCGCAAGACGAGCGAGCGCGCTGACCCGGCGGACGTTGGCGAACTCGCCGGAACGCGACGAGTACTCGGCCGACGACGGATACGGAACATAGACGTCAATGGACGCCGTCGACAGATACCCGAACGCGAAGGTGTCTGGCAGAACGCCGATGATTTCGTGAGTGGTGCCGTCGATGCTCAGCGTCCGCCCGATGACGCCGGGGTCGCCACCGAAGTTACGGCGCCAGAGTCCGTGCCCCAGCACCACGACGGCGCTACTGCCGTCGTGCCCGTCGCTTTCACTGAAAACGCGTCCGACCGCCGCGGTGACACCGAGCATCGGCAGGAAGCCGGTCTCGATGCGGGCGCCGACAATCCGTTGCGGCTCGTCACCGCCGGTGATCTGGAAATCCCGCGTATCGAAGTAGGTGACGCGATCCAGCTGCCGCGTCGCGCTGCGCACCTCCAGCAGCTCCGGAATGGTGGGCGAGGTCCACCGGCGGTCGCCGGTCCGGCCGTCGAGCAGTACAACCAGGCGATCCGCCGCCGGGTACGGGAGCGGGCGCAGCAGCACGGCCTCGAACACCGAGTAGATGGCTGCATTGGCGCCGATGCCGAGCGATAGTGTCAGAACGACGAGCGCAGTCAGTCCGGGAGAGCGCGCGTAGATACGGATTCCGTGGCGAAGATCACCGCCGATCCCGTCCCGCCAGGTCGCCATCTCGAAGGATTTCCCTTTCACCGCGGATATACTCACTCCACCAAATTGAGCTTAACGCCGGGCACTCGGCTGGGTCCCTGCTAAATCGTCGCGTCCATTGGCGTCGGCGGAATGGGCGAGGTGTACCGCGCCCGCGACGCGCGGCTCAATCACGACGTCGCGTTGAAGATCGTGGGGAGCGCGTTCAACGCCGATCCCGACTGCGGTCGGCACCGGCCGACGGCAGCACCGCACCCGAGCTTCTGGTGCCCCATCCCGGGTTCGTGGTGCCGACCTCCTGGAACGCGGTCAGCGGCGATCTGGCCTACTACGATCACCGCACCTTCGAAATCTGGATCCGCTCGCCGGACGCAAAGACAAGGCGCTTTCTTGGTGCACCCGGGAGAAAGCGCTCACGGTTGACGGTCGTGAGCTGTTCTTCCGATTGGGCAACAAGCTGTTCGGTGCTCGTATGTTGAGCCAGTCGCCCATCGGTTTCGCCGCGCCGGTCGAGCTCTTCGACGGTCCTATACACTCGACCTGATGGGACATCAGCGCGAGGATGTTGCCCCGCACGGGCGGACGTCTGGTTTCGAACCGGCGGCAAGGTCGACCGCGCCCCATGGATCTCCGGCAGCGCGACACCTTCCGTCTGCTTCTGGATCGCCGCGCACGGCTACGGCGCAGAAAAGCCAGCGTTCAGGCCCGCCGGCTCTGGTATGAGAG
>Ga0126307_10004113_pt1 | contig 10051 bp, 5 predicted proteins | sample Plot28_FD_89955 | JGI IMG/M metagenome (GOLD analysis project Ga0126307, IMG submission 89955) | Serpentine soil microbial communities from UC McLaughlin Reserve, CA, USA - Plot28 | ecosystem: Environmental > Terrestrial > Soil > Grasslands | place: USA: UC McLaughlin Reserve, Lake County...
GATGCAACGGCGGACGATGTACGACAGGCGGTCGATGCCGCCCTGGCCGCCGCGGCGGCATGGAAGCGCCTGTCATTTGACGAGCGCGCCGCCATCTTCCTCAAAGCCGCCGACCTGCTGACGGGACCGTGGCGAGCCACGCTCAATGCCGCGACAATGCTTGGTCAGAGCAAGACGGCGTACCAGGCCGAGATCGACTCCGCCTGCGAAATGGCCGACTTCTGGCGATTCAACGTCGGCTTTGCTCGACAAATCTTGGAGGAGCAGCCGGTGAGCGGCACCGGCGTCTGGAACCGTCTTGATCATCGGCCATTAGAAGGCTTCGTTCTCGCCATCACGCCGTTCAACTTCACCGCCATCGCCGGGAACCTGCCCACGGCACCCGCGCTCATGGGCAACACCGTCGTATGGAAGCCGGCTCCGACCCAGCAGCTGGCGGCGCACTACACCATGCAGCTACTCGAAGCGGCTGGTCTGCCGCCCGGGGTGATCAACATGGTGACCGGGCGCGGAGAAGCGGTCAGCGAGGTCGCATTGCTGGACCCCGCTCTGGCCGGCATCCATTTCACTGGCTCCACGGCGGTATTCGGACACTTGTGGGGCTCGGTCGCCACGAATCTTAAGACCTACCGCGCATATCCTCGCCTGGTCGGCGAAACCGGCGGTAAGGATTTTGTGGTTGCCCATCCGTCGGCTGATATCGACGTTTTGCGGGTTGCTCTGGTACGCGGCGCGTTCGAGTATCAAGGCCAAAAGTGCTCAGCCGCGTCCCGCGCCTACATTCCGCAGTCTTTGTGGTCGAAGCTGCGGAATGATCTGGTCAGCGAGATAGACAGCCTGCCGATGGGGGACGTCACCGACTTCAGCAACTTCATGGGTGCCGTGATCGATGACCGGTCATTCAACAAGCTCAGCGGCGTGATCGACCGGGTACGCGACGAGGAGGGTGTCGAGATCGTGGCCGGCGGCGAGGCCAACGACAGCGAGGGCTACTTCGTCCGGCCCACCGTGGTGCAGGCGGATGACCCCAACCACGAGGTCTTCACCACTGAGTATTTCGGGCCCATCCTTGGGGTGTTCGTGTATGACGACGCCGACTACGACCGGGTGCTGCGTGAGTCGGCTGCGATCGGCCCCTACGGGTTGACGGGCTCGATCATTGCGCAGGATCGCACCGTGATCGTCGAAGCAATGGAGGTGTTGCGGTTCGCGGCAGGCAACTTCTACATCAACGACAAGCCGACGGGCGCCGTTGTGGGGCAGCAGCCCTTTGGCGGTGCCCGGGCGAGCGGTACCAACGACAAGGCCGGCTCCATCCTCAACCTGCTCCGCTGGGTATCACCTCGCACGATCAAGGAAACCTTCGTGCCGGCAACCGACTACCGCTATCCCTACATGGGATGACCGTCACCGAATACGGCCCGGGCCTGCCCGCGCGGGCATACAACAGTGTGTGGCAGCTACGCGGCGACGCCTGGAGTTCTCTGGCGGACGCGACCAAGCGGCTGTTTGAAACCTCGCTGCCGGCGGACCAGACCGACACACTCCGAAAGGAGGCTGCCTCCCTCATTCAACTACTGGACCCAATTGAGACCTACTGGGCCTACCCCGGCCGCGACCAGCTGCATCAGATTCGCGAGCTATGCGAAGACGACGACTATGAAGCAGCGATGCGAATAGCCGACACGGCAAGCCGGCATCTCATTAGGCACGAGACGGCCGCTCGGCCCGTGTTCGAGGTCCTCATCGTGGACGACATTTCAACGGTGGAGGCTCAGGCCCTCCGCGAGGAGCTGCACAACCTGCGGCGGGTGGAAGACCCTTTCACTTATGAGCTCGTCATCGTTTCGAGCTTCGAGGACGCCCTTGTCGCGGTGCTGCTCAATTCAGATCTGCAGGCCTGCGTGATACGGCCCGGTCTTACGGTTTCGTCCCCGCACCGACTCCATGACCTGCAGCACTTCCTCGAGAGCATCGGCGACCTAGGCGATGAGACACAGTCAGCCAACGAACGGATGCTGCTGCTCGGTAAGCGGATTGCTGAGCGGCGTCCGGAAATGGATCTGTACCTCGTCGCCCAGGTGTCCATTGAGCACATCGCTGGCAGGCTGACTCGACAGTTCCGGCGCATCTTCCACCGTCAGGACTCCCTTGAGCTACATCTGTCAATCCTCGCCGGCGTTGCTGACCGCTATGAGACGCCATTCTTCACAGCGCTCCGAGGCTATAGCCGGCAACCGACGGGTGTCTTCCACGCGTTGCCTATCTCCCGGGGCAAGTCGGTCGTCAATTCTCAGTGGAGCCGAGAGCTGACCAACTTCTACGGACTCAACATGTTTCTGGCCGAGACCTCGGCAACCTCTGGTGGACTGGATTCGCTGCTGGAACCCACCGGCCCAATCAAGAGAGCGCAAGAACTCGCGGCACGTGCCTTCGGAGCGCAACGGACCTTCTTTGTGACGAACGGCACCTCAACAGCGAACAAGATTGTCGTCCAGTCAATCGTGGCCCCCGGCGACATCGTCTTGGTGGACCGCAACTGTCACAAATCACACCATTACGCACTCATGCTCGCCGGCGCCCGAGTGAGCTACCTCGACGCCTATCCGCTTGACGCGTACTCGATGTATGGAGCGGTTCCGCTGGAGAGCATCAAGAACCGATTGCTCGAATACCGACAAGCTGGTCGGCTCGGTGAGGTCAAGATGCTCTCCCTCACCAATTGCACCTTCGATGGCATCGTCTACGACGTCGAACGCGTCATGGAGGAGTGCCTTGCCATCAAGCCGGACCTCGTCTTCCTCTGGGACGAGGCCTGGTTCGCGTTTGCCGGCTTCCACCCGATCTACCGGCGTCGTACTGCGATGAGCGCAGCCCGCCGGCTTCAGGAGCGCTATCGGAGCGCGGACTACGCGCAAAAGTATGCGGAATCAGAGCCTGGAACGTTGCCCGACCCGAAGGCGGTCCGCATCCGCGTCTACGCCACTCAGTCGACGCATAAGACATTGACGGCCCTGCGACAGGGGTCAATGATTCATGTCTTCGACCAGGACTTCAACCGTCGCAATGAGGAGGCGTTTCGCGAGGCGTACATGACGCATACGTCCACTTCGCCCAATTACCAGATCATCGCTTCGCTCGACGTTGGACGACAGCAGGTTGAGTTGGAGGGCTTCCAGCTCGTGCAAAAGCAGGTTGAGCTGGCGATGAGCCTCTACGACGCCGTGGAGTCACATCCGTTGATCCGGAAGTACTTCGGATTCCTCACCACTCGAGAGACGATTCCCGCGAAGTATCGCCCCTCGGGCATCGAGGTGCCCTTGAGCGGTGGCTTTGCCGACATGGAGAGGGCCTGGGAACGCGACGAGTTCGTCGTTGACCCCTGCCGGCTCACCCTGTTCACCGGTCGCAGCGGTATCGATGGTGACACCTTCAAGCGCGTCTATCTGATGGACCGGTACGGCATCCAAGTCAACAAAACCGCGCGAAACAGCGTGCTGGTCATGACCAACATTGGAACGAACCGGAGTTCGGTGGCCTACCTCATTGAGGTGCTGGTCAACTTAGCTGAGGAACTCGACGAAGAACTTGCCAGGCTGGGCCCGCTGGAACTGCAAGCCCGAGAGCGGTCAATTGCAGCTTTGACCAGCAACCCGCCCGCGCTACCAGACTTCAGCTATTTCGCCGATCCATTCCGGGGTAGCGGGGACAGCCCCGACGGGGACCTTCGGTCTGCCTACTTCCTTGCGTACGACGACACGGCGTGTGAGTACCTTGCCCACGCCGAGTTGGCCGACCGAGTGGCTTCGGGCACGCAAGTCGTGTCGGCCATGTTCGTCACGCCGTATCCGCCAGGCTTCCCGATCCTGGTACCAGGCCAGGTCGTAACCAGCGACATCCTTGCCTTCATGTCAGCCTTGGACGTCCGAGAGATCCACGGCTACCTGCCAGAATTCGGCTACCGCCTCTTCACAGAGACCGCGATGCGAACAAGACGCGACGACGGGCCGGCGACGCCATGAGTCTCCTAAGACGAGCTCTGCTATCTGTTCGGTCTGCAGGTCACCGACGAGGATGTGGAAACTCTCGGTGGCCTGATGGTCAAGCAGCTCAACAAGGTGCCGATCGCGGGCTCGGTGGTCAAGTACGACGGTTTAGAGCTCCGGTCGCCGGAACAAGTCTCGGCGCGTTTGTCGGTTCTAACGTCGGGATACAGCGATGGGCTCTCCGATCCGACATCATCACACCCATCTCGGTTACGATCATGAGAGGTGATCATGAACGACACGTCCCCCTTCGAAGTTCACGCTGATTCCGCCTCATCGGGCGCCTCGCTCGGGACGCCCTCGGCTGCGGAGATCAGCGTCGGCACCGATGCCGCATATGCACCGGCGTCCTTTGGGCATACCGGGCGTCCGCTGCGGAACATCTCCGAGGTGCGGCACTTCTTTCGCACCAACGAGGTGCCGATCTACTTTGTCGGCGCGACGCCATTCAACCTGTTGGGACTGGACCGCTGGGTACGCAACTTCTCCTATGTCACGTATTACGACGGTTGGGATGGTGCCCACCCGCGCGTGTTCACCCCCAAGCACAAGCCGTACATCGAATTCGCCAGTGGCGAGGAGATCAACAACTGGCTGCTGATCAACCCCGAGGTGCGGGCCCACATGTCCCGCCCGGCGCTGCATGGCCAGCGACCGAAGGTCGCCATGGTGTTCTTCGACGCTGAGACCGAGCGGATCTGCGAAGAACTCGGCTACGACCTCATCCTTCCGGCGGCCGACCTCCGCGCACACCTCGATTCCAAACTGGTCACCACCCGGCTTGGCAATGAGGTCGGTGCAGCCAGCGTGCCCAACGTGCTGGTCACCGTCCAGGAGTACCAGGGCTTGCTGGATGTGGCGTCAGCTGCCGGCCTCGGGACGGACCTGGTCGTCCAGACGGCGTACGGCGACTCCGGCAAGACCACGTTCTTCATCGACGATGAGACCGGCTGGAAGCGAAACCAGCGCGACCTGATCGGCAACGAGATCAAGGTGATGAAGCGAATCAACAACCGCCCGGTCGCGGTCGAGGCGGTACTCACCCGCAACGGCACCGTCGTCGGTCCGTTCATGTCTGAGCTGACCGGGCATACCGAGCTCACCCCCTACCGCGGCGGCTGGTGTGGCAATGAGATGTACCCAGAGGTCCTGACCGAGGAGCTGCGACGCAAGGCGGGTGATCTTGTCGTCCGGCTGGGTGACCGGCTCGGTGCCGAGGGCTATCGAGGCTTCTTCGAGGTCGACGTGTTGGTGGATACCGACACCGACGAGGTCTATCTCGGCGAGCTTAATCCCCGGATCAGCGGGGCTTCCTCCATAACCAACGTCACCGCCGGCGCGTACGCCGACATCCCCTTGTTCGCCTTCCATCTACTGGAATATTGCGATGTCGCCTTCGAGATCGACGTAGACGAGATCAATACGCGATGGCGGGAGTTGGCGGCGGTCGACCAGTGGAGCCAGATGGTGATCAAGGAGACCTCGCCGGTGGTGCAGTTGATCACCGCAGCCCCACCGACCGGGCAGTACTCCTACGACCCATCGGGAGCTCTGGTCTACCGGCGGGCGGCGCTGGACTGGCATCAGCTCCAGAACGAGTCCGAGGCGTTCTTCCTGCGCATCTACGGTGCCGGCGATTACCGCTGGAAGGGGGCCGACCTCGGGGTGCAGGTCACCAAAGGACGGTTGCAGCGGCGAGCCGAGGGGGAGGCGGATACGCTGACCATCCGTGCAAAACATCTCATCGACTCGATTCGCAACCAGTACACAGGCCAGCCGCTCGCAGGCGCCGAGGTCAGCGCTGCACTGGTGGCGAAAGCCCCCTCAATGGCGAAGTGAGTGACGGGCGGTAGTCTGGACCTTCTGCCACATCGCGGAGATCTTCCCGACAGCGCTCATCTCGCGCGGGTCCCAAGCAGCGGCCCCGTACGCTCCGGGCGGCTGCGCGCTCTGCCGAGCATCACGTGTTCAGCGGCCTCTAGATCCTGGACGAAGACCTCGACGTCGACCAGACCGTGCCTATTTGGGTCTTACGTCACCGCGGCACACCGCCGCCTTACCTACCAAACAGGCAGTGTCACACGCCCTCGTTGGCGTAGCCCTCCTCGCGGACCCGGCGGATGAGTTCCGGATCCAGCGGTCCCTCCCCCACGGCGGCGTCGACTTCGAGCTCGGCCGCGGGTCCGTGCTCGTGCATCCATTTGTCCGCCTGGGTTTCGGCGGCGATACCCGGCTCTGACAGGTGGGCTTCCCCGATGGTCTTGCGCAAGACGGCGTAAGCGATCAGCACAACACCCCACGCCAGCAGGCTCAAAATGAGCTGCGAGCGGGTATCCGCGCGGACGAACATCGACACTAGGACCGCAACGATCGCTGCCGCCGTCAGCAGTGTGAGCACCGGGTACAACCACATCTTCACCGTGAGCCGCTCCGGCGGGATCTTCGGCCGCATCCGCAGCTCGGAGAGGCAAATCAGCAGGTAGACGAACAGGATGATTGCGCCGGAGGAGTTGAGCAGGAACAAGAACACCTGGTCCGGGGAGACAAACGCCGCAATCACGCAGGCGAAACCAATAACCGAGGATGCGAGGATCGACCACATCGGCACACCTCGCCTGCTGACCGACAGCATGAAAGCCGGCGCCTCCCGGCGAGCGGCGAGCACGAACAGCATGCGGGAGGCGGTGTACAGGCCGGAGTTCAGGCAGGACAGCACCGCCGTCAGCACGATGAAGTTCATGATCTCGGCGGCGAACGGGATACCCATCACCTCCATCGCGGACACGTACGGCGAGTCGCCGAGCTCCGTGGAGTTCCACGGCAGGATCGTGGCAAGCAGGAAGATCGAGCCAACAAAGAAGACCAGGATCCGGAACACCACCGAGTTAGTGGCCCTGACGATGCCCTTCTCTGGCTCGGCCGACTCCGCCGCCGCGATGGTGGCAATCTCCGCGCCGACCATCGAGAAAATCACGATGACGATGCCGGAGAACAGCGCACCGACACCGTTGGGGAAGAAACCGCCGTGCTCGGTCAGGTTTGAGAAGTCGAGGTCCCGGCCCGGCCATAGCCCGAGAACGAACAGCGTGCCAAGCCCGATAAAGGCAACGATCGCGAAGACCTTCACGCCGGCGAACCAATACTCGAACTCCCCGTAGGAGGTCACCGAGAACAGGTTGGTCGCCGTCATCAACCCCATGAGGATCAACGCCAGAACCCAGAGCGGTACGTTCGGCAGCCAACGCTGCAATATTCCTGCGCCCGCGACCGCCTCGAAGCCGACCACGATGACCCAGAAGTACCAGTACAGCCAACCGACACTGAACCCCGCCCAGCCGCCGAGGGACTGCCGGGCGTAGTCGGCAAATGACCCGGTTGAGGGATTTGCGACAGCCATCTCGCCGAGCATCCGCATGACCATGACGATCAAGACCCCAGTGATGGCGTACGTTATGAACGCGGCCGGGCCAACCTCGCCAATGATCGCGCCGGAGCCGACGAACAGACCTGCGCCGATCACACCTCCGATCGCGATCATCGTGAGATGGCGCTGCTTGAGGCCCTTCTCCAGCTGGCCGTCCTCGCCAGGTCCGTGTGCCATCATGCGCTCCTTTCCTGGGCCAACATGAGTGGTGACGTGCCCTTCGGGAGTTCCTCTCATATGCATCATGGCGCAGATTCGTCACCCTGGCCATCGCTCCAATGATGGGAGCGCGTACGCCGAGGATGCCGGCCGCGCCGAGGGTCGGTCGTAGCGGCAAAGGGCTTCAGTTTGGTCTTCAGCGCCTGCGCCGACGCGTAGAGCGAGCGCACAACGCTGTCTACGCGTGGATCTGCAAGCCGATCTTGGTAGCCGGCCAGGCCCCGGCCTCAGGCTCCACCAGCTCGCGCCGATCGCGTGCGCGACAGCATCCGCGGTGGCAGGAAGTCTGTCCGAGGATGTGCTCGCTGAGCGACACTCTCGCCGACGCAACACGCCTATTGGAGGCGGCACCCCGTCTCCCACCCGTCACCGCGGAGCTCGCCAACCGGAGGTTCGAGCCCCCCAAGCCCGACGATGTGACGTCGGCCGAAACATGGGTGCGACTTGTAGTAGTGAACCGCCGCCTACGTCCCGCCGGACTAGCGCGACTTCGCTCTCTGGACCGTCATCGGGCGAGCAACGGCCGTGACCTAGGCCAATCCAGAGCCCGTCTCGCTCACCGTGGATATTGCGGCCGCGGGCTGACGCCTTGCGGCATGAGGTTGATGCACCGGCCCGAGATCATGAAAACCCGAATATTAGGGTCGAGGTCGTGATCAGGGTTTGCTTCGCCGGCGTCACGGGCTGGACAGCGCCGCCGATTGTGGCTGCGATCGACGCAGCTCCGCGGACTGCAACGCCTCCGAACCGAGGCTTTGCCGCTCCCGGACCTCGCCGCAAACGTGTCACGTCTGAGCTCCAAGCCGCAGTAGTGACTCGTTACCAACGTGGCGAGACAAGTCGGCAAGTTGCAGAGGCTTGCGGTATCGCACAGACCACGGTGCTGACGATCCTGCAGCAACCGGGCGTCGAGTTACGACCGCGGGCCGCACGGTATTGATTCCTCGAGCCTTCTGACCATCTGCATTGGGGTGAAACGAGTCTTCGTTGTCGGGTGGCAAGGTGGCGCCATTGAAGTTAGGACGAGGGGCGGCATGCCTCACGCCCTGCGAACACATTGATGCCCTGTGAACACCGTGCCGCCGAAGCATGCCGGTACGGAGGTACTGCGCGATGCTCGCCGTAAAACCAGCGCCTCGGACCGATGAGGCTTAGGACGGCATCTCCGGAAGCAGTCCAAGTTGTCCGAGAAACTCCATCTGGTCGAAGTAGAACCGGTGGTTAGTGACCAGCCCACCCTCGACGCTAGCGATGTCGCAGCTCCGCACCCTGATTTGTTTTCCAGTAGCCGGAACGCTCTCCCCCGAAGGTAGCGACAGCGGCGCAGTGTGTGTGCCGACGACATACCCTTCGTCGATCGCTACGTTGCCAGACTCGTGCCCATGCTGGGGTTCGTATCGGACGTCGGGGAATCCGTCGGTGAGCTGGCGCAAATACTCGGCGATCGCCTCACGGCCGCTAACCTCACCCTGGTCAGGTGTTACCGCAACGGCGTCTGTCGCGTAGCACTCCGCTGCGGCTTTGACATCATGGGCATCTAAGGCCGCGGTGAGTCGATCCATGACCTCGCGTGCCTCGCCCATGATCCCTCCTCCTCGAGCATGATCGCCCGGTATCGCCATCATGGCATGGATCATGAGCGGTGTACCAGGTGTCGTACTCCAGCATCCGCCATTGAAATCACACTGTCCTCGTCGCGTCCGAATAAGCGAATAGTCGCCTGCGCGAGCGGGAACGGCGGAGAGCTGTCGCTGGCGTTCGCGTTCGTCTCCAGGGGTAAGACCAACCCGCCACGGTAAGCGCAGCACATCGTCGATTTAGAACTGGGATGCCTCGAGCCCGACGCGACCTATGCAAAAGCCATTCTGTCTGGCCTTTGGCTCATGGTCATGAAAACGAATGCGATTTGCATTCAGAATCAGCGCGGTCGGTTGACGGGATCAGAATCACGACGTCGCCCATTGAACGATGGCCCCGGCGAGCGCGCCTTAGCCCAGGTCGTTCATGACTGATTGGCTGACACGTAGTTCGTAATGCCGGAAGTGCCTTACCTGTAAGGGAAACTTGGACTTGCTTAGGGTCCAGATTCGCTTAAAGGAAGGCACTTCGCAGGTGAAGCGTACTTCGTGGTCGCAGGGATTGTCAGTTGCCGCGGATGGGTCGGGTGTGGTGCCGCTGGCCGGGTCGGTCGCGGTCCGGCTACTCGCCGACCGGGCCGGTCTCACTGAGAGCCTGTCGACGGCGTTGGCCCGGCGGGGGTTCAGTCCTGGTCATGCTCGCGGCCAGGTCTGGGTGGATGTGGCGGTGATGCTGACCGCCGGTGGTGAGGCGATCGCCGACATCGAGGCTCTTCGCCATCAAA
>Ga0126307_10004114_pt1 | contig 10051 bp, 6 predicted proteins | sample Plot28_FD_89955 | JGI IMG/M metagenome (GOLD analysis project Ga0126307, IMG submission 89955) | Serpentine soil microbial communities from UC McLaughlin Reserve, CA, USA - Plot28 | ecosystem: Environmental > Terrestrial > Soil > Grasslands | place: USA: UC McLaughlin Reserve, Lake County...
CGACCAGAGCGGGCGCTCCTCCGCGACTAGCGTGCGAATCAGCCCGTAGTAGAAGGCGGCGTTGGCGCAGATGTCGACCATCGACGGACCGGCTGGCAGAAGCCTGTTCTCCACGCGCAGGTGCGGGCGGTCGCCCACGGTGTCGTAGATCGGACGGTTCCAGCGGTAGATCGTGCCGTTGTGGAGGCGGAGCTCGTGCAGCTGCGGCGTGTCGCCTCGCTCCAGCACCTCAACCGGGTCCTCGCGCTCGCAGACCGGCAGCAGCGCCGGGAAGAAGCGCACGTTCTCCTCGAACAGGTCGAAGATCGAGGTGATCCAGCGCTCCCCGAACCAGACGCGCGGGCGCACGCCCTGCGCCTTCAGCTCCTCGGGACGTGTGTCGGTCGCCTGCTCGAAGAGCGCTATGCGCGTCTCGCGCCAGAGCTCGCGCGCGAAGAAGAACGGCGAGTTCGCTGCCACGGCGACCTGGGGGCCGGCGATCGCCTGGGCGGCGTTCCAGTGGTCCGCGAAGCCCTCGGGGTCGACCTGGAGGTGAAGCTGGACGCTCGTACAGGCGGCCTCGGGGGCGATCGTGTCGGCGAACGTCGACAGGCGCTCGACGCCCGCGATCGATATCTCCAGGTCCTCCCCGCGAGCGGCGAAGATCTGCTCGTTCAGCTGCTGGTAACGCGGGCTGGGGCTGAACGCGTCGGCCGTCAGGTGCCGCTCCGCCACGGTCGGCAGGATCCCGATGATCATCATGTGCGCGCCCACCGTCCGCGCGCGCTCCTCGGCGCGGTTGAGGCTGCCGCGCACGGCCTCCTCGAGGTCGGCGAAGACGCCGCCCTCGAGCAGCCGCGGGGGCACGTTGATCTCGACGTTGAACTGGCCGATCTCGGTCTGGAAGTCGGAATCCGCGATCGCCTCGAGGGCGCGCATGTTGGCCATGGACGGGTCGCCGGCCTCGTCGGTGAGGTTCAGCTCGATCTCGAGCCCGAACGAGCGCCGGTCATATTCGAAGCGCGCGTCGCTGAGCATGCGGGCGAAGACGTCGAGACACGTCCGGACCTTCTGCCGATAGCGCTGGCGATCCTCGCGCGAGTAGACCGCCGCCGGAACCTCCTGTCCCACGGGCGAACTCTATCCTCGACCGCTCATGTCGACCCAATACATCTTCACGATGTACAGGCTGTCCCGCGTCCACCCGCCCGACAAGAAGGTGCTGGAGGACATCTCGCTGAGCTTCCTCCCAGGAGCGAAGATCGGCGTGCTCGGCCCGAACGGCTCCGGCAAGTCCACCCTGCTCCGGATCATGGCCGGGCGGGATACGGACTTCCGCGGCGACGCGCAGCTCGCTCCCGGCGCGACGGTCGGGCTCCTGGAGCAGGAGCCGCGGCTCGACCCGGACAAGGACGTGCGCGGGAACGTCGAGGACGGCGTGCGCGAGACCCGCGACATGCTCGACCGCTTCAACGAGCTGGCGGCGAACTACTCGGACGACACGGCCGCCGAGTTTGCGCGGCTTCAGGACGCGATCGACGCGGCCGACGCGTGGAACCTCGACACGACTCTCGAGATCGCGATGGATGCCCTGCGGCTGCCGCCGGGCGACGCCGACGTCGAGACGCTCTCCGGCGGCGAGCGCCGCCGCGTGGCGCTCTGCCGGCTGCTCCTCAGCGCCCCGGACCTGCTTCTGCTCGACGAGCCGACGAACCACCTCGACGCGGAGTCGGTCGCCTGGCTCGAAACGCACCTCGAGGAGTACAGGGGCACGGTCGTCGCGGTCACCCACGACCGCTATTTCCTCGACAACGTGGCCGGCTGGATCCTCGAGCTCGACCGCGGCCGCGGGCTGCCGTTCAAGGGGAACTACACGGCCTGGCTCAAGCAGAAGCACGAGCGGCTCGCGCACGAGGAGCGGCGCGACAACGCGCGCCAGCGGACGATCGCGCGCGAGCTCGAGTGGGTGCGCGAGTCGCCGAAGGGCAGGCGCACGAAGGCCCGCGCCCGCCTGAAGCGCTACGAGGCGCTGCTCGCCGAGGAGAAGAGCGTGAAGCTCGACCAGGTCCAGATCCACATCCCGGCGGGCCCGCGGCTAGGCGCCGTGGTGCTCGAGGCCGACGAGGTCCGCAAGGGCTTCGGCGACCGCCTGCTGATGGAGGACCTCTCGTTCTCGCTTCCGCCCGCCGGCATCGTCGGCGTGATCGGTCCGAACGGCGCCGGCAAGACGACGCTGTTCCGGATGATCGTCGGTGAGGACGAGCCCGACGCCGGCGAGCTCCGCCTGGGCGACTCCGTCGAGCTGGCCTACGTGGACCAGTCGCGCGACGCGCTCGACCCGGACAAGACGGCATGGGAGGAGATCTCGGACGGCTACGACCAGATCAAGGTCGGCGACCGCGAGATGAACTCGCGCGCCTACGCGGCCGGCTTCAACTTCCGCGGCTCCGACCAGCAGCGCAAGGTCGGCGCGCTGTCCGGCGGCGAGCGCAACCGCGTGCACCTCGCGAAGCTGCTCCGCCGCGGCGGCAACCTGCTGCTCCTCGACGAGCCCACCAACGACCTCGACGTGGACACGCTGCGCGCGCTCGAGGAGGCGCTCCTGTCATTCGCGGGCTGCGCGGTGATCATCTCGCACGACCGCTGGTTCCTCGACCGCGTCGCGACGCACGTGCTCGCCTTCGAGGGCGATTCGCAGGTCGTCTGGTTCGAGGGAAATTTCGAGGCATATGAGGAGAACCGGCGCGCTCGACTGGGTACTGATGCAGACAGGCCGCACCGGATCACCTACAAGAAGCTGACCCGAACGTGAACATCGAAGCGCCGACACAGGAAGCACTCACCGAGGGAGCTCTCGCGCTCGTCGGCCGCCTGCACGAGGAGCTGGACGGCCGCCGCCGCGAGCTGCTCGACGCCCGCCAAGAGCTCCAGGAGCGGCTCGACGCGGGCGAGTCACTCGACTTCGTGACCGCCCCGGCGGACTTCGAGGTCGCCCCCGTTCCGGACGCGCTCCAGGACCGGCGCGTCGAGATCACCGGCCCCACGAGCCGCAAGATGGTCATCAACGCGCTCAACTCCGGCGCCCGCGGCTTCATGGCCGACTTCGAGGACTCGAACTCGCCGCTCTGGCGCAACATGGTCGAGGGCCAGGTCAACCTCACGGACGCGATCGACGGCAGCATCGAGCACGACGAGAAGGGCAAGCATTACGAGCTCGGCGCGGAGCCCGCTGTTCTGCACGTCCGTCCCCGAGGCCTCCACCTGCCCGAGGCCCATCTCCAGGTCGACGGCGAGCCGGTCGCGGGGGCGTTCATGGACTTCGGCCTGTACGTGCACCGAAACGCGGAGGCGCTCCTCGAGCGCGGCTGGGGGCCCTACCTCTACATCCCGAAGCTCGAGTCGCACCACGAGGCCGCGCTCTGGCGCGACGCGTTCGTGATCGCCGAGGACGCGCTAGGGCTCGACCGCGGCACGATCAAGGCCACGGTCCTGATCGAGACGATCCCCGCCGCCTTCTGCATGGACGCGATCCTGTACGAGCTGCGCGACCACGCGGCGGGGCTGAACGCCGGCCGCTGGGACTACATCTTCTCGATGATCAAGCGCTTCCGGTCGCGACCGGAGTTCGTGACCCCGGACCGCTCCGAGGTGACGATGACGGTCCCGTTCATGAAGGCGTACAGCGATCTGGTCGTGAAGACCTGCCACGCCCGCGGCGCCCACGCGATGGGCGGGATGGCGGCGGTGATCCCCTCCCGGACGGACGAGGAGGCGAACCGGAAGGCCTTCGAATCCGTGAAGGCCGACAAGGAGCGCGAGGCGGAGGCGGGCTTCGACGGCACCTGGGTGGCTCACCCGGATTCCGTCGCCGTGGCCACGGAGGCGTTCGACGCGGTGCTCGGCGAGCGCGCGAACCAGGTGGACAGGCAGCGCGACGACGTGTCGCCGTCGGCCCGCGAGCTGCTCGACGTGCCGTCGACTCCGGGCTCTCGCACCGAGGAAGGGCTGCGCTCCAACGTGAACGTCGGGATCCAGTACATCTCCTCCTGGCTGCGGGGGAACGGCGCGGCCGGGATCTACGGCCTGATGGAGGACGCCGCCACCGCCGAGATAGCGCGCGGCCAGGTCTGGCAGTGGATCCGCCACGAGGCGACGCTCGACGACGGCCGCACGATCACCCCCGAGCTCGTCCGCGAGCTGGAGGCGTCCGAGCTCGAGCGGATCCGCTCAGAGATTGGCGACGACGAGTGGTTCGAGCGCGAGGGCCGGCCCGACCTGTCACGCAGCGTGTTCGAGCGCGTCGCGCTGAGCGACGACTTCGTGGAGTTCCTGACACTGCCGGCGTACGAAGAACTGTTACGCCTGGAGCACTGAAGAGGCCCGAACCCGGCCGCCACATCCAGGTGGTGGGGAATCCGAGCGGAAAACGCAACGAATCCCAACCACCTGACGAAAGAACCGGTCTTCAATGCCGCCGTTGGCTAGGGGTCGATGGATCCGCCGGAGCGAGACGCGGCTAAGCCGCCTCGTCGCGTGCGCGCTCGGCCTCGCGCAGCTCGCGCAGCGCGCGCTTGCGCTCGTCGCGGGTCGTGCGGTCCAGGATCAGGACACCGTCGAGGTGGTCGATCTCGTGCTGGATCACGCGGGCCTCGAGCCCCGAGGCCTCCACGAGCCGGGTCTCGCCGTCCTCGTCGAGCGCGCGCACGCGCACGTGCACCGGGCGCTCCACGTCGACGGTGATCCCGGGTATCGAGAGGCAGCCCTCGTAGAGCACGTCCTGATCGTCGCTGACCCATTCGATCTCCGGGTTCGCGAGCGCGTGCACGGGCGCGTCCGGGCCGATCCGGTAGATGAGCAGCCGCTGCGAGATCCCGAGCTGCGGCGCCGCGAGCCCCACTCCGAAGGCGTCGCCCATGATTCCGGCCATGCGGCTCACCTGCTTGCGGAGGGAGTCGTCGAAGCGGTCCACCGGCGTGGCGCTCGACTTCAGCACGGGGTCGCCCAGGCGGCGGATGAACGACATGGCCGCCACGCGCCTCGCCTCGGCCTCGGGATCGAGCGGCGCGACGTCCTCCGCCGTGCCCTCGAGCTCCTCGACCTCAGTGATCTCCCGCTCCTCCGACATCGGGGATCGAGTGTAACGCGGGGCGCTGCGCGCGTTTACTGCGGGTCGACGTCCACCGCGAAGCTCGCGCTCGCGTGCTCGCGGGCGGCGGCGACCTCTTCGACGGCGTGGCGGACGGCGACGATCGCCCGCTCCCGGTCGGGCGAGCGGACCACGAGCTGCGCGCGGTGACGCGCCTGGCGGCGGAACAGCGGGGCCGGCCCGAGCGCGGGCACGCCCGAGGCGCGCACCAGCTCGCGGATCGCGGTGGCGGCGTCGAACTCGGGCCCCGGCTCGACCGACGAGCAGACCACGCGGATGAGGTGCCCGTGCGGTGGGTAGCCGAGCGCCTCGCGGCGGCGCAGCTCGACCTCGAGGAACCCCTCGGCGTCGTGCTGGGCGGCGAAGCGAAGCGCCTCCGCCGTGGGGTCGAGCGCCTGCACGATCACGCGCCCGCCGCGCTCACCGCGGCCGCTCCGCCCGGCGAGCTGCGCCACGAGGGCGAACGTGCGCTCCTCCGCGCGAAAGTCCGGGAAGCGAAGGGTGGCGTCCGCGTCGAGGACGACGCCGAGCGTCACGTCCGGGAAGTCGTGCCCCTTGGCGACCATCTGGGTGCCCACGAGGACGCCCGCGGGCGCCTCGTCGAAGCGCCGCAGCACGGTGGCCACCCCGGCGGCCGCCGCGGCGTCCGAGTCGAGCCGGAAGACCGGCAGCGGCGACACGAGCTCCTCTAGCTCTCGCTCCAGCTGCTCCGTGCCGGCGCCGTGGCGGGCGACGGACACCGAGCCGCAATCGGGGCACACGTACGGCACGGGCTCGCGGTGGCCGCAGTGATGGCAGGCCATCTCGTCGAGCCCCCGGTGAAGGACGAGCGTCACGTCGCAGTTCGGGCACTCCCAGACGCGCGCGCACGACCGGCACGAGAGGAAGTTCGACCAACCGCGGCGGTTCAGGAGGACGATCGCCTTCTCCTCGCGGCGGCGCACCTCGTCGAGCGCCCGGCGCGTCTCCTCGTGGAGCGGGCCCGCCGTGCCGGCCATTCCCACGAGCTCGACCGGAGGCAGCCGCCGGCCGTCGACGCGGGACGGCAGGCTGATCCGCTCGCAGCGCAGCATGCTCTCCGGCCGCGGCGTCGCGCTGCCGGCCACGAGCACCGCGCCCTCGTCGGCCGCGCGTCGCTCGGCCACGGTGCGCGCGTCGTAGCGGGGATCGCCCTCCTGCTTGTAGGACCCGTCGTGCTCCTCGTCCACGATGATCAGGCCGAGGTCGTCGAACGGCGCGAAGACCGCGGAGCGCGGCCCGACGCACAGCCGCGCCTCTCCGCGGCGCATCCGCCACCACTCGTTGTACCGCTCGCGCTGTGACAGCCGCGAGTGCATGACGGCGACGAGCTCCCCGAAGCGCTCCACGAAGCGCCCCGCGGTCTGCGGGGTGAGCGCGATCTCCGGAACCAGGACGATCGCCGAGCGGCCGCGCTCGAGCGCCGCCGCTGCGGAGCGGAGGTAGACCTCTGTCTTGCCGCTGCCCGTGACGCCGTGGAGGAGAAGCGGCGGGCCCGCGACGCCGAGCCGCGCCCGGATCGCCTCGAAGGCGGCGCGCTGGTCAGCGGTGAGCCTCACGGCGCCCGACTCCGCACCCACGCGCTCGACGACCACGCGGCGCGGCGCGTCCGCCGCGCTCTCGAGGCGCAGCAGCCCGCGGCGCTCGAGGCTGCGAAGGGTCGAGTGGGTGCAGCCGGTGCGCCGCGCGAGCGCAGCCGCTCCGAGCGGCGCCGCCGCAAGCGCCTCGAGGGCTCCGCGCTGGCGAGCGCCCATCCGCGTGCCCTCGCGGAGCGCCGCCTCGCCCGCCGGCGTGATGGAAGCGCGCAGAGAGCGCTTGGGGCGAAGCGGCCGGCCGACGCCCGTGCCCGTGCCGGGCGGGAGCACCAGAGCGAGCCCGCGCGCGGGTGTCGATACGTACTCGCGCGCCACCCAGAGCCCGAGCTCGACGAGCGACTGCGGGACGTCCGCCTCGAGCGCGGCGATCGGCTCCGCGAGCCGCTCCGAGGGCAGCTCGCTCTCCGCCGTCACGTCCACCACGACCCCGAGGAGGCGCCTGCGACCGAACGGCACGACCAGCATGCTGCCCACGCCGACGTCCTCGAGCGCGCCGGCCAGGCGATAGTCGAACGGCCCGCGCAGGCTGCGCGCAGGGGTGAGCGGCTCGACCTTGGCGATCACGCGGCCCAAGCTATGGGGCGAGGCGGACGGCGAGCCGGCTTACGCCGCGATGCGGGCGGAGCTGTCCCGCTCGCGCGCGATGACACGCTCGAGCGCCTCGACGCACGCCGGGTCGAAGCTCGAGCCCGACTCCTTGCGGAGCAGCTCCAGCGCGTCGGCGAGCGTCCAGGCCTCGCGATAGACGCGCTTCGAGAGCAGGGCGTCGAAGACGTCGCAGACCGCGAGGATGCGCGTCTCCTGGTCCAGGTCGGGCGCGCCGAGGCCGCGCGGGTAGCCGCTCCCGTCGAGGCGCTCGTGGTGGTCCAGCACGAGCGAGGCGACCCGCGCCGAGAAGCCGAGCTCACGCACGAGCTGCCGGCCGAGCTCCGGGTGGCGCTTGATCACGTCGAATTCCTCGTCCGTCAGCGCAGTGGGCTTCTGGAGGATCTGGTTCGGCACGCCGAGCTTCCCGACGTCGTGCAGCAGTCCGCCGATCGCGAGCTCGCGAAGCCGGACCGGTGAGAGGCCGAGCTCCTCGCCCACCTGCACCGCGCGCAGCGCGACGCCGTGGGTGTGCGCGGCCGTGTAGTCGTCCTTGTCGGCCAGCCGCACGAGCAGGGCGCGCACGGTGGGGCCCATGAACGCGTCGGCCGCGCTCACCAGCTCGCTCGCGCGGAGGTCACCGGTGAGCGCGCGCGACTGGGCTCCGCGGTGCAGGTCGAGCGCCACCGGCAGCCCGACCAGGCCGATGCCGACCAGCTCCCAGGCGTGGCCAAGCCACCAGCCGAGCTCGTAGTACTCCATCAGGAGGCCCGGGAAGAGCGAGACGGCGAGCAGGACGAGGCCATAGACGACCGCGAGATCGGCGAAGCGCCGGGTGAGGAGGTAGGTCCGGGCCGCGCGCACGCCGAGGGCGCCGTAGAACGCCACGCCGAACGCGAGCACGATCCAGGCCGGCGTGCTGCCCGCCTCGGGCACCGCCGGCACGAACGAGGGCCTGAGCCCTCCCACGAGCCCGAGCCCGGCGATCGCGACGAGGAGCGCGAACTGCAGGACCAGTACGGGCCGCACCGCGGAGGGGCGGCGGAGCTCCGGTATCGCCGCAAGCGCCAGCACCGCGCCGCCCACCGGGAGCGTGGCCGCGCCCGCGAAGGCCACGAGGCCGTTGGTGCCGACGAGGAAGCCCGGAGTCATGAGGCCGTGGATCGAAAGCAGCGCCGCCATCGAGGAGAACGCGGTGCCGATCACGACAGCGCGCGCGTCGCCGCGCCGCGCACCGGCCAGCGTGAGCGCCAGCGCCGCCACCGCCGCGAGCCCGGCGCTCACCGCGATCGGCAGGAAGTGAACGGTGCCCGAGATCTTCACCTCGGTCTCGCCGAAGAAGTGGACGGCGGCGGCGGGCAGCACCGCGCACGCGGCGAGCAGACCGAGGAGCGACACGGTGCGCTGACGGAGGAGGCGGCCCACTCCACCGCTATCGGACACCAAAACGGTGGCCTTAAGGCACGATGTGCGCGTGGGAATCGACTTCCAGGCCGAGGGACTGCTCGACGGCGCGGACGATCGCGAAGCTCGCCTCGAGCTGCTCCGCACCCTGGAGGGTGAGGGCTTCACCCTCGAGGAGCTGCGCGACGCCGCCGCGAGCGACCGGCTCGCGCTGCTTCCGGTCGAGCGGATACTCGCGGGCGACGGGGTCTTCTACACGCCGGAGGAGGTGTGCGACGAGACCGGCCTCGACATCGATTTCCTCAACGAAGCCGGGCGCGCGCTGGGCGTTCCGGTGCGCGAGCCGGGCGAGCGCGCGATCACGGAGGAGGAGCTCGAGCTCTCGCGCAGCGCCAAGCTGCTGCTGGACGCCGGCCTCCCGAAGGAGGCTTTCCTCGAGCTCACTGCCGTGATGAGCCGCTCGATGGCGAACATCGCCGCGACGTTCACCGCCGTGTTCGGCGAGGCGCTCATCAAGCCCGGCGACACCGAGCGCGATCTCGGCCTGCGCTACGCCGAGACGCTCCGCAACCTCGGTCCGCTCGCGGCGCCCACGCTCCAGCAGATGTTCAACCTGCGCCTCCGTGAGCAGATGCGCGAGGCCGTGATCAGCCAGGCCGAGCTCCAGAGCGGCCGCCTGGCGGGCGCGCAGCCGGTCGCCGTCGGCTTCGTGGACATCGTGGGCTTCACGAGGCTCGGCGAGGACGTCGGGCCCGACGACGTGGGCGCGGTGGTCAGGCGCTTCGAGCGGGCGGTGGCCGACGCGGTCGAGCCGCCCGTGCGGCTCGTGAAGACGATCGGCGACGCGGCGATGCTCGTGGCGCCCGAGCCGGCGCCGGTGGTCGAAGCCGTCCTTGGCCTCGTCGACCGCTCGCAGGAGGAGGCGCCGCTCCTACGCGGCGGGGTGGCGCTCGGCGAGGGCCTCGCGCGGGCGGGCGACTGGTACGGCCGGCCGGTGAACCTCGCGGCGCGGCTGACCGCGTTCGCGCGCCGCGGCAGCGTCGTGACCTCGAAGGAGGTGCGCGACGCGGTCGGCGACGGTTACGACTGGTCCGAGGCGGGCAGCCGCCGCTTCAAGGGCGTCAAGGGCAGCGTGGACGTCTTCCGCGTCCGCCGCCCGGACGGCGACGGCTAGACCGTCGCCGCGTCGCGCTCGCCGAGGCCCGCGGCGTCGCGGAGCATGTCGGCCTTGTCCGTCTTCTCCCACGTGAAGTCGTGGTCCTCGCGGCCGAAGTGGCCGTAGGCCGCCGTCTTCCGGTAGATCGGACGGTGCAGGTCGAGGTAC
>Ga0126307_10004115_pt1 | contig 10048 bp, 9 predicted proteins | sample Plot28_FD_89955 | JGI IMG/M metagenome (GOLD analysis project Ga0126307, IMG submission 89955) | Serpentine soil microbial communities from UC McLaughlin Reserve, CA, USA - Plot28 | ecosystem: Environmental > Terrestrial > Soil > Grasslands | place: USA: UC McLaughlin Reserve, Lake County...
AGCCGAGCAGGAGCCGTCTCTACCAATTCATCGCTGGTGCTGGAATAAGGGGCCGCGCATACGCGTGGCCCCTTTTCTTTTCCAAGAGGGGCCGGCTTTGCCGGCGGTGGCCCCCTTTCTACTTCGCGGGCTCTTGCGCCGCATGGCCCTCGACCTCGAGGTGCGGGATCCAGTCGAGCCACGACGGCAGGTACCAGTTCCGCTCGCCCAGGAGCGCCATCACGCTCGGCAGCAAGACCGAGCGGATCACCGTCGCGTCGATCAGCAACGAGACGGCGACGCCGAAGCCCATCTGCTGGAACATGACCAGGTCGCCGCGTGCGAAGCCGGCGAACACCGCGACGATGATCAGCGCGGCGCCGGTGATGATGCGCGCCGTCGAGCCGACGCCCCAGGTGACGGCGTCACGTGTGTCGTGGCTCACGTCGTAGCGCTCGCGGATCCGGCTCAGCAGGAAGACCTGGTAGTCCATCGAGAGCCCGAAGAGCACGGAGAACAGGAACAGCGGTACCCAGGCCTCGATGGCGTCGACCTGCTGGAAGCCGAACAGCTCGTTGCCGACCCCCTCCTGGAAGACGAGGACGAGCAGGCCGTACGCGGCGCCGACCGAGATCAGGTTGAGCACGATCGCTGTGCCGGCCACGGTCACCGACCGGAAGGCGACCGTCAGGAGAATGAATGTCAGCCCGAGGACGAAGGCGAAGACGTACGGCGCGGGGTCGGTGACGGCGTCGAAGTAATCGATGTTCTCAGAGGTGGTGCCGCCGACGTACGCTTCCTCGCCCGAGCCTTCGAAGTCGCGGGCGACCTGGTGCCGAAGCTCGCGCACAGCCGCGATGGATGAGTCCGAGAGCTCGTCGCCGCGCGGCGCCGCAGACAGCATGGAAGCGCCGTTGCCCCGCCGGATCTCGCTACGCCCGAAGCGCGCATCCGGGGCGATCTGCTTCTGCAGCGCGTCGAGCCGGGTCGAGGTCTGCGGCGACTGATCGTCGACCACCACCTGAACCGGATCGACGCTCTGGCCGGAAAAGTCGCGCTGGATCGCGACGAAGCCTTTCTTGGCCGCGAGGTCGTCGGGCAGGGTGCTGACGCCCGAGGTACCGATCTCGAGCCGCAGGACCGGCAGCGCCAGGAGGAGGAGCGGGATCACGGCCAGCGCCAGGCTCAGCGCCGGGCGGCGAAGCACACGCCGAACGACGCCGCCCCAGAACGGGCTCTCGCCGTGCGCGGCGCGCCGGCCGACGATAGGAATCCGTAGCCGGTCGACGCCGTCCTTGAGCGCTCCGAGCAGCGCCGGCAGAAGCGTCAGCGCGGCGGCGACGGACGTGATCCCGACGAGGATCGCCCCGGCTGCGAGGCTGCGCATGATCGACGACGGCACGAGCAGCATGCCGAACATCGCCACCACGAAGGCCGAGCCGCTGAAGGTCACGGCTCGGCTCGCGGTCGCGCCCGAGGCGCCGATCGCGTCGTACGGCTCGCGCCCGCCAGCGCGCTCCTCGCGGTACCGGGAGATCACGAACAACGCGTAGTCGATCCCGAGCGCGAGCCCCATGCCCGTGAGCATGTTCACGATGAAGATCGAGAGGTCGAACGCCTGGGACAGGATCGCGACGAGCCCCATCGCGGCGAGGATCGAGACGAGCGCCAGCAGCAGCGGGATCAGCCCGGCTACGACGGCGCCGAAGACGAGCAGCAGGATGATCAGCGCGGCCGGGATTCCGAACTTGAGCTCTCCTTCCCGGAGGTCGCGCTCGGAGAGCAGGTTGAAGTCGTGGTCGAGCACCTGGTTGCCCGCGACCGTCACGGTGAACTCCGCGTTCTCGTCGGCACGCTCGACGACCGCGACCACGTCGGCGGCCGCGTCCTCGCTGACGATGTTGAGCGCGATCAGCGTCGCGCGCCGGTCGTCCGAGACCAGCGACCGGTCGCTCGTCTCGTAATACGTCCGCACACCGGCGACGGCGCGCGACGCACGTGCCCGGCTGACGAGCCCCTCGACGAAGCTGCGGAAACGAGGATCCGTCACGGTCAATTCCTCGGAGCGCACGACCGCGAGGTCGGTGACCGCCTGACTCGGATCACGGGGCAGGAATGACTGCTCCACGAGGTCTTCCGCCTTCGCGGACTGCGGGTCGTTCGCGAGCGTCGCGTCGGTCGTCAGGCCCGTCATCAGGAAGACGAGGCAGAGCACGGCGCCGACGAGGGCAGCTCCCCAGGCCGCGAACGTGCGGCCAGGGTGCGCCGCGCACGCCCGGGCTAGACGCTCGGTGAAGTTCATCAGGTCGGCCGACGAAGCTGCTCGTCGAGCGGGACGAGCGGGATCTGGAACGTCTCGACGGCGGCCGGGTCGGTGACGACGTTGTCGCCGGCCTCGAGCATCTTCAACAGGTCGCGCGTGAGCGGGATGTTGCCGGGAAGCCGCTCGGTGAGGATCGCGTTCAGCCGCATGAAGCTCATTGGCACGTGGACGCTCGGTCGCCGCACGCGGAGGGCCTGCTTCAGCCGCTCCCAGAACTCGTTCCACGAGACGACGTCTGGCCCACCGAGCTCGAAGAGCCGGTTGACGGCCTCGGGCTTGTCGACCGCGGCCGCGAAGTAGGCCGCGACGTCGTCGATCCAGATCGGCTGGATGCGCTGCGCGCCGGAGCCGGTGATCGGCGTCACGGGCGTCAGCTTCGCGAGCTTGCGGAACGTCGGCAGGATGCCGCCCTCGCGGCCGAAGATGAAGCTCGGACGGAAGATCACGTACTCGAGGCCGGACGCCTCGAGGTCGTTTTCTTGCTGCCACTTCGCGCGGTAGTAGGGGACGAGGTCCTTCGTCTCCTCGGTCGTGCCGAGCGCGCTCATCAGGATCAAACGCTTGACGCCTGCCTTCTTGGCCGCGTCGATCAGGGAGCGGGTGCCTTCGACCATCACCTGCTGAAACGCAGCGGGCCGCCCCTGGCGGATGGCGACGAGGTGCACGACGACGTCCCTGCCGGCCGTCGCCGTGCGCAGGCTCTCCGGATCGGTCATGTCGCCTTGAGCCGCCTCCTGGCAGCGGACTCCGGCCTTGCTCCACGAGCCCGGCTTGCGCTCGAGGACGCGGATCTCGTGGCCGGCGTCCACGATCGCATTCGCGACCTTGGGCCCGACGAAGCCGGTCGCGCCGGTCACCAGGACCTTCATCTCACACCGCCTCCCGCTCGAAGTTCTTCCAGTACCGGGACGGCGTCGGACCGCGCTGTCCCTGGTACTTCGAGCCGAGCGCATCCGCCCCGTAGGGCGTTTCGGCGGGCTCCGTCATCTGCACGAACGACAGCTGGCCGATCCTCATCCCGTGGTAGATCGTGATCGGGAGGTTGGCGACGTTCGAGAGCTCGAGCGTCACATGGCCGTCCCAGCCGGGGTCGATGAAGCCCGCGGTCGAATGGATGAGTAGTCCCAAACGGCCAAGGCTCGATTTTCCTTCTAAGCGGGCTACGAGGTCGTCCGGCAAGCGGATGCGCTCCAGCGTGGAGCCGAGCACGAACTCGCCTGGGTGGAGGATGAACGGCGTGTCGTCGTCGACCTCCACGAGCTCGGTCAGCTCCTCCTGCGGCTCCTTCACGTCGATGAACGGGTAGCGCGCGTTGTGGAAGACGCGGAAGAAGCGGTCAACGCGGACATCGACGCTCGACGGCTGGACGAGCCCGTCGTCGAACGGGTCGATCGCGATGCGGCCCTCGTCGAGCAGGCGGCGAATCGTGCGGTCGGACAGGACCACGGGCTCGATCCTAGATCCTTAGGGTTCGCGTTCGTGCCGACCTACGCCCTGCTCGCGGATCTCGCCGTCGAGATCGAGTCCTACGAGCTGGAGCGGCTCGAGCAGCCCGTTTCGACGGAGTTCACGCGCGTCACGACCGTCATCCACCTTCGCGGCGGAGGCGAGGAGGGCGTCGGTGAGGACGTCACGTACACGCCCGAGGATCAGACGGCGTTCCAGGAGCACGGTCGCGAGCTGCCGATTACCGGAACGCACGCGCTCGACTCGTTCTCCGAGCTCGTCCGCCGCCTCGAGCTCTTCCCGAGCGGGCCGACGATGGAGGCGTCGCTCGACTACCGCCGCTGGGCGTTCGAGAGCGCGGCGCTCGACCTCGCTTTGCGCCAGGCCGGCCGGTCGCTCGCCGAGGCCGTCGGCCGCGAGCCGCGACCCGTCCGCTACGTCGTCTCGATGCGGCTCAGCGAGCCGCCGGCCACCGACCGCATCCGGGGCTGGCTCGAGGTCTATCCCGGCCTGCAGTTCAAGCTCGACCCCCAGAGTTCCTGGGACGACGACTTCGTCGCCGAGCTCGCGAGCCTGGGCGTCGTCGAGTCGCTCGACCTGAAGGGCCAGTACAAGGGCACGGTCGTCGACCAGCCCGCCGACCCCGCGCTCTACCGCCGCCTCGTGGAGGCGTTCCCCGCGGCGTTCCTCGAAGACCCGGCTCTCACGGAGGAGACAGACGCGATCCTCAAGCCGCATCGCGGCCGGATAACCTGGGACGCGATCATCCACTCGGTCGACGACATCAGGGCGCTGCCCTTCCCGCCGCGGACGATCAACATCAAGCCCTCACGGTTCGGCAGCATCCGCCGGCTCACCGAGGCGGTCGAGTACTGCGCCGAGCAGGGGATCCGTCCCTACGGCGGCGGGCAGTTCGAGCTCGGCCCCGGCCGCGGCCAGATCCAGTACCACGCGTCCCTGTTCCATCCAGACACCCCGAACGACGTCGCGCCCGGCGGCTTCAATCTCCCGGAGCCCCGACCCGGCCTACCCATGAGCCCTCTGAAGCCGTCGCCCGAGCCGACCGGCTTCCGCTGGAAAGCGGCGTAGGGCCAAGCCCCTGCCTTCGAGCTTGTTGGTGACTCGTGACGCTTCTGTGACGGTGCCTGGCACCGCGAAATGCGACGCCCGCACCGCGGGCGCGCTTTCCCCAGCAGTGCGACTCGCCGCTGTCGACGATTCGTGACGCTCTGTGACCATGCCTGGTACCGGAAAGGCCCGGCCTGCACTCCCGACTCGGCCGAAAGGGAGTCCTCGGACGGCCGCCCGCGGGCTTAGACCAGCGCCAGCTGGCGGTGTGTCTCGAGCCCCGAGAGGCCGACGCCGACGAGGCGTAGCGCGCCGGGCCGGTCTTTCAGCGCCCGCTCGAGCAGCTGACACGCGAGCTGGGCGATCCGCTCGCCGTCGTCGATCCCGACCGCCAGCGAGGCCGAGCGGCTGCGGATCGAGAAGTCCGGGTAGCGCACCTTCGTCGTGACCGTGCGCGCTGTGAAGCCCTTGCGCTCGAGAACGTCTGCTAGGCGCGTCGCCATGCGCCGAACCTCGTCGGCGAGCCGCTCGTGGTCGGAGATGTCCCGGTCGAAGGTCTCCTCGTTCGAGATCGACACGGGCTCGCTGGACAGCTCAAGGACGCGCGGGTCGATGCCCCGCGCGCGGTCTCGCAGCATCGCACCCACCTTGCCCGGAAGCAGCCGGCGGAGCGCGTCGTCGTCGAGGGCGGCGAGCTCGCCGACGGTCGCGACGCCGGCCGCTGCGAGTCGCTCTTCCGCGCGCGGCCCGATACCGGGAAGCTTGCGGACGTCGAGCGGAGCCAGGAACGCGGCCTCGCGGCCGGGGAGGACGACGGTGAGCCCGCCCGGCTTGCGGCGGTCGCTCGCGACCTTCGCGACCACCTTCGACGTCGCGACGCCGAGCGAGCACGTGAGGCTGGTGGCGCCCCGGACAGAGGCCTGCACCGCTCCGGCGAGCACGCGGGCCTCGCGAATCCCGTCCGCGACCTCGCCTAGATCGAGGTAGCCCTCATCCAGGCCGGTGCGCTCCACGGTCGGAACGACCTCACGGATCGCGTCCCAGACGGCCCGCGAGTACTCGCCGTACAGGCGGTGGCGGGGGCGTATGAAGACCGCGTGTGGACAGCGCCGCAGCGCCTCGGCGCAGCTCATCGCCGAGTGAATCCCGAACCTGCGCGCGACGTAGTTGGCGGTCGCGACGACTCCGCGCCCGCGTGGGTCGCCGCCGACGACGAGCGGCTGAGCCCGTAGCTCGGGCTGCTCGAGCTCCTCGACCGCGGCGAAGAATGCGTCCAGGTCGAGCTGGGCGACGATCACCCGCCGAACGATAGTGAGCCCCGCGGAGGGGCCACGTTCCCCGTCGTGACCCGTCCGCGTAGGCTCGATGGCAGGCAGACGGAGGAGAGTTGCCGTGCCGACGTTATTTATGCCCCCCGCGCCTGCGGCTTGCCACCGGAAAACCGTATGTGTTGTGTGTGGATCTGCTCGCGCACGGTGCCGGGCGGGGGTGCGCTAGCGTGCGGCGCATGACCACAGCGACCATGCAGACGAATCACGGACCGATCGAGCTCGAGCTCTTCGACGATGACGCGCCCAAGACCGTGCAGAACTTCACGAAGCTCGCGAAGGACGGCTTCTACGACGGCATCATCTTCCACCGCGTGATCCCGGACTTCATGATCCAGGGCGGCGACCCGACGGGCACGGGTACCGGCGGCCCCGGGTACACGTTCGAGGACGAGTTCAACGAGCGCAAGATCGTGCGCGGTGCGCTCGCCATGGCGAACGCCGGCCCCGACACCAACGGGAGCCAGTTCTTCATCGTCGTCACGGACGCCGCTCCGTGGCTCGACGGCAAGCACACGGTCTTCGGCCGTGTCACCTCGGGAATGGACGTCGTCGATACGATCGTGGAGCTGCCGCGCGACGGCCGCGACAAGCCCACCCAGGACGCGACGATCGAGTCCGTCGCCGTCTCGTAGCATCGCTATCGTCGGGCGCATGGCTGCCACCAAGTCCATCGAGCTGCGAACCGAGATCCCGGGACCGAGGTCGCGGGAGATCCTCGAGCGCAAGGAGCGCGTCGTCGCGGACCCGCTCTCGATCTACCTGCCGATCGTGGCGGCAGAGGGCCGCGGTGCGACGCTCATCGACGTCGACGGGAACACGTTCATCGACTTCACCGGCGGTGTCGGCTGCCTCAACGTCGGCCACTCTCACCCGCGGCTCGTCGAGGCCGCGCAGGAGCAGCTTGCGCGCTTCAGCCACACCGATTTCACGATTGTCCCGTACGAGCTCTACGTGACCCTGGCGGAGCGCCTCTGCGAGGTGACGCCGATCGTCGGGCCGCGGAAGGCTGCGTTCTTCAACGCCGGAACCGAGGCCGTCGAGAACGCAATCAAGTTCGCGCGCGCGTTCACGGGCCGGCCCGCCGTCATCGCCTTCGAGGGCGGGTTCCACGGGCGCACGCTGCTCTCGCTCTCGCTCACCTCCAAGACGCACCCGTACAAGGCCGGGCTCGGCCCGTTCGCTCCCGAGGTCTACCGCGTTCCGTTCGCGCAGGACTACCGCGGCCCGTCCGCGGCGGAGGGCCTGCGTGCGCTCGAACGCGCGCTCGTGACGCAGGTCGCCGCAGAGAACGTGGCCGCGATCGTGATCGAGCCCGTCCAGGGTGAGGGCGGCTTCCAGGTCGCTCCGGTCGAGTTCATGGAGGGCGTGCGGGCGATCTGCGACCGGCACGGGATCGTGCTGGTCGTCGACGAGGTGCAGACGGGCTTCGCGCGCACGGGCAAGCTCTTCGCGATCGAGCACTACGGCGTCGAGCCAGACCTGATGACGCTGGCCAAGTCGATCGCGGGCGGCCTGCCGCTCTCGGCGGTCGTGGGGAAGGCCGAGATCATGGATGCGCCCGGCGATTCCGCGATCGGCGGCACCTACGTCGGCAACCCGGTCGCGCAGGCCGCCGCGCTCGCCGTCCTCGACGTGATCGAGGAGGAGGGCCTGAACGACCGTGCCGCCGCGCTCGGCGACGCGATGCGTGCTCGCATGGATACCTGGCGGCAGCGCTGGCCGGAGATCGGCGACGTCCGCGGGCTCGGAGCGATGATCGCGCTCGAGCTCGTGCTCGATCCCGAGACGAAGGAGCCCGCTCCCGACCTCGCAACGGAAGTGGTCGACCACGCCGCCCGGAACGGGCTGCTGCTGCTGAAGTCGGGGATCTATTCGAACTGCATCCGCGTGCTCACCCCGCTCGTTCTCGCGGACGCGGAGCTCGACGAAGCGTTGAGCGTCTGGGAGCACGCGTTCGAGACCGTCCTCGGCAGCTGATTCGACGCGCGCAGGCGGTACCGTGGTCTGTGTGGTCGGCGAGGTCGTCGCGGATCGCTACGAGCTCGAGGAGCTCGTCGGCACCGGCGGGATGTCCAGCGTCTTCAAGGCGCGCGACAGCCTGCTCGAGCGCCCGGTCGCGCTGAAGATCCTCCACGAGCACTACGTCACGGACGCCGACTACGTCGAGCGCTTCCGGCGGGAGGCACGCGCGGTCGCGCAGCTCGCGCACCCGAACATCGTCACCGTGATCGACCGCGGCGAGCAGGGCGGCCGCCAGTTCATCGTCTTCGAGTATGTCGAGGGGGAGAACCTCAAGCAGATGGTCACCCGGGCCGGCGCGCTCCCGGTTCGCGAGGCCGTCGACCTCGCGCTCCAGATCGCGCGCGCGCTCGGGTACGCGCACCACCGCGGGATCGTCCACCGCGACGTGAAGCCGCAGAACGTGATCCTGAACGAGGAGGGGCGCGCAAAGGTGACCGACTTCGGCATCGCTCGCTCCCTCGACGTCGACGGGGTCACACAGACCGGCACGGTGCTCGGCACGAGCGATTACATCGCGCCCGAGCAGGCGCAGGGCCAGCCCGTCGACGAGAAGACGGACGTGTACTCGCTCGGCGTCGTCCTCTACGAGCTGCTCACCGGCGAGCTGCCGTTCCGCGGCGAGGGCTTCGTCGCGGTCGCGATGCAGCACGTGAACGAGCCTCCTCCGAACGTCCTCGACCGCCGCGGAGACGTGCCGCCGCGCCTCGCGCTCGCGATCGAGCGCGCGATGGCGAAGCGGCCCGACGAACGGCAGGCCTCCATGGACGAGCTCGTCGCCGACCTCGAGGCGTCTATGCGCGACGTCGACGGATACGGGGACGAGTCGGAGCGCACGCTGGTCGTGCCTGCCGCCGCGCGGAGGGGGAGTCGCGGGCGCCGGCGCCGACGGCCTCCGATCTTCCTCATCCTGCTGGCCTTGGGGGTCCTGGCGGCCGCCGCCGCGGTGTTCCTGTTCGTCGATGGCACTTACAACAAGGGCGGAAACGGGGCGTCGCCTGCTGTCCCGGCCAACGTCCGCCTCACGGCCACGAGCGCCTACGACCCCGAGGGAACGGGCGGCGAGCACGACGGCGAGGTTCCGCTCGCCACCGACGGCAACCCGGCGACCTATTGGCCCACCGAGGACTATCGCGACTTCACGAAATCTGGGGTCGGCATCGTCGTCGCGGCCAACTCGGCCGTGGCGCTGGACAAGCTGACTGTGACCACGGACACACCCGGTTTCCCGGCCACGATCCGCGCGAGCGACAGCGCCGGCGGCGGCTTCGAGGACGTCTCCGGAAAGCAGACCACGACCCCGACGACCACCTTCGACCTCGACACAAACGACAAGGCGTACCGCTACTACCTCGTCTGGCTCCAGCTGCCGGGCGGCGGCGTGGCCCACATCAACGAGGTCAAGGCCGGCTAGTACTGCAGGCGCGCGCGCCGCTCGTGGCGTTCGAGCGCCAGTTGAACGAGGCGGTCGAGCAGCTCGGGATACGCGATGCCGGACGCCTCGAAGAGCTTCGCGTAGACGCTGGTGGCAGTGAAGCCGGGGATCGTGTTCAACTCGTTGATGACGACCTCGCCGTCGTCGTGCACGAAGCAGTCGACGCGCGCCATCCCCTCGCACTCGGTGGCGACGAAGGCCTGCACCGACAGGTCCTGGACGCGGCGCGCGGACTCCTCGGGGATCCGCGCCGGCACGATCAGGTCCATCCCGCCCTCGTCGTACTTCGCTGCGTAGTCGTACCACTCGGCGTGCGCGACGATCTCGCCGACGAGGGACGCGACCGGAGGCGTGTCGAGGTTTCCGAGGACGGAGCACTAGACCTCGATCCCGTAGACGAACTCCTCGACGAGCAACTTCTCGTCGTGGCGGCGCGCGAGCTCGACG
>Ga0126307_10004117_pt1 | contig 10047 bp, 12 predicted proteins | sample Plot28_FD_89955 | JGI IMG/M metagenome (GOLD analysis project Ga0126307, IMG submission 89955) | Serpentine soil microbial communities from UC McLaughlin Reserve, CA, USA - Plot28 | ecosystem: Environmental > Terrestrial > Soil > Grasslands | place: USA: UC McLaughlin Reserve, Lake County...
AGCACCGCCTCCGCCTCTGCGGCGAGCTCGGTCGCTGAGGCACCCGCGTCCTCGGCTCGCAGGGCGTTCAGCTGCCAGACGAGCGGAAGGCTCGGCGTCAGGAGCGCCGTCCCGTGCTCCACCGGAAGCAGCTCGTCCACGACCCGCTCCTCCGCACGTCTCAGGAACGCGACGACGCGCTCGGTCATTCGATCCCCAGCCGGTCGAGCAGCGCCTCATCGCGGCGCCAGCCGCGCCGAACCCTCACGTTCAGATCGAGGTGTACGTGCCTCCCGACCAGCGCCTCGATCTCACCGCGCGCGGCCGTGCCGACCGCGCGCACCATGCGCCCGCCGCCGCCCACGAGAATCCCCTTCTGCGACTCGGTCTCCGCCCAGACGAGCGCCCGCACGACGAGCAGCCCGTCGTCGCGCTCCTCGAGCTCGTCGATCTCGACCTCCACCGCATGCGGCAGCTCATCCCGCGTGCGCAGGAGCACCTGCTCCCTGATCAGCTCGGCCAGCTGCAGCTCGAGCCGCAGGTCGCTGCGGTCCTCCCGCGGGTAGAGGAACGGGCCCTCTGGCAGCAGCAAGACCAATGCGTCGAGTAGGTCCGGCACGCCGGCGCCGTGCAGCGCGCTCACCGGGAAGATCTCGCCCTGCACGTCGAGGTCCGCCGCCGCCGCGAGCGCAGCGACCGTGCGCGGCCGGTCGAGCCGGTCGATCTTGTTGAGCGCGGTGGCCACCGGCAGTCCGACGCGCTTCAGCGCCTCGGCGATGAAGCGGTCGCCGGGCCCGATCCGCTGTTCGCCGTTCAGAACGAACAGCGCGGCGTCCGCGTCCGCGAGAGCGCTCTCGACACGAGCCTGCATCCGCTCGGTGAGCGCGTCGCGCGGGCGCTGCACGCCCGGCAGGTCGACGAGCACGAGCTGCCAGTCATCGCCGGTCGCGATACCGCGGATCTCCCGTCGCGTGGTCTGTGGCTTGTCGGAGACGATCGCCACCTTCCCGCCCACCATCCGGTTGAGGAGCGTCGACTTGCCGGCATTCGGGCGGCCGGCGAGCGCGACGAAGCCGGAGCGCGTCGTCAGAAGCCCTCCAGGATCCTGGCCTGCAGGGCGAGCATCTGGCCATCGTCGGCCTCGTGGTCGTAGCCGCAGAGGTGGAGCAGCCCGTGCACCACCGCCTCGGTCAGGTCGTCGGCGTGCTCCGGGCAGACCACCACGTCGCCCAGCTCGCGTGGGCCGGCGGACGGCCCGACCTCGTCGACGGGGAAGGAGAGCACGTCGGTCGGCTCGTCAAGGTCGCGGTGGTCGCGGTTCAGCTCGCGCATACGGGCGGCGTTCACGAACTGGATCGCCACGTGCCCGTCGGAGACGCCGGCCGCAGCCAACGCCGCGCGCCCCGGCCGGGCCAGCTCCTCGGGCACGTCGATCAGCTCCAGCTCGATCAGGTGTGGTGCCGCCTCGCCTCGCGGAGCGGAGGCGCCTGCTTCTCCGCGTACGAGTTGTACGCGGCCACGATCCGCTGCACGAGCTTGTGGCGGACCACGTCCTCGCCACCGAAGCGCACGAACTCGATCCCCTCCACGTCGGCGAGGATCTCAGCGATCACCACCAGCCCCGAGCGCTGATCGCGCGGCAGGTCGACCTGCGTGACGTCGCCGTTCACGACCATCCTCGAGTTGAAGCCGAGCCGGGTGAGGAACATCTTGATCTGCTCGGGGCTCGTGTTCTGCGCCTCGTCGAGGATGATGAAGCTGTCGTTCAACGTCCTCCCGCGCATGTATGCCAGCGGCGCCACCTCGATCACGCCCCGGTCGAGATGCTGGTTCACGCGCTCCGGCTCGAGCATGTCGTAGAGCGCGTCGAAGAGGGGACGCAGGTAGGGGTCGACCTTCGCCGCGATGTCGCCCGGGAGGAATCCGAGTCGCTCACCGGCCTCCACCGCCGGGCGCGTCAGGACGATCCGGTTCACCTCGCGGCGGGACAGGGCCGCGGCGGCCATCGCGACCGCCAGGAACGACTTGCCGGTGCCCGCCGGGCCGATCCCGACCGTGATCGTGGAGCGCCGGATCGCGTCGACGTAGCGCTTCTGATTCACCGTTTTCGGCGCGACCTTCAGGCCGCGGTGGCGCCAGACCACGTCCTCGAGGATGCGCGAGGGGGACTCGTGGTGGTCGAGGGCCGCCGCGATCGCCTCGATGGTGCCCGGAGCGATCTCGTGCCCCTGGCGGACGAGGTCGCCGAGCTCGCGCACGACCGTGCGCGCCATCGCGACGTCCTCCGCGTCGCCGTCCAGGGTGAGCACGTTGCCGCGCAGGAAGACATCGCAGTCGAGCCGGTCCTCCAGGGTCTTCATCACCAAGTCGCCCGGCCCGGCCAGCTCGGCCGCGACCTCGTTGGGAAGCTCCAGCTGCGTCCTCACTACGGAGTCAGCTTCTCCTTCACGGCCGCCGACACGCGCTTCCCGTCTGCCCGGCCCTTGACCTTCGGCATCACGAGCGCCATCACCCTGCCCATCTCCTTGGGCGAGCTGGCACCCGATTGGGCCACGGCGTCGCCCACGATCGCGCGGAGCTCCTCGTCGGAGAGCTGCTCCGGCATGTAGGACTCGATGATCTCTGCCTCGCGCTCCTCGGCGGCGGCGAGATCGGCTCGCCCGCCGTCCCGGTAGGCGTCGGCCGCCTCGAGACGGCGCTTGCGCTCGCGCTGGAGCACCTCGACGTCACTGGCTTCCGACTCCTTGGCGGCCTTCTGCAGCTCGTTCGCGATCAGCCTGAGCGCGTGCACGCGCTCGCGCTCGCCCGCCTTCATGGCGTCCTTCACGTCGTGCTGCACCTGCTCGAGGACCGACATCCTCCGCGAAGTCTAGGCGCGGGGCGCGACAAAGAGGCAGCGCCGTGAGCGTCGCCGCTAGAAGCACGGCGGCCCCGGCGAGGAAGCCCATGTCGAGCCCACCGGCGCCGGCGACGATGACGATCAGCGCGAGCACGATGGCGCCGCCCACGTGCGTGAAGGTCTGGAAGAGCCCGGCGGCGAGCGCACGCTCTGCGGAGGCCGCCGCGTCGACCACCGTGGCGGTCAGCGGGACCGCGGCGACGGCGAAGCTGAAGCCGGCGACGGCGAACGGCGGCAGCATCCTCGTCGTGTAGCCCGAGCCGCCCGGCGCGATCCCCATCCAGGCGAGCCCCGCGGCCGAGATCGCGAGCGCCACGGCCACAACCGCGCCCGTGGCGAAGCGCTCGACGAGCCTCGGCGCGACCCACCCGCCCAACAGGGCGGAGAGGCCCAGGGGCACGAAGGCACCGCCCGTCTCGAGCGGCGTGAGAGCGATGCCGCGCTGCATCGCGAGCGTGCCGAGCACCAGCACGCCGCAGAACGCTCCCGCGTTCGCCACGATCGAGAGGTTGGCCGCCGCCACGCGCGATCGGCGCAGCAGCGCCAGCGGCAGGAGGCCGCCCGGCCGCCGTTCGCGGACCGCGAACAGCGCAAGCAGCAGGGCGCCGCCGGCGAGCGTCGCGAGCGCGCTCTGACCGATCGCGGCGTCGCGCTGGACCGCGACGAGCGCTGCTATCACGAGCGCAAGCCCCCCGGCGAGCGCGCTCGCGCCGAGCCAGTCCGGTCGCTGCCCGCCGTTCGCGGCACGACTCTCCGGCAGGAGCAGTCTGGCGCCCACGGCCGCCCCCAGCGCCGGCGGCACCACGATCAGGAGCGCCCACCTCCAGCCGAGGATCGACGTGGCGGCGCCTCCGGCCAGCGCCCCGACGACCATTCCGATGTCGATCGATGCCGACATCCAGCCGAGCGCTCGCGTGCGGTCGCGACCCTCATCGGTCAGGTCGGTGACGGTCGCGAGCGCGGCCGGCAGCGCGAGCGCCGCGCCAAGGCCGGCGACCCCGCGTCCGGCGGTGAAGACGGCTGCGGAGACCGCCGTGCCGGCGACCAGCGACCCCAGCGCGAACCCTCCGAGGCCTAGGATCAGCACGCGGCGGCGCCCGGCCAGGTCGCTCACGCGGCCGCCGACCATGAGGAAGGCGCCGAGCGGCAGCGTGTACGCCGTGATCGCCCACTGGAGCTCGCCGCCCTCGAGAGCGAGCGCCGCGCCGATCCCGGGGAGCGCGACGGTCGCGGTCATCCCGTAGACCATCACGAGCACCTCGGCGGCGAACGCGACGGCGAGTGTGGCGCGCCTGCGTGAGGACCTTACAGTTTCCGTCATAACCTCGTTTGACGGTAACCAAGAGCTGTTTCGAGTAAACTCGAGATTGGTGGAAACAGCACGTTATCTTCAAACGCTGCGCCTCGACGGCGGGGATCTGGCGCTCGACTTCGTGAACACGCTCGGCGGGCTGCTCAGCGCCGGTCCGAACCCGTGGGACGAGCACCTGCGCTCGTACGACGACGTCGTCGCGTGGGGCGTCAAGGTTGGAGTCCTCGACTCCGCCGCCGCCGAGCGGCTCGCGCGGCGCGGGCGCCGGGACCCGGCCGCCGCGCAGCGAGCGCTCCGTGAGACGCTCGAGCTGCGCGATCTCGTCGACGCGGTGTTCCGGCCGCTCGCCGGCGGCGGGCGCCCGAAGGCGGCCCGCGTGGAGGAGCTCCGCCACCGGGCGGTCGACTCGCTCGCGCGTGCGGAGCTCGTGCACGAGGGCGCCGGCTACCGCTGGCAGTGGACGCACGGCGAGCTCGAGTCGCCACTCTGGCCGCTCGCCCACGCCGCGGTCGAGCTGCTCACGGGCGGCCCACTCGACACGCTGAAGGTCTGCGGCGAATGCCGCTGGCTGTTCCTCGACCAGTCGCGCAATCGCAGGCGGCGCTGGTGCAGCATGGAGGAGTGCGGCACGAGCGTGAAGAAACGCCGCTACGTTGAGAGCAGACGTGCGCGTCGCGCGGAGGTGAACCGATGACAGCGCCGGTACGAGTTGCGACGTTCGACTGCTATGGCACCCTGATCGACTGGGACGGGGGCGCCGCGTCGTTCCTCTACGAGCAGGCCCGCCGGCACGAGCATGACCCGCCGCCGGCGAACGAGCTCCGCCGGCGCTGGGAGGAGCTCCAGTTCGAGCGCCTTCGGGGCGCCTACCGCAGCTATCGCGAGGTGCTAGCCGATTCGTTATGCGCGTGGGCGGGCGAGTGCGGCTACCGCTGGAACGACCATGACGGCGAGGCGCTCGCCCGCTCGATGGAGAGCTGGCAGCCGTTTCCGGACACGGCGCCCGCCCTGCGAGCGGCCAAGGAGGCCGGCGTACAGCTCTGGATCATCTCGAACACGGACCGCGCGATCATCGAGCACTCGCTGCGCCACATCGGCGTGGACTTCGACGGCGTGACCGTGGCGGAGGATTGCCGAGCGTACAAGCCGGCCACCACCCCCTTCGAGCACGCCCTGCGCTCGATCGGGTGCGAGCACGACGAGATCCTGCACGTGGCATTCGGCTTCAAGTACGACATCGGCCCTGCGCAACAGCTCGGCCTGCGCACGGCGTGGGTGAACCGCTACCGCGAGCCGACGCCCGGCCCCGAGCGGCCGGATTACGAGTGGACTGACCTCTGGCCACTGGCGGAGCTCGCGGCCGGCGGCTAGTCGCGGACGATCGCCACCACGCGCGCGGGCGCGGCGCTCGCCCCGACGATCCTCAGCGGAAAGCACGCGACCTCGAAGCCTTTTGGCGGGAGATCGCGCAGGTTCACGAGCCGCTCGATCTGGCAGTAGGGGATGTCGGCCTGGTGGGCCGCCCAGAAGACGCCCCGCTCGTTCCGCTCGAGCGCCTCGGACGCCTGCACGTGAAGCGGGGCATCCCAACCCCAGGCATCGATACCCATCACGCGCACCCCGCGCTCGTACAGCCAGCACGTGGCCTCGAGCGTGACCCCGGGGCCGAGCGCCATGTAGCCCGGATCGTCGAGCGCAGTGTCGCGACCGGTCCTCACCAGCACGATGTCGCCGGCGCTCAGCGCGTGGCTGATCCGGCCCAGCTCCTCCTCCAGCTCGTCCGCCGTGACCGCGTCGCCGTCCGCCTTCGCGCTCATGTCGAGCACCACGCCCGGGCCGAGGAACCACTCGAGCGGCAGCTCGTCGATCGCCTGCGCGCGCTCACCGCCGATGCGCGAGTTGTAGTGCCACGGCGCGTCCACGTGTGTCGCGTTGTGCGTGCCGAGGCGTGTGAACGTCTCGGTAGCCCAGCCCTCGCCGTCACGCAGAAGCCGGGCGGGCACGCCGAGGAGCGCCTCTATCTGCGCCGCTCCGGCGGCGTGATCGGCGTACTGGATGTCCGTCCGGAGCGGCCCGGGGATCTCCGGCGGGCTCTGCGCTATCGGCGCCGATAGGTCGACGAGTCGCACGGGCGTGAACCTACCCTGCTGGACGCCGTCTAAGAACCCCTCGGCCTCGTGGACGGATGTTCTACGTAGATCCGCCGACCCAGCGTCGATAACCCGTCTCGGGCAGGGCGCCTCAACGCAGCGAGTCCTAGGTACGGGGGCAAACCTCTAGGGCCGGGTCAGCAGGCAGGCGCTCCAACCCTCGTCAGTCAGGCGGCGGCGTTCGCGCAGCGGTACGAACGCCGCCGCCACCTCCTCTTCCTCCCCCTCGAGCAGGCCGGAGACGATCATCGTCTCCGGCCTTTCGAGCATCAGCTCGGCCACGCGCAGAAGCAGCGGCCGGACGAGGTTGGCCATCACGGTCGGCGCCGCCGGCGCCGAGCGCTCACGCAGGTCGAGGCGCTCCACCGCCCCGAGCTCGACCCGGTTGGCGCGCGCGTTCGCGCGCGTGGCGGCAAGCGCGGCCGGGTCGTTGTCGTATGCCGCGACCGGGGCGAAGCCGAGCTTCGCGGCGGCGATCGCGAGGACGCCCGAGCCGCAGCCGAGGTCGACGAGCCTCCCGCCCGCGGCCACGCTGAGCAGCAGCTCGAGGCTCAGCCGCGTCGTGGGATGCGCCCCCGTCCCGAACGCCTGGGCCGGGTCGATCACGAGGTCGACCAGCGGCTCGGCCAGCCGCGGCGACCAGGGCGGCCTGACGCGCACGCGCTCCCCGACGACGACCGGCCTGTGGAATTGACGCCAGCGCTCGGCCCAGTCGTCCGCCACCGGCTCGCCGCGCACGCTCACCCGCACGCCGCCGACCTCGGCCTCGCCCTCGGGAAGGGCGGGCAGCTCCCCGGACGCCCCGTAGAGCGCGAACTCCACGTAGCCGTCGCCGTCCACCTGCTCGAAGCCGCGCGGCGCCAACTCGAGCAGCTCCGCAAGCACCGGCTCGGCCAGCTCGGCCGGCGCGCGGATCGCCAGCCGGATCAGCGCAGCGCCCGCCTCACCCTCGAGAGGAGCGACTCCGGCTCTGGCTCGCTCAGGTTCTGCTCGGTGAGCGAGCCGCGCAGCTCCGTGAGCAGCTCGCGCTGGCGCACCGTCAGGTTGCGCGGGATCACCACGTTCAGGACCACGCGCTGGTCGCCGCGGCGGCCGCGGCCGAGTGTCGGCATGCCGCGGCCCCTGAGCGTCACGACGGTCCCCGGCTGCGTCCCCGGCGCGATCTCGATCTCCTCGTCGCCGTCGAGCGTCGGCACCGTCGCGGTGGCCCCGAGCGCGGCCGCCGGCGCGGGCACGTCGATCACCGTCACGAGGTCGCTGCCGTCGCGTAGGAAGCGTTCGTCCTCGCGCACGCGCACGACGACGTAGAGGTCGCCGGGCGGACCGCCGCGCTCACCGGCGTGGCCGCGCCCGCTCAGCCGGATGCGCTGGTCGTCGGCGATCCCGGCCGGCACGTCGACCCGGAGGGTCTTGCGCACCGCGCGACGGCCGCGACCGGCGCACTCGTGGCACGGCTCGGACGGCACGCGTCCCTCGCCTCCGCAGACGTCGCAGGCCTGCTCGCGCACGAGCTGACCGAACGCCGTCCGGCTCACCGCACGCAGGCGGCCGGCGCCGCCACAGCGCTCGCAGGCCTCGATCGCCGTGCCGGGCTCCGCCCCGTTGCCGTGGCAGCGCTCGCAGCGGTCCACGAGCTCGTAGCTCACGCCAACGCTCGTCCCGCGCGCGGCGTCCGTCAGCGAGACCCCGACAGCCACCGCGACGTCGCCGCCCTGCACGCGCCCCGCGCCGCGGCCGCCGAAGGCGCCGCCAAACGGGTCGCCGCCGAAGAACGCGTCGAAGATGTCGGCGAACGAGCCGAAGCCGTGAGCGGCCGAGGCAAAGCCGCGCGACTCGAGACCGTCGAAGCCGTAGCGGTCGTAGGTCGCACGCCGCTCGGCGTCCGACAGGATCTCGTAGGCCTCGACGGCCTCCTTGAACTTCTCCTCCGCCTCCGGGTCGTGGGCGTTCACGTCAGGGTGCAGCTCGCGCGCAAGCCGGCGGAATGCCTTCTTTACGTCGCGCTCCTCGGCGTCATGCGGGACGCCCAGGACCTCGTACGGATCCCGTCTCACTCGTCGTACACCTCCGCGACGAAGCGGGACAGCTCGCGTGCCGCCTGTCGCACAGCGATGATCGCCTGCGGGTAGTCCATGCGCAGCGGGCCCAGCACGGAGACCGCGCCGAGGTTCCGCCGCGCGAGGCCGTAGTTGGCGGCCACCAGCGAGAGCGACTTGAGCTCGGGGGTCGGGTTCTCGCTGCCGATCCGCAGGTAGACGCTCGGCTCCGTGAGCGACTGGCGCAGCACCCGGAGCAGGGCGCGGCGCTGCTCCAGCACCTCCATGAGCGCGCCGATCTGCGGCAGCTCCTGGAAGCGCTGCTCCGAGAGGAGCCGCCCGGCGCCGTCAACGAAGAGCGTGTTCTGCGCGGTGTCCTCGAGCTCCGTGAACGCCGAGGCGAGCGTGGCCAGGAACCCGCGTTCGCGGGGATCGAGCTCGGGCTCGGCAAGACGCGCCTGCAGCGCGCGCGATCCCACGTCGAGCCCTCCGAGCGCCTCGTTCAGGTAGCTCACGGCCCAGTCGACGAGGCCAGGGTCCACCGGCTCGTCGTAGGAGATCACGCGCTTCGTGACGCCGCCCGTGGAGGTGATCACCACGACCATCGCCACCTGCGGCTGGAGCAGCAGCACCTCGACGTGGCGGATCGTGGCCGTCTCGATCGGCGGCGCGGTCACCAGCGCCAGCAGGTTCGTGACTTGGGAGAGCTGCTCGGAGGTCGCGCGCAGCGCCTCGTCGACCTCGCGGCGCATCGTCGACAGCTCGAGCCGCTTGCGCGGCACGGGCAGCCGGCCCTCCGCCATCAGCTCGTCGACGTAGGTGCGGTAGCCGCGGTCGGTCGGGACCCGACCCGCGGAGGTGTGCGGATGCTCCAGCAGGCCGCCCTCCTCGAGCCGAGCCAGTTCGGCGCGAACGGTCGACGGGCCCCAGGGCACGTCCTCGAGCTCCGCGATCCACTTCGAGCCGACGGGCTGGTCGAGCTCCACGTGGCTCTCGACCACCTTGCGCAGGATGAAGCTCTGCCTGGGCGTGATCTCCACCCCTCTAACTATGGCGGGCGCTACGACGGAGTCGCGATCTCCGCCTGGGCGTTGCGGATGATGCGGTTGTCGCCCTGCCGGGCCTCGGCCTTCACCACCACCACGCCGTCGCGCTCCTCGACCACCTCGCCGGTCACCTCGATCTCCTGCTCGGGTAGCCCCATGCCGCGGAACTGCACGGACAGTCGGCGCAGGCTCCGCGGATCGCCGCCCGCCGCGCTCGTGCAGGCGCGGGCCACCTGGGCCATCGACCAGAGCCCGTGGAGGATGTTCTGCGGCAGCCCGACGGACTGCGCGAACTCCGGGTCGATGTGGATCGGGTTGAAGTCCCCGGACGCGCCCGCGTAGCGGTGCGGGAGGTACTTGTCGGGCGTGACCTTCAGCTCGAGCTTCACGAGACGCCGCGCACGATGTTCGTCCAGGTGCCGCGCGCGACCTCGGCGCCCTCCTGGTTCAGCGACACGGTCTCGAACACGTAGAACCCCATGCCGCCCTTCTCCGAGACGTCCTTGACGCTCGCCTCGGTAGAGATCAGGTCACCGGAGCAGACCGGCTCACCCCATTCGAACTCCTGGCCGCCGTGCACGAGCATCGCGAAGTTCATCCCGACCTCGGGATCGAGCGCCGCGGC
>Ga0126307_10004118_pt1 | contig 10046 bp, 11 predicted proteins | sample Plot28_FD_89955 | JGI IMG/M metagenome (GOLD analysis project Ga0126307, IMG submission 89955) | Serpentine soil microbial communities from UC McLaughlin Reserve, CA, USA - Plot28 | ecosystem: Environmental > Terrestrial > Soil > Grasslands | place: USA: UC McLaughlin Reserve, Lake County...
AGCCAGGGCGAGATCTTCCCGAGCCACGACTGCAACAACACCTTCGGCAGCCAGCCCGTCACGAGCAACCCGCCCTCCAGCCCGCCGCAAACCGAAAGCGGCCAGTTCCCGTTCTCGTCGATTGAGAATCCGACCACGCCCCAGATGGTCGGGTCGAACTTCCCGGGCTTCCCGACCAACCCACCCGGCCCGTCGGCATACGCGGCCTGCACGATCGCTCCGGACTTCCCGACGCTCTTCGGAGGCGGGAAGGTCCCCGAGGTCCTGCCCGACCAATAGGCGCGACTAGGATTCCCCTCCCATCCACGGGAGGTGAGAGTGGCGTACTTCAAGGACGCTCAGGAGGTCTATGACACGATCGGCAAGCTGTTCGCCGACATCGCCGAGGATCCTGAGCTCGGCCCCAGATTCAGGAAGGCGAACACGATCCTTCAGTACGACTACCGCGAGCCTGACTCCACGATCACCCTCCGCCTCCAGGAGGACGGTCCTGCGGATGTTGACTTCGGCGAGACGGAGATGGAGCCGGAGGTGGTGATGAGCATGGAGGCCGACACCGCGCATCGCTTCTGGCTCGGCAAGGTGAACGTCACGACCGCGCTCGCCCGCGGCCAGATCAAGGCGAGCGGACCGGTCGCAAAGATTCTCAAGCTCGTTCCCCTCACCAAGCCGGTCTACCCCCGTTACAAGGCGCAACTCGAGGCCGAGGGGCGCGAGGACCTGGTCGAGGTCGATTGAGCGCGAAGTCCGACGCCGAGGAGTGGGCCGGGATCGTCTCCGGCCTGGCCTCCGAGCGAAACCTGCGCTACGAGCCGATCGGCGGTATCAACCCGAAGGGGGGTCCCGTCGCCCTCTGTCCCGGCGGGACCAATCGCCTCACCGGTGAGCTGAGCGACGGCTTCTTCGGCTCGTCCTGCGATGCCGACGAGCACGAGGAGGGCGGTTTCGGGCGCAAGGCGATCCTCCCGGGCGCAGTTCTGATCAAGGCGCACATGCCGGACCTTGCGACGGTGGTGCCCGTGTTCAACGTCGAGTCCGTCGAGCGGACGGCCGGTGACATGGTCGACAAGCACTCCCGGCGCCGCGTGGAGTTCGAGAGCATCGACTTCAACAAGCGCTTCATCGCGACCGTTCCGAAGGACCACGACCCCGTCGCCCTCCGTGAGCTGTTCAGCCCGGGCTTCATCGACTGGATCACCCGGACCCCGGCGGAGGTCGACTTCGGCATCACCGAGCAGCAGCTCTTCTTCCACTGGCGGCTGCGGGAGCGCTCGAAGGAGGAGCTGAAGGAGGCGCTGGGATCGGCGGGAGGCATCTTCGACCGGCTCCATCGGGAGATGGAGGAGAACAACCTCGACATCTACAAGGCCGGGCCGTGGAACGCTGGGCTCGAGCCGTTTCCGCCGAGGATCGGGACCTAGCCGGCGTCTCGCTCGCGCATCCGGCGACGATAGGTCCGGTAGAAGCCCGGGCCCTTCTTGATGAAGTCCCGGAACCGCGTGAGCCGGCCCTCCGGCAACTCGAAGCCCCCGACGATTCGGCGCGGCACTAGCGTCCAGCCGTCGGCGGACCGGGCGAGGTTGCCGCGAACCTGCATGTTGCGCTGCCAGGTGAAGTCGGGTGCGTGCCGGTGGACGGCGAGACAGGCACGTCCCTCGAGCAGCGGCAGGCCGGCGGGCTCTGCATCGATCGAGATCTTCCTGGCCCCGGCGTCGGTGGTGAACGGCACGCGGACCGCGATCGGGAATCCGTCTGGGCCCATCCAGCTGAGAACGCCGGTGTCGTGCTCGGCCAGGAACTCCATTCGGCGATCCCAGGCTGGCGGTCCCTGAGGTGCCTCGCCGTGCTCGAGCGGCGGCTCCTCCACGTGCCCTGAGCGGACCTCCTCGAGATTCGCGTCGTGGATGGTCGGCTGCTCGGCGAGGTTGCCCTCCGGCCAGACGAAGATCCGCTCGGGGCGGACCTTGATGTACATACGGGCGTAGTACCAGTTGAACATCCCGCTGATCAGCTTCGGCGGGTTCATCTTCTTGGTCGCCGGCAGCTTTATTCCGGACTCGCGCCTGTAGCGGTCGGCGTTCGCCTTCAGGTCCTCGTCATCGACCGTGGCGGTGCCCTGGACGAGGACGCGCAGGCCGCTGTCGATCCCCGAGCCCGTCGGGTCCGAGAAGAGCAGGGAGATGCTCGGATGGGCTCGGGCGTCGTCGGCCTTCTTCGGGTAGCCGAGGCCGGTGGTCACGTCGATGGTCGGGGCACCCTGGCTGTAGTACGGGGTGACCGGCCAGGTGATCGGCTGCTTCGCTGCATCGACCGTCGTGAGCTCGCAGGTGATGAAGCTCTCGAAGGCGTTGCGTACCTCCTGCGGAAGGCTGCTCGTCATTCGGCTTGATTCTTTCAGGACCCGAGCTGGTCCTGGCTGGGCTCGCAATTGATCGCCCCCAAGCCTGGGTGAGCTGCTCCTCCGAGAGCCCGCGCTCGTTCGGGCCCCGGGCTGCACTGGAGGTTCACTGATACGGTCGCGAGATGGATCGATGGATGCAGGCCTCCCCGCTCTTTCGGGAACGCCCCCGATCGACGCAGGTGGTGCTCGGTCTGGTGGTCCCAACGGCGCTCGGAGCTCTGGCCGGCGTGCTGCTCGGCGTGTCGGCCGCGGCTTACTGGGTGATCGGGGTGATCGCGTTCGTCGGCGGGATCCTCGCCGGATTCGAGCATGCGGACGCCGCGGACGGGGCCGTCCGTGGCCTGGTCGGCGGCACGCTCTACGGGACCGGCCTGCTGGTTGCGCACGCGATTGCGGGCACCGACGCCGAGGTCGAGCTGCCCGGGTTTGCGCCGATCCTCGTCGTGTTCACCGCGGTCATCGGCGTGCTCCTCGGCGCGCTCGGAGGAAAGATCCGAGGGAGTGCGATGCGCCGCCGGGATCTGCCGGCACCGCCGACTCGCCGGAACCCTGCCTAGGGGAGCTCCTCGGGCAGCACGATCCGCTGCTCGTCGCCCTTCCCCTCCACCCGCGGCTCGACCGTCCTCACCTCTCGGCGCCTCGCGGCCCCCAGAGCCTCGGCGGCATTGGCGAATCCGACCAGCGACTCGAGGTGCTTGATCGTCGGGAAGACCAGCGGCAGCTCGCCGCCGTGGTGCATGTCCAATGCGTCCTGCGGTCCGAACCAGCCGGCGTCGACGGTCTCTGACCCGTCCGGCTTCGGCGGCGAATGGGCCGGCGCGAGCGCCAGGTAGAAGCGCGTGTCGAAGCGGATCGGGACCACCCTCGGCGTGATCCAGCGTGAATAGGCGACGAGGTCCTCCGATGGGACCTCGATCCCGGCCTCCTCCGCAAGCTCCCTGACCGCCGCGGCGCGATGCGCCTCCTCACCCTCGCCGTCGTCCGAGTCGACCGCGCCGCCGGGGAACACCCAGACGCCGGGCATGAAGCGCGCCTCGGGGTTCCGCTGCACGAGCAGGATCTCCAGCCCGCGACGCTCGGCGTGCTTGCCGCCCCGGCGCAGGAGGATCACGGTCGCGGCGGGTCGGGGGACGGCGGGTTCCACGTGCGCCGAGCCTACTCGCTAGATTGGCGCGCAATGGCAGCGGAGACCACCACCAAGCAGCTCTACATCTGCACCTCGTGCGGGTTCATCTATGACCCCGACGAAGGCGATCCCGACGGCGGGGTACCGCCGGGAACGTCGTTCGACGACATCCCCGACGACTGGTTCTGCCCGGTCTGCGGGGCGCGGAAGTCGGACTTCGAGCCTTACGAGGAGTAGGTCAGTCGAGGGCTGCTTCGCGCTGGCGCCGTCTCAGCTCGCGACGCCCAGCCACCCGAGGACGAGTAGCGCGCCTAGGCGGCTTCGAGCAGCGCGGCGTCCAGCCGGCCGCGCGCGCCTGAATCGAGCTCCGCCATTGGGTAGGCCGCGCGAATCGACTGGCCGACCACCTCGACGAGCCGACGCAGGTCCTGCTTGGAGATCGACAGCGGTGGCATCAGCACGATCACATCGCCCAGGGGCCGGACGACCACTCCGCGCCGCCGGGCCTCCAGCACGACGCGATGGCCGATCTGCAGCTCGGGGTCGTGCTCGCCCAGGTCGATGCCGACCATCAGACCGCACTGGCGCACCTCTTTGACCTCGCGCATCCGCTCGACCTGACTGAGCCAGTCCGAGAGCAGCCGGATCTTCGGCTGGATCCGCACCAACGTCCGCTCGCGTTCGAAGACCTCGAGGGAGGCGATCGCGGCGGCGCAGGCGAGCGGGTTGCCGGTGTAGGTGTGGCCGTGGAAGAAGGTCTTGTAGTCGGCGTGGGCGCCGAGGAAGGCCTCGTAGATCCGCTCGGTGGCGAGGGTCGCGGCGAGCGGCATGTAGCCACCGGTCAGGCCCTTCGCGACGCAGAGCAGATCGGGCGAGACGCCCTCCTGCTCGCACGCGAACATCGTCCCGGTGCGGCCGAAGCCGGTGGCGACCTCGTCGCAGATCAGCAGCACTCCGTGTCGGTCGCAGAGGCGGCGAACGGCGCGGAGGTAGCCGGGCGGGTGGGTGAGCATTCCGGCCGCGCCCTGGATGAGGGGCTCGAGCACCACCGCCGCGACCTCCTCCTCGTGCAGCGCGAGCAGCCGCGCCATGTCGTCGATCTCACCGGGCTGCGCACGATGGGCTTCGAAGAGCAGTGGCCCGAAGGCCGAATGGAAGAGCTGCATCCCGCCGACCGAGATCGACCCGATCGTGTCGCCGTGGTAGGCCTGATCGAGGCAGATGTACGAGGTCTTCCGGACGTGCTGCCCGCCGCGGTGCTGCCAGTACTGGAAGGCCATCTTCAGCGCGACCTCGACGGCCGTCGATCCCGAGTCCGAGTAGAAGACGCGATTGAGGCCGGCGGGAGCGACGTCCACGAGGCGCCCGGCAAGCTCGGATGCGCCGGGGTGGGAGAGACCGAGCATCGTCGAGTGGGCGACCCGGCCGAGCTGCTCGCGGACGGCCTCGTCGATCGCCGGGTGCCGGTGGCCGTGGACGTTGCACCAGAGGGAGGAGACACCGTCGAGGTACCGGCGGCCCTCGGTGTCGATGAGCTCGGTCCCCTCCGCCGACTCGATCATCAACGGCTCCTCTGCCACCCAATCACGCTGCTGCGTGAAGGGATGCCAGATGTGATCGTGATCGAGCCGGGCAGCTTTCCGCATCGCCGTCGCCAACATATGACCGCGACCGGATGGACTTCGGGCCGCCCATCGCGTCCAAAAGTGTGAGCCTTGTCACAGATCGTTGCATGTCTGAAAAGGTTGCATCCGTGTAACCTTTTCTACTGTGGAAGCAGCAACGAGAGACTCCAAAAGCATTCGCAGTGCTGACGACCTCGCTCTCAAGATGGGCGCCGTGCTCCTGCGCTGCATGGGGCCGAGGAACAGCGACGTCTTCAAGGTCATCGACGAGAGCGGCCTGACCTTCGCCCAGATGAAGATGCTGGTCGAGCTCGTCACACCGGATGACCAGCCTTGGACCGTCACGGCTCTCTCCGAGGATCTCGGGATCTCCGTTGCGTCCGCCAGTCGCGCCGCCGACGGCCTGGTGCGCAAAAAGCTCGCCACCCGGGTCGAGGATGCGGACGACCGCCGGGTACGGCGTCTCGCGCTGACCGCCAAGGGCCACCGCCTGGCCGACCGGATCATCTCCGCGCGCCTCGCGAGCCTCGAGGAATTCACCGACTCGCTGGAGGCCGGGGAGAGGGAAAAGCTTGAAACAGCTCTCGATGCGCTGCTGCAGCGGCCTGAGATCGCCGAGATCTACAGCAGCTACGAAAGGAAGGTGAGCCGATGACTCGCTACCGGCACCTGATCACGGACGACAACCGCAAGTGGTGGACGCTCGGCGCGATGTGCTTCGCCCTCTTCATGGTGATGCTCGACAACACCGTCGTGAACGTCGCCCTGCCGTCGATCCAGCGCGATCTCGACGCGAAGATCTCGGCCCTCGAGTGGACCATCAACGGCTACACGCTCACCTTCGCCGTCCTGATCGCCACAGGCGGCCGCCTCGGAGACATCTTCGGGCGCAGGCTCATGTTCCTCTCGGGCGTGATCATCTTCGCGATCACCTCCGCGACGGCGGGCATCGCGCAGGACCCCGCGATGCTGATCGGCAGCCGCGCGATCCAGGGAATCGGCGCCGCGCTGATGATGCCGGCGACGCTCTCGATCATCACCCACAGCTTCCCGGCAGCCGAGCGCGGCAGGGCGATCGGCATCTGGGCCGGCGTCTCGGCGCTGGCGCTCTCGATCGGTCCCGTCGTCGGCGGCGCGCTGACGGAGTACGTGAGCTGGCGGGCGATCTTCTTCATCAACCTTCCGGTCGCGGCCGGCGCGATCGCCGCCACGATCTTTGCGGTGCGCGAATCCCGCGATGACACCGTCGATCGGCGGGTTGACTATCCCGGCGTTGTCGTTTTGACCGCAAGCCTGACGGCGATCGTGCTCGCCCTGATCGAGGGGAATAGCTGGGGCTGGGGCTCGCCGGAGGTGATCGGGCTGCTGCTCGGCGGCGCGCTCGGTCTGGCGGCCTTCGTCGCCATCGAGCTGCGAGTGCAGACGCCGATGGTGGAGTTCGCGCTGTTCCGCACCCGCCAGTTCATCGGCTCCAACCTGGTCGCCTTCATCATCACCTTCGCCATGATGGGCACCTTCTTCTTCATGGCGCTGTACATGCAGGACATCCTGGGCTACAGCGCTCTGGAGGCGGGGGTGAGGTTCCTGCCGACGACGATCGTGATCGCGGCGATCGCGCCGATCTCCGGGCGGCTCGCCGACAGGCTGGGGCCCGCGACCCCGATGAGCGTCGGACTGGCCGTGCTCGCGGTCTCGATGTTCCTGTTCGCCGGCATCGATACCGGCACGACCTACTCCGGGCTGGTCATCCCCTTCGTCCTGATGGGCATCGGGATCGCCCTGGTGATGTCGCCGATGTCCACGGCCGCCATGAACGCGGTGAACGTGCAGAAGTCGGGTGTCGCCTCCGGCGTCCTGCAGATGTCCCGCATGATCGGGGCGTCGGTGGGCGTGGCGGCAACGGGCGCGATCTTCCAGTCACAGCTCGGCAGCGGCTTCGATCCGGCCCAGCTCGCAACCGCCCCGGAGCAGGCGAGGGCGACCTTCGTCGATGCGCTGAGCAGCGCGATGCTGCTCGCGGCGATCGTCGTCGTCGTGGGGCTGGTCGTCGCGCTGACGCTCGTGCGAGGCGCCCGCGCCAACCGCGCGGACAGCCACGGGTCGGCGGAGCAGTCCGTCGCGGCAGTGCCGGAGGCCAAGGTCGCCGAGGACGTCGCCGCGGCCGCCTAGCTAGGCGGCCCGGAGACTGCTCGCGGCTCTCGGCGAGCCAACTCCTACCTGGAGCGCGGGCCAGGAGGCGGGATCGGTCAGGTCGAGTCGCGGCAGCGTCTCCACCGCGACCGATCCCAGGCGCACGATCGTCTCCAGGTTCGACCGCTCCATCGCGGAGGGCTCGGACGGCCAGGGAGTCAGCACGACCGCGGCCACCTGCAGTCCCGCGTCGCGGACCGCCTGGATGGTGAGCAGGGTGTGGTTGATCGTCCCGAGCCCCGGTGAGGAGACGACCACCACGGGCAGCGCCAGGTCCTGAGCGAGGTCACGGACGAGATAGTCGGCGGTGAGCGGCACCAGAAACCCGCCCACTCCCTCACAGACCAGGAGATCGGTGTCCTCGGTGGCGGCGAGTGCGGCGCCTCGGAGCAGGTCAGGATCGATTCTCTCGCCGGCGAGCTCGGCGGCGAGGTGGGGGGAGACCGCCGGCCCGTAGCGGTAGGGGGCGATCCCCTCATCGCCCTGCCTCGACCCGGCGGCAAGCCGGAGCATTGCGTGGTCCGGGAGCTCCGGCGCACTCTCCCAGACCTCCGGCCGGAGCGGATGGTCGTCCAGGCCGCTGACCGCGGGCTTGAAGACCGCGACCCGACTATCGCTTTCCGAGGCGGCATGGGCGATCACCGAGGAGACGACAGTCTTCCCGACCTCGGTGCCCGTACCGGTGACGAAGAGACCTCGCACGCTCAGGCCGCCTGGCGCAGCTCGGGCACCGGGGTCGCGGCCGCGGCCGGGCGATCGCTGGTCGCTGCCACGAGGCCCATCTCTTCGCACGCCGCGGCGATCCGCTGCGTGGCGTGACGCAGGTCGGAAACCCGATGGGTGGCCATCACGGTGAGCCGCAGCCGGCAGGTCCCGGGCGGGACGGTGGGGGGCCGGATCGCCTGCGCGAAGATTCCCTCGCCGAGGAGCCTCTCGCACAGCGCCATCGCATCATCGGCCTCGCCGACAACGAGGGGAATGATCTGGGTATCCGAACCGATCGGCTCGAGCCCCTCGGAGCGGAGCCCCTCACGGAGCGCCGCGGCGTTCGCCCGCAGGCGCTCCACGCGCTTGGGGCACTCAGTCAGAAGCTCCAGCGCGGCGGCGGCCGCGGCGACCGCCGGCGGAGGGGGCGCCGTCGAGAAGATGAACGGCCGAGCGGTGTTCAGCAGGAAGTCCGTCATCCTCCGCGAGCCGCAGGCGTAGGCGCCATACCCCCCGAGGGCCTTGCCGAGCGTCCCCACGATCAGATCGACCTCGTCGATCAGATCCGCGGCCGCAACCGAGCCCCTGCCACCAGGGCCCAGGCAACCTGTCGCGTGCGCCTCGTCCACCATCAGCCGGCAGCGGTGACGGCCGGCGAGGACGGCGAGCTCTGCGAGCGGAGCGACGTCACCGTCCATCGAGAAGACGCCGTCCGTGACGATCAGGGCCGCCCGGCCCGCCACCCGGCGGAGCCCCCATTCGAGATGCTCGGTGTCCCGGTGCCGATAGACGAAGGTCTCCGCATGCGCGAGGCGACAGCCGTCGATGATGCTGGCGTGGTTGAGCTCGTCCGAGAAGACGACCTCGCCGCGGCCCGCGAGGGCGGCGATGGCGCCGGTGTTGGCCAGGTACCCGGAGCCGAAGAGCAGGGCGGCCTCGGTGCCCTCGAACTCCGCCAGCTTGGCCTCGAGATCTCCGTGGATCGACATCGAGCCGGAGATCAGACGGGACGCACCGGAGCTCGTCCCGAGACCGAGCGCGGTGTCCGCCGCCGCGCGGCGCAGGCGCGGGTGGTCGGCCAGTCCGAGATAGTTGTTCGAGCAGAGCAGCAGCACGGAACGGCCGTCGAGCCTCACCTCGGGCCCCTGAGGCCCATCGATCACCCGAAGCCGCCGGCGCAGCCCCTTCGACTCCAGCTCGTCGAGACGTTCCGCGAAGTCCAGCACTAGTCGCCCCAGCCGGCGGGCTGAGGCTCCTGGTCATCCGAGGGGGCCGTCGGGTAGGCCGGCACCTTGCCCTTCTTCTTGATCACGCGGAGCTGGGTCGACGGATCCCAGAAGTTCGCGTCGGCCTGGCGGTCGATCAGCTCGTCGATCGGAGTCGCGGGCGTCTCGCCCTCCAGCCAGCCCGAGCGATTGTCCGGACGCGGGTTCGCGCCGTTGTCGGTCTGCCTCGCCACGTTCAGCCCGGCCTCCTCGAACATCGCCCGGTCCTCGGCCGGCTCGACGCCGAGAGTCGTGAGGAAGTTGCCCATCATCACGCCATTCAGGCCGGCCTTGACGGCGAGCGGCGCGAGGTCCTGGAGATTCTCGACGCGGCCGCCACAGAGGCGGAAGAGGGCGTCCGGCAGGATCAGGCGGAAGATCGCCACCCACTTGACGACGTCCCATGGGTCCATCAGCTCGCGGTCGCCGAACTTCGTCCCGGTGCGCGGATTGAGCAGGTTGATCGGCACGGAGTCCGGATTGAGCTCGGCCAGCTCGAAGGCCATCTCCACCCGCTGCCGCGGGGACTCGCCGAGGTTGAGGATGCCGCCGACGCAGGTCTCGAGGCCGGCCTCCTTGACGGCGTCGATCGTCCTGATCCGGCTCTCGTAGCGGACGGTGGTCGAGACCTCGTCGTAGTACGACTCGGCCGTCTCGACGTTGTGGTGCACGCGCTGGATGCCGGCCTCGCGCAGCCCCTGCCCCCGCGCCGCGCTGAGGCGCCCGACCGACGC